>OGTN01000015.1_pt1 | contig 144712 bp, 145 predicted proteins | sample 1574591 | NCBI WGS metagenome assembly OGTN01 (sample SAMN03295830, study PRJEB24534) | human gut metagenome | isolation source: fecal sample 5 from infant 4 | host: Homo sapiens | place: USA: Pittsburgh, PA | collected 2014-07
TTTTCATCAGACAATCTGTGTGAGCACTACAAAGGCAGGTTCTTTAAGGTAAGGAGGTGATCCAACCGCAGGTTCCCCTACGGTTACCTTGTTACGACTTCACCCCAGTCATGAATCACAAAGTGGTAAGCGCCCTCCCGAAGGTTAAGCTACCTACTTCTTTTGCAACCCACTCCCATGGTGTGACGGGCGGTGTGTACAAGGCCCGGGAACGTATTCACCGTAGCATTCTGATCTACGATTACTAGCGATTCCGACTTCATGGAGTCGAGTTGCAGACTCCAATCCGGACTACGACATACTTTATGAGGTCCGCTTGCTCTCGCGAGGTCGCTTCTCTTTGTATATGCCATTGTAGCACGTGTGTAGCCCTGGTCGTAAGGGCCATGATGACTTGACGTCATCCCCACCTTCCTCCAGTTTATCACTGGCAGTCTCCTTTGAGTTCCCGGCCTAACCGCTGGCAACAAAGGATAAGGGTTGCGCTCGTTGCGGGACTTAACCCAACATTTCACAACACGAGCTGACGACAGCCATGCAGCACCTGTCTCACAGTTCCCGAAGGCACCAATCCATCTCTGGAAAGTTCTGTGGATGTCAAGACCAGGTAAGGTTCTTCGCGTTGCATCGAATTAAACCACATGCTCCACCGCTTGTGCGGGCCCCCGTCAATTCATTTGAGTTTTAACCTTGCGGCCGTACTCCCCAGGCGGTCGATTTAACGCGTTAGCTCCGGAAGCCACGCCTCAAGGGCACAACCTCCAAATCGACATCGTTTACAGCGTGGACTACCAGGGTATCTAATCCTGTTTGCTCCCCACGCTTTCGCACCTGAGCGTCAGTCTTTGTCCAGGGGGCCGCCTTCGCCACCGGTATTCCTCCAGATCTCTACGCATTTCACCGCTACACCTGGAATTCTACCCCCCTCTACAAGACTCTAGCCTGCCAGTTTCGAATGCAGTTCCCAGGTTGAGCCCGGGGATTTCACATCCGACTTGACAGACCGCCTGCGTGCGCTTTACGCCCAGTAATTCCGATTAACGCTTGCACCCTCCGTATTACCGCGGCTGCTGGCACGGAGTTAGCCGGTGCTTCTTCTGCGGGTAACGTCAATCGATGAGGTTATTAACCTCACCGCCTTCCTCCCCGCTGAAAGTGCTTTACAACCCGAAGGCCTTCTTCACACACGCGGCATGGCTGCATCAGGCTTGCGCCCATTGTGCAATATTCCCCACTGCTGCCTCCCGTAGGAGTCTGGACCGTGTCTCAGTTCCAGTGTGGCTGGTCATCCTCTCAGACCAGCTAGGGATCGTCGCCTAGGTGAGCCGTTACCCCACCTACCAGCTAATCCCATCTGGGCACATCTGATGGCATGAGGCCCGAAGGTCCCCCACTTTGGTCTTGCGACGTTATGCGGTATTAGCTACCGTTTCCAGTAGTTATCCCCCTCCATCAGGCAGTTTCCCAGACATTACTCACCCGTCCGCCGCTCGTCACCCGAGAGCAAGCTCTCTGTGCTACCGCTCGACTTGCATGTGTTAGGCCTGCCGCCAGCGTTCAATCTGAGCCATGATCAAACTCTTCAATTTAAGTTTGATGCTCGTGAATTAAACTTCGTAATGAATTACGCATGTTCACTCAGAGACTTGGTATTCATTTATTGTCCGAGGACGTTAAGAATCCATGTCACTTTGAGTGCCCACACAGATTGTCTGATAAATTGTTAAAGAGCAGTTGCGACGCGCTTTAGCGCTCTGTCGCGAGGTCCCGTATAATACGTTTTCCTCATTCAGAGTCAAGCGCTTATTTTGCTTTTCTCTGTCGGTTTTCAGCGTTGAACTTCATCGCCGAAATCCTCCTGACCCGGCGGCTTGTTTGCCGTTGTTCCGTGTCAGTGGAGGCGCATTATAGGGAGTAATTCTGAAGTGACAAGGATAAATTCAAAAAAAGAATTCAACCGCTCACTTTTCAACCAAACCAGGTGTTGAGCTTTAATTCTTGCCTGGTTTTTAAACAAAAACGAGCCCGTTGGGCCCGTTTTTGTCGTTTTGTGATTTACTGCACTGCCACAATACGGTCGTCTTTCACCACCAGCTCGACAGCTTTCCCCGGAACCAGCTCACCGGAAAGGATCTGCTGGGCTAACGGGTTCTCAATCTGCTGCTGAATAGCGCGTTTCAGTGGCCGCGCGCCGTATACCGGATCGTAACCGTTGGCGCTCAGCAACTTCAGCGCCTCATCGGACATCCGCACTTCATACCCACGCTCTTCCAGGCGTTTATACAAACGCTGCAGCTGGATCTGGGCAATAGAAGCAATGTGTTTCTCACCCAGAGGATGGAAGACCACCACTTCGTCGATACGGTTAATAAACTCCGGACGGAAGTTCTGGCTTACCACTCCCAGTACCAGATCCTTCATATGACCGTAGTCCAGTTCGCCAAACCGTTCCTGAATCAGATCGGAACCGAGGTTCGAGGTCATGATGACCACCGTATTACGGAAGTCGACCGTTCTCCCCTGCCCGTCGGTCAGACGCCCGTCGTCGAGTACCTGCAGCAGAATGTTGAACACATCCGGGTGCGCTTTTTCCACTTCATCCAGCAGAATGACGGAATAAGGACGACGACGCACCGCCTCGGTCAGGTAACCACCCTCTTCATAGCCGACGTATCCCGGAGGCGCACCGACCAGACGCGAGACGGAGTGTTTCTCCATAAACTCGGACATATCGATACGCACCATCGCGTCGTCGCTGTCGAACATAAAGTTAGCCAGCGTTTTACACAGCTCGGTTTTACCGACCCCGGTTGGACCGAGGAACAGGAACGAACCAATCGGCCGGTTCGGATCGGATAGCCCAGCGCGGCTACGGCGAATGGCGTTCGATACCGCTTCAACCGCCTCATCCTGGCCAATCACCCGATGATGCAGCTCCTGCTCCATACGCAGCAGTTTGTCGCGCTCGCTTTCCATCATCCGGGAGACCGGGATACCGGTCCAGCGGGCCAGCACTTCGGCGATCTCAGCATCCGTCACTTTATTACGCAGCAGACGCATGGTTTTCCCTTCGGACTGAGTGGCAGCCGCCAGCTGTTTCTCCAGTTCCGGAATTTTGCCGTACTGCAGCTCGGACATCCGCGCCAGATCGCCGACGCGACGCGCCTGTTCGATAGCGATTTTCGCCTGTTCCAGCTCGGCTTTAATAGTCTGGGTGCCGGAGAGAGAGGCTTTTTCCGCTTTCCACTCTTCTTCCAGTACCGAGTACTGACGCTCTTTATCCGCCAGCTCCTCGTTGAGCATATCGAGACGTTTCAGGCTCGCTTCATCAGACTCTTTCTTCAGCGCCTGCTGTTCCAGTTTCAGCTGGATAATACGTCTATCGAGACGGTCCAGCTCTTCCGGCTTGGAGTCGATCTGCATACGAATGCTGGACGCCGCCTCATCGATAAGGTCGATGGCTTTATCCGGCAGCTGACGGTCGGCAATATAGCGATGCGACAAGGTCGCCGCCGCGACAATCGCCGGGTCAGTGATCTGCACGTGGTGGTGCAGCTCGTAACGTTCTTTCAGGCCACGCAGAATAGCGATGGTATCTTCTACCGTCGGCTCGGCGACGAACACTTTCTGGAAGCGACGTTCCAGCGCGGCGTCTTTTTCGATGTACTGACGGTATTCATCAAGCGTTGTCGCCCCGACGCAGTGCAGTTCACCACGCGCCAGCGCCGGCTTCAGCATGTTACCCGCATCCATCGCGCCGTCGGCTTTACCAGCGCCCACCATGGTATGCAGTTCGTCGATAAACAGAATGACGTTGCCTTCCTGTTTTGACAGGTCAGTCAGCACGCCTTTCAGACGCTCTTCAAACTCACCGCGGTATTTCGCCCCGGCCACCAGCGCCCCCATATCCAGCGCCAATACCCGACGGCCTTTCAACCCTTCTGGTACTTCGCCGTTGACGATACGCTGCGCCAGTCCTTCGACGATTGCCGTTTTACCCACCCCGGGTTCACCAATCAGTACCGGGTTGTTTTTGGTACGACGCTGCAGTACCTGGATGGTACGGCGAATCTCTTCATCACGGCCGATCACCGGATCCAGCTTGCCCTGCTCGGCTCGCTCGGTCAGATCGACGGTAAATTTCTTCAATGCCTGACGTTGGTCTTCGGCACCCTGATCGTTCACGCTTTCACCTCCGCGCATTTGTTCAATCGCCTGAGTCACGTTGGCGGTTGTTGCTCCGGCGGATTTTAAAAGGTCGGTCAGCGTACCGCGCGATTCAAGCGCCGCCAGAACGAACAGTTCCGACGAAATAAAGTTGTCCTTTTTCTTTTGCGCCAGCTTGTCGCAAAGGTTCAGGATCCGCACTAAATCCTGAGAAGGTTGTACATCGCCGCCGGTGCCTTCCACCTGCGGTAAACGGCTCAAGGCCTGCTCGATGTCAGTGCGTAGTTTCCCGGCATTGACGCCCGCCGAGGTTAATAAAGGACGTACCGATCCCCCTTCCTGATTCAGTAAGGCGCTCATTAAATGAAGAGGTTCGATGAATTGGTTGTCGTGCCCGAGTGCGAGTGACTGGGCATCGGCAAGAGCAAGCTGGAATTTATTGGTAAGACGATCCAGACGCATAACTCCTCCCATAAACAGGTCAAATTTGCTACTGGAGATTAAATGAGGTCATCCCTCAATTATTCAAGGTTAAAGACCTGAACTATGCGAAAAATAAGTTTGCCTTCTGGATCGTCTTGATTCTCTAGGTTATATCAGCCAAATGAAACTTGCCATACGACCGGTGGTCTTGTCGCGCCGGTAAGAGAAAAAATCATCCTTTTCGCTTAGCGTGCAGCGATCGCCGCCGAAAATCTGCTCAACGCCGACGTTTGCCAGACGCTGCCGAGCCAGTTGATAGATATCAGCAAAATATTTCTCGCCTGCCGGACGAAAAGCCCGGTGCGCGTTCTCGTCTTTCGCCATAAAGGCATCCCGGACTTCCGGCCCCACCTCAAATGCCTGCGGACCAATGGCAGGGCCCAGCCACGCCATCATGTTTTCGGCTTTATCGGCGAAACGGGCAACCGTCTCTTCCAGAACCCCTTCGCATAAGCCGCGCCATCCCGCATGCGCCGCGGCGACTTCGGTGCCGTCGCGGTTACAGAACAGGACCGGCAGGCAGTCGGCGGTCATCACCGCACAGACGGTGCCTGGCGTACGACTATAAGAAGCATCTGCGCGTTTCGATGGATAGGGTCCGCCGTCCAGCGTCAGAACATCGGTGCCATGAACCTGCTCCAGCCAAACCGGGTAAGACGGCAAGCCACCGGCGGCAAACATCCGCCGCCGGTTTTCTTCAACATGCTGCAGATTGTCTCCGCAATGGGCGCCCAGGTTGAGCGAGTCATAGGGCGGCAGACTCACGCCGCCAATGCGGGTCGAACTACAGGCCGCCACGCTGCGGGGCATCGGCCACTGCGGTACAATCAGTTTAGTCATAACCAGTCAATATCGTCCTTATGGGCTTCAAAATCGGCACGCATCGCCTCGATGAGCTCGACCATATCCTGTGGGATGGGCGCGTGCCACTCCATTTCAATGCCAGTGATCGGGTGGTACAGACGCAGCATGGTGGCGTGCAGCGCCTGACGGTCGAATTTACGCAGCGCGGTGATGAACTCCTCCGACGCGCCCTTCGGCGGACGCGGCCGGCCGCCATATACCTGGTCACCCACCAGCGGATGGGTGATATGCGACATATGTACACGGATCTGGTGCGTACGACCGGTTTCCAGGCGCAGGCGCAGGCGGGTATGGATGCGGAAATGTTCCATAATGCGGTAGTGGGTCACCGCCGGTTTGCCCATCGGATGCACCGCCATATGGGTACGTTTCGTCGGATGACGACTGATCGGCTCTTCCACTGTGCCACCGGAAGTCATATGACCAATGGCCACCGCTTCATACTCGCGAGTGATCTCGCGCAGCTGCAACGACTCCACCAGCCGGGTTTGTGCCGGAATGGTTTTCGCCACCACCATCAGACCGGTGGTGTCCTTATCCAGACGGTGTACGATCCCCGCGCGCGGCACATCGGCAATCGGCGGATAGTAGTGCAGCAGCGCATTCAGCACAGTACCGTCAGGGTTGCCCGCGCCAGGATGCACAACCAGATCGCGCGGTTTGTTAATCACGAGGATGTCATCATCTTCGTAAACGATATTGAGCGGAATATCCTGCGGCTGGAAGCGCGCCTCTTCTTCGATTTCGACATCGATAGCGATGTGCTCTCCCCCCAGCACTTTTTCTTTCGGCTTATCGCCAATGCTGCCATTGACTAATACGCGTTGGTCCAGGATCCATTCTTTTATCCGCGATCGCGAATAATCAGGGAACAATTCGGCCAAAGCCTGATCTAAGCGTTGACCGAGTTGATTTTCGGTCACCGTTGCGGTGAGTTGTACTCGTTGTGCCATATACAGCTTCTTCGTTTAACGTTGGGTTTTACGGCTTTGCCGTTTAATATAGTGTGCTATTGTAGCTGGTCTTAATCGGGAGCAGGAACAGAGATTCTCCCGCATAAACATTTTGAGGAAGTCAAAACGTCATGACGCGCATGAAATACCTGGTGGCAGCCGCCACACTGAGCCTGGCTTTGGTGGGTTGCTCCGGCTCTAAGGAAGAGGTGCCTGATAATCCGCCGAATGAAATCTACGCGACCGCCCAGCAAAAACTGCAGGACGGTAACTGGAAACAGGCGATAACGCAACTGGAAGCGTTGGATAACCGTTATCCATTCGGCCCTTATTCCCAACAGGTACAGCTGGATCTGATTTATGCGTATTACAAAAACGCCGATCTGCCGCTGGCTCAGGCGGCCATCGATCGCTTCATGCGTTTGAACCCCACCCACCCGAATATCGATTACGTCATCTATATGCGCGGCCTGACCAACATGGCCCTGGATGACAGCGCCCTGCAGGGCTTCTTTGGTGTCGATCGCTCTGACCGCGATCCACAGCACGCGCGCGATGCCTTCAATGACTTCTCCAAACTGGTGCGTGGTTACCCGAACAGCCAGTACGCCACTGACGCCTATAAACGTATGGTGTTCCTGAAAGATCGCCTGGCCAAATATGAGCTGTCGGTCGTGGATTACTACACCGACCGTGGCGCATGGGTTGCCGTCGTGAACCGCGTGGAAGGTATGATGCGTAACTATCCGGATACCCAGGCCACCCGCGATGCCCTGCCGAAGATGGAAAACGCCTATCGTCAGATGCAAATGAACGCCCAGGCGGACAAAGTCGCGAAGATAATCGCCGCGAACAGCAAGAACACCTGAGTCTGATTCATGGATCGCAAACGGCAGCCAGTGGCTGCCGTTTTTTTATACTTTATCCCGTCAAGCTGAAGCGGTTTAGCGCCGGGTTAACTCATCAAATATGGCCTGCTTTACCGGGTTCGACAAGTAAAATCTCACTTCTTCCTGCCCTGTCTCACAAAATGAATTCGTTGACAAAAAGTGACAATAAAATGTGATTTAGATCACGCTTTTTGACATTGGGAAAGGTATGCTGGATTCACCAAGACGGGAAAGACAAGAGGTAAAATTTATGACAATGAACATTACCAGTAAACAAATGGAAATTACTCCGGCAATCCGCCAGCATGTCGCAGACCGTCTCGCCAAACTGGATAAGTGGCAAACTCATTTAATCAACCCGCACATCATTCTGTCTAAGGAGCCGCAGGGTTTTATCGCTGATGCAACCATCAATACGCCAAACGGTCATCTGGTTGCCAGTGCGCGTCATGAAGATATGTACGCCGCCATTAACGAATTGATCAACAAGCTGGAACGGCAGCTGAATAAAGTGCAACACAAAGGGGAAGCCCGCCGCGCCGCAACATCGGTGAAAGAGGCAGGCTTTGTGGAAGAAGAAGAGTAATCCTTAACTTAAGTTGTGTCATGCCACGCGCCTTCGGGCGCGTTTTTTATTGACAGAGTGAAAACAGTACAGGTACTGTAATCCCCACTACCTCAAGGAATTTACCATGAAACGTGTCCCGTTCTTCTTCGCATTCTTTTTTACCTTCCCCTGACCGGGAGGCAATTCGTCGTATAAGAAAGAATGCGAAGACGAACAATAAGGCCTCCCACCCGGGAGGCCTTTTTTATTTGATAACAACAAAGGCAACATCTATGACCGAGGAAAACCCATTACTGGCGCTGCGCGATAAGATAAGCGCACTGGACGAGAAACTGCTTGCTCTGCTGGCGGAGCGCCGCGGGCTGGCTGTTGAGGTTGGTAAAGCCAAACTGGCCTCCCACCGTCCAGTGCGTGATATTGACCGCGAACGCGATCTGCTGGAGCGTCTGATGACCATCGGCAAGCGCCATAATCTGGATGCGCACTACATCACCCGCCTGTTCCAGCTGATCATCGAAGACTCCGTCCTGACCCAACAAACCCTGCTGCAGCAGCATCTGAATAAAATTAATCCGCATTCGGCCCGCGTGGCCTTCCTTGGCCCTAAAGGCTCTTATTCGCATCTGGCGGCGCGTCAGTACGCCGCTCGCCATTTTGAGCAGTTTATTGAGAGCGGCTGCGCGAAGTTCGCCGATATTTTTAATCAGGTAGAGACCGGCCAGGCCGATTACGCCGTGGTGCCGATTGAAAACACCAGCTCTGGCGGGATCAACGACGTCTACGATCTGCTGCAGCACACCAGCCTGTCGATCGTTGGCGAGCTAACGATCCCTATCGATCATTGCGTGCTGGTTAGCACCTCGACGGATGCCGATAAAATTCAGACCGTCTACAGCCATCCGCAGCCGTTCCAGCAGTGCAGCCAGTATCTGAGCCGCTACCCGCACTGGAAGATTGAATATACCGAGAGCACCTCGGCGGCAATGGAAAAAGTGGCGCAGGCGAACTCCCCGGCCGTTGCGGCACTGGGCAGCGAAGCGGGTGGCGCCCTGTATAGCCTGCAGGTGCTGGAGCACTGCCAGGCCAACCAGACGCAGAACATCACGCGCTTCCTCGTCCTGGCGCGCAAAGCGGTGAACGTCTCCGATCAGGTTCCGGCCAAGACCACGCTGTTAATGGCGACCGGTCAGCAGGCGGGCGCCCTGGTGGAAGCCCTGCTGGTGCTGCGCAACCACAATCTGATCATGACCAAACTGGAATCTCGCCCGATCCACGGCAATCCCTGGGAAGAGATGTTTTATCTCGATATTCAGGCCAACCTGGACTCGCTGCCCATGCGCAAGGCATTAAAGGAGCTGGCGGAAATCACCCGCTCCATGAAGGTCCTCGGTTGCTACCCCAGCGAAAACGTGGTGCCAGTGGATCCGGTTTAACGTTCGCGGAACGGTAATTTCTTCATCCCTGCCACCGCAACCGGCAGGGTGAAGATGGCGCCTGACAGCGGGTACTTCGCCAGCTCATCGTCCTCCATGTTTTCCCGGGTTGTGGTGATATAGAGCGTTTTCATATCCGCCCCACCGAAGCAGACCATTGTCGGACAACGAACCGGCATCGGGTAAGTCTCCAGCTCCTCGCCCTGCGGCGAGAAACGAGCAATCCGCCAGCCGTCAAACATCGCGCTCCAGTAACAGCCCTCCACATCGATCGCCGCCCCGTCAGGGATGCCTTCGCCCGGCTGGAAACGGCGAAACACCTCGCGTCGTCCAGGCTCACCCTGTTCATCCAGCGGCGTACGGTAGATCACGGCGTTCGGCGTATCAGAGGTATACATCCAGCGCTGGTCGGCGCTAAACGCCAGACCGTTGGCGCCATGGATATCACACTGGATCACTTTCGGCTTCAGGTCATTATCGACTCGCATCAGCAGCGCGCCGTTGTAATCCCCCGGCCCCCAGAAGGTGCCGGCATAAAAACGCCCCTCGCGATCGGTCCCACCATCGTTAAACCGCGCCAGCTCCGGATTGCTCGGATTATCACAGACTTTCCGCCGCAGCAGGCCGTGGGCGTCGGTCAGCCAGATGCCACTGCGTAATGCAACGATAAATCCGCCCTTCTCACGCAGGGAGAAACAGCCGACCTCCTCCGGAAACTGCAGCACCTGGTGTTCGCCGCTGCGGGTATCGTAGCGGTGGATTTCACACTCCATGATATCGGCCCAGTAGAGGGCCTGTTCAGCCTCGCTCCAGGTCGGGCATTCCGGCAGGTATCCGGTGTAGTCAAACAGCGGTTGTGGTTCAGCCATCGTTGTCATCCCTATAAAAAAAGCCAGCGGTCGCTGGCTTTATTGTATACATCTTTTTCGCTTTACTGCCGATTATCGTTCGCCTGACGCAGTAGCGTGCGGCTCTCGCTCTGGAAACGCTGAGCGTAATCGCCAAACCAATGTTCGACTTTACGGAAGCTGTCGATAAACGCCTGCTTATCGCCCTGCTCCAGCAGGCCAATCGCTTCGCCGAAACGCTGGTAATAGCGCTTAATCAGCGCCAGGTTATTTTCCGATGACATAATAATGTCGGCGTACAGCTGCGGATCCTGGGCAAACAGGCGCCCCACCATCGCCAGCTCCAGCCGGTAAATAGGTGACGAAAGCGCCAGCAGTTGCTCAAGACGCACATTCTCTTCTGCCAGGTGCAGACCATAGGCGAAGGTGGCAAAGTGGCGCAGCGCCTGAATAAACGCCATGTTCTGATCGTGCTCAACGGCGCTGATGCGGTGCAGCCGCGCGCCCCAAACCTGAATTTGTTCGAGGAACCACTGATAGGCCTCCGGCTGGCGGCCATCACAATAGACCACCACCTGCTTCGCCAGGCTGCCGCTGTCCGGACCGAACATCGGGTGCAGGCCAAGAACCGGGCCCTGATGCGCTGCCAGCATCGCCTGCAGCGGCTCCGCTTTCACCGAGGCAAGGTCTACCAGAATGCAATCCGCCGGCAGCGGCGGCAGCCTGCCGATCGTCTCCACGGTGGTGTGAATCGGTACGCTGACGATGACCATGCCGGCATCGGCGACGATATCCGCCGCCCGGGCCCAATCGTCTTTTTCCAGAATACGCACCTGGTAGCCGGACAGCGTTAACATCTTCTCAAACAGACGCCCCATCTGCCCGCCGCCGCCGACGATGACCACCGGCCGCAGATTCGGGTGCAGGGTTTTGAAGCCTTTGTCGTTTTCGCTGGAATAGGATTCCCGCATCACGCGACGCAGAACATCCTCGATCAGATCCGGCGGTACGCCGAGCGCAGCCGCCTCTTCACGTCGGGAGGCGAGCATCGCCGCCTCGCGCTCCGGGACGTAAATCGGCAGACCATACTGGCTCTTCACCTCGCCGACTTCGGCCACCAGTTCCAGACGCTTAGACAGCAGGCTAAGCAACGCTTTATCCACTTCATCAATTTGATCGCGTAACGCGGTCAGTTCAGCAACCATACTTTCCTCTTACACCAAACGGGCCGCCAGATGGCCGCGGAGATCCTTATCCAGTTCACGCAGCAGCGCATCGGTGGTTTCCCAGCTGATGCAGGCATCCGTCACCGAAACGCCGTATTTCATCGTCTCACGCGGCTGTTCAGAGGACTGATTGCCTTCGTGGATATTACTCTCGATCATCAGGCCGATAATGGAGCGGTTGCCATCTTTGATCTGTGCGACAACGGATTCAGCCACGGCTGGCTGGCGGCGGAAATCTTTATTGGAGTTCCCATGACTGCAATCTACCATCAGCGACGGTTTCAGTCCCGCCTGCGCCATCTCTTTTTCGCATTTCGCCACATCTTCCGGACCGTAGTTCGGCGCCTTACCGCCGCGCAGGATCACATGGCCGTTCGGATTACCCTGCGTTTGCAGCAGGCAGACCTGCCCGGCCTGGTTGATGCCGACGAAACGATGCGGCATCGCCGCGGCGCGCATGGCGTTGATGGCCGTCGCCAGACTACCGTCGGTACCGTTTTTAAAGCCGACCGGCATCGACAGGCCAGAGGCCATTTCGCGGTGCGTTTGTGATTCCGTGGTACGTGCGCCGATAGCAGACCAGCTGAACAGATCGCCAAGGTATTGCGGGCTGTTCGGATCCAGCGCTTCCGTCGCCAGCGGCAGTCCCATATTGACGAGCTCGACCAGCAGACGACGCGCAATCTTCAGGCCGCCTTCAACATCAAACGAACCATCCATGTGCGGATCGTTAATCAGCCCCTTCCAGCCGACAGTGGTACGGGGTTTTTCAAAGTAGACGCGCATCACCAGGTAGAGGCTATCGCTGACCTCTGCGGCAAGAGCTTTAAATCGACGAGCATATTCAATCGCGGCTTCCGGATCGTGGATCGAGCAAGGGCCGCAAACCACCAGCAGGCGCGGATCGCGGCCGGCGATAATATCGGAGATAGTCTCACGGGCATGCGCAATCTGCGCTTCCTGTTCAACGCTTAGCGGGAATTCCGCCTTCAGTTGCTCCGGGGTCATTAACACCTGTTCGTCGGTAATATGTACGTTATTCAGCGCGTCTTTTTGCATGATTGCGATCCTGTGTAGCTCGTTTGCGATAAAGGGTGCCTCAGCGGGCATGGCGTAACGATACCACACAAAGTAAAGAATTCAATCCATATTCCGTAAATTTTAATTTACACAAACAAATTAATTGCCACTTAACTCAACAAAATTCGTACAAAAATGTTTACACAACCAAAATTCACAGCAAACTTGCGCGCTATCGCGATCGCGATTACGAAAAATCCTGGTGAGATTTGTCCCAAAGCAAAGGGCGCATGTAATGACGGGTTTTGTTAACAGTGGTATTCTGCGCCGGGCATCGGCAGCGGCTTTTCCCGCGCTATGGCGAATTTGACGGAAGCGTTAATGACAGTATTACACCGTCTTTTATTGACTGTATTTTTTCTCATCGCGGTATCTCCTGTTTTTGGTGCCGGACCTTCAGAACATGTTCGCGCTATTGTTTCCGGGATCGTGACCTACACCCGTTGGCCGGCATTAACAGGGGCGCCGAAGCTGTGCATTTTTGCCTCATCACGCTTCACCCATAGCCTGGCTCATGAAGATCCGGATGCCTTGCCCTATCAACCGGTGATAGTACGTAATAGTGAAGAAGCGTTAAAAACAACCTGCGATGGTTTTTATTTTGGCAGCGAATCGCCGACCCAACAGTCGGAATTAACTCGCCGCTATGGCCCGAAGCCGCTTTTACTCATCGCAGAACAAAATACGGATTGCTCCATTGGTAGCGCGTTTTGCCTGATCATCAACGACGACAGGGTCCGCTTCTCCGTTAATCTGGACGTTCTGACGCACAGCGGGGTCCGGGTTAACCCGGACGTCCTGATGCTTGCCCGGAAAAAACCACATGAATAAGGACTTTTCACAGACCGCGCGCCCGACATTTAAACGCGCGCTTCGTCGAATTAGCGTGATAAGCGTGGTGATCTCCATGACGCTGGTCTGGCTGCTGCTAAGCACAGCCTCAATCTTCACGCTCAAGCAGTACGCGCAGAAAAATCTAGAGCTCACTGCCGCGACCATGGGTCGCAGCCTCGAAGCCGCCCTGGTGTTTGGCGATAGCGCGGCGGCGGAGGAGACCCTTGCTTCGCTGGGGAAGCAAGGGCAGATTTCCCAGGCGATTGTACTCAACGGCCAGAAGCAGCACTTCGCCGCATGGCGCCATGAACCGCTGGCCAACAAAGAACAAGTGAGCGGCCTTGTCAGTCAATGGCTGTTTCCGGAGCCCACGGTGCAGCCCATCTGGCACCAGGGCAAACAAATCGGCGAGCTGCGACTGACCGCGCTTGATGAACTGATCAGCCACTTTCTCGGTATCTCGATTCTGGTACTGACCGGCAGCATTCTGCTCGCCTCGTTCATCGCCCTGCTGCTGACCCACTCCCTGCACCGGGGGATCGTCACCGCCCTGCAGAGCATCACCGAGGTTGTGCACGATATTCGTGAAAACCGTCATTTCTCACGTCGGGTGCCCGAGGAGCGTATTGAGGAATTCCATATTTTCGCCCAGGACTTTAACAGCCTGCTGGGGGAGATGGAGGACTGGCAGCGCCAGCTGCAGGCCAAGAATGCCCAGCTGTTGCGTAGCTCGCTACATGACCCGCTGACCGGCCTGGCTAACCGCGCCGCCTTTCGCAACGCGCTCGCCGAACTGATGAAGAACGAGGTGGATCACCAGACCTCGGCATTACTGTTTCTTGACGGCGATAACTTCAAGCTGATCAATGACAACTGGGGGCACGCGGCAGGCGATAAAGTGCTGACGGAGGTCGCCAGTCGCCTGATGGCCTTCGCCGGAAAACGCCATCTGGCATGGCGTCTCGGCGGCGATGAGTTTGCCGTTCTGCTGCGTGAGGTGCGCTCGGAAGCCGAAGTGCAGGCTCTGTGCCAGGCGCTGTCGGAACAATTTCTTCCGCCATTCAACCTGCACAATGGCCATAGCGCCACGCTCTCGCTGAGCGTCGGTTATGCCCTGGCGTGGGAGCACGCCACCGCGGAATCACTGCAAGAACTTGCCGATCAGAATATGTATCGCATGAAAAACCAACGTATCCAGCAGACGCTGAAATAATAAAGGACTCATTATGCTCAGAAAATATTTCGTCCCCGCCCTGATGGCGGCGGCGCTTTTGACAGGTTGCCAGGCTCCTCAGGAAAAATTTACCCCCGAGCAGGTGGCGGCGATGAAATCTTACGGCTTCACTGAAAGCAATGGCGATTGGTCCCTGGGCTTATCCGATAGCATCCTGTTTGACAAGAATGACTACCGACTACGTCCCGACAGCCGCCAGCAGATCACCACAATGGCCTCGCGGCTGGCGGCGACCGGGATCACCCATAGCCGCCTTGAAGGCCACACCGATAATTACGGTGAGGATAGCTATAACGAAGCCCTGTCGCTTAAGCGCGCCAATAGCGTAGCCGATGCCTGGGCGGAAGGCGCCCATGTCCCGCGCAGTCATTTAGTCACCCGCGGCCTTGGCAAGAAATACCCGATCGCCAGCAACGACACGGCGGCCGGGCGCGCTGAAAACCGCCGGGTCACGGTGGTCATCAGCACGCCGTAAGCCTTCGCTTAATCGCTGGACTTCGCCATCCTCATTGCCGTTGCCGCGCGCCAGCGCAGGTAGTCAACGGCAATGAACAGCACCAGACTTGCCCCCATCAATGGCATGGACAGACCCAGGGCTGACGCTATCCCCAGTACCAGCCCACGGGCAGGCCAGGCGAGCGACAGCCATGCCTGCAGCAGCGAATGCGCCGGATCCCAGACCGCCTGAGGCGGACGGCGGATCCACCACAGCCGGTAGCCCACGCCGATGGTGACGCACAGCGCGCAGCCGAACCCTACCAGCAGCAACTGATTCACCAGACCAAAGAGGACCCCCATGTGGAAATCGACGCCCCAGCGGGTGAGCTTCGCCATCAGCGGGAAGTCGGCGAACCGGGTGCGATCCACCACCTGCATCGTGGCGCCATCGATCGCCACCGCGTCCACCTGCGTCGGCCAGCGGCGGTCGATCTCATTTACCGTCCAGGCACGTTCCTTCGAAACCGGCGGACGGATCTCCAGCCGGCTGGCGTTCAGCCCCGTCTGACGGGCCACCGCCAGCACCAGGTCAAACTGCGCTGGCTGCAGCACTGACTGATGCTGCATGGCCATCCCGTCCATATGATGCCCGGCGTGGGGATCGTGCGCCATCGGCGCCTCACCGTGCAGCAGGGTATTCACCTGCGGCGTCCACCAGCCGAAAGCCGCCCGCATTTTATCCACATTACCGCCAGCCCATTGCGACCAGGTCAGGCCGGTGGCGGAGAAGAGCAGCATGCCCAGCAGTAAGCCCCAGCCCAGCGTCACGTGCAACCGACGATGATTCTGCAGGACGTTATTGATCCGCCGTTTTGGACGTGTCATCGCCCACAGGGCAATACCACCCAGCGCGGCAACCCACATCCATGAGGCAGCCAGTTCGCTGTATAACCTCCCGCTGTCGCCCAGCAGTAGCGAACGATGCGCATAATCAATCCACTGGCGCAGCGGCAGGATGCCGCTGGTACCGTAGACCGTCATATCGCCCTTCACCCGTAGCGAGATCGGATCGACGAAAATGGCCCGGGATTCTGACTCGCCCAGGCTCGGGTCAACAAACATAATCCGGGTGGTCTCCCCCATCGCGGGGGCCGGCCGCACCGCCAGCAGCCGCAGATTACCCTGGGTCGCTTCTTCCGCCACTGCAATCTGGGCGCTGAGCGGCTGCGGGGTCCCGTCGGCAAGGCCATGCAGCGCGTCGTGATAGAGCCAGTTTTCCAGCTGCGGCGTCGCCACGTACAGCGTGCCGGTCAGGGCAGCGACAAAGATAAACGGTCCGATAAACAGTCCGATGTAGAAATGGAGGCGACGCAGCAGGTTTAACCATGCCGCGCGCGAGGTGCAGGTTGTCATACTCTTCCTTTTTTAAAGCAAAAGAGGTTATTGCGCCGTGCGCAGATTGATTTTTATTAAAGGAAAAAAGCAGACAGCCGCGGCGGGGCGCGGGTTTCAGGGTAGAGCCAGGGGAAGTAGTGCCAGTGTTTTAATACCGGGCGAGAAGCCGGCAGGCGAATACGCCGCAGGAGCATGGCGACGAACAGCGCCAGCGCGAAAAGCAGCCCCGGGACATGGGCTAACAGCACGCAATAGCCACACGCTTCGGCATGGTCCAGCGGCAGTTCGTGTCCGGTATGCATGGCGCCGTCTGTGCTATGCATTATCGCCATCTCGTGGTCGGGCATTTGCGCCATGCTCGCGGACGAGCTGTCCATCATCATGGCGTGGTGCATGCCGGGCATGGCGCTCATGGGGTCTTTTTGCAGGGAGATGGAGATCAGGGGGGCCACGACGATCAACAGGATCGCCAACAGTGCCAGCCAGGCGGCTCGCCGTTTAGGTGTCGTTTGCTGGAAACTGTTGCTGACCACCGCCCCTCCGAATAGAGGGCGTATTGTAAATGATTTACATCACGATGGTTACAACAAAGATAAAAAAAGGGCCAGCCATCTGGCCAGCCCTTCTGTCAGGATGTCGCGAAAGCGAATCTTAGTTAAGACGCTCTTTGATACGAGCAGACTTACCAGTACGCTCACGCAGGTAGTACAGTTTAGCTTTACGTACAGCACCACGACGTTTAACAGCAATGCTGTCAACTACCGGAGAGTGAGTCTGGAAGACACGCTCAACGCCTTCGCCGTTGGAAATTTTGCGAACAGTGAATGCAGAGTGCAGACCGCGGTTACGAATAGCGATAACCACGCCCTCGAATGCCTGCAGACGTTTTTTGGAACCTTCAACAACCCATACTTTCACTTCCACGGTATCACCCGGACGGAAGGAAGGTACGTCCTGCTTCATCTGTTCTTGTTCAAGTTGCTTAATAATGTTGCTCATAATTTAATCTCTTATCCTGGGTAAACTGATATTGGGGGCTCACGCCTGCCCATCATGTTTATGCTGCTGTTGCGCGTGTTCGCTTTTGAACTGCGCCAGCAACTTTGCTTGCTCTTCAGTCAGAGCCAGGTTTTCCAGAAGTTCAGGTCTTCTAAGCCAGGTGCGGCCCAGCGACTGCTTCAGACGCCAGCGACGTATCTCAGCATGGTTTCCCGACAGCAATACTGGCGGTACTTCCATCTCTTCTAACACTTCAGGACGGGTATAGTGCGGGCAATCCAGCAACCCATCAGCAAAGGAATCTTCCGTTGCCGAAGCTTCATGGCCCAGTACTCCCGGAATGAACCGGGAAACGGAGTCAATCAGCGTCATTGCCGGTAACTCACCACCGCTGAGAACGTAATCGCCGATTGACCATTCTTCGTCAATTTCGGTTTGGATTACGCGCTCGTCTATCCCTTCGTAGCGACCGCACACCAGAATCAGTTTCTGATTCGTTGCCAGTTCGCTGACGCCCGCTTGATCAAGCTTGCGTCCCTGAGGTGACAGATAAATCACCTTCGCGCCTTCACCTGCCGCGGCTTTTGCTGCATGAATAGCATCCCGTAAAGGTTGCACCATCATTAGCATCCCCGGTCCGCCGCCGTAAGGACGATCGTCCACGGTACGGTGCCGGTCATGAGCGAAGTCGCGAGGACTCCAGCTTTCGATGCTCAGCAGGCCATTTTTTACTGCCCGGCCAGTTACCCCGTAATCGGTAATTGCGCGGAACATTTCAGGAAACAGGCTAATTATGCCAATCCACATAGCGCCGTCTTTTACCGTTTATCCGGAGAATTTAAAAACCAGGATCCCAATCTACTTCGATAGTACGCGTAGTGAGATCGACTTTCTTGATAACCTGCCCATCGAGGAACGGAACCAACCGCTCCTTGATGCCAAATGCATCTTTCAGGTTTGCCTTGATGACGAGTACGTCATTAGACCCGGTTTCCATCATATCAATGACTTTACCGAGGCTATAGCCTTCCGTTGTCACTACCTGGCAGCCCATCAGGTCTTTCCAGTAGTAGTCACCCTCTTCCAGCTCCGGCAACTGCGATGAATCCACGATAATTTCGCAATTAGTCAGTAGATTCGCGGCATCACGATCGTCAACGCCTTTCAGCTTGATGATGATGTCCTGATTGTGGTGGCGCCAGCCTTCCAGCTCAACAACCTGCCACTGACCCGCCTTCTGGATTAACCAGGGCTGATAGTCAAAAATGCTTTCGGCGTCTTCGGTGGAGGAAAACACTCTGAGCCAACCACGGATACCGTAGGAAGAACCCATTTTCCCCAATACGATCGGATCAACAGGTGCTTTTGCGGTGTGTTGCTTGCTCATCATGACCACCGTGACAGATTAAGCTGCTTTGTTAGCGGCTTTGATCAGCGCGGCAACGCGATCGGAAACAGTAGCGCCCAGGCCAACCCAGTGAGCGATACGATCCAGATCCAGGCGAGTTTCTTCTTCCGCGCCGCTAGCGATCGGGTTGAAGAAACCAACGCGCTCGATGAAGCGACCGTTGCGTGCATTACGGCTGTCGGTGACAACAACCTGGTAGAACGGACGCTTTTTAGCGCCGTGACGTGCTAAACGAATAGTTACCATAACATCCTCTTGTGTGAATAAAACAACCGGGCCCCATCGAGGAACGGAGCCCGGTGTCATATTAAAAGCCCGAAAATTTTACTGATTTCTGTGCAAAAATCAATTCAAAACTATATACGCTAAATAATTCGAGTCGCAGGACAAAACGCGAAAGCGTTTTGAACAGCGCTTGCGCTGGCCCCGAAGGGGTGAGGCCGAATGGCCGAATCACGCGGCAAGTGAGTAAATCCCCGGGAGCGTACACAAGTACGTGACCGGGGTGAGCGAACGCAGCCAACGCATCTGCGGCTTGAATTATGACGCGTATTAGCGGCCAGGGAAGCCTGGCGGCATCATCCCTTTCATCCCGCGCATCATCTTCATCATGCCGCCTTTCGATTTCATCTTCTTCATCATGCGCTGCATGTCGTCGAACTGCTTGAGCAGACGGTTCACATCCTGCACCTGCATCCCGCAGCCGGCGGCGATACGGCGCTTACGTGAGCCTTTGATGATTTCCGGCTTGGCGCGCTCTTTCAGGGTCATCGAGTTGATGATGGCTTCCATACGCACCAGCACTTTGTCGTCCATCTGCGCTTTTACGTTGTCCGGGATCTGGCCCATACCCGGCAGCTTGCCCATCAGGCTGGCCATGCCGCCCATGTTTTTCATCTGACGCAGCTGCTCAAGGAAGTCGGTGAGATCGAAACCGTCGCCTTTCTTCAGTTTGGAGGCCAGCTTCTCGGCCTGCGCGCGGTCAACTTTGCTCTCGATATCTTCGATCAGCGACAGCACGTCGCCCATGCCGAGGATGCGGGAAGCGACGCGGTCCGGATGGAACGGCTCCAGCGCTTCGGTTTTCTCGCCGACGCCGAGGAATTTAATCGGTTTGCCGGTAATATGGCGAATCGACAGCGCCGCGCCGCCGCGGGCGTCGCCGTCCACTTTAGTCAGCACCACGCCGGTCAGCGGCAGCGCTTCGTTAAAGGCCTTCGCGGTATTCGCCGCATCCTGACCGGTCATCGCATCGACGACGAACAGGGTTTCAACCGGGTTAATGGCGGCGTGGACGTGCTTGATTTCGTCCATCATCGCTTCGTCAACGTGCAGACGACCGGCGGTATCCACCAGCAGCACGTCGTAGAATTTGAGTTTCGCTTCTTTCAGCGCCGCATTGACGATATCCACCGGCTTCTGGCCGACGTCAGACGGGAAGAAATCGACGCCGACCTGCTCAGCAAGGGTTTCCAGCTGTTTGATCGCCGCCGGGCGGTAAACGTCCGCGGAAACGACCAGCACTTTCTTCTTGTGCTTCTCGCGCAGGAATTTCCCCAGCTTACCGACGCTAGTGGTTTTACCGGCACCCTGCAGGCCCGCCATCAGCACCACGGCCGGCGGCTGCGCGGCCAGGTCGAGCGTCTGGTTCTCTTCGCCCATCGCCGCCACCAGCTCGTTGCGGACGATTTTGACGAACTCCTGACCCGGGGTCAGGCTTTTATTGACTTCATGGCCGACCGCGCTCTCTTTCACACGGCTGATGAAATCACGAACCACCGGAAGCGCAACGTCCGCTTCCAGCAGCGCCATGCGCACTTCGCGCAGGGTGTCTTTAATATTGTCTTCTGTAAGGCGTCCGCGGCCGCTAATGTTGCGCAGCGTACGCGACAAACGATCGGTTAAATTATCAAACATTGTCTCTCGCCTGAGGTGGAAACGGTCGGTCGCCGCAGCGACACACAAAATGAATGTGGCGGAGTATAACACGACATCAATCTGAATGTGCTGCAACGGTTGGAGCAGAGGCCTGCTGACGTTATACTGCTTCTCTTTCTTATTTAGCCAACAGCCGACACCTATGCCTGTTTTTGCTCTACTCGCCCTTGTCGCCTACTCCGTCAGCCTCGCGCTGATTATCCCCGGCTTGCTGCAAAAAAACAGCAGCTGGCGGCGAATGGCGATTTTATCTGCGACTATCGCGTTGATCTGCCATGCTTTTGCGCTGGAAGCACGGATATTCCCCGGCGGCGAGAGCGGGCAAAACCTCAGCTTACTGAACGTCGGGTCGCTGGTCAGCCTGATGATCTGTACGGTGATGACTATCGTGGCCTCGCGCAATCGCGGCTGGCTGCTGCTGCCTATCGTCTATGCCTTCGCGCTGATCAATCTGGCCTTCGCCACTTTCGTGCCTAACGAATATATCACCCACCTGGAAACCACCCCGGGGATGCTGGTGCATATCGGCCTGTCGCTCTTCTCGTACGCCACGCTGATCATCGCCGCGCTGTATGCGCTGCAGCTGGCGTGGATCGACTACCAGTTAAAGAATAAAAAGCTGGCCTTCAGCAGCGAAATGCCGCCGCTGATGAGCATCGAGCGCAAAATGTTCCACATCACTCAGGTCGGCGTGGTGCTACTGACCCTGACGCTGTGCAGCGGCCTGTTCTATATGCACAATCTGTTCAGCAGCGAAAACATTGATAAAGCGGTGCTGTCGATTATTGCGTGGTTCGTCTATATCGTTCTGCTGTGGGGCCACTATCATGAAGGGTGGCGCGGACGTCGCGTGGTCTGGTTCAGCGTCGCTGGCGCCGGTCTGCTGACGCTGGCCTATTTTGGTAGCCGCGTGCTGCAGCAGTTCGTGAGCTAAGTCTTTTAAGGAATCCTACGTGGAACATATCTCCACCACCACGCTGATCATAACGCTGATCGTCATGGTGATTATCTCTGCCTATTTCTCCGGCTCCGAAACCGGCATGATGACGCTGAACCGGTATCGGCTGCGTCATATGGCGAAACAAGGCAACCGCCCCGCCAAGCGCGTGGAGAAGCTGCTGCGCAAGCCGGACCGCCTGATTAGCCTCGTGCTCATCGGCAATAACCTCGTCAACATTCTCGCCTCGGCGCTGGGCACCATCGTCGGCATGCGCCTGTACGGCGACGCCGGCGTCGCGATCGCCACTGGCGTGCTCACCTTTGTGGTACTGGTATTTGCCGAGGTGCTGCCGAAGACCATCGCCGCGCTCTATCCGGAAAAGGTCGCCTACCCCAGCAGCTTCCTGCTGGCGCCCCTGCAGGTGCTGATGATGCCGCTGGTGTGGCTGCTGAATACCATCACCCGCATGCTGATGCGCATGATGGGCATCCGCACCGATACCGTCATCAGCAGCGCTTTGAGCAAAGATGAACTGCGCACGATTGTGAATGAATCCCGTTCACAAATCTCCCGGCGCAACCAGGATATGCTGCTGTCGGTCCTGGATCTGGAAAAAGTCAGCGTTAACGACATCATGGTGCCGCGCAATGAGATTGTCGGCATCGACATCAATGATGACTGGAAATCTATCGTCCGCCAGCTGACCCACTCGCCGCATGGCCGCATCGTGCTCTACCGCGATTCACTGGACGATGCCATCAGCATGCTGCGCGTTCGCGAAGCCTACCGTCTGATGACGGAGAAGAAAGAGTTCACAAAAGAGATCATGCTGCGGGCGGCAGATGAAATCTACTTTGTTCCGGAAGGGACGCCGCTCAGCACCCAGCTGGTGAAATTTCAGCGCAATAAAAAGAAAGTCGGTCTGGTGGTCGATGAATACGGCGATATTCAGGGGCTGGTCACCGTCGAAGATATTCTTGAAGAGATTGTCGGCGACTTCACCACCTCCATGTCACCCACCCTGGCGGAGGAAGTGACCCCGCTTAACGACGGCACGGTGATTATCGACGGCAGCGCCAACGTTCGCGAAATCAACAAAGCGTTTAACTGGCACCTGCCGGAAGATGAAGCGCGCACCGTCAACGGTATCATCCTCGAAGCGCTGGAAGAGATCCCGGTCCCGGGCACCCGCGTGCGCATTGAGCAGTACGATATAGATATCCTCGACGTGCAGGACAACATGATCAAACAGGTGAAAGTGATGCCGGTGAAATCATTACGCGAGAGCGTCGCGGAGTAGCGCGAGCGAAGGAATTAACATCACGGTGGGCTGCGGCCCGCCGTTTTTTTATCTCGCGCCGGGAGCGGTGGCATAAAAAACGGCCGCCCGCGGGCAGCCGTTGAGCAATGCAGCAGACGTTATTTCGCTTTCGCTACCGTCACCATCGCGGCGCGAATAGTACGGCCGTTCAGGGTATAACCTTTCTGCATCACGGCCAGCACGTTGCCCGCCGCCACGTCTTCAGATTCGACCATCGCAATGGCCTGGTGGACGTTCGGATCCAGCGGAACGTTGGTGTCGGCGATCACTTCCACGCCGAACTTACGCACCACGTCCAGCATGGATTTCAGGGTCAGTTCGATCCCTTCCACCATCGGCGCCAGGTCCGGATTAGCCTTGTCGGCCACTTCCAGCGCGCGGTCCAGGCTGTCGATCACCGGCAGCAGTTCATTGACGAATTTTTCCAGCGCGAATTTGTGCGCTTTCTCGATATCCTGCTCGGTACGGCGACGCAGGTTATCTTCGTCGGCTTTGGCACGCAGCATCACTTCACGTTCACGTTTCTGCGCTTCAGCCAGCTGGGCTTCCAGATTCGCAATTTTTTCATCGCGCGGATCCACCTGCTCAGCCGAAACTTCAGGCTCTACTGCCTCAACGTCGTCGTGCTGCTCCGTGATAATTTCTTCCGGGGCTTGCCCCTCAGGCGTTTTCTGTTCTTTACTACTCATGAATTTCTCCGCGTTTTTTTCGCATTCATCTCGCTAACTTCGCTTATTATGGGGATCAGTTTCCGGGTTTCAAGGGAAGCGGACAGATTGTCACTATTTCATTTAACGCAAGGACATCCAGATCATGAAGAACCATTTCAAGTGTATCGGCATTGTGGGACATCCTCGTCACCCCACCGCCCTGACCACACATGAAATGCTCTGGCGCTGGCTGTGCAGCAAAGGGTATGAAGTGCTGGTTGAACAGCAGATCGCCCATGAACTTCAGCTCAGCAACGTGAAAACCGGCACGCTGGCGGAGATTGGCCAACAGGCCGACCTCGCGGTGGTGGTGGGCGGCGACGGCAATATGCTCGGCGCGGCGCGGACCCTGGCCCGTTACGACATTAACGTCATCGGCATTAACCGCGGCAACCTCGGCTTTCTCACCGACCTTGACCCGGACAACGCCCTGCAGCAGCTCGCCGACGTGCTGGAAGGCCACTACATCGCCGAGAAACGCTTTCTGCTGGAGGCCCAGGTGTGCCAGCAGGATTGCCAGAAACGCATCAGCACCGCCATCAACGAAGTAGTGCTGCACCCCGGCAAAGTGGCGCATATGATTGAGTTCGAAGTCTATATCGACGAAGTCTTTGCGTTCTCTCAGCGCTCTGATGGCCTGATAATCTCCACCCCGACCGGCTCCACCGCTTATTCATTGTCGGCCGGCGGCCCGATCCTCACGCCGTCGCTGGACGCTATCACCCTGGTGCCGATGTTCCCGCACACCCTTTCAGCGCGACCGCTGGTGATCAACGGCGACAGCACCATCCGCCTGCGCTTCTCTCATCGCTGCAGCGATCTGGAGATCAGCTGCGACAGCCAGATTGCCCTGCCGATTCAGGATGGCGAAGACGTTCTCATTCGCCGCTGTGATTATCACCTCAATCTGATTCACCCTAAAGATTACAGCTATTTCAATACATTAAGCACCAAGCTCGGCTGGTCGAAAAAATTGTTCTGATTTACATCGCTGCCTCTTTACTGGATAAAAAACCAGTCTATACTGTACGAAAACACAGTATTGGTTTTTCATACAGGAAGGCAGCTATGTTGGCGCAACTCACCATCAGTAATTTTGCTATCGTTCGTGAACTGGAAATTGATTTCCACAGCGGTATGACCGCCATCACCGGGGAAACCGGCGCCGGGAAATCCATTGCCATCGATGCGCTGGGGCTGTGCCTCGGCGGCAGAGCGGAAGCCGACATGGTGCGTCGCGGCGCCACCCGCGCCGACCTGTGCGCGCGCTTCGCGCTGAAAGATACCCCGGCCGCCCAGCGCTGGCTGGAAGAGAACCAGCTGGAGAGCGGGCGTGAGTGTTTACTTCGCCGGGTGATCAGCGCCGACGGCCGTTCGCGCGGCTTTATCAACGGCACCGCCGTCCCGCTCTCGCAGCTGCGCGAGCTGGGCCAGCTGCTGATCCAGATCCACGGCCAGCATGCGCACCAGCTGTTGACCAAACCCGAACACCAGAAAACGCTGCTCGACGGCTATACCGGTGAGTATGCGCTCACTCAGCGCATGGCCGAGCATTACCGCCAGTGGCACCAGAGTTGCCGCGAGCTGGCCCTGCACCAGCAGCAGAGCCAGGAGCGCGCCGCCCGCGCCGATCTGCTGCAGTACCAGCTTAAAGAGCTGAACGAATTTAACCCGCTGCCGGGAGAATTCGAGCAGATTGACGAAGAGTACAAGCGTCTGGCCAACAGCGGCCAGCTGCTCAGCACCTGCCAGCACGCCCTGACGGTACTGGCGGACGGCGAAGAGGCCAATCTGCAGAGCCTGCTTTATACCGCGAAGCAGCTGGTCAGCGAGCTGGTGGGTATGGACAGCAAGCTTTCCGGCGTGCTGGATATGCTGGAAGAGGCTGCCATTCAGCTCAGCGAGGCCAGCGACGAGCTGCGCCACTATCACGACCGTCTGGATCTCGATCCGAACCGTCTGTTCGAACTTGAGCAGCGGATTTCCCGGCAAATCGCGCTGGCGCGTAAACACCAGGTAATGCCGGAAGAGCTGCCGGCGGTTTATCAGGCGATGCTGGAAGAGCAGCGTCTGCTGGACGATAGCGCCGGCTCGCTGGAATCCCTCAGCCAGCAGGTGGTCGAACATCATCAGCTGGCGCTGGAGACCGCGCGTCAGCTGCACGCCCTGCGCCAGGCCAGCGCCGACGAGCTGACCCAGCTTATCACCGAGAGTATGCACTCACTTTCGATGCCGCACGGAATCTTCGCGATTGAGGTCGCTTTCGATGAACGCCATCTCACCGCCGACGGCGCCGATCATATTGAGTTCCGCGTCACCACTAACCCCGGTCAGCCGCTGCAGCCGATCGCGAAAGTAGCCTCCGGCGGCGAACTGTCGCGTATTGCGCTGGCGATTCAGGTGATCACCGCGCGTAAAATGGAAACCCCGGCGCTGATCTTCGACGAAGTGGACGTCGGCATCAGCGGCCCGACCGCCGCCGTGGTCGGCAAGCTGCTGCGTCAGCTGGGCGAGTCCACGCAGGTGATGTGCGTGACCCACCTGCCGCAGGTTGCGGGCTGCGGCCACCATCATTTCTTTGTCTGCAAAGAGACCGATGGCGAGATGACCGAAACCCATATGCAGCCGCTGGATAAGCGCGCTCGTCTGCAGGAGCTGGCTCGCCTGCTGGGCGGCAGCGAGGTCACGCGCAACACCCTGGCGAACGCGAAAGAGTTGCTTGCGGCGTAAACTTTTTGATTTTCACAGGGTCATAGTGAACAGCAAATTGCCTGCTGACCTGCAGCCGGAGGTTTCCATCGGCGCGAAGGTCTATTATTATCGGCATATTACAGATGAGCCACGTACTGCTCGGGCCCAAAAAGGAATCAAATCACTATGCGCTGTAAAACGCTGACTGCTGCCGCAGCGGTTCTTCTTATGTTGACCGCAGGCTGTTCCACTCTGGAACGAGTGGTTTACCGTCCTGACATCAACCAGGGTAACTATCTGGCACCTAACGATGTAGCGAAAATTCGTGTCGGTATGACGCAACAGCAGGTTGCTTATGCTCTCGGAACGCCAATGATGTCAGATCCGTTCGGCACCAACACCTGGTTCTATGTATTCCGTCAGGAGCCGGGCCACGAGAAAGTGACTCAGCAGACCCTGACCCTGACGTTCAACAGTGGCGGCGTGTTAACCAACATTGATAACAAGCCCGCGCTGACCAGTCAGTGAGGCCCGGAAAAGCAAAAAGCGCTCAGTGAGCGCTTTTTTTATGGCTGATAGCCGGTCTGCTGCTGTGGGTTACTTCGCAGCGCTTTTCTCTGCCCGCTGGCGACGCAGCTCTTTCGGGTCTGCGATCAGCGGGCGATAGATTTCGACCCGGTCGCCGTCGTGAACTTCGTCATGCAGCTTAACCGGACGACTGTAGATACCCAGCTTGTTCTTCGCCAGATCGATATCATCACGCAAGGCCAATAGCCCGCTGGCGATAATCGCCTGCTCGACCGTCGCTCCCTCATCCAGGGTGACTCGCTGCAAATACTGCTTTTCAGGCAGCGCGTAGGCGACTTCAACACGAATATTAGCTGGCACTGTAGACCTCTTTGGCGCGCGAAGTGAACGCCTGCACCATGTTGGCGGCCAGCTCTTTGAAGACCCGGCCAAAGGCCATCTCAATCAGCTTATTGGTAAACTCAAAATCGAGATGGAACTCGATTTTGCACGCCTCGGGGCTCAGCGGAATAAACTTCCAGCCGCCAATCAGCTTCTTGAACGGGCCATCCACCAGGCTCATCAAAATGCTCTGGTTGCTGGTCAGTGTATTCCGGGTCGTGAAGGTCTTACTGATGCCGGCTTTGGACACATCAACCGCCGCCGTCATTTGCGTCGGCCCGAATTCCAGCACGCGGCTACCGGTGCAGCCTGGCAGAAAATCAGGATAGGACTTCACATCGTTTACCAGTTGATACATCTGTTCCGCGCTGAAAGGCACCAGCGCAGTACGGCTAATCTGAGGCATAGCAGGTTCCACATTTAAACACAGTGCAAATAATATCATTTATCTGCTGCTAAAAAAAACGCTGTGCCGCAACTCGTGCTAAGATGCGCAGTACACCTCGCAGGATGCGATCGAGGTAACTGTGTATAAGACGATGACTTCAGGACATTATGACTAAGAAAAAAGCCCACAAACCTGGATCAGCCACCATTGCGCTGAATAAACGCGCCCGTCACGAATACTTTATCGAAGATGAATACGAGGCTGGTCTCGCCCTGCAGGGCTGGGAAGTCAAATCCCTGCGTGCAGGCAAAGCCAACATCGGCGATAGCTATGTCATCCTGAAGGATGGCGAAGCCTTCCTGTTCGGCGCCAACTTTACGCCCATGGCCGTGGCTTCCACCCACTATGTGTGCGACCCGACGCGCACTCGTAAGCTGCTGCTTAACCAGCGCGAACTCGACACGCTGTACGGCCGCATTAACCGCGAAGGTTACACCGTCGTCGCCCTGTCGCTGTACTGGAAGAACGCCTGGTGCAAAGTGAAAATCGGCGTCGCCAAAGGTAAGAAACAGCACGACAAGCGTACCGACCTGAAGGATCGTGAATGGGCGCTGGATAAGGCGCGGATTATGAAGCACGCCGGACGCTAACCCCCTCCCCTGAGGGCCAGCTCTCGCTGGCCCTTACGCTATATCCTTGTTGATGCTGCTTTTTCATCCACCCCGTTGAAACAATCCTGCGTAATGGGGCTGGTAACGACATTCATAAATCTGTTATACTTGACCTACACATTGGGGCTGATTCTGGATTCGACGGGATTTGCGAAACCCAAGGTGCATGCCGAGGGGCGGTTGGCCTCGTAAAAAGCCGCAAAAAATAGTCGCAAACGACGAAAACTACGCTTTAGCAGCTTAATAACCTGCTCTGAGCCCTCTCTCCCTAGCTTCCGCTCTTAAGACGGGGATCAAAGAGAGGTCAAACCCAAAAGAGATCGCGTGGATGCCCTGCCTGGGGTTGAAGCGTTAAATCTAATCAGGCTAGTTTGTTAGTGGCGTGTCTGTCCGCAGCTGGCAAGCGAATGTAAAGACTGACTAAGCATGTAGTGCCGAGGATGTAGGAATTTCGGACGCGGGTTCAACTCCCGCCAGCTCCACCAAATAAAACAAGGGGTTACGTGAAAACGTAGCCCCTTTTTTTTGGACCGTGGCGGCAAAATGGCGGCAGACATTTAACCATGCAAAGGACTACTGATATGAAAAAATCTCTTTTGATGCTGTTACTCTTGGCTTCATGTAACGTTTTCGCCGACAAGATCCCTGACTCGATAGAAAATTTAATTGCTGTATTTGACACAAGGACGCATAGCCTAGAAAGCGGAGTACTCTCGATCAAATACAGCAAACAGAAGTTGCACATTGATGCAGCTGATGCAATGTTTGAAGGCATTTGCACTGACCTATCAATGCATAAGTGGAAACCCGAAACAATTAAGAAGATTAGGTTACTCAACGTCTCACTTGATCAAGGTTTTGAGATAGATGCTGGCGGGGCTGAATGTAAAAACACGGGCAAGATGACCTTTGATGAAGCGCGGGCTTACAGGCAAAGCTTTATCAAACCTATTCCGTAAACCCTCTTCGATTTGTAGGTTAAAAGCTCAAAAATTCATATGCCCCTGCCCACTTGTTGCCGGATGCGGCGGGGCGTTATCAATTACACCTGGCGTCATGATGAACCTCACGACGGTTTCGTGAGTAATAAATGTAGCACCGCAATTGATGTTCTGGCACTGACAATACCGCTCTTTTGTCTGGTCTGTTACTCGAAAGCTACTTCGTGTATGCGCCGCATGTCCGCATTTTGGGCAATTCATCATTTCCGTTTCTCCGCCGCCGCCTCTGAAGTCGCGTTAATAATACACAATATCAATATAGAGAACCAATTATTCAATATTGAGATCATCTATTTTCACTTCCAGTTCGATGCTGGTCGTGAATCCGCTATCCGGGTTGACCGTGTGCGTTAACGTTGTGATGGTCCATTCCGCATCATCAATGGGCTGTTTAAAACCGCTGACCTTAACGGGCATTTCCGTATAGAGATCCGCGCGGCCTTCTGCCAGCTGGAGAGAAAATGACGCCACACCGCGCTGCAGCCGCTCCCAGTTCATTTTTGCTGCCCGTTCTGCATTACTGCGGTTCGCATAGGTACGGTTCAGAACAAGCACATTCTCATCCGTTCCGACCAGGTAATCCCCCTGCTTTGCTTCCGGCTCTTTGGGTTTTGTCGTCCTCCGGCGGCGCTTCACCTTTGCCGTTTCTTTCTTTTCCGGTTCCCGGGTATGCAGCCAGTGAGCGATAACACCCGTATATGCTCCCCTGTCAGCCAGGCTAAACCGGTGACTGTCTCCGTCCTTACGGGTAATAGTGATGACCGGCAACGGGTTACCACTTGCTGTTTTCCCCTGCCCCTGCCGGATAAACAGCAGATTACCTTCCTTGACTGAGGCAATCGCGCCATACTGCCGCGCCAGCTTCATTAAAAAGCTGGCGTCGCTTTCGTTGGTCTGGTCCAGGTGATCCAGCGCCATCGCAGCAACATCATTTCCTATAGCAACTTTAAGGCTGTGCCGCGCGGCAATGTCTTTCACCACATCGCCCACCGTCGTTTTGTGCCAGGACTTCTCACGCCTGACATTCAGCGTTTCCCTGAAATCAGCACTACGGGCACGGATTGTCAGCCTGTCCGGGCTACCGCTATGCTCTATTTCGTCAACGGTAAACTTACCTTTTGAGTACAGCGGCTCGCCTTTCCATCCCAGCGCCAGAGAAATCACTGCGCCACGACGCGGCATAATTACCAGGCCGTCGGCGTCGTCCAGCTCCAGATCAAGCTGGTCAGCTTCAAATCCGCGGTTGTCGGTCAGTGTCATACCCAGCAGACGTTTATCCAGCGTCTGCGTGGCATCTTTGCCTTCAATCACGATCCGAAAGGCCGGGGTCTTGCTTCCGAGGTTGAGTAAATCAGCCATCTCGCTCACTGCAGCAACCCTCCTACCGTGGATCTGATGTTCCCTACTGCGGCGGCGGCAGAATCCTGCAGACTGCTAAGCTGATCGCTCAGACTGCCGAACATTTCAGACAGAGACTCATCCACCCGTTTAAGCCCCAGCGAAAACTCTATTTTCCTGGCTTCCCCACTGGCGAAAAATTCCGTTTTCGTCTGGTTAAGGCTCTCAATCACATACATGCCGTAGATAGTCCCACCACCCTCGATCAGCGGCCACGCCTTCCCCTGCTCTGCCATCAGCTCCAGCGCCAGCAACGACAACCGGCCGCCGGTCACTTCCGGCATGAGGACGCCGGAGAGCGTCAGCTGATCGTTATCTGGCCCCAAAAATTGCGTTGTCGGACGGCGATTAACGCGGTTGTTGGTCACATGGCGCCAGTTCCGCTGATACTGCAGTTGCTGATAGGGAACCGTGCGCAGCTGAAACACAAACAAGCCCAGGACCATCATCATGAATCGTACCCCCCTTGATCACTGAAATTGCTGCGGGCCTTCGCCTTCATGCGTCGCTCGCGCGCATCAAGCTGCCGTGCAACTTCCTGCGCAATATCCTGCGCGCTCTGACCGGGCAGAGCCTGGATAATAATTTGAGCATGGGTTTCAAACTGGAATACAGGCTGGCTGCCTGCTGGCTTATCAGTTACAGGACGGTATGAAGCTGCCGGCAGACTCATGGGATGAAGTGGGGCGGCCTCTGCTGGCATTGCTCCCCCCATCATTCCGGCGACTACGGACGCCAGCGCGGCCGTTCTCCTGCGGCTGGTCACATAGGCCGGACCGTTAATCAGCTCCGGGCCATTCTCGCCAGCAATACCCACCTGCCCACGTGGAATATAACCACCGCTGTCATACATCCCCGCGAAAAATCCTGGGGTCTTTTTCTGCGGTGAGGCGCCCTGCGAATTATCGCCGCCGGTCATCCAGTCCGGGAGATAGCTTTTGACCGATGCCAGCTTGCTCTTAAGCGTTTCCCATTTCTCATTGATACCACTCAGGATGCCGTCAATAATCGCCCCGCCCACCGCTTTAAATTTTGCGGGCAGCGCGGCAACATCACTCAGAATTTCATCCCATTTGCTGCTTATGGTCTGCTTAATCACAGCCCAGGCTACTGACACCCCTGACGTGATGGCATTCCACAGTGCTTTAAACTTCGGCCCCAGCGTTTCCCAGTTCTGCCAGATATAGATGGCTCCCATCGCAATCAGGCCAACTATCGCCAGAATGGGGTTAGCCATCATCAACCGGCCTAACCAGATGACCGCCTGGCCTGCGCCGCCAATTACTCTTGTGACCAGACCAAACGCAGAAGCAAATTTCAGCTGGAGAATGCCAGCACTTACCCGCACTACCGCCATAGGACCCAAAATGGATGCCAGGGCCAGTGACACCACACCCGCTGCGGTAGCTACCACGGCAAATACGGCCGCAATTTTAAATAGCGCCGCCGTCAGTTGCGGATGACGCTTCACAAAACCATCCAGCGCGGACGCCAGATTACCCAGCCAGTCAGCAATATTTTTAAGCACCGGCGCGACGGTTTCGCCGATGCTCGCCATGGCGTTAGTAAATGATCCGCCAGCGGCTTCCCATTTGTTGCCCAGGGTATTAAGCGATGCATCGACGCGCTCACGCAAGGTTGCCTGGTTCTCCAGCTTCGCTACTGTTTCACGATAACCAGACATCCCTTTACTGATCATGTTATTTAATACTTTTAGCGTTTCGGCATCATCACCAAAAACCGTTTTAAGTGCCGCAAGCCTTTGCTCTGTGTTTAATTTTTTCAACTTTTCAAGCTGGGCAAATAGCTTATCCAGTCCACCAAATTCCCCTTTTCCATCAGTAAAATCTAATTTGACCCCTGCTCCTTTAATTGAGGCATTGGCTTTATTAACTTTTTTGGTATCCATGACAGCCTGGAATATTTTACGGTAGGCATTCCCTGCTGACTCGCCAGCCATCCCCATCTGATCCGCCATCACCAGCAATGGTGCAAATACCTTCGTTGCCCCCAATCCCTTCTGACGGATAATATCCATTGCACTACCAATGTTCGAAAAACCCTGCAGCATATTGCCGGGGTCAACGCCCGCGTAATAACCCCGCTGGATCACATCCATCAGGCTCATCATGTCCTTTTCGGTGGTCTGCGTGGCATCCTGCAGTTTTGCGGCAAACTCTGCCGCCTCCGTCGGCGCCATTTGCAGCTGCACGCCAAGGTAAGCCGCCGACTCACCCAGCCCGCCCAGGATAACCTGCGCTGACATCCCCTGACGGCGTAACATGGTCATCATGTTCTGAAAGTCTGCCGTGGTGCCGGGCAGCCGGTCACCCAGGGCTATTGCCAGTTTGTTTAGTTTCATGAACTCAGGCGCCACCTTTCCGCCCGGCCCCATCATTGAGCCTGCCAGCTGGTTTGCGGCGTTCTCTGATTCCGAGTAGGCGCGAATAGGCGCCAGCAGCGTCGCGCCCGTTGTCACCCCGGCGGCCATCATCCCGGCACCGTTCCCCGCCAGGTTGTTACGCACGTCGCGCATCTTGTCAGCTTTGGCCCTGATCGCATTCAGCTTGCGCTGGCGCTCGCCCACGTCCCGTAAGCGCCGCTCCTGCTCTGCCAGCTGCTGGTTATAGCGATCCGTTTCGCGGGTAATGCGGGCTGTTTCACGGGCACCGCCGCCCGCAGAGATGCCAAGGCGGTACAGCTCCGCCCTGGTTGCCGCCATCTGCCGCGTTTCCTGCTGCTGCTTTTGTTCCAGGCGTGATACGGCGCGCCATTGCGCCTCAAGCGCCTGCGTCTGTTTTTTCGTGGGGGATTCGAGCGCTGCCAGTTCGCGCGTCATCATCTGCGCACGCAGCCGCGCCTGGTCCAGCTCGTTGCTGGTCCGGTTCAGGCTCTGTGAGAGTTGATCAAAAGATTTTAACTGGCTCCCCGCGTCGTTAAGCCGTTTAAGCTGATCACGGGTCTGCCGGATGCCGGAGGCCAGCTCCTTCGAGCCAGCCAGCGCATTTTTTAAAGGGCGGGTGAGTTTATCAACCGCATTCAGAACCACCTGCAGGCGCAGGTTTTTATCACTCATCGCTGGCCCCGCTACGCATTATCGCTCTGTGCCGCCACTCCAGCACTTCCGTCAGCGGCATAACATCAGTGACGGACGGCGGCCAGTGAAATATCGTGGCGATATCCGCCACCAGGTCATCTACCGTCAGGCTGTCGGCAAATCGGCAAGTGCCGACTTCGGCAACAAAAAAAGGACCACCTCGACAGACATCGCGGCCAGGTCTGCCGGGTCGAGGTCCGCCATTTCCTGCGGGGTCAGCGTTGGTGTGGAGATGCGGGGGATCACGGTCATCATAGAGGCCACGTCCATCTCCATCACCGCCTGCAGTCGCGTACCGCGCAGCGCGCCGGATTGCGGCTTACGCAGCACAATTTCCGTAATCGTGGTATCACCGCGCTTAATCGGGCTATCCAGTTTCACCGTTGCTTCTGTTTTCTCACTCATGCTCTTTTCCTGTTATGGGTTGGCTGGCGCGACCTCGCGCGCCAGAAAAAAATTACAGACCAATGGCGTTACGGTGTTCTTCCATCAGGTCAACACCATCAACAACTTCAATCATGTTGATCGCATCGACCTCATAGAGCACTTCACCGTTAATGGTCAGCTTCGCGTAACAGTTAACGCTGCTGACTTTGGTGGAATTGCTCTCGCCGGTTTTCCACTCGCCGGAATCCACCTCTTTGTGGCGCCCACGGACGACCAGCTCAACGGCCTGCACTTCGCCGGTGTCGTCGCGCTGAATAGACCCGGTAAAGCGCAGCTGCACGCCGTCCACCGTGGCTTTGCCCATCTGTTTAAACAGAAGCGCCTCCGTACCGCCGATGGTCATTTCCGTATCCAGCGCGCCATCATCCAGCCCCAGATCGATACCAACTGAACCGGGCATACCGCCGCCGCGGTAGTTTTCCAGCTTGCGGGTGAATTTCGGCAGGGTGACGGATTCAGCAATGCCCATCCAGTTGTTACCGGCGTTAAAAATATTCAGGTGTTTTAACTTGCGTGGTAAGGCCATGGGTCCCCCTTATGCGCTTACGCGGGTGGTGAAATCCACCAGGTAACGGTCAGTGATGCGCTGGCGCAGCATCAGGTTTTCCAGTGGAGGCACTGGCGTATAGTCGTAGTCGATCCAGAGTTTCCCGGCTTTCAGCGTGTCTTTGTCATTCACACTGTCATCAATCCAGCAATCACCGCCGATGAGGTAGCCCTGATTTACCAGGCTGCGCATTTTGGCGCGGATACCTTCGATAATGTCGCGAGCCAGCGAAGGGTTAAGCGGCATGTCCACCGCCCACATATGCGCCTCCGCCATGGTGTCTGCCAGCACCTGCGCGGTACGGGTGTAGTTTTCAAACTGGAATAACGGGTCATCGCTCAGGCAGCGGGAACCCCAGAAGCGGAAACCATCCTTGCGGATCAAGGTGGTGACGTCGTTCTGGTTCAGCAGTCCGGCATCGGTTGCCGGGTCCTGCAGATCCCAGAAAACATCCGCAGACAAGCCGGTTACGCCGTTGACGCCCACGTTAGAAAGGGTTTTGTGCCAGCCGGTCTGCTCGTCGATTTTTGCACGCAGACCCAGCGCGCGGGCAGTGGCGTAAGCAGTCGCATCCGCCTGCAGCACCGTGTCAAAGTTGATGAAATCAGGCCAGATCAACATCCCTTCTCGCTGACTGAAATTTTCGCGGTAGGCAATCGCTTCTTCCACGGTTTTACAACCGTAGGCAGACAAATACGCAAAACCGCGCAGGCTCTGCGCCACGCTTAACAGCTCAGTGGAAACAGCCTGCGTGTCATGGCCCGGCACGCCCAGAATGCGCGGCTTCACGCCCAGCTGCGACTGCGCCGAAAGCAGCGCTTTGATGCCCGTTTTCTTACCGTCAGCGGTTACACCGCCGATAATATTGGAGGTGGTTTCCGCTTCGGTGTCGCCCTGGGCAACACGCACTACTACGGTGACGGGTTTTGCCTGGTCTGCGATGGCGTCCAGTGAGCGGGCCAGCGTGCCGGACTCGCCCGCTTTGCCGCTGGCGGTCAGTACATCGGTAAGCAGAACCGGCTTATTGAGCGGGAACACGGAGGCATCGGCATCATCGCCGGTGCATACCATGCCTACAATCGCCGTACTCACCGTCGTGATAGAGCGGGTGCCGTCGTTAACTTCAACAACACGCACGCCATGGTGATAATCTTGCGCCATGAATGAATCTCCTGTTTAGGGGTTCACCCATGGTAGGGAAATCATTCACCGCAAGCCGTTGATGGCCGTTGTACCGTCAATGACACAACCGCAGACAGAAAAAAGCCCCTTATCGGGGCAGACTGATACCGGGGTTTATCAGGCAACGCGGCTCCAGCACATCAGCAGTGTGTGGGCCTCAACCACGCTGAATGATTTCCCTTCACCGAGGTTATCGGTTTTGCCGGTGGTCGTGTGTTTGTGCGGGGGCACTATGACTTCATGGTCATGCTTCCCGCCCATATCCGTGACACCCAGCTCTTTCGGGTTAAAGAGCTGCCGAACATCCCCGCCTATTTCCCACGGGTCATCCTTACCAGCGACACCACCATGATTGTGCTCGCCGTTTTCAGATGTTCTTATCTTCTGCACCTCCTGTTCACTGGTTTCGCCACTGACGCTAACCTGCACAGCGGGCAGGTTAGCCTGCTGGAGGGTGACGGTATCGCTGCCGCCGCTCTGCCCGACGTCCGAACCATCAGCCTTGCCGACGCGGATCGTTTTGTTTTCGCCGGTGTACACCCATTTCGACCACGGCCAGCGCTCATTGGGATTAAGGTTCTGGTTAAAAAAGCGGGTGGTTCCAACCGGGTTATCATCTTCCCAGAAATCTCGCTTTGCCGCCGTTATCGCATCGGCAATCACCTGCTGTATATCCGTATCCAGCTGACCCGCAATCTTGTCGGCATAATCCTTTGCCTCATTTTTCGCACGATCAACCTCCTCTACCGAGGCAATAATGACCGTTGGATCGGTTTTAAGCTCCACCGCGGCTGTTTTGCTGACGGCTATCCACAAATTGATGGCCTGCAACCGCCCGGCCCCTTCTGCCAGAAGCGGCTTATACACTGGCGGGAGACTGGCTACCGCCAGGCACTCCCCGGCATCGTCATAGAGCGCGGCCTCTCGCAGCCAGAAACCACCGGTTTGCGGCAGGATTATCATTTCCGTGCGGATAACACTCGCGCTCTGATCTGCAATGACTACACGGTTAAGCGGGCCGCGATACACTTCATTCACCAGACCTGTGCGCGTTCTGTCCGGCTGCGGGATGATACCCGAGCCATCACCGACCGCCATTTCTGCAAAATTCACAGGCTCACCGGATGCCACCGCCTTAGTAAACGCCGCCTCCCCGTAATCGGTCAGAATGGCATAGTAATTCATGCTCACGCTCTCCCCTTACGGCAGCGCTGCCGGCGAGGTTGGAATGCTGTCACCGGCATACTTGCCGCCTTCGCCAAAGTTGGCGCTGAATACCTGCTGCTCGGTTGCTGCGATTTCAGCAAATGACATCCCCGAGGCGTCAATATCCACAAGGTGCAGGCGGTAAAGCACATAGGACTTACAGGCATTGTTCACCAGGGAACCAAATCCCGACGCCGCCCCCCATACCGGTAAATCCTGGTAGTAAATACTGCCGGTGAAATCATTGCCATTTTTGTCCGATTGCAGGCTGAACAGCGCCGGGCCAGCTGATACCGCGTTAGGCAAACGCCCCACAATCAAACGGTTCGTTGAAGGGGAAACCTGCGTCGCAATCAGCATTTCCGTGGTCTGGGTTGCCGGTGTGCCACTTCCCACCCGCGTGACCTGATAGTGCGCAAACACGGCAAATTTATGATCGTTCTGGTGCTCAGCGATGTACGGCATGATACCCGGACAGGTAAACCGGCCACGGTGTCCCAGCGTCTGGTTAACCAGCGATACAATCCCGTGAACACCGCCGCGCGGCGTGCGTTCAAACTTCGCCTCTGGCGTGGCGCCCGTGGTGATCAGCGTGTTATTCCAGCTAAATTCCAGCTCCGCTTTTGTTTTCCCTGTGAGGGTGGCAGCTTCTTTGCTTGCCAGATTATTCAGGGGGATATTTTTCCCAACGCCCGAAAAATCAAAATCGGCCGGAATTTCTGAGACATCCAATAATGCCAGCGATCCGAGCGTCAGGCCGGGATAGTCCAGAATAATCGGCAGTCGTGGGTCAGTGAAATTTGCGCCAGTGAGTTCATTAAGCAGGCCCATAGTTACCTCATTTAAAAAAATAATTGTTCATCAGAATTCCGGCGATACCGTCACGTGCCGGAATGGATTTGTATCCGTCACCCAGGCTGAAACCCGGCCCACCATAAGCCAGCGCCCGCCCTCCTGCCTGGCTCATGTGTGTGATATCAATCGCCACCTCTGACCATGTACCGCCGTTATTCACCAGAACATTTCCCACGGTGCCGCCTGCAATCCGCAGATAATAATCGGCGTGATTGCCGCCGGACGGCAGGCCGGACGCGCTCCATGTCCCCACATAGTGAATGTCGGATGTTGTCATCCCCCCTGGCAGCACCGCGTTATTGAAGAATGACCAGGGCAACACACCGTATCGTGCCGCCACCTGCTTTTCAGTCATGCCCGGGTGTGTCGGGTCGATGGCATCCGTCGCAGCCGATAGCATAATTTCGTACACCACAGCATGACGGCCCGGCAGAATGCGCCGGTACCACTCCGCCAGCTCAAACAGGTATCCAGTTTCCGCAAACTGGTTTTCATGCTGGGGAAACACCAGTCGCTCGCCGTTCCAGGTGGCCTCACGTTGTCCCATGATGGTCAGGAACAAACAGCGGATATCGCGCGCACCGGCCAGTGCCGCAATCTGCAATGACGCTTCACGGATTTGCGAGGCGTTAACATCGGTTTTCGGCTGATTGTTCTGACCGTGCCAGACCGCAATCACCTGGCCCGCCCAGCGGTCTCCCCAGGAGAGTACCTCCTGCTTAAACATGCCCAGCACCTGATCAGAGGTGGAGCCACCGTAAGAGCGCACCTCCCCGGTGCGGTTAGTGGCGGCGATAATGGTGCTGCCCGATGTTCCGCTGCCGAACATTGAATCACCGATGAGCAACAGCTTTTTACCCAGCCCGGTTTTCATCGCAGAGGCCACCTGCGACGTCAGGCGAATACCGACGGCAGCGGCTGACTTGTCCACGCGCCGAAACTCCCATTCGTCAGCACTGGCGGTACACCGCAGGCTGATGCTTTTCCCGTCTGGAACCTGCTCAGGGGCATCATTGGCAATCATCACCCATGCATTACCATCAAACAGGGCATAGTCACCGGCGCGAAAATTCTCTGTACCAGCCACGCCCCCTGCGGACGCCTGCCAGATGACATTTTGCAGAGGACGAGACGGCATCCCCTCCGACGGATTAAATTCACCGGCGTAAAAAAGCAGGTCAGCCCCGGCACTAACGGCAGCAAACTGCGGCTGCAAAAAACCGCCCCCTGCCGTCTGGAGAGTGAGAAAAAGGAGTTTGTCCCCGGCGGCCAGTGTCATACCCGCAAACACGCCCGGCGCGGTGACTTCATACCAGGTATCGTTTTTACGCGGCGCGCCGGAGCCTGGGGAGCGCTGGAGATTCCATCCGGTGCCATCGTATACAAGCAGATCACCGAGATAGACCTGCATTCCGTTCCAGATGCCTGGCGTTTTCTCTGACACGCTGGAATTTGTGTTGTACGCCTCATAGCTGTAGTAATCACCCGCCACAAACTGGCCGAACGGCGTGGCAATGGTCGGACTGGTCAGCCGCCCGCGACGACGCAGGGAAGCCAGAGAGCCGGGGTTAAATGGGGTGCCCTGTGCTTTCCCGGCGATTTTCAGGCCAAACGCGCGACGATATTCAACCGCTGTACCGGTATGGTTTACCCCGTACAGCGCGCGACAGGCTCGCGGTGACAGCGCCGCCCAGCCAGAACCATCCGCATCATTCGTCCGTGCGGTAACATCAGCCAGCACCGCGCGTACAGCATCAGGTGGAACATCAACCACGTCCTGTGCAAACGGCAGAACGGCGCTTTTCAGTTCCTCGGTCAGGTTGTCCAGGGTAATCACGTTTTTACCAATGGACAGCAGCGGGATTTCAACCACGCCATTCTGTTTCACCCGCAGTGCGCAGCGTTTGGTTTTCGGGTCAACCCAGGCGAGGACAAAACCGCTTGCCGGGTCGAGTGTCACCGGCATTAACCCCTGCACCTCGGGCGCCAGTTTCTCCAGCGCGATCGAACCATCACCCAGTTTAATCAGTGGGATTTCCACTTCTCCTGAAGTTGTCACCCGCAGGGCGCAGCGGCGGGTTTTCGGATCAATCCAGGCGAGAGAAAACCCGTAGGCCGGGTCGAGTTTTGTCGGCACCACCTCCTGTAAACCAAGATCGAGATTACTGTGAGAAATCACCCCCTTCTCAATTCTCAGCAGGGGTGCAATCACTTCCCCGCTTCTCGTAATTGCCAGTGCGCCGCGCTGCGTGACCGGGTCGCGGAAAGCAACAATAAAGCCACTCGCCGGGTTAAGGTATTCGGGAATAAACCCGGCATCAATAAATCCCTGTAACGTCGAATAGCCAATAATATCGGACACCCTTTCCGCCACACCTTTATTATTTTTATATACCGTGAACGGAGATGTTTTATCGTCTGGATTAATTACCAGAAAATGCTGTTCCGGCTTTGTCGCGGATAATCCCGCCGCTGTTCCGTCGGTGTCGTTATCGGAAACCCTGACTGTGACCATCTGCATTAAATCAGACAGAATAGTTTTCCCGGTCAGCGTTACCGCCCCATTTGTATTCTTTGCCTCTTCAACCCAGTAAGCAGGGTTGGTTGACCGGATAGAGAATACGCCTCCTTCCGGTATTTTCCCGGCAGCAATCGCGGCCTGTGCTGCCGCCGCACTGGTAAACGGTAATTCGCCCGATTTTAACAGGCCATTATAGGCATTAAGCTGATCTCTCAGGTAGGCTGTGCGGTCGGCGAGAATACTCGTCTGAACGTTCACCAGACCATCCGTCCCCCCGGCCACTTTGTCACCGCGCTTAATTAACGGAATGTCGCTTTCCCACTGTGCTGTTTCGCTGATTAAAGACATATCAGTCCCCGGAATATTGATAATTTTCGTCGTAATGCGCAGTGGCATCGTAATAAATACTGTCATCCGGTTTATATCCCGGCGGATAAACGGTAATCACATCACCATCAAAAACGGCGGCACCAATATTTGCTGGGCCAGAAGTTGATGCCGATAACGTCAACTGTGATATATGGCGACTGACTGGCTTCGCATCGCCAATAATCCGCTCAAGCTCGTAAATCATCGACTCCGTGATGCCGATTTCATTCAGATCGATCTCAAGACGAAACGTCCCGGCGGGGTCGGCCACCTCCCACCATTCCTCAAGGGTCATTGAGTAACCCAGCCCCTCGATCACCCGCTTAACTGCCGCCACCGTACCTTTGCGCTGATGGATCCAGAAAGCATCGCTGACCGCTTGCCGCTTAGCGGTTTCTGTCCAGGTTTCCTCCCATCGGTCAACGGAGAAAGCCCAGGCCAGATACGGCAGAAACTTTGCCGGGCATTTCCACGGGTTCCACAGGTCACGCAGCGGTACGTTTAAATCACTGATACCTGAACAGGCTTGCGCCAGCCTGCGCTCCAGCGCAGACGACCCCGGCGGTAACAGACTGCTAGTCATCAGAGCCACCAATTTCTGCCTTAAAATCGGTGCAATATGACGCCTGCGTTTTATCTAACACCATGTCCGCCAGGGGCTTCATCAGCTCAACGCGCTGGACGCCCTGAACATGCAGAGCGGCATAGATCGCAGACAACCGCACGTCACGCCCCAGGCGACGCTGCTCGTTGATATATGCCGCACCCTGCGCTTTCGCGGCCGCCAGGATGGGTTCCTTTGCCGGGCCGGGATAGACATAAAGAACCGCATCAATTTCATAGGGGACAATCTCAGCAGATCGGACACTCACCCGATCCGCCACCGGCCGTACAGCCTCATCATTAAGGGCCTCACCGACGACCTGCAGTAAGTCTTCCGGCGCAGTACCATCGCCGTCACGGGCCAGAATAGTCACCACGACTTCCGCCGGTGACGGGCTGAACGCCGACGCGTCCGCCACCCGACCATCCGAGCTAAGCGCGTGATATTCATAAGCACCGACTGGACCGGCAACGCTCATCCCCTCAAAGGCTGCCGGGATGCGCTGGCGATAATCCGCGTCAGATTCCATAACTGCCTCCGTGGGCGGCGTTGTGGTGTCATCTGCAGCTGTAATCACCCGGCGCTGTACGTTGTTATTCGCGCCTAAATTGTCCAGGTCATCCCCGCCGGAATAGGCCACCATCACGGCTTTCGCCGCCTCGTTAATCCGCTGGCGCAGCAGCAGCTCCCGGTACACATTTTCCTGCAGCATTTTCACCACCGGCTCAGACTCAAGCGTTAAGGTGCGGGCCACGGCCTCCTGTTCTTCTGCCGGAAATAACGCGACAAATTCAGCCTTGCGCTCAGACAGCAGGGTTTCAAAATCCGGCACATCCACAATTTGCGGCGGCGGCAGCTGGGAAAGATCAATAACGGCCATTGTCTGCTCCTGTCGATACGGAAAGGGACACGGGCACGCCGTCATTACGCTGGCCTGCCAGCTCAATAACCATTGCGCCATCCATGCTGCTGCTGTTAACCGTGATGGTGTCCAGCTGCAGCCGCGGCTCCCAGCGCCGCAGCGCCACATACACCGCAGCCATGATCTGCAGGCGCAGCGCCGGGTTTTGCGGCTGGTCAATGAGCGCTGAAAGCAGGGAACCATACTCCCGGCGCGCAAGCCGGCTCCCTTGCGGAGTCAGCAAAATGTCACGCACCGACTGGCGCAGGTGGTCAGTTTCCGTAATGGCTCTGCCGGTATCGCGGCTCATCCCGATATAGAGCGTCAAAATGGGCCTCCCGTCGTTCCGCCACTGTCGCCAGGGTGTTTATGCTTATCAGCAACGACTCCGTTTGACGTCATTGCGCCGCCGCCGTGGGTTACATCGCCGTTCAGGATCACATTGCTGTTAATACGGGTGGTGTCAGCCTCGATCACAAACTCACCGGTTTTGCAGGAGACAACCTGCGAAGACTCAATCAGCACGGTTTTCACGCCGCGAATAATCCAGCGCCCGGTGGCGGGGTCGTATTCGAACCAGCCGCCATCCTCGTATGCGGTCACGTCTGCACTTTCAGAGTCTGACGGCGGCGGGCAGGCGTTGGAGTAGATGGCCGGAAGCGCAAAGGCTGTCTCCAGATTGCCGCCCAGGCTGAACAGCACCACCTGCTCCCCTGGAGACGGGCACCACCAGGTGCGGGATTTACCTGCACGGTAGGTCAGCCAGTTAATCCAGTTGGTTTCGAGGTCGCCCGTTTTTACCCGGCACAGCCAGCCGTCCCGGTCCACTTCGGTCACAATGCCGGTGCGGATCAGATTGGTGATAAGGCGCATGATTTCGGTTAATTGCGTATTCATGAAGGCAAGATTGCATTACTGCGAACAATCAAAAAACTAACCTGCATTGTATGGTATCTCTTACAATTAAGGGATAACATCGGGATCTAGATGAACTAATAGAAATGCGCGCTCACTTAGGATAAAAAATGATTTTATATAAATATGTTGACTCTGACACAGCGGAATTAATCATTCAAAATTCAACATTAAAGTTTTCCAGAGCCTCATCACTAAATGACCCCTTTGAATTAACTGGTTTACATTATGGGTCAGAGGAAGAATACAAAAACCAAACTTTAAAATTTCGAGCTGCCTCTATGTCATATGGGATTTTATCTCTAACACGAGCCCCAATGAACCCACTTATGTGGGCGCATTATGGTAAGGGTACAAATTATGATGATAAAAAAGGCATTCGAATCGATAAAGACAATGGCTCACATGCTGGGGTAGTTTTCGGCATTGATGCAAACGAAGCAGGGCTAAACAATGACGGTATGAATGTCATTCCAGCAAAATATGGGAGCGTCATTTATGCATCAACTAAACCCCACAACCCTTATGTAAACTCTGACAATCAAAACTTCTTTGAGGGAATGCAGTTTCAATTCAATCCGAATTTTTTAGAAGCACTCCAGCGTACCTTCCTTTACAAACCTTCTTATTGGTCATATGAGGAGGAAGTGAGAGTTGTGAGAAACATTTCCAGATGCAGAGGTGAAATTCAGCCTATAAAAAAATCCAGCATTAAAGAAATTTATATAGGCATCAGAAATGCGTATAAGTATGATTACTTAGTGTTAATGCGTGAAAAAATAAACAAGCACCTTCCTAACTGCCAAGCTTATGTTTGTTTTTTTGATGTTTACGAGTGGGCCTTCATTAAAATATCTATAGATGAAGCTATTGAGCAAATCGCTTCACAATACTTACCCTCTAATAATCCAACGAAGAAGGATATCTCTAGTTAATTCCTCTACTTCATTGTTAACACCAAGCAGGCGGCGCTCTGCATATTTGACTTCCGGCCCTTTACGGCTGACCCGATCACGCAGGCCATAGTGATGGACGCGGGCTATGCGCTGCACCCGACTCTCAAACTCGACGCTTGCTGCGTCCTGGCTGGCGACGGCTTTCAGGTATTTTGTGGTGCGGAGTTTTGCAAACATCTGCCGACGGATGCGGCCCTGTTTCGTTCTGGCCGTCACGCGACGCGGCTCGTAAGCCGTCCCGTCGGGGTTGCGCTGCATCCTGATATTTTTCTGCTGACTGCGGCGCAGCTGCTGCGCCAGCTCCCGCATCATGCGCTTACGTGCGGCAGGCTCCAGTTCCGCCAGCAACGCATCTAACCAGGCGTCAACTTCCTGCAGCTCAGCCACGGCTCACCGCCCACATTTCGTCCGGTTCGTCCGGTTCCGGCACCGCTTCGACGCTGGACACGTCACCGTCAGCGCTGACTATCACACGCTCTGTCAGTTGCAGATTCAGGCTGATATCACAAATATCATTGCGCAAGATATCAACCTCAAACGTAAACAGTTTTTCGCGCAGCTCCGGGTTATGGATAGCATCGGGCTGATTCTCCATCAGCCAGGCCAGCACGGGAGCCATCAGTAATCCCTGATCGCCGCTGAAATCCACGACCACCACGTTAAGGGTATAGCGATACTCCCAGGACAACGACGCTGCGCCGGTCGCCACCACCGATCCGTTATCCACGAATAAATGCAGCTTATCCGGGTTATCGCGGACATATGGCACCGCGCTATTCAGGGCGCGGCGTAAGGATTGAGGCTTGTTCATTCACTGTTTCGCTCCTGACAGGAAATTATCGTGTCCACTTTATCGGCGCAGACCGCCCAGGCCGCCTCCGCTTCATCCAGCGCGGTCAGCAGATCACCGTTAGTGCGTGCCGCCGACTTTTCCAGGCGGCACTGCGTCACCCTGGGACAACCATTCACGGTAAGCTGCACCTCCGGCGAGGGCCGGACGTTCGCGCATCCTGATAATGTCAGGAGGCAAAGGAGTACCAGCCCAGCGGCGCAAATCCTCGTTTTCACGTTTTAGCTCCTCAATCCGGCGCTGACGGCTTCGCAGCAGCGCGTTTGTACTTTCTACCGCCGCGTAAAGCCTTGCCTGTTCCCGGTTATTGGTTTCGGACAGGATGGACAGGGCGATCAGCTGGCTGTTCGTTTTTGCCAGTTTTTCGCCTGTCGTTTTCAGATCCCGCCCTTGCCGCTCGATGGTCTGGCTGGCCTCCTTCATCCGCCATGACTGCCAGCCAAGCGCCAGCACTACCAGCGCCAGAATTACCGCCAGCGCCTTCGACATACCGTCACCGGCTCCGCATCAATAATCTGCGCACGCAGAACCTTAAGCGCGGCCAGCGTCAGCAGATAAAATACCAAGGTGACAACGTGGCCCGTAAAGGCGAGAAAAATCACAAGCAGTGAACACCTGGCCCATCTGATCACCTGGTTTCCTGGCGTACTGAAAAAGTGAGTCAGCGCCTGCTTTGCCTCTCCCCGATGAGTGCCCCCCGCATACCACCCAGCCATGCAAAGCAGCACCGCTCCCCAGCTCAGCAGGCAGGCTACCCAGGTCAAGGCTGTAACCAGTGCCGGAACAATACTGTTTGGAACAAAGAGACTAAAAATGATCAGCGCCGTGTACAGCACCGAAAATAACCCACCGATCAGTTTCTTTTTCATTTCGTTACGCTCCTTTTAAGCACCAGGACAGCTCCCGCGCGCGGCGGTTGTCCAGCCCCGGATTAAATACGCCTTTGACGTATACCCAGCGCGGCAACTGATAGCAGGCATCGCGCCAGCGCTTCTGATTGATAAACCTCACCATGGTTGAACCGCAGGCATTGCCGGTTCCCACGTTGAAGGCCAGCGATACCAGCGCGTCATAGACGTTCTGCGGTACGCTCACCAGGACACAGCGATCCAGCGCCTTCTCCACCCTTAAAACGTTGGTGATGAAACTCCCGGCGGCCTGCCGTTCCGTGATGGTCTTCCCCGGCACCACGCCGGACGTATTGCCAATGCCATCGGTCCACACCCCCGCATCACACTGATACGGCTGCAGGCGGCAACCCTCGTAATCGGCTATCAGCTTCAACCCTTCCACTGAGGTATGAAGTTGCTGAAAGCCCGGCAGGGTGGCGGCAATCGCCAGCACCGCCCCTACCAGACAGCGTTTAACGGTTGAAGGATTCATATTCCCCCTGTGTAATTTTTCCGCCGCGCAGCAGCTGGTAGGTTTTGTGTTTGTAGTACCAGTTGATGGCCAGCATCAGCACGCCAATCAACACACCGCCCACTGTCGACACATCCTTAAGCGATAAATCTCCCATCCATGCCAGCAGTACAGCGATGCAGTACGTGATGAAGGCGCTGATCCGTTCAAGCGTCATATTTCAGTCCCATAACTGGACGGTCTGCACCGTGGAAGTGGTGGCAATATCCGGCAGCTCCACCTGCAGCCCGTGTGGTAAGAACGGGCCGTGCTCAGCCAGCCCCGGATTTGCCTGCAGTACCTGCTCCGTGACGCCCTGCGTGCGTCCGTAATGACGCCAGCAAAGCGCGTCCACCGTGTCACCCTGGTACGCACGCACTTTCATCAGATCAGCTCCACCGTACAGTGAGGCGCATCCTGCACCCGGCTAATTGCCCAGCGCGCATCACGCCACAGATCGCCGCTGGCCTCCGCCAGCTCATCCCCCCTTTTCACACCGGAGGCCGTGGCGTCGTAGTCCTGGTAACGCTCATTCACCTGCGCACGTGCCCAGCAATAAACGGCGTTGTGGTAGTGGTGAATGCGTTCGCTTTTACCGTCCAACAAGTCCGCCGGTACATCGGCCAGCGTCATAAATCCCAGCGCCTGCTGGCGCTTGCGGAAGTCGTACAGCTCCGCATTGACCTCTGACATCGCAGACCGGATGAGTTGTCCGAGACGGGGTGACGTCACCGTGCCATCCGTCCGCATCACGCTGCGAAACTCTGATAAATCAACATCGGGCCAGAACGGCGTATTTTTGATAATTTCCGCCTGTTCCGGCGCCTGCTCAGGCGCAACAAACTTCATGCGGGCTTTCTCCTGAAATAGTGGGCGGTGGACGGGGTTTTGATGTGGCAAAAGCCTTTCGCCACCCCGTGCCGCCCGTGCGCGGGGCACGTTCCGTTAACGGCTGTCATTGCGCAATCTGCGCTCCAGCTGCTGTTTTTCTTTTTTGACGCCACAGCGTGGATCAAGCTGCAGCGCATGATTGATGTGATTCAGGGCGGAGGCCGGGCTGGTTTCGGTCAGTACAGCGCCAATCGCTTTATGCAGGCGTGCCCGTGACTGGTCTGGCATATCCTGGCCGTCTGTCAGCTCCAGTGTCTGCAGTAATAATCCGGCATCGAAAGATTCACCTGCCAGCAGAGCGGCCTGCGCAGCGTCTGCCATTTCCTCTGCCAGCACCGTCTGGACGTTACGGTTTCCAATGGGCATCACCCATCCGTGCCGCAGCGCATGACGCCCTGCATCCAGCGCACCGGCATAATCACCGGCATCGATACGCCAGAGCATTACAAACATCACCACGTCATCCTGCCGGGCACCATCAGCAGCCAGCACCCCCTCCACCCAGGCGGAATAACGGGGCAGCAGCTCCACTTTGATTTGGGCTTTCTTCACGGTGGACTGGATACCTTTCAGTCGGCGGCGATCCTCCGCCAGCTGCATCAGCATCAGGTCATACCCCGTCGCGTGGCGAACATTGCCGCCCTGTCGGGCGGCCTGTTCAGCCTGGACGCGCAGGCGGTGCTGCCGTGCGGGACTCAGGCTCATGCGTTACGCCCCCTCGCCTTCCGGTACAGCTGGCGCGCTGAAATCCCCCATCTGGATGTTTTCGACCAGCGCCGCACAGCGGTAATCCTCAACCACATACGCTTCATTGACGGACTCGAAATTCTCGATCCGGTCACGTTTCGGGTTATCGATAACAGAACGACGGCGGGTATCTTCCTGCCAGTAAATGGACAGGTTATCCAGGCGGGTGATCAGCAGTGCATTAGCAGGGAAATACGGCGCGCGTACAGCCTGCAGGCCACCCATGCGTTTCTGGCTGATGATCAGATCAGCGGCCAGCTTCTCCGTGTTCTCCTGGTCTTTGTTAACCAGCGGGAAATACTTGTCAGACAGCAGCTCACGGCCACAGACCACCACCAGATCATCATCATCCTGATACACCGGGTCGATCAGCTCGTTGACCGCATCCATCACCACAGCGTCCAGGTTGGCATAATCGCCACCCTTACCAACCTTCACGGCGCCTTTGGTGGTCACACCTTCTTTGGTTTCGCTGCCCATGACATGATCCGGCGCATCTTCGCGGATTTTTTGCAGCCAGCCCTTATTTACGTCCTGCAGCATCGGGTTGGCGTCGCGGTCAGAGGTTTTGGCACGCTTCACGCCGTTGAACCCGATCATGATGCGGTCCAGAGCCTGGCGCTTCACGATGGCGTTACGGATACGCACCTGGAAATCCTGGAATTTTGCCCACAGGTCCAGCTTTGCGTAGGTCAGCACCGTATCAAAGTTGGTCTGTTCGCATTTGTATTCCACGTCCGCCATCACTGTCGGGTCAGTTGGTTCGCGCTCTTTAGTGGTGGTATCCGTGGTACCGGCAATCGTGCTACCGACACCCAGACCCAGCAACTGGCCTGACTGCTCATCCACCGGGGTGATGTTAATCAGTGTCAGAAAGGCTGCGGACTGCTGGATCTGGTCTTCCAGCGTCTGCTGTACCGACGGCTCAACGGTGAATTTGCTGGAAAGTTCTTCCACTTCCACGTTATTCAGGCGTGCCAGCTGCTGCAGGTAGGCGTTAAAGGCAAAACGGGTTTTCTTTTTCATTGGTTCTTATGCTCCATCAGCAATTGGTCAGTGTGCCTGCCGGTGCGTTTCCGCCCGGCGCGCGCTGGCGATAATCTTTGCGGCTGTCTTCCTGGCTCAGCCGCTGCTCCAGTTCAGCAAAAGCGGTCTGCTGTTCCTGCAGGGAGGCTTCCAGCTCAGCAATGCGCGCATCCTGCGCAGACAGGGAGTGATCAGTACGTTCGCTCAGGTTTTGCTGTTCCGTAGCAATCAGCTCCACCGCGCGATGCACGTCAGAAAAACGCGCTTCATCGTTCTGTTCTTTTTTGGTGAACATCGCGGCAACGCGGGAAAACAGGGAGGGTTTTTCGTCCTGGACTTCTTCCCACTCGATCAGCGTTTCTTCTGCGGCGGAAAAGAGGTTTTCAGGGTTTTGCTTGCGGCCTGCCAGGGGGTTACTTCTGGCGCTGGCGCTAAACTGCAGCATTTCAGTACCGAGGCTTGCGGGATCATCCGTCGCCGCCAGTCCAACCAGGTAGGCTTTGCCGGTATCGGCAAAACTGGTATTGACCTCCATTGAGGTAAACAGCTTTTGCAGATTACGGGTATACGCCACCAGGTCCTCTGACGGGGTGATCCACGCATACAGGGCCATTTTCCCTTTCAGCGGGCCGTCTGCAATCTCCTCTGCCTCCAGCTTATCCACGGTCCCGAAACGGCGGAATGGGCTATCAGGGGTGTAACCCTTGATGTGCTCCAGATTAATCAACGCGGTATACACCTGCGGGTCATAGCTCGCCGCCATCTGTTCCAGCCAGGCACGCTCAATATTGCGCCCGTCTGTCGTTGCCCCTTCCACACCGATGCGGAAGCGCTTTGCTTTTACAGCCATGTGACCGACTCCATCAAATAACTCTGTGAGGCCTTATGGTTGCTGCGATGGAGGGGGTGAAACAACGCGCGGACCTTGTGCGGTAAACCATACAAAGGCCAGCCGGGGAAAGGCGCCTGGCAAGGCCGTATGTTTGTGCCATGGAAACGATGACCCCCGCAGACCTCGATCCCCGCAGGCAGGCATTACTGCTGTATTTTCAGGGATACCGCGTAGCCCGCATTGCTGAAATGCTGGGCGAAAAAGTTGCAACCGTTCACAGCTGGAAAAAGCGCGACAAGTGGGGCGAATATGGCCCACTCGATCAGATGCAGCTCACCACTGCCGCACGCTATTGCCAGCTCATCATGAAGGAGCACAAGGAAGGGAAAGACTTTAAAGAAATAGACCTGCTGGCCCGCCAGTCAGAACGACACGCCCGCATCGGTAAATTTAACAACGGTGGTAATGAGGCGGACCTTAACCCCAACGTGCAAAACCGCAACCGCGGCCCCCGCAAACAGCCTGAAAAAAACCTGTTCAGCGACGAACAGATCGAAAAGCTGGAAGAAATTTTCCGCAACGGAATGTTTGAATATCAGCGCCACTGGTGGGAAGCAGGAATTAAGCACCGCATCCGCAACGTGCTTAAATCGCGCCAGATCGGCGCTACGTATTATTTCGCGCGTGAAGCGCTGATGGACGCCCTGATGACAGGGCGAAACCAGATTTTCCTGTCAGCCAGTAAAGCCCAGGCGCATGTTTTTAAGCAGTACATCATCGAGTTTGCCAAAGAAGTCGACGTGGAATTAAAAGGCGATCCCATGGTGCTGCCAAACGGCGCCACGCTGTATTTTCTCGGGACCAACGCCCGCACCGCGCAGAGCTACCACGGCAACCTGTATCTTGATGAGTATTTCTGGATACCGAAATTTCAGGAGCTACGTAAAGTCGCCTCCGGCATGGCGCTGCACAAGAAATGGCGCCAGACCTATTTTTCCACGCCTTCCAGCCTGACGCACAGCGCTTACCCGTTCTGGTCCGGCGCCCTGTTCAATCGCGGGAGGGCAAAAGCTGATCGCGTTGATATCGACCTGACCCACTCAGCCCTTGCTGCCGGTCTTCTTTGCGCTGACGGTCAGTTCAGACAGATCGTGACGGTGGAGGACGCCGTGCGCGGTGGCTGCAACCTGTTCGACCTCGACCAGCTGCGCCTGGAGTACAGCCCCGACGAGTACCAGAACCTGCTGATGTGTGAATTCATCGACGATCTCGCCTCCGTTTTCCCACTGGCTGACCTGCAGGCCTGCATGGTGGACAGCTGGGAAGTCTGGGAAGACTTTCAGGCGCTGGCCCTGCGTCCGTTCGGCTGGCGCGAAGTATGGATCGGCTATGACCCGGCGAAAGGTACCCAGAACGGTGACAGCGCTGGCTGCGTAGTCATTGCCCCACCGACGGTTCCCGGCGGTAAGTTCCGCATCCTTGAGCGTCATCAGTGGCGCGGAATGGACTTCCGCGCCCAGGCAGAGGCCATCCGCAAACTGACTCAGCAGTATAACGTGACCTACATCGGCATTGACTCCACCGGCGTCGGTCACGGTGTTTATGAAAACGTAAAAGGCTTTTTCCCTGCCGTGCGGGAGTTTGTGTATAACCCCAACGTCAAAAACGCCCTGGTGCTCAAGGCATACGACATTATCAGCCACCGCCGTCTGGAGTTTGACGCCGGGCATACCGACATTGCGCAGTCATTTATGGCTATCCGCCGCGCCACCACCGCCAGCGGAAACCGCCCTACCTACGAAGCCAGCCGCAGCGAAGAAGCCAGCCACGCAGATTTGGCCTGGGCAACGATGCACGCACTGTTTAACGAACCGCTGCAGGGCGAAGCCGCCAATACCAGCAACATTGTGGAGATTTTTTAATGACTGAGAATACCGCACAGGATGTGATGCCACCCGACGTACAACCCAATGATGCAGCGACTACCCAGGCGTTCAGCTTTGGCGATCCCATTCCGGTACTGGACCGCCGCGAACTTCTGGACTACGTAGAATGTGTGCAAATGGACCGCTGGTATGAGCCGCCGGTGAGTTTTGACGGGCTGGCGCGGACCTATCGCGCCGCTGTACATCACAGCTCACCGATTGCCGTTAAGCGTGACATTCTCAGCAGCACCTACATCCCCCACCGCCTGCTCAGCCAGCAGGCTTTTGCACGTTTCGTCCAGGACTACCTTGTGTTCGGTAACGCCTATCTGGAAAAACGGACGAACAGGCTGGGCGGCGTCCTGTCACTGGAGCCATCACTGGCGAAGTACACCCGGCGCGGGATTGACCTCGATACTTATTGGTTCGTGCAGTACGGCATGACCACCCAGCCTTATGAGTTCACCAAAGGTAGCATCTTTCACCTGATGGAGCCGGACATTAACCAGGAAATCTACGGGATTCCCGGCTACCTCTCCGCGATCCCTTCAACACTGCTCAACGAGTCGGCTACGCTGTTTCGCCGTAAGTATTACATCAACGGCAGTCACGCCGGCTTCATCATGTACATGACAGACGCAGCACAGAATCAGGAGGACGTGAACAACATCCGCCAGGCCATGAAAAGCGCCAAAGGGCCGGGCAACTTCCGCAACCTGTTTATGTATTCGCCTAACGGAAAAAAGGACGGAATCCAGATCATCCCGTTGTCGGAGGTTGCGGCAAAGGATGAGTTTTTAAACATCAAAAACGTGAGCCGCGATGACATGATGGCAGCGCACCGCGTACCTCCGCAAATGATGGGCATTATGCCAAACAATGTTGGAGGATTTGGTGATGTTGAGAAAGCTAGCAAAGTGTTTGTTCGAAATGAATTGTTCCCACTTCAAAAAAGGCTAGAACAAATTAACGAGTGGCTTGATGATGAAATTATCATCTTTGAACCTTATAATTTAGAATTTAATTAGATACGACTGAGGCGGCTCTTACGAGCCGCTTTCGTTATGTCTTTTTTGACGTCTTAATTTAGCCTCTTCTAAGCGTGCTTTTTCAGTGTACAGGCGTTCTAATAAGACATATGTAAACTCCTCTAGGTCAATTGCAGATGTTTTATCAAGGAGCCCATCATGGGCACCATCATTTCCATCATCTTTTACGCATTCGGCTAAATCTCTCATAGCCTGAGGTAAGACCTGGTTGTCAAACAACCATCCCATTCGCAATCCCAAACTACGTCTGACTCTGCTTCCCGGCTCCTGCCCCTCTGGCGGTAGTAGTTCCTTTGTAGCCATATCCAGACATAGCCTGTACATTGTTGCAGCAGCGTTGTAACACCCAACGGACAAGCATTTTGCCCCTTCTATAAAAGCATCATTTATTTTCTCTGGAAGAAACTCAGGTGGTGGGCTTACTTTCAAATCTGCTGGACTAACCGTACCTGTAATAGTGCCAATAGCATTTAAATTAAAAGCAGAACGCCACTCAACTCCCTCAAAGCTTTTTTGCTTTGCCGAAGGTTGAGCAATAAAAATTGTGCCACGCATGCATTGCCGGCAAATACAATATAACTCATAAATCTTTATAGTAATATTGTGGCCTATATGTCGATCCTGTATATAATTCCCATCTTGAATATTAAATGTAATTCTCTGACTTCCGCAACGTGGACAATCATTAACCATAATCGCCATATAACAAGTTCCTCTATTTATTAGTAGCAATGCGATAACACTTTTACTTTAAAGAACTCATTTCAATTTTTCTACGACCTTTTGTCATAGTTTTGAGCTTTTGCGCGCGCTCGTATCCCCGCCACGCCTGCCCGCTTTGTGTAGTGGTTTTCATGCACCAGCATGAGATATGAAAAAGCCCGCCAGAACTGGCGGGCCGGAGCTAAAACGATCCTCAAACGATCATGCAGATTCATGCGGCATAGCCATGCACTCTCTTTTCTTCAGGTTAGCCTGAAATCCTCGTCAAAATCCATAAAGTTTTCAGCTACTCGCGATGAGAGGATGATGAACTTAATTCCCTCATCCAAGGGAACCGGGCGATCAAGTTCAAGCATAAAAACACCATCATAGGTTTTACCCAGCCAGAACCCGCCGCCGCAGGATTTTGGCCGCTGAAAAAGCACCCAACCACCCGGAACAAACTTCGGCAGCGGCTCATAGCGATAAATAACCTGATAATTACTGTCTTTAGACCCCATAGCCTAACGCCTCGCCTTGCTCGTTGTTCAACCTTGCAGGCGGTAAAAACCAGTTTTATCGCCTGCAACGTTTTGTTAATGCAACCAGCTGTCGTCTTCCCAGACCTGCTGCATAATTTCCATTACGCGCTGCTTATCCTCATCAAGTTTTAAGCCGGTCAACTCGATACCATTGGCACTGCCTTTGCGAATGCGGATCGCCGTCTTGGGATATAAAGGGGTCAGGTTGCGGTAAAGCTCGGTTTCGAGTGCTTCCAGTGTCGCCTGGCTAATTTTCTGCTCTTTATCAATCATTATTTCGACACGCATGGAGATCATCCCCCTAACTGGAAACATCCATTGACCGGCTGTATTCATGGCTACGAATTTTCGCCATTAATTCATCAGTCAGCTCAGAAACCCACTGGATAGCAAGTCGCTTCTCTTCATCGCTGCACTCACTAGCCGCTACAAGCTTGATAAAAAAATCAATACGCTGGAGCTTTAACGACTCCAAAAGATAGTCCTGCATTTTCCCTCCTATCCTCACTACGGGATACCCGCTGCTATATCCCCACAAAGGGATATTTATATACTGTACGTATATCCACTGGTTATGCATACAGTATAATATGATTTTCTCGATGTAAAATAGTTTTTATCATTCAATCAGATGTGTCCTATGTGGTGAGATAAGGCTATAAAATGCGCTCCTCCATCAGTACCACTGGCGCCATTTATCATCTTCCTGCAGCCTTTGGTTCCGGTAAAAGACACGCAGACCGGCACCGGATGGAATACTGCCACCGCGCAGAAGCAGATCGATCTCCGCCTCCGAACCATCAAAGCCTCTCGATTTAAGTTCATACTCCAACTGCAGGCGCTGCTGATTATCCACATCCTGCCTGTACCCTTTCCGGCGCTTAGGCTTAACCATCCGAAGCCGTGCGTTTAGCTCCCTCAGCTCCTTTTTGCTCATGCTATGGAGATATTCCTGCAGCTCCCGCTCATCCATACCCGCAATATCCGGTAAATCCTGTCCGCTTACGGCCCCGTTTTCGTTCATTTTTTCCACAGGGGGACAGTTATTGCCACGAGTCCAAGGGGCGCAAGCGCCCTGGTCGGCTGGCGCCTCCTGAACGTCAACGGCCTTACGAACCATTTTCCACTTCATCGCATGCGTGCAAATCCGGCCCTCAATAATCGGGGACCAGATGCCATAAATACGGATGCCGTGATCGCCATAGGCTGATGGCTCGTCATTGAGTTCATAAGCCGTGCGGACCAGGTGATGCTTACGCGGAACCAGTACGCCGCCCTGTTTCATGATGTAGGTGGCAAAACACCCGGCATCGGCTGCCGCCAGCACGGCATCCAGACGCGGGTTATCCAGTACCGGCGCACCTGCTTTTTTATCGGCCTGCTGTCGCGCGGCCTGGCCTGCCAGCAAACGCAGCTCGCGATAAGCCTGGCGGCCCGGTATACCGAAAAAGCGGAATTGCTGGACGCGATGCAGCGAAGCCCAGGCATTGACATGTTCGGCATTGTCCCGCAGTGATCTGCCGGTTTCTTTGCTGATTTCATTACCCAGGCCGCGGCCGTCGATGTTCTTACTGATGTACTTCGCGATGTAGCTGGTAGGCGTCCCCTTGCGCGGGTTGATCAGCTCAGATTTAAAGCGCGGGCCGGTATTATTTCCCAGCTCCTCGCGGTCCTCACGGATGGCAAATTTACGCAGCAGCGCAGTGATGGACTTGCGGTCTTTTTTGCGCATGAAGCAAAGCAGGTGCCAGTGCACGGTGCCGTCATGGTGTGGCTCAGCAACGCGGACGCCATACCAGCGCAGCCCGGCTTTGTGCATCGCCTTGCGGAAAGCGGCGAACGTATGCACCAGATAGTCGCTGCTCTGCCGGACCGTTGCACTGGTCCATTTCGGGTTTGGCCTGCCGTTATTGAGCGTTGCGTGAAAGCGTGACGGGCAGGTGATGGTATAGAACACCGCGCAGTCTCCGCGCATTTCCGCGATTAACTCCAGCCCCTTAACACAGGCCATCATTTCATTACGACGGTGCGCCGGATTGCTGCTACTGGCGTTTACCACGTCTTCCATATCCAGCGTATCGCCCTGCTCATTGGTCAGCTCATGCGAGCGGAAGAACTCCAGCGATTTGCGGCGCTGTTCGCGTTTATGGATCACGGCCTCATAGCTGACATACGGGGACGCTTTTTTGTTAACCAGGCAGACGGCGCGCAGCTGTTCTTCCCGCCATTCACACCGCATCTGCCACAGCTTGCGATACCACCAGTCAGCACAGAGCATACGGGCAAACGAACCCGGAATAAGTTCGTATGGTACCGGGTTACGGCGGTGCTTTTTACGGCGCAGCTGCTCGAAGGCTGGCGGGATAACATCAAGGCGCATGGCCTCAGCGGCCACCCTTTCCCATGACCGGCGGATCTCTTCCGGCGTAACGTCTTCATCCGTAAACAGCTCACCGCAGGCAGCATCCAGACACATGCTCATGTGTGCCGCCACCAAGGTAGATAACCGCTTAACCTGATCCTGGTTCATTTCCGGCAGAACCAGCAGGCCCTCCAGCCCGTCGTGGCTCGCCATAAACCGGAATGACGCAGAAACCTGGCTGGCACGCACGCGCTCCAGGCGTTCAAGGCACGGCCTGATGGTTTCACGTAGATAGCGGGAATATGCCTTCGGCTTTCCCAAGCCCTCGAAATATTTAATTCGCTCAAGCAGTGGCTTGCTGATATGTGATGGTTCAGCGCTTACGTCTGCCAGAATCACCAGATCGGGATTAAACCTCTGCTGCTCGCGGGCCATTTTGGCACGGCTGATCAGCAGGTCCTGCTCCATTTCACGCTGAACAGGATCACGGGCTTCATTGTAGAAATAGCGCTCCCAGACCTCATCGCTCATCGCCTCACGGCGCAGCTGCTCCTGCTCGTTGTCGCTGGCGTAGAGAGCGATCAGGTTTGAAAGCGCAGACACCGGCGCAACTTCCGCCGGGTCCAGATAGGGGTTGATCGCCTTTTTAGGTACATTCCAAGCAAAAGCAGCGGCGGAATCTTCTGCTCCGCCGTGCTTTTCAACTTCGTGATGACTCACGCGCGCACCTCATGCACGACAGAACAATCAGGGCCGCCAGCTAGATCAAAGCCAGCCCATACCCCCGGCTTCATTACTGCAATAAGTTCGTCAGCACTTTTTCCTTCGCCCGCGGCAACGCCGATGCTGCGCTTTACGTTAATGCGGTCTTGAGTGAAATTTCGATACAGGGAACGAGTCACAGAAGTGTCGCTGTTCGAAACAATGACCGGATGGCCTTCTGATGCCCGGCGCTCAAGAATAGAGGCCAGCTGATACTGATCGTCCTCAGTAAAACCGGCAGTGTGATAGTTGCTGAAAGTACCGTCATAAGGCGGATCGCAATAAATAACATCCCCTGGCACCAATAACGCCAAAGTTTCGTCATAGCTGGCGCAGATAAACGTGGCACGGGTAGCTTTTTCAGCAAAAGCGCGGATTTCATTTTCAGGAAAATATGGTTTTTTATAATGACCGTAAGGCGCGTTAAATTCGCCCTTTTTGTTATAACGACAAAGACCACGATAGCAATGACGATTTAAGAATAAAAAGAGAGACGCTTGCCACTCAGGATCTTTATCCTGATTGAATGAATCCCGGCTATCATAATAACCATCTGCACTATTGAAAATTTTAAACAAGTGTTTGGCACGCTCAATAAAATCTGATGCGTTTGTAGCTATCTCCCGATATAGATTTATTAAGTCAGGGTTAATATCCGCGACAAGATAATGAGGATACTCTGTCGCCATCATCACAGCGCAGGAACCCGCGAAAGGTTCAACCAGTCGCGGGCCTGCAGGCAGGTGCTTTTTCAGCTCATGCATGACGGCGGTTTTATTGCCCGCCCATTTCAGGATGGTGCTCATACAGCACCCCCATTGTAGTGTTTGCCTTTCAGCTCTGCGATTTCCTGACAGGTGATGCAGCACTGCACACCAGGAATAGCACGGCGGCGGGCTGGCGGTATTGGTGCGTCGCAGTCAATGCACAAGACACGGGAAACGCCCGGCGCTTTATTGCGGGCGGTGTGGATGTGCCGCTGGCGTTCTTCTTCAACGCGCTGCTGTACGAGGTCCATAGAATCAGCCATCAGTGGATCTCCTGCGCTTCGTTCTGGATGTTTTCCGCAGCAACGCGCAGCAGCTCCGCCGCCTCAACGTGATTAAGCTGGCGCGATGTGATGTGACACGCCAGGCTATCAAGGCGGGCGGCCATTGCCGCAGCACGTGCACGGCGTTCTTCCATGCGGGCCTCTGTCAGTATCTTGTTAAGACCTGCATCATCCGGGCCGATTTTGTTGGAACGGGTTTCTATATTTCGCATTGTTGTTTCTCCTGAATTTTGGCAAAAGAATGCCCGGCGGGTTTACGCCATTAATTTCTGTTACTGGTTAATTCGGCATGGTTAGCCGCTTTGGAAATAAGCTCACCACTGCACGAAAATGGTTCATTGCTTTTATCAGCTCCCGCTTTTCGTCAGTCGTCAGCTCATTCATATTGACGTTATGACGATCCGCCGGAATTTTAGCCATAAAGAATATGGCGGCTAAGGCACGCTCATTCTGTTTATGGTTAATATCTCGCTGGTCCCGCATATCGCTAATAAAACGCTCCATTTCAGGTTCTATATTCAAGCCGAACACTTTTGCCCTTAGCTCAGCAATATGATTCAGGCCATCCAGCCGATGTCCCGGACTTAGTGGAACAGTCGCAGAATCGCCTTCAATAGCCATGGTTTCCCCTGTTTATTAGTACGCAGTTCAGCCAGCAGCGCATCCTGCGAGCGGCACGGGTGCCAGCGCATGCCATCTTTACCCATGATCCAGCCATGCCCGAAATGAGGTGATGGACTTTGCTTAACGAGCAGCGATGCGAGAGATGGTTGTTTAGTCAACATAGCCACCTCAGATCAAACCAAACGAGGCACCTAGGCCAGTGACTGTATCAATGGTGCTGGCCATCGCCGGGCTTGCCTGCAGACGCGCCTGCAACGTCACTGCGGTTAATGCCATCAGTCGAGTAACTGAATTAATGCTATCAACAATCTGACGGCGCCCTGCCGTTGTATGCGCTTCGCCGGAAACAGCGCCGGCAGCCACGCGGCCGATTTCTGCCGTAGCTTTTAGAACATATTCCGGCATCTTTTCGCGCGCGACTTCGTTTAACGGCACGCACGGGAGGCAGTGGATCTGAGCCAGGAAACCATCAACCAACGCTGAATCCTCGGTCAGATCAGTAAGCAGCCAGATCTCCGGCGCGGTAAGTTGGTGCGGCTGGTCCGGGTTAAGCTTATTGCGCAGAGTCTGAACATTCATCCCGGCACGCCCTGCCAGTTTCGCCATGTTATGACGCAGTGCGAAAGCCCGGCAGGCTTCATCAAAATGCGGATGTTTGGAAATCTTATAATCAAACATGTGAGCCCCTTGAAAAGTTCTCATAATCGAACTTACTGACCAACAATGACGCGGAAGTTGGAATGACCAAGAGACTCACGGACCTGATCGGTTTTGTACATTAAGTAACGCAGGCTTACGCGACCTTTATTTTTCTCTTTTTTAACCATGTACTTAGCAAGCTGACCATGATGAATTTTTTGGTATACAGAGCCACGGGAAATACCTTCCCACTCCGCGAACTCAGCAGGCGTAGCCATCTCTTTTGGAACTCGAATTGAAATATCTGTGCTCATAGTGCAGTATCTCTTAGTTTTAGTGCGTTTTATGATGTTCAACCCCAACTTCCAAACTCTCACTTTAGAAGTTGGACATAACTTACGATCCCGATATTGGATTGTCAAATGGAGAGTTCAACTTGAAGATTAACAGCGGTACAAATACGGGAGGAAGGGCAGCTATCAAAAGGCTAATGACTGCCTACGGTTTCAATACTCAGATTGCTTTAGTTGAGCATCTTCAAGCTTCTAAAAGTACTATGGCAAACAGGATGTTACGTGACAGCTTTCCTGCTGACTGGGTTATCCAATGCGCTCTTGAAACAGGCATTTCTTTGCTCTGGTTAACAACAGGGCAAGGCGAAATGTACCCTCAGGCAGACGAAAAAAATAAGTCCAAAAACGAGAGTCAGCCCACAGTACGCCCCCTTTCTAAGATTGTCGTCCCGCCAGTGAAACAGGTAACGATAGAGGGCGGGACTTTTAATGAACTGGAGGATATTTATCTTGATCAGGGGCTGATTTCAGGTAAAGCAGAAGACTGTTTGTACGTAAAAACGACTGAAGGGGATTACGTTATTGATACCTCTACAAAACAGCTCAGTAACGGAATCTGGCTTATCGATATTGATGGAATGAAAAGTATCGTGAAGATTGCCCGCATCCCAGGGAATAAAATTATTGTCCATCAAGATGACACCTCTTTTGAATGCTCTGTCGACGACGTTGAGGTAATTGGCCGTGCAGTAAAAGTCATTAAGAGCATTTAATTATGACGATCAGAAAGCAGCTGAACGGAAAGTGGTTATGCGAGTGTTATCCGAACGGACGTGACGGGAAGCGCGTGCGCAAGCAATTTGCGACAAAGGGCGAGGCTGTAGCATTCGAAAATTTCACCATGGATGAAGTGAACAAAAAACCGTGGCTGGGTGAAAAGGAAGATCGGCGGCGTTTGTCAGAATTGATTGAGCAGTGGCACTCCCTTTACGGCCAGACGCTGACAGACCCTAAGCGCCTAATGGCGAAATTGAATATTATCTGCAATGGCCTGGGCGATCCTGTCGCCTCTGAGTTAACCGCCGGTGACTTTACAAAATATCGCGAAGCACGATTAAAAGGTGAGATACGAAATGAAGACGGCGTGCTTCTGTCGCCAGTTAAGCCTCGCACGGTAAATCTTGAACAGCGCAATCTATCATCCGTTTTCGGAACACTGAAAAAGTTGGGCCACTGGTCAACTCCAAACCCACTCGCAGGGCTACCAACGTTCAAAATCGCTGAAGGGGAACTGGCTTTCTTGGCACCGGACGAAATTAAACGCCTACTTGATGCCTGCGCTGACTCTCAAAGCCCCAGCTTGCTGATGATTGCAAAAATATGCCTCGCTACCGGCGCGCGGTGGAGTGAGGCCGAAAATCTGCAGGGCCATCAGTTATCAAAATACCGGATAACCTATACCAAAACCAAAGGCAAGAAAAATCGAACCGTGCCGATATCCCAGGATCTGTATGAAGAACTACCAAAGAATCGAGGAAAGTTATTCACGCCATGCAGAAAATCCTTTGAACGTGCAGTAAAACGGGCTGGCATTGAACTGCCTGAAGGACAATGCACTCACGTGCTCCGTCATACATTTGCCAGTCATTTTATGATGAATGGTGGAAATATATTGGTACTGCGCGATATTCTGGGGCACTCAGATATTAAAATGACAATGGTTTATTCTCATTTTTCACCTGATCATTTAGAGGATGCCGTAACCAAAAACCCACTCTATGAATTATCCAGGAAATAAATCATGACTCCTCATCAAATCTTTTCAAAAGAATTAAGAGATTTGTTTATTTATATCCTTAGGCGCTCCACTTTCCGTCCACCATTAAAAATTAACGGAGACATAGTTTCAGACTTCACAAGTCGTTGCGACAGATTCTCAGAGTGTTTGAACGAATATATTAAATCAAAAGATAATTTAGCATCTGAGAAAATACAGAAAAGATTAAGCACTATCAGCAGGATTCAAAAAGGAATAACAGAATCGCTAAAAGCTTTTCTGTCTGGTGACATAAAATCTGCTTATGATATATTTGATGAAATGTTATCAAACCCAGTTGTTTATCGGCATATAATAAAAATCTCCATACCACTGAACGAAATTTGCAACGAAAACAAACCTCTTTTCAGAGTAAGAAAATCAGAAAAACCAATATCGACAAGAAAAGAAATATTTCACATACCATTCACTCACCGCCATTTAGTGAACGCACAACGATATTCAGTCGCTGGTCTTCCATGCCTCTACCTAGGTTCATCACTTTATATATGTTGGCAAGAAATGGGAAAGCCTGATTTCGATAAATTATATCTTTCCTCATTTATATCATGGGATTATGAGTCTCAAATACTCAACCTTGCCGCCGAGTTTTTATATAGTCGTTCAGCAAGGGGGTTTTACGGTGAGATAGATAACAACGATAACCTCGTTAAATTATCATACCTGACATTATGGCCTTTAATAATAGCATGTAACTATTTAAAGCAAAATGATGATGCACCATTCAACCCTGAGTACATTATCCCAAATCTATTAATGCAATGGATAAGCCGATTAGAAAACAGACCAATTGTTGGTATAGCATATCGTTCAACAAAACTTACTAAAACATCTAGTACACTCAGAGCGACTAATGTTGTCCTTCCACCAAAAGTTAGTTACGAAGATACTGTTTCTAAACCCTTTTGCAAAAAATTATCATCAATGTTTGAATTTACTCAGCCTGTATCTTGGCAGGTACTAAAGACTTTAGATTATAAAATTGATGGAGAATTGAATGAGGAACAACAAAAGGCAATGAAAGTGCTTGAACGTAAAGAGAGAATTGTCGGTATAAGCGACCTCAATGAAGACCTCATTAACTTGTATCCGTTAACCGACTTTTACAAACTTGAACAGTGCATGGATCGACTACTACAGTACGCTTCAATCGAAATTAAAGTTGGCGGCACTTTGGCGGCAGAGCAGTAAAAGTGCATAAAACAGACAAACACCCACTAACACTAACGTACTGTTTTAAAACATAATATACTGATTTTACTATGTTAAAGATGGTATGTAGGAATTTCGGACGCGGGTTCAACTCCCGCCAGCTCCACCAAAATTCTCCATCGGTGATTACCAGAGTCATCCGATGAAGTCCTAAGAGCCCGCACGGCGCAAGCCCTGTGGGCTTTTTTGTGCCTTGAATTTATCCCGCGAAGTCCGAAGAGAACTCATTAAATCCGAACCTTTTAGGCCCATTGATAGGCCCAACGAAAAGCTCTGTTGTTTTCGCGCTACCAATTACCCGCCACCCCCCCTCTCAGAATTAGACCTCCCACGACACTCGCACAACCCTTTCACCCTCCGGCCGCGTCCGCGGCCGGAGAGATAGATTTACCCCTTGGCAGAATACACGTCCAGCATGGCAAGGGCCGCCCGACGCGCCGCATCGTCTGCAATATTGTCAGGCAGCGCATCAGCCCGCAGAGTGACATAAGCGTCAGCAGCCCTTCGAATGGCAATCCCGACGGAGTGACGATCGTGCGTTGCCAGGGTGGAAGTCAGCAGGCCATCGGGATCAATGCCGAGGGCTTCTATTCGGCGAACGCCGCGTTGCGGTAGATTGGCGCGACGGAACAGCATCGGCCCCAGCACTTGTTCCCGGAAGAAAGACAGCATCCCCAGCGCTTCGAAGAGTTCGCCCCTGCCCAGTTTAACCACGGCATAATGCAGCCAGATCCAGGCTCGGGACTCAAACCACTCCGGCGTCATGTTCGGCCAGTGCGCGCTAAATTTTGCCAGCTGTCGCTCGAGAGCATCGCTATCACGGGTAAATAGCACGGCAGGCTCCTCAACGCGCTGAGTGAGCATGTCCAGGGTGATAAATTTCAGATCGACATGCAGAAGTTCCGGGCCAAACAGGCAGATCAGCAGGCGAGGCTCACCGACGTGTTCCCCGGTGAAAGCATGTAGTAGATGGCCGAGCGTTCCGGCGAACGCCATACGCTGAGCCATGATTTCGTCATAATAGAGAGGGTCGACCACCACCACGAAATCCAGATCGGAGTATTGATCAAACCCGCCATGGATAAACGAGCCGCCGGCGAGAAGGGAGTGGATCCGCGAATCAGACTGTAATTTAAGCTTCAGTTGCTCTGCAAAACTTCTGTGTAAATCGGGTAGCGTATTAAGCATACTTTTTCCTGTTCACAAAAAAGACAAAGCATTACAGAATATCCAGCGATTCATCAGCAGACCAGATATTTCTGCTGGAACCCTCCCCTCCCTGGCGGGGCTCCCGACGCGCTATATCGGAAGCAATACCTCCCTCAAACCACCTCGTTCATCCACTCAGCAAACGCCCGTACAGCGGGAGAGAGAAAGCGCTGGTGCGGATAGAGCAATGTGACGGGTACCGGGGGCGGCTGCCAGTCCGTCAGCACTTCCACCAGTCTCCCCTCCTGCAGGTGGTCAGCAACGATATTCTCCGCCAGCTGCGCCAGCCCGAAGCCCGCCAGGCACATTTTTATATAGAGCCCCGTTTCATTCACCGCGGCGTTGCCGCTGACGGGTACAGAAAAGGTCTCGCCGTGGCGAACGAAGCGGAACTCATCGGCCCGCCTCGCCTGGCCGGAGAAATAATGCACAGCCCGGTGCTGAGAGAGCGCCTCCGGTGACGACGGCACGCCATATTCCCTGAGATAGTCCGGCGACGCGCAGGTTACCCAGCGAAAGCGGCCCAGAGGGCGGGCCACCAGGCTGGAGTTGTTCAGCTCTCCCATGCGTATCACGCAGTCGACGCCTTCCTGAATCAGATCGACCTGCCGATCGCTGACGCCGATCATCAGGTAGATATCGGGATAGCGCCGGTAAAAGTCCGGCAGATGCGGCATGACGATGAAATGCGCGATGCCTGCGGGCATATCAACCCGCAGGCGCCCCTGAGGCCGCGCGACAGACTCGCTCAGGCTGGATTCACTATGTTCGATGAGGGCGAGAATTTCCCGGCACTGCGCCAGATACTGCAGCCCTTCCGGAGTGAGACTCACCCGCCTTGTGGTCCGGTTCAGCAGCCGCACCTTCAGGTATTTCTCAAGGTTTTTAATGGTACTGGTGACAGTGGAGGCAGGCAGGGAAAGGGTTTCCGCGGCACGCACGAAGCTCCCTGCCTCCGCGACGCGCATAAACATCTGCATAGCCTGGATACGATCCACCTTCTTTCTCTCCTGAAGCAAGCAACTTACCGACAGACGGCATGATTATTCGTTAATTATGAATAATGAAAACAATTTACGCACATTTTTGCGCTTAATAGCCTGGCGTATCGTTGCGCTATGGGTATCGCGTGAGGGGCCCAAAATGGCCATGCCCTCAATAAATATCCAGAGAATCATAACGTTAAATAACACGCATAAAGGAAAAATAATGTCCGTGCAACCTGTCGAGTTAAGTAAGGCCTATCGTTTATTACAGGTCGGGTCCACCACCATGATTTCCGCAAAATATAATGGCGTCGAAAATGTCATGTCAGCCGCCTGGGTTGGGCTGGCAGGCGAGCGAAAAGTGGTGGCCTATATCGGCCCCCAGGCCTTCACTCGTCAGCTGGTGGAAAAGAGCGGCTATTTCGTGGTGCAGATCCCCGTAGTCAGCCAGATGGCAACCGTCCTCTACGCTGGCGGGCGCAGCTATGCCGACGCGCCGGATAAAAATGACTCCATCCCCTTCATTTATCAGCCGGGGTTCGACATCCCCCTCGTGGCAGGCTGCGCGGGCTGGCTGGTGTGCAAAGTGATGCCCTACCCGGACATTCAGCAGCAACACAATCTGTTTATGGGCGATATCGTCGCCGCCTGGAGCGATGATCGGGTATTCCGTAACGGACACTGGATTTTTGATGATGCGCCGGACGAGCTGCGGACCGTTCACTATGTCGCAGGCGGGCAGTTCTATGCCATCGGCAAAGGCAGCAAATTTGATCATGGACCGGGTCAGGACTGATCCTCCCCGGTCATGAAGATCACTGACGAGATGACTGCCCTGCAGAGCGGCTGATACTCCGGCGCCAGACGCCGGGCGCCTGGCCATACTGGCGCTTGAAGCTGCGGTTGAAGGACTGCTGGGAGTCAAAGCCGAGGGCGATCGCCACGTTGAGGATCGGCTCGTTGCTGTGGGCTAAGCGTTCGACCGACTTTTGCAGCTTTTGCGCCCGAATATATTCTCCGAGGGGCTGCCCGGTATGTTCTTTGAAGATCCGCTGCAGGTGCCACTTCGAATAGCCGGATCGTCGGGCAACGGTGTCAATATCCAGACGGCTATCAAGATGATTGTCGATCCAGTCGATCAGATCCTGAATGATGGCGCCAGTATTCATCATGTTACCTCCGCGCAGCCGGTTAAAAGCATCTTTGTCAGTTGCATTTAAAGGTGGCCTGTTTTTACACAAAATGCAAGTTTTATTGTTACATTTAAATCCACGCCGGGATCGCGGTTTTTGTCTCCCCCCTGGACCGCACATAAAGTGCAACAATTATTCTTGCACTTAGTTAAGCGCCTTCCTACAATCGCCGCGATAGTGTATTCGAAATTGTTACAGTTTTGTGGCGATGATCGACACAAATGGCCTTAAGCCAGCCCGGACAAAGGAAGTGGCGCGGCCTCTCACGCTGCGTCTTGCCCGGCGGCTACAATTACCGGAATAAAAATAATGAGCCTGCAAAAAACCTGGGGAAACATTCACCTGACCGCGCTCGGCGCGATGATGCTCTCCTTTCTGCTCGTCGGCTGCGACGACAGCGTCGCGCAAAATGCCGCGCCTCCCGCCCCGACGGTCAGCGCCGCTAAGGTGCTGGTGAAGTCGATCAGTCAGTGGGATAGTTTTAACGGTCGCATTGAAGCGGTGGAGAGCGTTCAGCTTCGCCCTCGCGTCTCGGGATACATTGATAAAGTGAATTACACCGACGGTCAGGAGGTGAAAAAGGGCCAGGTGCTGTTCACGATAGATGACAGAACCTATCGCGCCGCGCTGGAGCAGGCGCAGGCGACGCTGGCGAGAGCCAAAACGCAGGCCAGCCTGGCGCAAAGTGAGGCGAACCGCACCGATAAATTAGTCCATACCAATCTTGTCTCCCGTGAAGAGTGGGAGCAGCGCCGGTCAGCCGCGGTTCAGGCGCAGGCTGATATTCGCGCCGCGCAGGCGGCGGTGGATGCCGCGCAGCTTAACCTCGACTTCACCAAAGTGACCGCCCCTATTGACGGCCGCGCCAGCCGGGCGCTGATCACCAGCGGTAACCTGGTCACCGCGGGCGACACCGCCAGCGTGCTCACCACTCTGGTCTCGCAGAAGACGGTGTACGTCTACTTTGACGTCGACGAGTCAACCTACCTTCACTATCAAAACCTCGCCCGCCGTGGGCAAGGGGCGTCCAGCGATAATCAGGCGCTCCCGGTGGAGATTGGCCTGGTTGGCGAGGAGGGTTACCCCCATCAGGGCAAAGTGGATTTTCTCGATAATCAGTTAACGCCGAGTACCGGCACCATCCGCATGCGCGCGCTGCTGGATAACTCGCAGCGTCTGTTCACACCGGGGCTGTTTGCCCGCGTGCGTCTGCCGGGCAGCGCCGAGTTCAAAGCCACGCTGATCGACGACAAAGCGGTACTGACCGATCAGGACCGTAAATACGTTTATATCGTTGATAAAGATGGTAAAGCGCAGCGACGTGATATTACCCCGGGGCGTCTGGCAGACGGTTTACGCATCGTTCAGAAGGGGCTGAACCCTGGGGATAGCGTCATCGTCGACGGCTTACAAAAAGTGTTTATGCCGGGTATGCCGGTGAATGCCAAAACCGTTGCCATGACCACCAGCGCCGCCCTCAACTGATCCCTAATCAGAGAATCCAACACATGGACTTTTCCCGCTTTTTTATCGACAGGCCAATTTTCGCCGCGGTGCTGTCGATTTTAATTTTTATCACCGGGTTAATCGCTATCCCGCTGCTGCCGGTGAGCGAATATCCGGACGTCGTCCCGCCGAGCGTCCAGGTCCGCGCGGAGTATCCCGGCGCCAACCCGAAAGTGATTGCCGAGACCGTGGCGACGCCGCTGGAGGAAGCGATCAACGGCGTTGAAAACATGATGTACATGAAATCGGTCGCTGGCTCCGACGGCGTGCTGGTCACCACCGTCACCTTCCGCCCGGGTACCGACCCGGATCAGGCGCAGGTTCAGGTGCAGAACCGGGTCGCGCAGGCGGAAGCGCGTCTGCCGGAGGATGTACGCCGTCTGGGCATCACCACCCAGAAACAGTCTCCGACGCTAACCCTGGTGGTGCATCTGTTTTCGCCAAACGGTAAGTACGACTCGCTGTATATGCGCAACTACGCCACGCTGAAAGTGAAGGATGAGCTGGCGCGCCTGCCCGGCGTCGGCCAGATCCAGATTTTTGGCTCCGGTGAATATGCGATGCGCGTCTGGCTGGATCCCAATAAGGTCGCGGCCCGCGGTCTGACAGCCTCGGATGTGGTGACGGCGATGCAGGAGCAAAACGTCCAGGTGTCTGCCGGACAGCTTGGTGCCGAGCCGCTGCCGCAGGAGAGCGATTTCCTGATCTCCATTAACGCCCAGGGCCGTCTGCATACCGAAGAAGAGTTTGGCAATATCATTCTGAAAACGGCGCAGGATGGCTCGCTGGTCCGCCTGCGCGACGTGGCGCGCATCGAGATGGGTTCCGGCAGCTATGCGCTGCGCTCCCAGCTCAACAATAAGGATGCGGTCGGGATCGGTATCTTCCAGTCGCCGGGGGCTAACGCCATCGATCTGTCGAACGCGGTACGCGCCAAAATGGCCGAGCTGGCCACCCGCTTCCCGGAAGATATGAAATGGGCGGCGCCGTACGACCCGACGGTTTTCGTGCGCGACTCCATCCGCGCGGTGGTGCAGACGCTGCTGGAAGCAGTGGTGCTGGTGGTGCTGGTGGTGATCCTGTTCCTGCAGACCTGGCGCGCGTCGATTATCCCATTGATCGCGGTGCCGGTATCGGTGGTGGGTACCTTCAGCATTCTCTATCTGCTGGGCTTCTCGCTGAATACCTTGAGCCTGTTCGGGCTGGTACTGGCTATCGGTATCGTGGTGGACGACGCCATCGTGGTGGTGGAGAACGTTGAGCGTAATATCGAAGAGGGGCTTGCGCCGCTTGCCGCGGCGCATCAGGCGATGCGTGAGGTCTCCGGGCCGATTATCGCCATTGCGCTGGTGCTGTGTGCGGTGTTCGTGCCGATGGCGTTTCTCTCTGGGGTCACCGGCCAGTTCTACAAACAGTTCGCGGTGACCATCGCCATCTCGACGGTGATCTCGGCCATCAACTCGCTGACGCTCTCCCCGGCGCTGGCGGCCCTGCTGTTAAAGCCGCACGGCGCGAAGAAAGACCTCCCTACCCGGCTGATCGATCGTCTGTTTGGCTGGATTTTCCGTCCGTCTAACCGCTTTTTCCTGCGCAGCTCGAACGGCTATCAGGGACTGGTGAGCAAAACCCTCGGACGCCGTGGCGCGGTGTTTGTGGTGTATCTGCTGCTGCTCTGCGCCGCTGGGGTGATGTTTAAAGTCGTCCCCGGCGGGTTTATTCCCACCCAGGATAAGCTGTATCTCATTGGCGGAGTGAAGATGCCGGAAGGTTCGTCGCTGGCGCGCACCGACGCGGTGATCCGCAAAATGAGCGAGATCGGGATGAATACCGAAGGGGTCGATTATGCGGTCGCTTTCCCGGGGCTTAACGCGCTGCAGTTCACCAACACGCCGAATACCGGGACGGTCTTTTTTGGCCTGAAACCGTTCGACCAGCGCAAACACACGGCGGCGGAAATTAACGCGGAGATCAACGCCAAAATCGCGCAAATCCAGCAGGGCTTTGGCTTCTCCATCCTGCCGCCGCCGATTTTAGGACTGGGTCAGGGTTCCGGCTACTCCCTGTACATCCAGGATCGCGGTGGGCTGGGCTATGGCGCGCTGCAAAGCGCGGTGAATGCGATGTCCGGGGCGATTATGCAGACGCCGGGGATGCACTTCCCGATCTCGACTTACCAGGCTAACGTGCCGCAGCTGGACGTGCAGGTCGATCGCGATAAGGCGAAAGCGCAGGGGGTGTCGCTAACCGATCTGTTCGGCACGCTGCAGACCTATCTCGGCTCGTCTTATGTCAATGACTTTAACCAGTTCGGGCGTACCTGGCGCGTGATGGCCCAGGCCGATGGGCCATTCCGCGAGAGCGTGGAAGATATTGCTAATCTGCGCACCCGCAATAATCAGGGCGAAATGGTGCCGATCGGCAGTATGGTGAATATCAGTACCACCTACGGGCCGGATCCGGTGATCCGCTACAACGGTTATCCAGCGGCGGACCTGATTGGCGATGCCGATCCGCGGATCCTCTCTTCTTCGCAGGCGATGACGCATCTGGAGGAGCTGTCGAAGCAGATCCTGCCGAATGGGATGAATATTGAGTGGACGGATCTGAGCTTCCAGCAGGCCACCCAGGGCAACACGGCGCTGATCGTCTTCCCGGTGGCGGTGCTGCTGGCGTTCCTCGTGCTGGCCGCACTGTATGAAAGCTGGACCCTGCCGCTGGCGGTGATCCTTATCGTACCGATGACGATGCTCTCCGCGCTGTTTGGCGTCTGGCTGACCGGGGGCGATAACAACGTCTTCGTGCAGGTGGGTCTGGTGGTCCTGATGGGCCTGGCCTGTAAAAACGCCATTCTGATCGTCGAGTTTGCCCGCGAACTGGAGATCCAGGGGAAAGGCATCATGGAAGCGGCGCTGGAGGCATGCCGCCTGCGTCTGCGCCCGATCGTGATGACCTCCATCGCTTTTATCGCCGGGACCATTCCGCTGATCCTCGGCCATGGCGCGGGGGCGGAAGTCCGCGGTGTCACCGGGATCACGGTGTTCTCCGGGATGCTGGGCGTAACGCTGTTCGGTCTGTTCCTGACGCCGGTGTTTTACGTGACGCTGCGGAAACTGGTGACCCGCAGGAAGCCGGTCCAGGAGGATCTGCCCGCCTAGCCTGCAGCAGATAACAAAAAACCGCCTTCACAATGAAGGCGGTTTTTTTTCGTCATCAGATAGGAATTAAAGCGCTTTCTTAAAGCGGGCGATCATTTCCGGCACCGGATCGCAGCCGCTGGTATCGGCGTTTTTGACCGCCTCCAGCGCGCTGGCCACGGTGTGACGAGCAAGGACGTTTAGCGAAGCCTGCTCTGCTTCATCGGCAATCGATTTGAAGTACCAACAGGCGTTGGCGCTGACCACGCAGCGAGCCGGAACTTCAGGACGCGACGCCCACAGCTTTTTATCTTCAATAACCGAAAGATAGATATCACGCAGGGTGATCTTGTCCGCCGGGCGGCCAAGATGAATAGAGCCGTTGCGGCCAAGCGTGGAGACGATGATGCCGTCACGAGTAAGCGGAACCATTAGTTTACGGATAAAGCTCGGGTTCGCTTCCAGGCCGTAGGCCAGAATCGCACTCGTCGAACGTTCACCCATCTGCTCCGCCATTGCTACGCTGAGAACCATCTGCAAAGCTGTCGGGAAGCGGTAATCTAACATGGTATTGTCCTGGGTTGCGGTGAATCTTGTTCTTTTTGGCACCGCAGAGGTGAATAATCAATGAACAACAATATAACAAATACGGGAATTTTTTTGAAGCAATCTGCGGTTAGCCTGCGAAGTAAATTTTCTGATTTCGTCGGCAAAGGCAGGCTGAGAAAACGCGCCCTTCCGTACCGGTTTTCCTGAACGGCAATCGCCTCACCGCTCCCCAGTGGCTGCCCCGTGTTATAGAAATCCGCTGCCATAACGGCAGCGGATCCTGCGGGGTGTTAGGCCGTTAATTCCAGCTCGGTTTCAAAGGTGGTCACCGGCACAAACGGCAGGTAAGAGATCCGCAGCCTCTCGGCCACCTTCAGGCGATGCCATCCGGCCGGCAGGCCGCCTGGTTTGAGTACGGTGATGGTGGCCTTTTCGCCGAAGTTCCACCGGTCATCGTAGACGCTCTCCAGCTCGTCGAGCGTCCACTCCCGGCCGCGCAGCGCCAGGCGGATCGCCTGCCGTGGGATAGCTTCGCCGTTGAGGGTCACGGCGATATCTTCCACCATCGACAGCCCCAGGCCACGGTAGTAAGGCAGACGAGCCAAAAAGCGCACGCCGATAATTTCCCCGTCGCGGGTGACGTTGTCGAACCCTTCACGGCAGATAATATGCTGATCAAACATGATAATGCTCCTTACTGGCCCAGCAGCGCCGGGGGTGGGGTTTCATCTAACAGGCGGCAGAACATCAGCTGCTGGCGGCGGACCTGCTCCAGGCTGTCCACCTCCTGCGCGTCTTCCACCCAGCGGTTACCTTCGTACTCGGAGCACACATATCCCTCATAGCCACCCTTCTGCAGCACGCGGAAGATCTCATCGTAGGAAATCGACCACTCGGTTATCTCGTCGGTCATCTCATAGAATTTGGCATGGATGTTGTGGATCCGCGGCATAAAATCGAGCATCCGCTTCGGCTCGAACGCCGCGTTGTGGCGCAGGGTTTCCGCCATCGCCAACTGCGGGCCCGGCCCCCATTTTTGCATCACATCCAGGATCACGTATTCGCTGAGCGTCCGGTCTTCATAGGCTTTCTCGATAAAGTCCGCCGCCGCCTGGGGACAACCATTACGAATAAAGCGTTCTTTCCACACCCGCGGGAAGCGGGCTAAAAACATCCCCATATCCGGCAGGAAACCCAGCGCCCGGGTATGGGCTTTTTCATAGGCTTCGGCATGGCGAATAATCCACGGATGATCGAAATGCAGCGGGGCATGCACTTCCAGCAGAATGGTGATCCCTTTGTCTTCCGCATAAGGCGCCGCCGCCACCAGCACCTCCGGCGCCACGGAAACCAGGGAGCGGATATAGCGCATGCCCAGCCGGGCGGCAAAGTCGATGTCGTTTTGTACGCTGCGCACCTGCTCGTCAAACGGCATCGGCCGGTCTTTATATCGCTTATAGTCGAGCATAAAGTCATGGCATACCGGCACCGTATCATGGCGCTGCATCAGGCGATGCCAGTCGGCGATCGCCGCCTCCGGCATACCGCATTCGGGCCAGCCGGCGAAGGTCTGTTCGCCGACGACTTCAATGCCGCGGGCGCCGAACGCCGCGCAGTGACCGATCGCCTGATCGAGTGACATTTTGCCGAGGTAGGTCTCATTCTGAAAACTATACAGACTGACGCCGCGTTTTATTTTCTGAGTCATAAAAGTACCAGGTAAGTTGTTTAACAGGATAAGCCGGTCGCTTCGCGGGCGCGAGCTACCGAGGCCGCTGCGGGCAGCGACGGTTTGTACTCCAGACCAATGGCCCCGTTGTAGCCCAGCCGTTGCAGCCTGGCGATCAGCGCTGGCCACTCGCCGCTGCGCGGATCCGGTTCGTTACGATCCGGCGCCTGCGCTATCTGCACGTGCCCCACCAGATGCATTCTGCCGGCGAGCACCTCCTCCATCTCCTCTTCCATTACCATCGAGTGATAGACATCAAACAGCAGTTGCAGCCGCGGGCTGTCGACCGCCTCGATAATGTCCAGCGCCAGCCGGGTATCGTTTAAGAACATCCCCGGATGATCGATGCGGGTGTTGAGCGGCTCCAGCAGCAGGGTGACCCCGGCGGCTTCCGCCAGCGTCGCTGCCTGACGCAGGATGTGGACCGCCTGCGCCCGCTGCTCGGCAATATCGACCCCTTCACGACTGAAGCCGGAGGCTACCACCAGCGGTGGCGACCCCAGCTGACGTGACACCGCCAGGCTGTCGCTCACTGCCGCCAGAAACTGCTCATGCTCCGCCGGATCCACCAGGCTGCGCCGGGGCTCCACCACGAAGCTCGACAGCATCACGCCCGTCTCCTCCAGCGCCTGCGCCAGCGCTGCCAGCGGTTTATCGCGCCAGAGATGAAACTCAACGTGGCTGAATCCCTGCGCTTTCGCCGCCCGGACCCGATCGCTGAAATCGGGATACTCTTCACGAAACAGCCATTCAATACATGCGGACAAATACATCCGACCCCCTTCTCTACTTGCCAGATCAAAACAAACAAAATTAGAATAAGAATTCTTATTCTGTTTCGGAGCGGCAGTGTGACGCCTTCCCCTCTGGCTTATCGGTCAACGGCAGGATCTGACGCGGCATAACCAGAATGAGTGCTCTAATTCTAATCTCTGATTGCTATAAATTGTCAATATTATTTAACAAGTATTTAACTAAATCTGAAGGTACATCATGCTCAATAACGCTTCGGCGGCCACAGTTCAGGCGCCTCCCTACACCAGCGAACGGCAGCGCACGCTGGCCACGCTGGTGGTTTCGATAGCGCTGGTGCTGGAGATCATCGACGTTTCAATCATCAATGTCGCCATCCCGGTGGTACAGCGCGGCCTGCTCGCCAGCCCGCGGCAAATCGAATGGGTGGTCACCGGCTACCTGTTCTTTTTCTCCATTCTGCTGCTTACCGGCGGCCGTCTCGGCGATCTGTATGGCTACCGGCGGATGTTCATTAGCGGCCTGCTGGCGTTTGGCGCCGCGTCGGCCGGTTGCGGGCTGGCCACCAGCCCGGAAATGCTGGTCGCGATGCGTATTGTGCAGGGGGCCAGCGGGGCGATGATGGGCCCGCAAATCCTCTCCCTGATGCAGGTTCTGTATCGCCCGCACGAGCGTTTTCGGGTGATGAGTATTTTCGGCCTGCTCGGCGGCGCCGCCGGGATCCTCGGCCCGGTACTTGGCGGGATCATCATCGAAAGCAATCTTTTCGGCCTCAGCTGGCGGCCGATCTTTTTGATCAACGTGCCGGTGATCGCCATCGCCGTCGCTCTGGCGTGGCGGGTGCTCCCGGCGGTGCGCAGCCCGGAGGCGAAAGGCATCGATCCGCTGGGAACCCTGCTGGCGGTGGTGGGCGGCGGCGCGCTGCTGCTCACCCTGATCGAAGGCCCCGCCCTGCGCTGGCCGGCCTGGATGGTGCTGCCGCCGCTGCTGTCGGTCATCACGGTGTCACTCCTCTGGCGCCATCTGCTGGGACGCGAACGCCGGGGCGGCACGCTGTTGTTGCCGCCAGCCGTACTGCGCGACCGCTTTTTTCGCGCCGGGATCATCATCACCCTGCTCTATCAGCTGACCACCGCCTCGCTGCTGCTGGCCACCGCGCTGGTGCTGCAGAGCGGACTGGGCTTCAGCCCGTTCAACACTGCCCTGATGCATATCCCCTTCGCGCTTGGGGCGATGTTTTCCATCGCCGTCGCTGGACGCCGGCTGTCACTTCGTCTTGGGCGCAACGTGACGCTGGTTGGGGTGGCGGTACAGATGAGCGGCCTACTGCTGATGGGCTACGGGATCGCCGCAGCGCCGGGGACGCTGCCGCTGACCGCGCTGGGTCTTGGGTTCGGCCTGTGCGGCTGTGGGATGGGGCTTATCTCCGCCCCGCTGCCGGCCTTTGCTATGGCGGCGATACCGGTGGCCCACGCCGGCGCGGCGTCGGGATTATTTCGCACCGGCCAGCAGTTTGGCGCCGCCCTCGGCATGGCGACCCTCGGCGGATTCTATCTGGCGCAAAGCGCCTCCGCACCGGAGGCCTGGCGCGGGGCCTTTATCACCCTGCTGACCCTTGGCGCCCTGATCCTGCTGGCGATTGCCGCCCTCAGCCGCCTGCTGCCCGCCTCAGTGCTTCCCCCGGCGGGTAAGCCATGACCTATCGCGTCCGGCAATGGCTGCTATCATGAGGAACCATTTATCAGGACGCACCAGGCTGTAGTACCTATTTTCTGTACACCTGCAGCGGGCATACGCCCGGAGAACAATAAAAGGTAAGAACTGATATGGATGAAAACATCGATGTACTGATTATTGGCAGCGGCCCGGTGGGCGCCGCCTTTGCCCGCCGAATTGCCGATCGCAGCGCCGCGCGGATCCTGGTGGTGGAGGCTGGCGAAGCGCTGACCCCCGCGACCGGCGTCAATATCCGTAACCTGGCGCCTGAGCAGCGGGAAGCGGCGTACGCCAGCGCCCGGGCGTTTCCGCTGGCCGCCCTGCCGGAGAGCCTGCCGGCAGACGCTCTGCAGGCGCGGCCGGGCACCCACCTCCTCGACCCGGCGTCGCCCCACAGCGGCATGCCGGCCGCCGCGCTCTCCACTAACCTCGGCGGCATGGGCGTCCACTGGACCTGCGCCTGTCCGCGTCCGGGCGGCAGCGAAGTCATTCCTTTTCTCGATCCCCGAGAGATGGCTGACGCCTGGGAATCGGCAGAGCATTATCTGCAGGTGACCCGCGAAGGATTTCCGGCCACCGCCATCGGCCGGCAAATCGTCGATGCCCTTAACCAGCACTTCGCCAGCGACCGTCCCCCGGCGCGGCTGGCGCAGCCTATGCCGCTGGCCTGCGCCGCGACGCCGGAGGGCAAACCGCGCTGGTCCGGCGTCGACGCGGTGCTCGGCGAGCTGGCGGAGGAAGAGACCCGCCGCCAGCGCGGGGTGGAGATCCGCACCGCCACCCTGTGCACCCGGATCCTCAGCGAGAACGGCGTCGCCCGCGGAGCGGAGATGCGCGATCTGCGCAGCGGTGAACAGTACGTGGTGACGGCCAAAGCGGTGGTGGTCGCCGCCGATGCGCTGCGCACCCCACAACTGCTGTACGCCTCAGGCATCCGCCCGCGGGCGCTGGGCCGCTGGCTCAACGATCAGCCACAGGTGATCGCCCTGATTGAAGTGGACGCCCCGCCTGCCGTCGCCGCGCAGGCCAACCCGGTGCGCGACGGACGGGACAATGTCTCCGGCGTCACCTGGCTGCCGTTTCATGAGCCCGATTTCCCGTTCCACGGTCAGCTGATGCAGATGGATACCTCACCGATCGCCTTTACCCAGCCGCCGGGGAGCCCGACGAAGCCGGTGGTCGGTCTGGGGCTGTTTCTCGCTAAGGAGCTACGCGAGGAGGATCGGATCGTCTTCAGTGATAACACCGACGCCGTAGGGCTGCCGAAAATGCAACTGAACTATCAGTTAACCGACGGCGATCGCCGCCGGTTACAGCAGGCGGTGGCGGTGACCGAACGCGTCGGCGTCGCGCTGGGCCGCGTGGCGCCCGGTGGAGAAGCCATTATCCTGCCGGCAGGCACCTCGCTGCACTACCAGGGAACCTGTCGCCTGGGAGAAGCAAACGACGGCAGCAGCGTGGCCGATCGTCACTCGCGGGTCTGGGATTTTCACAATCTGTACGTCGGCGGCAACGGCGTGATCCCCACCTCAACCGCCTGCAACCCGACGCTGACCAGCGTCGCCCTGGCGATCCTTGCCGCGGATGATATCGTGGCGCGGCTGCTGTAGCGCCTCTGGCTTACCGGGGTAAAAGCGGCCCTGGTTCCCCGCGAAAGGCGACATCGGTCGCCTTTTTTATTGCCGCAAAACCACAACAACTCAATGGTATTTTTGTTTGTGATGGATCACATACGTAATCACAATTTTTCCCCGCGCCGTTCCTGCTCCTACTCTTAAATCCGCGGCGATTCCCGCCGCCACCTGTATCCCTGACCTGCATACTAAAAAACCGCGCCACCGCCGACGACAGGCGACCCGCGCGATAAAAGGAGAACGTCGTGAGCCATAGCCTGAATCCGCCCCACGCGCCGCAAGCCGGCGCGATCCAGGGCATCATCATCGCCCTGACCGCCTTTCTACCCATCCTGGCGATCGTTTCCCTGGCGCCGGCGGTCCCGACGCTGATCCAGCACTTCGCCGGCGTGCCTTATGTCGAAACCCTGGTTCCGCTGATGCTCACCGCGCCCGGTCTGGTGATCGCCATCGCCGGGCCCTGCACCGGCTGGCTGGCGGATAAATTTGGCCGCCGTAAACTGCTGCTCAGCGCCACGCTGCTGTATGGCATCTGCGGCACAATGCCGCTCTACATCACCTCCCTGACCGGCATCTTTTGCAGCCGCCTCGGCGTCGGACTGGCGGAGGCGGTAGTGCTGACCATCGCTAACACCATGCTGATCGATTACTTTGACGACAAACAGCGCCGCTTCTGGCTGACGGTGCAGGGGGTAATTGGCCCGGCGCTGGCGGTGCTGGTGCTGGCCAGCTCCGGCTATCTGACCGCCCTGCGCTGGAACGGCGCCTTTATGATCTACTTTGTCGCCATCCTGTTGTTCCTGGCGATGTACTTCTGGATGTTCGAACCGGCTCAGGCGGCCCGTCCGCAGCACGCTGCCCAGGCGGCGCAGCATAATCAGTTTCCGTGGCCGCGAGTGATCACCCTCAGCGTGCTGACGTTTGTCTGCGCCATCATTTATTACGTGTACACCATCAATGGCGCCAACGCCTTTCATACTCTGCAAAATGCCACTCCGCAGCGTATCGGCCTGATTATGTCGCTGGTCAGCCTCGCCGTACCTGTCGGTTCGCTGCTGTTCGGTCTGGTCTCCCGCCGCTATACGCCGGAGCGCGTGCTCGCCATCATGCTCTGCCTGATGGGGATCGGGATGCTGGTGGTGGGCGAATCGCGGACGGTGATCGCCATGGGGATCGGCTCCGCCATCCAGCAGCTGGGGGCCGGAATGGCGATTAACGCGATGATTTACTGGGTAGGGTCGCTGATTCCGCCCGCCTACTGCGGCCGGGCGATGGGCGCTTGGTCCGGGGCCTTCTTCGCGGGCATGTTCGTCAGCCCGATTATTGTCGGCGCGATCCGCCTTCGGGCCGGGAACGATGTGCTGAGCGCCTTCCTGACGCTCGGCATCGCGGCGCTGGTTCTGGCCGCCGCGATATTTCTTTATACCTTCTCCCGTCATAGCCAGCGCCTGCGTCAGCATAAGCAGGCCAGCGCCTGGCAGTTAGCGAAGTAAGATCCCGCGGCTTAGCCGGCCTCGACGGGGGTGACCAGATAGCTCAGACACATCATGCCCAGATGGCGTTTGAGCTGTTCCCAGTCGCCCTCACCGGCAGCTTCTGCCGCCGACCCCAGGCCGAGGAAGCGGGCCAGCGCGGCATACGAAACCGTAAAGCAGAAGCGGGCGGCCTGTTCCGGCTCGGGGTGGCGGATCTCCGCCGCGGCATCGAGCAGCTGGTCGATAAAGGTCTGTTCGTTTTTCTGATAAGCGGCTTTACCAATCCCCGCCACGCGCTCATCATCCGCCCGCGCCATAAACGGCCGCAGGATCCCGGCATGGCGGCGCAGATACTCCGCCTGGACATCCATCAGCGCCGGAAGCCGCTGGCGCAGCGGCAGATTGCGTGCGTGCAGCTGCTGGATCAGTTGCTGCCATTCGGCGTCCAGCTCCTGCATCACCTCCATCATGACGGCGATAAACAGATCTTCTTTGCCGCCAAAGCGGGCATAAATCGAGCCGACAGAAACGCCCGAGCGTTTACTGATTTCAGCAATGGTCAGCAGCTCAAAGGTGCCTTCATGCAGGATTTCACGGCTGGCGGCCATCAGCCGCTCCAGCGCCACCCGGCTCCGGTCCTGTTTCGGCTGGCGCATCGCGGGAAGATCGGTCATCGCAGTTCTCACCTCTTTATCCATAGAAAACCCCCGCAGTGTATTGCAGTTAGCAACCGCGCTGCAAATTACCCGCCCGACTCACCTGTGGGCCATGTGGCAAAAGTGTGATGGCGGTCATTTTCATTCTTTGATAAACAACTAGAATCATAATTCTAGTTCTATTTAATAATAACAACCACCACACAACCCAGGAGTTGCTATGCGTTTCTCTGTTTTCCTCGTCGGCCGTTCCACTGCCCCCGAGCAGGATCGTTTCGTGATGCAGTCACTGATCGATCACGCGCGCCAGGCCGAAGATCGCGGTTTCGATGCGGTCTTTATGCCAGACCATCACTTTACCGGCTATGCGCCGATGTCCAGCGATCCGTTTGTCTTCGCCGCATACCTGGCGGGACAGCTGAAAAAGATCCACTTTGGCATGTCAGTCACCACCGTCCCGCTGCACCACCCGGTGCGCTTCGCCGAGCGCGTTAACCTACTGGATCAACTCACCGAAGGCCGCCTGCTGGTGGGCATCGGCAGCGGCACCACGCCGGAAGAGATGATCGGCTTTGGCGTGAACTACAAGGACGCCTCCAGCCTGCTGCAGGAGAACCTCGATCTGGTCCAGCGGCTGTGGGATAAAAACATTGAAGACGATCCGATCATCTTCGAGACCGGCCACTATAAGGGCGCGGTGGTCCAGCGCATCGTTCCTGCCCCCTGGCAAAAACCGTTTAACCGCATCATGCCGGTGGCCCTGCGTGAAACCAGCATGCAGCGCGCCGCCGACAACGGCTGGCCGGCCTTTATACCCGCGTTTACTCCGCCGATCCCGGCCAGCAACGATCCGTTTGGCCAGCTGACCCACTATTTCACCCGCTACCGCGATGCCCTGCTCAACGCCGGCCATAGCGACGAGGTGGTGAACCACTGCCTCTCGTGGACCACCCATACCTGGCAGTGCGTCCATATCGCCCCCACCGACGAGCAGGCCCGCGAGGAGATGCTGCAGATCATGGGCTGGTACCAGCAGGCCATCGACCGGGAATATGAGTACAACAAGCGGGCGGAAGAGTTTAGCGGCGTTACGCTGCACCGCCATCCGGACTGTTTCAGCGAAGAGTGGATCAAAACCTGGTGCCTGTACGGCAGCCCGGAGACCGTCGCCGAGGAGCTGGAACGCCACCAGCAGCTGGGCATCGGCAACGTGCTGCTCGGCTTCACCAACGGCCCGCTGACCGAGGAGCGCCTGCGCCTGAGCCAGCAGTCGATCTCGTTGTTCGCGGACCAGATCCTGCCGCGCTTTCGCTAATCCGACCGGGAGATCCTGCTATGAATAAGCCTGTTTTCTCGCGCCCGCCGCTGCTGATCGGTATCGGCGGCACTACCCGCCCGGGCTCCAGCACCGAGCGCGCCCTCGCCGCCGCGCTGGCCCATGCCCGCACGCTCGGCGCGCAAACCCAGCTGTTCGGCGGCGCTGAACTGGCGGCCCTGCCGCCGTTTAACCCGGAAGTGACCACCCGCACGCCGCAGGAGGTAGCGTTTGTGGAAGCCGTGCGCCAGGCCGACGGCATTCTGCTGGCCTCGCCGGGCTACCACGGCGGCGTGTCTGGCCTGGTGAAAAACGCCATCGACCTGCTGGAAGATTTGCGCGGCGACAGCCGGGTCTATCTCGATGGCCGGGCGGTGGGCTGCATCGTTACCGCCGCCGGCTGGCAGGGGTGCAACACCACCCTCGGCGCCATGCGCGGTATCGTTCATGCCCTGCGCGGCTGGCCGACCCCGCTGGGGGTAACCCTCAACACCGCCGGCGTGTCGCTGTTCGACAGCGAGGGCCGCTGCACCGACGACGCGGTCCAGCGCGCGCTGGCCACCGTAGCCGAACAGTCGCTGGCCTTCACCCCTGACGCCCTCTTACGGAGACATGCCGATGCCTGCGCTCAGTCTGTCGCTTAGCGTTGCCGAAAAAGTACGGCTCACCGCCGGGATGGGGATGTGGTCTACCCACCCTATCCCGCACTCCACGCTGGGATCGGTCACCTTGTCCGATGGCCCGATGGGGATCACCGGCGGCCGGGTTGACGAGCGGGATATTGCCCTGCTCAGCCCCTGCGGGCTGGCGCTTGGCGCCAGCTGGGACCGCCAGCTGGTCAGCCGGGTGGGCGGCGTCATCGGTCAGGAGGCGCTGCGCACCGGGACGCAGGCGCTGCTGGCGCCTAACCTGAACCTGTTGCGCAGCCCCCTTGCCGGCCGCGCGTTTGAGCTTTTTGGCGAAGACCCGCGGCATATCGCCGAGCTGGGCGCGGCGTGGATCGACGGCGTTCAGCGCCAGGGAGTGGGCTGCATCGTCAAACATATGGTCTGTAACGATTCAGAAACCGATCGGCGGACCATGAACGTGGTCGTCGATGAAGCCACCCTGCGCGAAGTCTATTTCTGGCCGTTCGAAGTGGCGGCCAGCCGCGGCGTCTGGGGCATGCTGACCGCCTATAACCGGGTGAACGGGATCTATTGCGCCGAGCAGCATCAGGCCATCAGCCAGTGGCTGAAGCGCGATCTCGACTGGGACGGGCTGGTGATGTCCGACTGGTTCGGCACCCAGAATGGCCCGGCCAGCTTCCGCGCCGGACTGGATCTGGAGATGCCGGGCCCGGCCCGCCATATGGGCGACCACCTGCTGCCTGCGCTGATGGATACCGACAGCGATGCCCGGCGTCTCGACGATGCCGCCGCCCGGCTGGCGCGGCTGGCCGAACGGGTCAGCCATCCTCTGCCGTGGGATGGCTCTGCGGCCGCCCAGGCGCAGCGGTGCCACACGCTGGAGGAAGCCGCGGCGGCGGGGTTTGTCCTGCTGCACAATCGCCAGCGGCTGCTGCCTCTCGACGCGCAGGCGGGACAGCGGCTGGCGGTGATGGGTCCCAACGCCACGACGCCCTGCTTCCAGGGCGGGACCTTTGCCAGAGTGGCGCTGATGCCGGGACTGATCTCCCCCCTGGAGGCCATTCGTCAGCGCTTCTCCGCCGCCGGGGTTGAGATAAGCTATGCCCAGGGGGTGGAGAGCGATTACCGCATCCCGCCTCTGCATCATCTGCCGCTGCGCACCGCCGCCGGCGAACGCGGACTGGACGTTGCCTACGCCACCGCCGCCGGGGAGGTGGTTCACCGGGAGGTGCGCGATGCCTCCTCGCTGATCTGGTTTCGCGATATGCCGGGCGTCGGCGACATGCTGCGCCTGACCGAACGCGCCACCGTGACAGTAAGCTGCCAGTTCACCGCGCCGGTCAGCGGCCGCTACGGCTTCTGGATCGGCGGCACCGGGGAGGTCGCCCTGCAGCTGAACGGCGAACGCGTGGCGACCTTCAATGGCGAGGCGCTGGACGGGGATATCATGGGCAAGCTGATGCAGGCCCCCCATACTCACCTTGAATTTCCGCTACAGGCCGGGGAATCCCTGACCTTCCGGGCCGAGATGGCGCTCGGTAGCAGTATCGCCCACGGCATCTGGTTTGGCTGCCAGCCCCCGCAAACCATCGATCTGCTGCAGCAGGCGGTCGACCATGCCCGGGCGGCCGACAGCGTGGTGCTGGTGATTGGTGAAACGGCCGATGCCGGTCTGGAGAGCATCGACCGGGACGCTACCGCGCTGCCGGGGCATCAGGTCGCCCTGATCCGCGCCGTCTGCGCGGCGAACCCGCGGACGGTGGTGGTGCTGAACGTTGCCCATCCGGTGGATACCGGGTGTCTCGCCGACGCGGCGGCGGTGATGGTCGTCTGGTATCCGGGCCAGGAGTTTGGCCCGGCGCTGGCCTCGGTGCTGGCCGGAGATCGTGAACCTGGCGGTCGCCTGCCGGTCACCTTCGCCCAGCGCCTGGATGACTATCCGGTACGCAGCCTGACGCCGGACGCCGCGGGCGACCTCTGGTATCACGAGCGCCAGCAGGTCGGCTATCGCTGGTTTAGCGCCCGCGAACGTCCCGCCGCCTGGGCCTTTGGCCACGGTCTGGGGTATGCCGATATCACCCTCAACGCCGCCGCGCTGACAGGCGACGAGGTGGACGGGCTGCAGCTGCGCTGCCAGCTGCAAAACCGCGCCGCCCGCGATGGGAAAGCGGTGGTCCAGCTCTACCTGCGGGGGCCGCAGACGGCATGGTCGGCGCTGGCGGAGTTTGCGGCAGTCAGCGTCCCGGCGCACGACGAAGCCACCCTGACCCTTGACCTGCCGCGTCACGCGCTGCAGCGCTGGCAGGTGCCTGCCCAGGAATGGCAACTGGCCAGCGGCCCCTGGCAGCTGGCGGTGGGTTTCGCCAGCGACGATATTCGGGCAACCTTCGATTTCGTGCTGACCCCCGACGGGAAAATCAGCCACCGGGGCTAAACCCGGATCGATGGCAAAGAGGGTCGGCAACGTGCCGACCCTCTTTTTTTGTCCATCCGCCAACCGGTTCGCGAAAAAAACCGCCCGGCGGCAGCGTACCGGCGGGCGGGGTTAAAATCCTCAGGTGGTCTGTGGTCAGAAGTTCCAGTACATCGAGGACTGCCAGAGAACCGCCGACTCATGCTTCGGTACCAGCGTCGGGTTATCCTGCCAGGTGATACCGTTGATCCAGTAAATGCCTTTGGTCAGGCGCAGAGCGTGCGACAGGGAGATGGCGTTGATGCTCTGCGGCGCCTCCATCCCGGCCTCGCCGACATAATCGCGGAACTTTTTACTGATAAAGGAGCGGGTATAGCCCAGCGAGGTCATATCCTGCTCGCGGCCGGGAAACAGGCCGATATCAAAGAAGGTGACCTGGAAGTCGCTGGTGTAAGCGTTGCGATCGTCCGGAGCATAGTCCGCTTTCACATCAAGATACAGCCCCAGCGGAAGCCCTTTTTTCGGCTGGGTCAGCTGCACAGTGTTGGCGACATAGAACGCGTAGTTACTGCTGCTGTCGCCGGGCTGGTCAAAATACTGGTAATGCGAGGTGTTGTAGATTGCCCCGGCGCGGAACCACAGCGAGCGCTGCGACTCGCCCGCCGGCTGCTTAAAGCCAAACTCATCCACCAGGATCGGGTTGGCGCCATCAACGTGCCATTTCAGGCCCGAGGGGTTCTGCTCCACGTCGTCGAGGTGCCCGGCAGGCGACATACTGCGGCTGACGGCAAAGTTGTTATAAAACTTCTTTTCGCTATCGCGGACGATGGCGGTGAAGGTCGGCGTCGGCGCGTTGAGACTGATCCCCACCTGCACCGGGATCACGCTGGTCGGCCCCAGCGCGGCTGAAGAAGAGTTGCCCCCCAGCACCATGCCGTAAAACTGGCGAATTAACGGATAAAAACCATATTGCAGCTCCAGCTGGCCGTTTAATAAGGGTTGGTTCACCGCCAGCACCGCAATATTATGCAGCTCCGGATAACTATCATGATAATTCGAGGTCGCCCACTGGGGAGAGAAAGTAAATTGCGCGTCTTTAGTAAACCCAATTCGGCTTAAATCGTAGGTGACGTTCAAAGACATATTTTGCGACCAGGTAAAACTTTGCCCGGCATATTGTTGCGGGTCGGCGGACTGGCCTTTCAGATCGTACATCACCATCGGGTTCCAGCTTAACTGAACGCCCCAGCCGCGGTCGGCAAGCGCGCTGCGAAAGCCGCCAATATCGCCGATAAGCGATTCGCAGGTCGACGGAGGGCTGACGACCTGCGCGGAGCGGGTATTCAGTTTATCCAGTTGCTCACAGGTCCAGGTATCCGCCAGCGCGGTACTGGAGAATATCGCCAGCGTCAGCGCCGAAAGGGGAAAAATTATTTTCTTACTTACGTCGGTACAGCAGAGACTCATAATAAACCCTCATTTTTATTTTTTGCAGGTAAGATGCGCCATATCGTGAAAAATAAATTCGTCACAATACGTTTATTAACAGGGATTAATTAGGCTGAAAGTTAACGCTAAATAAGGTGTAGGCTTTTTTAAATAATAACCTCCCGTTCCCGCCGGGAGGCCAGCGGGCGTATGGTGATATCTTCGTCAGGTGAAATTAGCGGTCCAGCGCGCGGCGGCCCCCCATCCGGGCGCTGGCGATGCCCGTCATACCGGCGATAGCCAGCGTCAACAGCGCAAACCACAGCAGGCTGTGCTGCAGGCTACCGGTAACGCCATTCAGCATGTTCATCAGTACTGGACTGATGAACATGCCGAGGAAAAAGAAGGTATGCCAGATGCCGATCCCCGTCGCGCGGTGCGGCGCCGGCAGGGTCTTCATCATCCAGGCCAGCATCAGGGGGATCAGCATTCCGTTACCGATTTGCGCGACGAACCCGGCCGCCACGCCGGCCAGCGGATTGCGGGCCACAGCGATAAACAACAGGCCGAAACCAAAAATGGCGTAAAACAGCAAAAACTGCCTGTCGATACGCTGCTTCGCGCTGCGGCCATACAGCCAGGCCCCCAGCGGCACCCCCACCCCAGCCATGGCGGTAGCGATGCCGATCTGGCTACTGGAGGTCAGCCCGAGCTGACTGAACACCAGGCTTATCTGCAGCGGCTCGAGAAAGTAGAGGATTGCGCTGCCAAGGGTAATCAGGCCGATCGCCGCCATTTTGCGCCGCGGAAAAGCGACGCCCTTCTCGTCAGCGATATTGTCCGCGCGATGGCGGAGTGCCGGTTCAGCGGTGAACAGACACAGGCCGATAAAGACCGGGATCGCCAGGGCATACAAATAGATCGGCCCATACCAACCCAGGGTTCCCAGCAGGCCAGCGCCCAGCACAATCAGCGTCGACAGTACCGACCCCATGCCGCTCTGCACCGCCAGCCATTTACTGCGCGCCTCGCCGGCAAAGTAGTCGCCAATCAGCGCATTGGCGGTGGTGAGGATAAAAGCGTCGGCGATGCCCATCACCAGCCGCGCCAGCAGAATGGTATGCAGATCGTCGAGCATCACCGGTAGCAGGCCAAACACCGCGTACACGCCGGTGGCGGCGATCAGCAGACGGCGACGACTCAGGCGATCGCCCACCATTCCGGCCAGCGGCGCCAGCAGCGCCATGCTCACCGCCGGTAAGGTGATGATCATCGGCACCAACAGCTGAGCGTGCGGCTGCGCGGCAAAATGGCCGAACAGGATCGGCATCACCGGCAGCATGGTCAACGTCCCCATGATCGGCAGCAGGGCCGCCAACATCAATAACATCGCCTGTACGACCCCCGCCTCGCGCGGGGTTGCTGAAACCTTGTGCATCACCATTTTCCGCTCTCCGTCACTGCCCTTTATTTAGAATATGAATTACAGTTCTATTTTTTATCGATAAAGAAAGGCGTTTTGCGCCCCGGCATACTGGCTGACAACGCATTAGCGAACTCAGCACACATACCGTTCTACCCTACCGGATGCAGGTGGCGTGGACTGCGATTGCTATCACAATTAACACAATACATTCACATTAAATTAACATAACCTTCCGTAGTTTCAGGCGTCGACAATCGCCACCGCGCGGATAAACCCGGCCGAACCGCGGCGGATCTTGTAGGGAAAGCAGCTCACCCAGAAGCCGTAGTCGGGAAGCTGCTCCAGGTTGCTCAGCTTCTCCATTTGCCCATAGGCGATCTCCCTGCCGGCTTTATGCCCCTCCCAGATCAGCCCGGCGTCGCCGCTGGCCTGAAAGCGTTCGCGGGTAAAGTGGAAGGGTGCATCCCAGCTCCAGGCGTCGGTGCCAACAACCCGCACGCCCTGCTCCAGCAGCCACAGCGTCGCCGCCCGACCAATACCGCAGCCGCGCTGGAGATAGTCCGGCTGGCCGTAGCGGGCGCCGGCTGCGGTATTGATTAACACGATATCCAGCGGCGACAGGCAATAGCCTATCCGCGCCAGCTCGCGCTGCAGATCCTCCGGCTGCAGGATCGCCCCGTCGGCGACGTGGCGGAAATCCAGCCGGACGCCGGGGCGCATGCACCACTCCAGCGGCAGCTCATCGATGCCAAACGCCGGTTCGCCGCCGTTGGTGGTCGAGCTGTAGTGCCAGGGGGCGTCCATATGGGTGCCATTGTGCGGCGTCACGGTCAGGCGCTCGGAGGCCCAGGCCTCCTCTCCCGGCATCTGCGCTTTTTCCAGTCCCGGGAACATCGCCGCCATTTCCGGCCACCCCTGCTGATGATCCTGATATTCAATGTTCGGCAGCAGCGGCGGCGGATCGGTCCAGGGATTGTTGTCCAGGGTGACGGAAAGATCGACCAGCCGACGCCCTTGTAAAAGATTGATCATGGTTTACTCCATTAACATCACAACGTGTTGATCCAGCACGCCAAACAGCGGCCGGCCATCGGGGGCGTGGGCTGCCATCGTCACCCGCTCCCCCGGGGATAAAAACGGCGTGCGCGGCTCGCCGTGGGCCAGCATCTCCATGGCCCGCACCTCGGCGATACAGCTGGCGCCGCGGCTGGCGTCCGGCCCGGACACCGTGCCGGAGCCCACCACCGTCCCGGCGCGCAGGCGGCGGGTCTGCGCCGCATGGGCAATCAGTTCGCCAAAATGGAAATGCATCTCACTGCCTGACTGGCAGCCAAACGGCTCGCCATTGCGCATCACCTGCAGCGTCAGCGCCACCCGCCCATGCTGCCAGGCCTCCCCCAGTTCATCCGGGGTAAGGGCCACCGGCGCAAAAGCCGAGGCGGGTTTGGCGTGAATAAAACCAAACCCGGTCTGCATCTCGCGCGGCGCCAGCGCCCGCAGACTGATATCGTTGAGCAAGACGATCAGGCGGATATAGCTCAGCGCCTGCTGCGGCGAGCAGCCCTGCGGCACCTCGTCGACCACCACCGCGAATTCGCCCTCAAAGTCGAGGCCATCCTCGACCCGGCGGCAGCTTATCCCGGCGTGGGGGGGAAGAAAGTCGTCCCCGCTGCCCTGATACATCAGCGGCGTCTGGTCGGCGCCGGCAATCGGCGGCAGATGAAAGGCCCGCTGCATGCGCTCGCCATGGCTGAGGAAGGCCGAACCGTCCAGCCACTGCCAGGCGCGGGGCAGCGGCGCCAGCAGACGCCAGGGATCATAGGGTTGTGCCGCCGGGTAGCGGCGCGCATTGAGCGCCTGATAGCGCGCCTGCAGCGCAGGCCAGACGCGCGGGGCCAGCTCCAGCGCCTGCTGGAGCGTCGGAGCGATATCCGCCGCATCGGCCATCAGCGTCAAATCACGCGAGACCACCACCAGGCAGCCGTCGCGTTCACCGTTATCTCGTGTTGCCAGTTTCATGATCTGCCTCCTCCTGCAGACAGAGCCAGCCGTCGGCGTCAACGTCGCCAGCCAGCGGACTCAGACGTTGGCCGGCGCAGGCGCCCTGCACGCAAAGGCCGCTGTCCGGCATAAAAATCGCCCCGTGGGCGAAGCAGACCAGCCGGTCGCCCCGGGCGTTGAGAAAAGCGTCCTGCCGCCAGTTCATCGGGGTATCCAGATGCGGACAGCGGTTGCGCCACAGATAGAGTGTCCCCTGATAGCGGCAGGCAATCACCGTCGCCTGCCCGCTGCCCGTAGGGTCAAATCCCCGCGCCTGGCCCTCGGCCAGGCTGTCGGCACGGCACAGACGAACCATCAGCGGGCGTTATCCGGACCGGGGGCCCACTTCTCACGATACCCCAGCAGGAAATATTGCGAGTTATCGGCCCCCGGCAGTGCTTCGCGCGGCTGCCAGTGGTCGTCGTGCTGATCCATATCGGCGTCATATTCGATATGACACCCGAGCGGGCTGTTGAAGTACCAGAACCAGTTCGATCCCAGCTGATGGCGCCCCGGCCCCCAGAAGGTCTGATACCCCTTCTGCTGAAAGCGGCTACCGGCCATCATCAGCTCGGTTGGGCCGCCGAGATGGAAGGTAAAGTGTTCAATACCGGTCATAAACGGCGGAGCCTGGATCAGAAACAGGGTATGGTGATCCTGGGTGCCGGCGGGCCGCAGGAAGGGGCCGACGTGGGTGAAGCGATCGGTACAGACAAAGCCCAGCCGTTGATAGAAGGCTTCAGCGCGCGCGGCGTCCGGCACAAAATAGACCACATGGGAAAGCGAACGCGGCTCTGCCGCCATGTCAGCGCTGGCCCCGGTCTGGTTGACCGGCCGCCCGGCGTGATCCCCCGGGGCATTGATTTTCTCCCCTTCCCGCTGCAGCGGCTGGCGCTGGCTGACGCGAAAACCAAGGGCAAAGCCGGCATCATCGACGCAGCGCAGTACGCCGTCGGCGCCAAGCTTCACCTCACGATCGCGGCGCAGCGTCTCGGCAATCGCCTCCAGCGTGGCGCTATCCGCCACGCCATAGACGGTTTCCCGCAACTGACTGCCGCTGGGCAGCGCCGCGGGCAGCGACGGATCGTCACGCTCCCGCAGCAGCACGCCGGTACCATCCAGCGCGCTAAAAAAACCGTTCTCCTGCTCGCGTAAACCGTAGTCGAGAAGAAATTGCCGGCAACCCGCCAGGTCATCGACGCCAAATACCAGATAATCCGGACCAAGAATATTCATCGCGGTTGTTCCTTATGCGTGTTCAGGCCACCCGGCCGCCGAGGGTTTCCGCCACCCAGTCAGCGATGTAGTGCCCGGCGTTAATCGAGTTGTCGAAGCTGGAGTGCTGCACACCGCCCTCGCGGTCAGTGAAAATTTTCAGCTCGCGGCGCGGGCTGTTCACCAGTTGGTCGTAGGTGCGCTGCGCCCATTTCACCGGGATCTGCGAGTCCTTTTCACCATGGGTGACGAGGAAAGGCACCCGTATGCGGTCGAGGACGCCGTCGAGATGGACGTTCTCCGCAAGGCGCATAAAAGCGTCGATATCCTCGCCGCCCCAGACCCAGCGCACGTGCTGCCAGTAGTGCGGTACCGGAAAATCCCCTTCGCGTTCGCGGCGGCGCTGCTGCACCTCACGCCGGTCGTGATTCGCCCCCCACACCACGCCGCAGGCGAAGCGCGGCTCAAACGCCACCGCCCGCGGGCAGTAATAGCCGCCCAGCGAGACGCCTTCCATGCCGATGCGCCCGGCATCCACCTCCGGGTGCTGCTCCAGCCAGTCAACGATCCGGCTGGCCCAGTGCTCGCTGTCATAGCGGGCCTTCATGTCGTGAAGACGCAGCGCTTCGCCGGTTCCCGGCTGGTCGACCACCAGCGAGGAGACCCCGCGCTGCGCCAGCCACTGCGGTAATCCCACCAGATATTTCATCTCTTTGGTGGAGTCGAGACCGTTGACCTGCACCAGCAGCGGCGCGCGGCCGGTCACCCCTCCGGCGCGGACGTAGAGTGCCGACAGGGTTTTGCCCTCGTAGGGGATGGTTACCCGCTGACAGTTGGCATGGGTATGGTGCAGCCCGGCGGCAAAGACATCGAGAAAGCGGCGGTACAGCGCATCGCGGTCCGGTGCGCCATGCGCCTGCAGACGTTCGCAGGTCAGGTAATAGTTGGCCGCCCGGAGATACTTCTCTCCCGCCGACAGCCGCCGTCCTCGCGCTTCATCTTCGCCCGCCAGCGCGCATAATTTATCGGCCATGCGGGACCAGGTTTCCCGGAACGCGCGGGTGCCTTCGGCGTCGGGATGCTCGGACGCAGCCAGCAGCGGCGCGCACATCTCTTCGATCTCACCGATGCGGGCGCCCATCTCGATGGAGAGATCCACCGACAGGTTCCAGACATAGTTTTTAGGGAAATAGCGAAACATAGGGTCATCCTTCAACATTCAGTCGCAGTCGCTTTAGCGCAGGCACTGTCACATAAAGCACCTGCGGGCGACCAATCATGTCTCAGGATGTCAGGTATCGACGGGAGCAATACCCGTGGGTTAGCGTGCGCTGGCGACGATTTTTGCCTTCAGCCAGCCGAAGATAGGATCGTTATCCAGCGAGCGGTGCCAGCCGATAAATTCGCGCATCATCGGCAGGGTCACCGGGACCGGGAAAAGACGCAGCGGCAGCATCGCCGCGTACTGCTCCGCCAACCGCCGGTGCAGCGTGGCGATCCGCGAAGTGCCGATCAGCAGCTGCGGAACGCAATGGTAGCTGTGAGTCACCACCTCGATACGACGACTTAGCCCCGACTCGGCAAACAGATTGCCCTCCAGCCCCGGCTGCCGCTCACGGCCAAAGACCACCGACACATGCCCCAGCTGTTGCCAGGCGTCGAGGGTCAGCATCTCGCCGGTGTGGGGATTGTCCGCCCAGGCCAGGCAGACAAACTCTTCGTCAAACAGCGCTTCGGCAGGATGGTCGGCGGCCATAAAACGTTCCGGCGCCACGATGATATCCAGCTCGCCGCGGTTGAGCATGCCGGTGGACTGGGCGTCAGGCGAGAAAAACTCAAAGGTCATACTCGGCGCTTCCTGATGTACCGCCTGCAGCGCATCCTTCAACATCACGTTGATCACGTAATCCGAGGCCATAATGCGAAAATGGCGCTTGCTGGTTGCCGGCTCATCCACCGGCCGGCGGGCAATAGAGGTCTGAATTTTCATCAGCACGTCGCGAACCGGCTCCCGCAGCTCTTCCGCCAGCGGCGTGGGCCGCATCTTTCTGCCCACCTGGGTGAGCAGGTCGTCCTCAAAGTAGGTGCGCAGCCGGTTGAGTACCCCGCTGGTGGCAGACTGGGTCATATGCAACCGGCCCGCCGCGCGCGTAATGTTCTGTTCATCCAGTAACACATCCAGTGCCACCAGTAAGTTCAGGTCAAGATGTTGATAACGCATGGGTCCCCCGGCGAGAAATGGCGTGCTTATCCTGTGGCTTAATTTAACTTTTCTGCAACTTTTTGTTTTCAATTTCCACGGCGATATTGTTTTTTGCGATAGCGATCATTCTTTATCGCGATTAGTCAGCGTGCCGCTCCGTTGGTTAACGTCCTGCTCTCTGTCCCCTTGAGAAAACACCTACGATGAATATCCATAACGCATTAATCGTTGGCGGCGGCATCGGCGGATTATGCACCGCCATCGCTCTCCGCCAGGCCGGTGTCGCCGTCGATGTGGTGGAGATCCAGCCGCAGTGGCGGGTCTACGGCGTCGGTATCATTCAGCAGAACAATGTTGTGCGCGAAATGCAGCGGCTTGGCGTGCTGGAACGCTATCTGGACGCCGCCTGGCCGTTTGACAGCGTCTCGGTGCATACCCTGAGCGGCCAGCAGTTAGCCAGCTTTCCCGGCGAGCGGCTGGCGGGCGAACAGTTCCCGGCCAACGTCGGTATCTCCCGCCTGGCCCTGCACCACGTACTCTGCTCCACCGCGCAGGAGCTGGGGGCCAGGCTGACCACTGGCGAGAGCATTGACGCCTTCCGTCAGCATGATGATGCCGTGGAGGTGAGCTTCAGCCGCGGCGGCGAGGGGCGCTACGATCTGCTGGTCGGCGCCGACGGGATCTACTCCCGGGTGCGCGGCATGCTCTACGGCGAGCGCTATCAACCTCGCTTTACCGGCCAGGGCGTGTGGCGCTACAACTTTCCGCGGCCGCCGGAGGTGGATCATCTGATGTGCTTTATGGGCGAGGGCTGCAATTGTGGGCTGGTGCCGCTGGGGGAAGATCTGATGTATCTGTTTATCACCTCCCATGAAGCGGATAACCCCCGCTACACCCGCGACCAGCTGGCGGCGGAGATGCGCCGCCGTCTGCCGCCCGGCGCGGGGTTACCGGGCAGCCTGCGCGAGCATATCGTTAACAACGACGAGGTCGTCTATAAGCCGCTGGAGGAGCTGTTCGTCGACGATCCATGGTATCAGGGGCGGGTCGTGCTGGTGGGCGACGCGGTTCACGCTACCACTCCGCATCTCGGTCAGGGGGCGGGCATGGCGATTGAGGATGCCATCGTGCTGCGCGAAGCGCTGCAGCAGACCGACAGCGTAGCAGCCGCGCTGGCGCACTTTGACGCCCGACGCCGGCCGCGCTGTCAGCAGATCTGGGCCGCCTCGCTGCAGGTGGGCGAGAGTGAGATCCACCGCGATCGCCATTTTAACCGCCAGCAGGCGATCAGCGATATGATGGCCCTGACGGCGAGGCCGATATAAGCCCTGCCCGGCCCCCTCCGCCGGCCACGCTGGCGGATTTTTCCCCCTTTCCCCAGACGCTAATCTCTTATCACCGAAGATATTCTTCCCGCGCAGCGTGATATTTGACACCTCTCCGCTCACATGGCTAAGGTATATTTCAGTTTTCCCCTTCATCATGGAAAGGAATATACGGATATGAATATTCTCTCGGCAGAGTTTTTCAAATATGCGATAGCGATTATCACGTTGATTATTCAGATTGTCGCCGTGCGTTCAGGTTGGGTATTTCCCAAAGATAAAATATTCACCTCGCGCAAAAATATCAGTGAATTCGCCGCCGCACTGCACAAAAATAGTGACGACCCCGATCTGCAACGGATCGCATACGAATATGGTATCGCCGCGCTGACCAAAGATAAAAACCTGACCATGGCGCAAAGAAAGATATTGTTGAAATGCAAAAATCCGGTCAGCGATATTGATAACTACAGTAAATGCCAGCATCTGATTTCGGTCAATGATGAGAAACGCATATTCAAATGGAAAAAATGGGGTTACCGCTTCTGGTTATACCGTAAGGCTGTCGAAGTCATCAGTCTGGTGCTCTATTTTATTGGCGGCTTCTTAACGGCGCTGCCTTTCCTGTATGAAGGCCTCGCCAGCCCGGCGGTGATTGACAGAATTAATCATTTATCGCGTCTGCAAAAATTGAGTATGGCGAGTTATCTGTTTGCCTGCGGGATTTGTCTGGCGCTGATCTGCCTGCACAAACTCTCCACCATCGCGATTGCGGAAAAAACCATTAAAGCGAATCGCTAACGACTGCGCTGCCCGGCGACCTGTCCACACCAGCGGCGCCTAACCCTGTGGATAACCTGGAGGCAGTTGCCTGGCAGCCGCAGCCCGGGCGGGCTACCGGCTACTGTTCGTTTTTTAAACAGGAGAAATGCCACCGCCGGGCTGCGCGCTGAGCGCCAGAGCCACCACCGCGACGGAGGGAAGCCCCTACCCCACTCAGTAATTCCACTTCGGCCGCGCCACCGTGTTTTTCTTCAACAGGTCGCGGAACGCTTTCAGGTAGGGCTCATTGCTGCGCCCGCGCTTACAGATAGCCGAGAACGGCGACTGAAAGCCAAACTCGTTGGGCAGCAGCACCCGCAGGCGGTTCTCTTTGATCCACGGCCAGGCGTAATGCTCCGGCAGATAGCCAATATATTTCCCCGAGAGGATCAGCAGCAGCTGGGCGTCGACGGTCTCGACGGTGGCGCTGCCTTTGCTGAAGCCCCGGCGGCGCAAATCGCTGGTGTTCCAGTAGCTGCGGGTCACCAGCGGGCACTGGCTGATCTGCTCTTTATCCAGCTGACGGCTGAAGAACATCGGGTGCAGATCGCTGCAGTAGAGCCAGTGCTGTTCGCGGTACAGCGGCTCGCTGATGATGTTATGCACCTGCGAGTTGTAGCTGCCGATGGCCAGGTCGATATGGTTGTTCAGCACGCCGTTCAGTTGCTCCGCCGGGGTGCGAATAATCAGTTTGATATGCACATGGGGAAATTTGTCGCTGAAGCTGCGCAGAACCACCGGCAGCGAGAGCGCCGTTTCGGTCTCGATGGAGTCGAGCGTCGAGATGCACAAGGTGCCGCTGTGCTCCCCTTTGAGCAGCGCCGACTGCCGCTCCAGCTCATTGAGTTCGCTCAGCACGCGGATCGCCTGCTGTAAAAACTGCTGGCCTTTCTCGGTCAGGGAAAAGCCGCCGCGCCCGCGCTGGCAGAGGGTGAAGCCAAGCTGTCCCTCCAGCTGCGACATGGCATTGCTGATGGCGGAGACCGAAATGCCCAGCTCCTGCTGGGCCCGGCTATAGCTCTCCAGGCGGGCCACCGCCTCGAAAACCTGCAGCTGTCGAATATTAAGGCTGGCGTCGTGATGCATCGTATTTAGTTCACCAATAAATGAACTGAGTATTTACGTCAGACGATGTAAAGTCCAGCGCGGGTTGCGCACTATCTCTCCTGTTACGTTTCATCCGTCAGATTCAGGAGCAGACATGGATAACCTCTTTCACCAACCGCAGGGTGGCAATGAGATGCCACGCTTCGCCGGCCGCGCCACGATGATGCGCCTGCCGTTTATTGAAGATTTACAGGGACTTGATGCGGCATTTGTCGGCATTCCGCTGGATATCGGCACCTCGCAGCGCTCAGGTACGCGCTACGGACCGCGCTATATTCGCGCCGAATCGGTGATGATCCGTCCGTACAATATGGCAACCGGCGCCGCGCCGTTCGACTCGCTGTCGGTGGCCGACATCGGCGATGTGCCGATCAATACCTACAGCCTGCTCAAATCGGTGCAAATTATCGAAGATTACTACACCGGTTTGAATAGTTATCCGCTGATCCCGCTAACCCTCGGCGGGGACCACACCATTACCCTGCCGATCCTGCGGGCGCTGACCAAAAAACATGGTCCGGTGGGGCTCATCCACGTCGACGCCCATACCGATACCAATGATGAGATGTTCGGAGAGAAAATCGCCCACGGCACCACCTTCCGCCGCGCCGTTGAGGAGGGACTGCTCGACCTCAAACGGGTGGTGCAGATTGGCCAGCGCGCCCAGGGCTATGCCGCCGGCGACTTCCAGTGGGGCGTTGACCAGGGCTTTCGCCTGGTGCAGGCGGAGCAGTGCTGGCATACCTCGCTGGCGCCACTGATGGCCGAAGTCCGCCAGCAGATGGGCGACGGGCCGGTGTATCTCAGCTTTGATATCGACAGCCTCGATCCCATCTGGGCCCCGGGAACCGGGACGCCGGAAGTCGGCGGCCTGACCTCCATTCAGGCGCTGGAGATCGTCCGCGGCTGCCGCGGCCTGAACCTGATTGGCGCCGATCTGGTCGAGGTCTCGCCCCCCTATGACGTGAGTGGTAATACCTCCCAGCTGGCGGCCAACCTGCTGTACGAGATGCTCTGCGTCCTGCCCGGCGTGAAGTACGCCTGAGGAAGCCGCCATGGAGCTGAAATGCTTTCGCACCCTCTGGGGAGTCACCACCCCCTGGTCGCAAACGCTGGATGAACTGCAGCGCGTCGGCTGCTGCGGTATCGAAGCCCGCGTGCCGTTAACGGTGGCCGAACGGCGGGAGCTCGCCGACCGCCTGCAGGCGTCGGGGCTGGAGTATATCGCCATTCTTTTCAGCGGCGGCGGAGTGCTCCCCGCCCAGCATGAAACGCCGGAGCAGCATCTGGCGCGCCTGCAGACCCGCTTCGCCGAGGCCAGCAGCCTCAACCCGCGCTTTGTCAATCTGCTGGCGGGCAACGATCGCTGGCCGCTGGCGCAGCAGGTCGATTTTCTCGGCAAGGCGCACGAGCTGGCCGCCGGGTTTGGTTTGACCTGCAGCTTTGAAACCCATCGCGCCACCTCGCTGTACAGCCCGTGGCTCACGCTGGAGATTATTCAGCAGCTCCCCCAGTTGCGCTTTACCGCCGACATCAGCCACTGGGTGGTGGTCAGCGAGCGCCTGCTGGATGACCCCTGCGATGACTTCAGCGCCTTTATCGACCGCGTGCATCACGTGCAGGCCCGGGTGGGCTACGACCAGGGGCCGCAGGTGCCGCACCCGGCGGCGCCGGAGTATCAGCCGGCGCTGGCTTTTGCCGAGCGCTTCTGGCAGCAGGTCTGGCATTCACAGCGCCAGCGCGGCTACCCGCAGACCACGCTGACCCCGGAGTTTGGCGCCGACGGCTATCTGCACCATCTGCCGTTCACCAACGTTCCGGTGGCCGACCTCTGGTCGCTCAACGCCTGGATGGCCGCGCGCCAGCAGGCCCACTTTCAGCAGTTTTTAACGCTCACTGAACAGGAACCGCAGCCATGACCGCCGTGAAGCACGCTTTTACTGAACTCCCGACCATCGATATCCGCGATCTGGCCGGCGACGATCTCGCCAGGCGCCAGGCGGTGGCCGACGCCATCGGCCGCGCGGCGCGCGAGGTGGGCTTTTTCTACATCACCGGCCACGGCATCGACCCGGCGCTGATCGCCGGCGTCCGCGAGGCGGCGAAGCAGATCTTCGCCCTGCCGATGGAGGAGAAGATGAACTATTACATCGGCCACTCCAAAAGCCATAAGGGCTACGTTCCGGAAGGAGAAGAGATCTACGGCTCCGGCAAGCCGGACCATAAAGAGGCTTTCGATATCGGCTTCCAGGCAGCGGATGACCATCCGCTGGTGCTCGCCGGCACGCCGCTGATCGGCGCCAATGAGTGGCCCGATCTGCCGGATTTCCGCGCGCGGGTGCTGGCCTACTACGACGCAGTCTTCGCCCTCGGCCACCGTCTGTTCGACGCTTTCGCCCTCGCGCTCGGCCTGCCGGAAGGGTATTTCAAACCGATGGTGACCTGCCCGCCGGCCAAGCTGCGTCTGATCCATTACCCGTTCGACGCCAGCGTCGAAGATGTTCCCGGAATTGGTGCACACACCGACTATGAGTGCTTCACCCTGCTGCTCGCCGACCAGCCCGGCCTTGAAGTCCTCAATGAAGAAAGCGTGTGGATCGATGCACCTCCCGTCAAGAACGCCGCCGGAGAAGAGGCGTTCGTGATCAATATCGGCGACATGCTGGAAGTGCTCAGCGCTGGCACATTTGTTGCTACAGCCCACCGGGTGCGCAAAGTGCCGCAGGAGCGGTACTCCTTCCCGCTGTTTTTCGCCTGCGATTACCACACGCTGATCCGCCCGCTGCCGACCTTCCTCGCCGCCGGCGAAGCCGGTGAATATCAGGAGCTCAGCATCGGGGAGCATATGTGGAGCCAGGCGCTGCAAACCTATCGCTACCTGCGCGAGAAGGTCAATCGCGGTGAACTTCAGCTACCGGAGCGCGCGCGCGGCACCAATACCTTTGGCCATTTGAAAAAACAGGCACAGCAAAAAAAACCCTAACCACCCGTGAGGAACCATGATGACTAGCACCCTGAAAAAAATCTCGCGCCGTGTCGCGCTTACCCTCGCCGTCAGCGCCTGTTTTTCCCCTGTCACCCAGGCGGCGGAACTGCTGACCGAGGGCGTCTTTAAGGTGGGGATGGAGGTCACCTACCCGCCGTTTGAGTCCTATGACAGCAATAACAACATCGTCGGTCTCGACCCGGATTTCGCCGCGCTGATCGCCCAACATCTGCAGGCCAAACCGCAGCTGATCGACACCAAGTTCACCAGCCTGATCCTCGGCATCGGCAAGAAATATGATGCGGTGATCTCCGGGATGTACGTGACGCCGGAACGCCAGAAACAGGCCGACGCCATCCCTTACGCCCTCTCCGGCGCGTCGATCATCGCCCTGAAGGGCGGCGCGGTGCAGCCGAAAACCGAAGATGAGCTGTGCGGCGTGAAGGTCGGCCTGCAGGCAGGCACCACCTGGGTGACCAGCCTGAAAAAACACTCCGATGAGTGGTGCCTGAAAAACGGCAAACCAGCCATCACCATTCAGGAGTTCCCGACGGCGCCGGAAGCCTCGCAGGCGCTGCTGTCGAAGAACATCGGCGCCCAGCTTGAGATTGCCCCGGCGGCGCAGATCATCGTCGACAAGAGCCGCGGCCGCCTGGGGATAAGCTCTACGCGCCTGGTCTACCCGCTGCCGTTGGGGATCTACGTCGCCAAAGGCAACACCGAGCTGGCGGAGGCGATTAAGGCTACCCTGGCCGCGCTGAAAGCCAACGGCCAATATGCCGCGCTGATCAAAAAATACAACTTAGAAAGCATCGATTAAGACAATAAGCACTGCGCAACAGGAGTCGGTATGGCGTTCGATTGGGGATACTTTTTTTCACTGTTTAGCATTGGAGCATTCTGGCAGGCGTGCGTGACCGTGATCGTGGTCAGCACCTTGTCCTGGGGGATCGGCCTGGTGGTCGGTTTTCTGTTAGCCTGCGCGAAGCTCTCCGCGCCGCGCTGGGTCAAGATCCCCGTCGAACTCTATATCTGGTTTTTTCGCAGCGTGCCGCTGATGGTGCTGCTGGTGTTTGTCTACAACCTGCCGCAGCTGTTTCCGGTGACCCAGCCGCTACTCGGGGTGCCGTTTATCGCCGGGCTGGTGTCGATGACCGTCACCGAAGCGGCCTATATGGCGGAGATCCACCGCGGCGGCCTGCTGTCGGTGGCCAAGGGGCAGAGCGAGGCGGGCCATGCGCTGAGCTTCAGCTTTATCGGCATCCAGCGGCTGATTGTTATTCCTCAGGCGTTTCGCATCTCGCTGCCGACGCTGATCAATGAATACATCACCATCATTAAGCTGAGCTCGATTCTGTCGGTGGTCTCCTTACCCGAGCTGCTGCTCACCGGCCAGCGCTTGTATGCGCAAAATTTCCTCGTGATGGAGACCCTGCTGGCGGTGGCGGTGTACTACGTGATGGTGGTTACCGTCTTCACCTGGCTGTTCCGGGCGCTGGAAAATCGTCTCGATATTCAGCGCAAGCGTCCGCAAACCCTCAGCGAGGCGGAATGCCAGGCGCTGCGCCAGAGCCTGCCGGCGCTGACGGAGGAGATCAAAACGCCGGCCGTCAACGGCGCGCCGCCAGCGCTCGATCTGCGGGGCATCCGCAAATCCTGGGGTCAGCATGAGGTGCTGAAAGGCATCGATCTGCAGGTGGAGAACGGGGAGGTGATCAGCATCATCGGCCCGTCCGGCTCCGGCAAAACCACCCTGATCCGCACCATCAACGCCCTCGAAAGCCTTGATGGCGGGGAGATCATTCTCTACGGCGAGGACTATCTGAAGGGCGGAGCCATCGTCGACAAACGCCAGATGCGCGCCGGGGTGCGGCGCATCGGCATGGTCTTCCAGAGCTTCAACCTGTTCCCCCACCGCACGGTGCTCGACAACGTGATGCTGGCCCCGCGCTATCACCAGCTGCTTGACCAGCCGGTCGCCCGCGAGCAGGCCCTGGCGCTGCTCGACCGCGTCGGCCTGCTGGCCCATGCCCACAAATACCCCTGGCAGCTCTCAGGCGGCCAGCAGCAGCGCGTGGCGATCGCCCGGGCGCTGGCTCTGAAGCCGGACATTATGCTGTTTGACGAGCCAACCTCGGCGCTGGATCCGGAGCTGGTAGGCGAAGTGTTGAAGGTCATTCAGTCGCTGGCCCGCGAAGGCATGACCATGCTGATTGTCACTCACGAGATGGACTTCGCCCTGTCGATTTCCGACCGCGTGGTGCTGATGGAGAACGGCGTGGTGCAGGCCGATATCGCCCCGCAGGTGATCCGCAGCCCGCTGGAGGCCCCTTCTCTGCAACGAATCCGTGAATTTATGGGAGTACGCTAAATGGCAACTGAGCAACACCTGCGCCAGCAGTTGGCCGCCGCCTACCGGCTGGCGGCGCTGTTCGGCTGGGAGGATACCCTCTACACCCACTTCTCCGTGCGCCTGCCCGGCGATGGCGAGCCGCGTTTTTTAATTAACCCCTTCGGCATGATGTTTGACGAAGTCACCGCCAGCAACCTGATCGTGGTGGATATGCAGGGCAAGGTCGTAGAGGGCGACGCGCCAGCTAACTCGGCGGGCTTTACCATCCACAGCGCGGTGCATATGGCCCGGGAAGACGCCCACTGCGTGATCCACACCCATACGCTGCCGGGAATGGCGGTGGCCGCCTGCGAGGACGGCCTGCTGCAGCTTAACCAGATCAGCACCGAGTTTTACCAGCGCGTCGGCTACCATCCCTATGAAGGGGTGGCCTTTGACCTCGACGAACGGGCGCGCATCCAGCGCTCGCTGGGGAATAATATCGCCATGATCCTGCAGAGCCACGGCCTGCTGTCGGTGGGCCGCACCGTGGCTGACGCCTTTTATATCATGTACTACCTGAACCGCGCCTGCGAGATCCAGATGGCCACCGCCCAGCTGGCGGCCCTCAGCCCGATCCACACCATCGCTCCGCACCTCAGCCAGCACGCCTGCGAGCAGCTGATGGGCGTGGAGCATGAACGTCAACAGGTCTGGCAGGCGTGGCTGCGCCGTCTTGACCGTCTCGATACCTCTTACAAAGACTAACGCCTATGTCTGATATCACTATCGTTGTGGATTGTAACGACGCGGATTTCGCCCGCGATATTTGCGCCGCCCTGCAGCAGTTTCCCGACGTCACGGCGCTTCTGCCCCATCACCAGGCGGCGCGCGACGCCCAGTACGCCAGCTGCTGGTTCCCGGACCCGCAGCTGCTGAGCCGCTCGCCGGGGCTGAAGCTGATCCAGGCCGCGTCCGCCGGGGTCGATCATCTGCCGCCCGCGCTGTTCGCCAGCGAGATCCCGCTGTGCCGGGTGATCGATGAAGATTTTCGCCACGGCATGTTCGAATATGCTCTGTGGAGCGTCCTGTGGTTTCAGCGCCATTTCGACCGGGCGCTGGCCCACCAGCGAACCCAAACCTGGAAGCTCTATCCCCAGCGCGCCGCCGCCGACTTCCATATCGGCATTATGGGTCTCGGCGAAATTGGCGGCTATATCGCTGACCAGCTGGCCCGCCTCGGCTATCGTGTCTCCGGCTGGTCGCGCAGTGAAAAGCAGCTGGCTGGTGTCACCTGCTATCGCGGCGAGGAGGCGCTCGACCACTTTCTTGGGTCGCTTGACGGGCTGATTAACCTCCTGCCGCTCACCGCGCAGACCCGAGGTATCCTCGCCGCGCCGCTGTTCAACCGGCTACCCGCCGGGGCGGTGTTGATCAATTGCGGCCGCGGGGAGCATATGGTCAATGACGATGTGCTGGCGGCGCTGGAGAGCGGCCAGCTCGCCGGGGCGGTGCTCGACGTCTTCCCGCAGGAGCCATTGCCGGCGGACGATCCGCTGTGGCGCCATCCGCAGGTGGTCATCACCCCGCATATGGCCTCTGCGGCCCCTGCCGAGGTGATCGCCCGCCAGTTGCTGGAGAACATTCAGCGCCAGCGCCGCGGGCTGCCGCTGAAGAACCTGGTCAATAAGCACGCCGGTTACTGATCCCCAGCCATACTGCCGCTGCTACGCTTAATGGGAGATCCACAACCAGAAGGCAGGAACATGAAGATTGATTTATCGGGGAAAGTCGCGCTGGTCACCGCCTCCACGGCGGGTATTGGCTTCGCCATCGCCAAAGGCCTGGCGGAGAGCGGCGCAGAGATCATCATTAACGGGCGCAGCGAGCAGAGCGTGAACGCCGCCATCGCTCGTCTGCAAAATGAGGTGTCGGGCGCGAAGGCGCGACCCGCCATCGCCGACCTCAGCGACGCCGACGGCGCAGCCCAGCTGCTGCGGGCGGTGACCGGGGTCGATATTCTGGTCAATAACGCCGGGATCTATGGCCCGCAGGATTTCTACGCCACCGACGACGCGACATGGGACAACTACTGGCAGACCAACGTCATGTCCGGCGTACGCCTGTCACGGGGGCTGCTCCCGGCGATGGTCAGTAAAGGCTGGGGGCGGGTGGTGTTTATCTCCTCAGAATCGGCGCGCAATATCCCGGCGGACATGATCCATTATGGCGTGACCAAGACCGCGCAGCTGTCGCTGGCCCGCGGCCTGGCGAAATATGTCGCCGGCAGCGGAGTGACCGTTAACAGCGTACTGCCAGGGCCGACGATTTCCGACGGCTTTGCCGAGATGCTGAAAGACGACGTGGCGAAAACCGGCAAGTCGCTGGAGGAACTGGCGAAAGCGTTTGTCATGACCCATCGTCCGAGCTCGGTGATCCAGCGGGCGGCCTCGGTGGAAGAGGTCGCCAATATGGTGGTCTACGTCTGCTCGCCGCAGGCATCGGCCACCTCCGGCGCCGCACTGCGCGTCGACGGCGGCGTTGTGGATGATATTCTCTGACGCCCACCTCATTCAGGGGAGTCACCCTCCCCTGTCGCCTTCGCCGGCGCTAAACCGCGCAAAATGTTAAAAAAACGCGGCAAAGTCGCACAAAGTGAACAGGAACATGCATTCCCAAAACTTATGATATTTCTTTTAAGTATAAGTTGTGGTGTTAATGTCTCTGTTACGAAGCTTGCTATTCTTTCTCGGCGCGGCGGTCGCAGCCGCCCTCGCGGTACTCTGTCTGTGGGTGGATATTCGGGTGTTTGGCAACGACATCCCGGAGGTGTCGCTCACCGAAGTGGTGCAGGAGAGCGTGCTGGCCGTCATCGTACTGGTTCACTTCCTGCTGGCGCGAAAATATACCCACCTGCGCTATAGCAATATCCTCATCGGCGGCTTCTTCCTCGCCATGCTGATCCGTGAACTGGATGGCCTGTTTGATTTGCTCTCCCACGGCAGCTGGGTGTGGTTTGCCCTGCTGGCCACCGTAGGGTCGCTGCTGGCGCCGCTGCGCCATCTGCGTCAGACCCTGTCGCAGCTGGCGGAGTATACCCGCACGCCCTATTACGGGATGATGATCAGCGGCCTGCTGGCGATTCTGGTCTTCTCGCGGCTGTTCGGCATGCACGGCCTGTGGTACGCCGTGCTGGATGAGAACTACGCCCGGGTGGTGAAAAACACGGTCGAGGAAGGCAGCGAGTCGTTTGGCTATATGCTGTGCCTGACCGCCACCCTCGGCTACGCCTGCTACTTCCGCGGCCTCGCGCGACAGCCCCTGTCGCCGCAGCGCTAACCGTGGACGATAACCACCGCCGGACGCGTCTGCCGGCGGTGGCGCGCCGCCGCGTTAACCGCGAATTTTCCACTTCCGTTTGAGAACCTCTTTGTCCTGGCTATCCAGCCACTGGTTCACTTTCTCCAGCAGCGCCGGGTTATCCTTATTCATCATATACACCTTGTCGCTGGCGGTGCCGGCGAACGGTGTTTCGTTAGCAACGCAGAACACGCCGGGCTCTTTGCTTTGGTAATAGTCGCCTTCGATCAGGTCTGTCACCATCATATCGGCTGTTTTCTGCCGCAGCGCCTCCAGATTGTCGACGTTGTTCTGTACGCGAATGATCTGCGCCTGCTTGATATGCTCATCGACAAAGCTCTGGTTTGTGCCGCCAGGGTTGACGACCACCTTCACCTCCGGGCGGTCAATCTTCGCCAGCGAGCCGAGCCGCGGGGCGGCCTGGCAGTTGGCTAAGGCGATTTTACCGTTCGCCACTACCGGATGGCTGAGGGCGAAGTCCTTCGCCCGCGCCGGAGTCTGCGTCACGCCGCCCATCGCAATATCAAACTTGTCCGCCCGCAGATCGGCGGCGAGCGCTGGCCAGCTGGTGTAGACGAAGCTCACCTTCAGCCCCAGCGTGCGCCCGAGATCGCGGGCCATGTCCACGTCATAGCCCTGCAGCTCGCCGGCGGCATTGCGAAACGCCAGCGGGGCGTAATCGCCCGGCACGCCCACTTTCAGCTCACCGCTGTGCTCGATGGTTTGCATATCGCGCGCCTGGGCGCCGCAGGTCATTATCGCCAGCGTCAGCGCCAGCCCCACCGTCAGTTTCATCTCGCCATCCTTATCGTTATCGATTTTTCGCGCCGGGGTGATCGGCCGCTTATCAGTCCACACCATCCGCAGCATACGCCAGGGCATTCATCCTATTTTTAATCATCGTGACATACAACCCGGCAGCACGGTTGCCGATCGCAAATCTGGCGATAAAAAACAGCCCCCCTCCGGTGAATGATCCCTCATCTGCCGGGCGTAGCCTTACGTGAACGATCGTATTTTCCACCATGAAGTGGGTTCGAACACCTGGCAAAAAAGATCAATAAGCTATTTCTAATCCATTGAATTAAAATAGCAATTTAGTTTATCGAGCGATATTTGGCATTCAACTCGCGTTAATAACCGTCTTATTTACGTCGCAATTCCCCCACGCTACTATCCCGACAAAAGCAGCCCCTAAATAACAAGCCAGTTTATTTCCTGGTATTAATAAATTTGTCAGTCAGATGAATTAATAAAAAACATACCTGGCGTAAATAAGACTCATCAAAATAACGGCCCTGGCGCCAGCTTTACGGGCAATAGAGAAGGAAAGAAAATGAAAATAATCACGCTGTGTCTGGCGACGGTCTTTGCCGGGCTGGCCGCTGTCCCTGCACTCGCGGCAGAGGGCAAGCTGAATTTCATCGGCAAGGTCGTGAACGCCTCCTGCAAGCTCGAAGGGGTGAGCGACAGCGGGGTCATCGACGTCAGTATGGGCGCTATTCCGCTGTCGAGACTGAAAAACAGTCAGTCTGGGACCGGGCCGGCGGTCGGCATCGACATTCGCGTTAAAGATTGTGAGAAAGGCACTTACTACATTGTGGTTGACGGCCCCTCGCCTGCCGACACACCTGAAAACCGCGTGCTGGCGCTCGACGGCAGCGGTAAGCCGGCCAGCAAGGTAGGTATTCTGCTCACTGACCGCACGGGCACCCCGCTCAGCCTCGATGAACGCCTTGATCCGCAACACGATCCCCACATAGAGATCCCGGTGGACGGCGGCTCCGGAACCTTCAGGCTGAACGCCTTCTATTACACCTGGGACAAAACCCACGCCGATCCCGGCGACGGCAATGCGACGGCCCGATTTACCATTATGCAGGAATAGCTTCCCGGTCAGGGATGAGACGTCAAGGGAGTCCTCATGAAAACACAGCTGGCGATTCTGCTCTGCGCAGTGACCTTTCAGGCCTGCGCCGGGATCACCATTAATGCCACGCGGGTGGTCTATTCCGGGAAAGAAAAGGTCGCCAGCCTGAACATTCACAATCGCAGCAGCACGCCTTATAAAGTGCAGATCTGGCTGGACGCCGGACTCAATACCTCGCGCGTCGGCCTGCCGATAGTGGCGACGCCGCCGCAGGTCTATTTATCGCCGCAACAATCCGCCCAGCTGCGCTTTATCTATCTCGGCGGCGGGCTGCCCGGCGATCGGGAAAGCGTGTACTGGGTCAATATCCAGGAGACGCCTCCCGCAGCCGTCGGCACGCATACGCTGCAATTTGTCGTCCGTACCCGCCTGAAGCTCTTTTATCGTCCGCCCGCCATCACCACCACCCTCGCCAGAGAGGTGCAAAAGCTGCAGTGGCAGCAGAGCGGGAATCACCTGCGCTTTACCAACTCAGGCCCACTGCATATCACCCTGGTCAACGGGACGCTGATCGATAATAAAGGCCACCTCTCGCCGATGAGAAACGTGATGCTCCGGCCATACAGCAGCCATACCGTGATGACCACCGACAGCACTCGCCTGTACCAGCTGAACTATATCGACGACTACGGCGCAGTGGTGCCCATCCCCCTGCAGAATGCCCATGCGCCAGCGTCAGGCTAGTTATACTCCAGGGCGAAGGTCACCATGCTGTTGGCTGTGCCCGCCCCCACCGTGGCGTCAGTTTGCACATACTGGGCGTTAAAATTGATCGCCTCGGCGGTACCGGCGTTTGTGCCGGTCACCCTTTTCAGGATCGGCAAGTTGCTGGCCTCATTGATCTTAACGCTGGTGCCATCAGAGACCGCCGCGCCGGGGTTATTACCGTAGGTCAGCTTCACGCCGACGCCGCTGGCGCTGTTGCTGGCCTTGCTCAGGGCCAGGGTATCGCTCTCCACGCTGACGCCGAAAAAGCCGATGCGCACGTCGGTCGGCGACGGGCAGAACACCGGGATCGAAAAGCGCTTCGCCTGGCCGCCGGTGCTCCCTTTACCGTGAAACTCCGCCCGGTTTACCGTGCCCAGAGTGACCTGGATCGTCGACGTCGCTACCTGACAGCTGCCGCTGCTGCCGATGTCCACGTTCAGGGCCGCCATATCGATACTGACCGGCGCGCTGGCGACATAGCTGGCGCTCCCGCTGGCCTGCTGCTCAATGGTCATCTCCCCCACCTGCGGCAGCGACGGCGAGTTGGTGTGCGTCCCGTCCGCCAGCTGCACCGTCCCGGTTTTATAGAAGGTCACCGCGATCCTGACCGTGGTTTGCTGCTGCGTCATCAGCGCCGGAAGCATTGCGCTGTCGCACACCACCACCGACTCGCCGCCTGCGGAGTGGCTGCCATCGATAGCGCGCATCGGGCCGCCCGCGCACTGAAAGCTGAGCGAGTAACCGATGCCGTCGATGGCGCTGGGGTAGACGTGCTGTCCGTTAATCACCACCGGCGAGCCGCCGGTTTTCAGTTGCTTATAGACGATGCGTTTGGCGCTCGCCGTCGGCAGCTGCAGGTCGCAGGAAAAGGGGATCCCGCTGCCGTTATCCGCCATCGCGCTGGTCATCTGGGTATTGACCGGCAGCGTGGGTAAATATTTGATATTGGGAATATTGACCGTGGTCTGGCCGATATTCGCGCGGCAGGTTTCAGCCCGCACGCCGGGGAGGTAACCACTCAGCGCCAGCAGAAAGAGAACAGGAAGTAGACGAAAAACAGATTTCATAGCCGCCTCAGCGTGTCTGGCACAGTCCGGAGACGGTTTTCACCGTATTCAGACTCTGCTGTGGGTTATCCGGAAGTTGAAAATGCAGCGTGCAGCTCTGCGACTGGTTGTTAACGACCCAGCTCACCGCCAGGGTCCCCTCCTGCGGCACGCCGCTGAGGTACACCTGCCCACCGTCAGCCACCATGCCGCCCGGCGCATTGCCGCTCTCCTCCGCCGTGACCAGCCGCGCGCTGGCGCCAAACGGCAACGGCCCCTGGGCATTGCGCAGGGTAAACAGCACCCGGTTGCCAATGTGGGTCCGGTAGTTGGCCATCACCACCGCGCCGCCGCCGGGGATCACGGTCTGCCCCTCCTGATCGACGTCGGTATCGTCGGCCATCGACTCTGTGTCGAGGGTAATGACATTTTTTCGATAGGCGGTCAGGGATGGCACCACGGCATAGCCGCGCCAGTCGGTGTGCACATTGTTGCCGTTTTGTACCGCCACCCCAGCGGCCCCCGGCGCGCGGACGATGGCGAAGCTCTCGCCCACCGTCTGGCCGAAGGTGACGCCGTGCGGATGCGCGACCACCGAGCCGGCGCCTCCCCAGGTCAGCTGGTTGCTGGCGGCGTCATGACGATAGCCGAGCTGGGCGTTGCCGAAGCCGCCGTGGTAATCCAGCGCGACGCTGCTGTTGCTGCCTCGCCCCTGGTTGCCATAGCCCTGCTGGACCGAATAGAACAGATTTGGCCGCGTCGGCACCGCGCCATACAGCGAGACCTGCTGCGAGGTATAGCCATTGCTGTCCGAGGTGGTGTTATAGCTTACCGCGCTGTCGGACAGCGGGCCGCCCAGCGGGATGTTGATATTAAATGACCAGGAACGGTCATTTTTTTCCTGATTGCTGGCGCGGGTGTAGTAATAGCCCACGCCCCAGGAGATCCCCTTCCAGGCGCTGTAGAACCCGAGGTGTACCGTCTCATCCCGGCTCTGCCGGTGCCAGTAATCCTGCGACCAGGCGGAGATCGCCAGACTGCCGAGGCCGCCAAGGCTTTGTGTCACCGACAGCTCTTCCCGGCGACGCCGGTTGTCCACCTGCCCCTGCTCGCTTTCCAGCGCGCTGGCTTCGGCAAAATCGTAATAGCCGCTGGAGGAGTAGCGGTAGCTGGCGAGGCTGAATGAAGTCCCCGAGCTGACAAAATCTTTCTGATACTGGGCGCGCAGCGAATGGCCCGCGTAGCGCTTGCCCGACGGCGTGCGGGTGATGGCCTGGGTCACGTCGCCTCCCAGCGATCCGAACTCGCCGAAGCCGCGACCCAGGCCCAGCGCCCAGGACTGATAGTCCTGGGCCAGTTGCGTACCGCCGTAGAGAGTAAACCCCGCCGACAGACCGTAGAACAGGGTTCCCTGCAGGAATTCCGGCGAGCGGACGGTATCCGCCCCCGAATGGTAGCGCCCGGCGCTAAGGCTGAATTTGCCGCGCCCTTCGCGCAGCATAAAAGGAACTGCGGAATAGGGCTGAGTAAAGGTGCGCACCGAACCATTGCTCTCGGTCACCTTCACCTCCAGATCGCCGCTCTGCGAGGTGGGGTAAAGATCGCTGATGGCAAATGCCCCCGGCGACACGAAGGTTTCGTAGATCACATACCCGTGCTGAGAGACGGTCACTTTGGCATTGCTGTGCGCCACGCCGCGGATGGTGGGGGCAAAGCCGCGCTGGCTGTCCGGAAGCATCTCATCGTCAGACATCAGCTGGACGCCGCGAAAGGGGATGCTGTCAAACACATCGCCGGTGGTGTAGGTATCGCCGATCCGCAGCAAGCTCTTCAGCGAGCGGACATCGCGCTGCAGCCAGGTGCTCTGGGTATCCCAGTGCCGGCGCTGCTGGTCGTACTGCATTGAGGAGACGTTGCGCAGCCGCCAGGCGCCCAGGTTCACGCCGCTGCGTAAATTGAGGTAGTTTGAGCGGCTGCTCTCCCCGTCATCGGCGTTCTTTATTTGCGCGCCGGAAAAATAGTAATCGACAAACGCGGCCGGCACGCCATCGTCCCAGCGCGAGGGATCGACATAGCCGCGGCTTTGCACGTTCATCGCCGCCTGGGGAATACTCAGCGTCAGGCGCTGGTTAGCAAAGGTGAACCGACTGCTGGCGTCGGGAATAAACTTCTCGATCCGGGTGAAGGTTTCTCCTTCATGCAGCGTTTGAAAGGCGGGAAAGGCGCTGACGTTGACCCCATAATCCGCCAGCTGACCGGGCGTCAGCACCGGCTGCAGCTTCCCGCCATCGTCAACAAACGTAATATCAGCCTGACCCAGCTCCTGATCGTTAACCACCACGGTGACAGAGTAAGTGCCCGGCTGCTGCCCGCCGGGTTTGGCGAAGTAGTGCAGGTCGGAGGTTTGCTGCTGCGGGTCGGCAAACTCCAGCGCCGCCGGGTCAAAATAGTCGTCGGCCAGCGCCCGGTTCAGCGGGCTGAGACAAAACATCATCGTCGGCACTGTCGCCAGCGCCAGCGCCCGTCCTGCGGTCACTGGCATTGCGGCATACTCCCGCACCTTCGCTGTTGTTGTTCTTTTCATGCTGGCGCCGTCCGGTCATGTCATCACAAAAGGGAATTACTGCTGGGCGAAATCGCTGACGCCACCGTAGTCGTTAATCGCCCGCCATTTGACGGCGCCGTGCCCGCTCACCGGCCACGTTTTCTGGCCGAACGGAGCCACCATGCCTGGCTCATCGATGCTCTGCCCGCCCACCGCGACGGAGTAAAAAGAGACAAAATAGGGAGTGGGGTTTGCCACCGTCAGATGACCGCCGGACTGGGTAAACTTCAATTGCTGCCAGGCTTTTGCCGGGTCGCCTGCCAGACCGTTGGGGCGATAGAAAATTTTGAATTTCGACTTAATATTGACCTGCAGCTTATTCACCTCGCCCTGCGGCGTCGGAGAAATACTTTTGACGTTCAGCCAAAACACCGACTCACGATCGCCGGGCAGCGAGGCGCCAATAAAGTTAATACGCAGAACGTTATTCTGCTCCGGATCGAGACGGAACAGCGGTGGGGTAACAATAAAGGGCACCTTGCTCTTGTCATTTTCCGCGTAATTTTCCATCCACGACTGCACCAGATAGGGTGTGTGAGTATCGGCATTGGTGACTGAAATAGCGGCTTCACGCTTCCCTTCCTGATAAATCACACGGGTTCCCCCCATGACAATACCGGCCTGCGCTGCCGTGGAGCACAGCAGAAAAGCCGCAACGGCAATTATTTTCTTCATCATTAATAACCATCAGGTAAAGGTTGAACAGACAATAAAATAAAGCTGTGAATAACAGAGCCAGTAACCATTGAGATAATTAGCAGGAACAACAATACCGTCACGAATATATATCGCGACTGCTTCGCCATTAATATTTCAACAGACTGCTATGGATCCAGACGCAATGGACTGGCTCTGAATAACGCGCAATATGCTTAGTTATAAATCATATTGAAATTAGCCGTACCGTTGGCATCGCCCGCCGCCACGGCTCCGGTAGAGACATAGTCGGCGTAAAACTCGAGGTCAGCAGAGCCGGTGCCGGCAGTGGCGCCCGCGACGACCGGGTGATCTTTGGACACTTTGCCGAGGCTGACCGCCGTGTTCTGGTCGTCTTCATACAGCTTGATCGCCACGCCGGTGGCGCCGCCATTGGTGGCCAGCAGAGTGGTATCAGACTGATCGCGCGCGCCGTCAAACAGCACCGCAACCTTGGCCACGCTGGCCGGGCAATCCTTGACTTTGATATGGAAGGGAGTTTTGGTGGTTTCGGAGCCGGTGCCGGTAAAATAGCTGCTGGCCCATTTGCCCAGATCCACGGTCTGGCCGGTTGAACCGCTGTCGACGTTGCAGGAGCTGTCGGTAATAGAGCCGTTAAAAATTACCTGCCCACCGGTACCCTGAGTGCCTGCGCTGGCGCCTGGGTTAACGGTCATTGTCGATCTTGCCGGTTGCGTATTGCCTGAAATTGCCGCGCCCGAAACCAGCGCGCCCATGAGAATTGCCATAATACGAAGTTGGGTTTTCATTATTTATCTCATCGTTAACGAATATATCGCACAGTCATCGGCAATAGCGCTTGGCTATCGCGAAGCTGCTCATCAGTTCCTCCTTGTAAATGTTCATTGCGTTCCTTCCGCAGGATAGTAGGCACACGCCCTCTCGCTCTGCTTTATTCCGTCAAAAGGTGACCATTAATAAAAAACAGAAGCTAAAAAAGTTATTTTGGTGTGCGAAATAAATATATTACCGCACCTACCAAAAGGCAACCCGGCACAATGTTACGAATAAGTTAATGATTATCAGAGGCATAAAATTTATTTTTGAAATGCCTTTTCAATGTTAATTTACATATCTATACAAACGGCAATAAAACACTTTCAAACAACAACAGATCAAAACCATTAACAAATTTAAAGATAATTACTCAAAAAGTTGTCTTGTTTTATTGTGCTTCCGATCGACAGCACAGGAAAATTAGGAATTTTCCTGGTATTAATATTCATCATTTCTACATAAATGAAGCACAAGTGTCCGCCTCACTGCGCATAATTTCTTGTTGTGGAACCCTTTTTATTTTCAAGTGAAAGATATTACATCAGCCGTGTGAATGTGTTGGTCATGCCGCTCAATAAAACCGGCTAAATAGCAGGGTTATTTTGCAGTTAAAAAAAATCCGCAACCCGGACGGATTGCGGACAGAGGTTGGAACAGAAGCGCGGGGTTGTATTTAGAACAGACCCAGCGGGGCGGTGCCGTAGCTCACCAGCAGATTTTTGGTTTGCTGATAGGCATCCAGCGCCATCTTGTGCGTTTCCCGGCCAACGCCAGACTGTTTATAGCCACCGAACGCCGCATGCGCCGGGTAGACATGATAGCAGTTGGTCCATACGCGGCCGGCTTTAATCCCGCGGCCCATGCGATAGGCGAGGTTGGTATCCCGCGTCCAGACCCCGGCGCCAAGGCCAAACTGGGTCTCATTGGCGATGGTCAGCGCTTCCGCTTCGTCCTTAAAGGTGGTCACCCCGATCACGGGCCCAAAGATCTCCTCCTGGAAGCTGCGCATATCGTTGCGGCCTTTAATCAGCGTGGGCTGAATATAAAAACCGTTATCCAGCGCCGGCGCGATAGCCGCCCGCTCGCCGCCGGTCAGAATTTGCCCGCCCTCTTCCCGCGCAATCTGAATGTAGGAGAGGATCTTATCGAACTGCTGGCGGGAAGCCTGCGCGCCGATCATGGTGTCGGTATCTAACGGGTCACCACGGCGGATCTGCGCCACCTTCTCCATGACCCGAGCCATAAAGGGCTCATAGATGGATTCATGGATCAGCGCCCGCGACGGGCAGGTACATACCTCCCCCTGGTTGAAGAAGCCAAGCACCAGTCCCTCCACCGCCTTCTCAATAAACTCCTCTTCTCCCTCCATTACGTCGGCGAAGTAGATGTTGGGCGATTTGCCCCCCAGCTCGACAGTGCAGGGGATAATATTTTCCGCCGCGCAGGCGAGAATATGCCGCCCGACCGGCGTGGAGCCAGTGAACGCCAGCTTGGCGATACGCTTGCTGGTGGCCAGCGCCTCGCCCGCCTCTTTGCCGAATCCCTGTACCACGTTAAGCACCCCGGCCGGGAACAGATCGCCAATCAGCTCCAGCAGCAGGGTAATGCTCAGCGGCGTCTGTTCAGCCGGCTTGAGCACCACGCAGTTACCCGCCGCCAGGGCCGGGGCCAGCTTCCACGCGGCCATCAGCAGCGGAAAGTTCCACGGGATAATCTGCCCAACCACCCCCAGCGGTTCATGGAAATGATAGGCCACCGTCGTTTCGTCAATCTCGGCGGTGCTTCCCTCCTGGGCGCGCAGGCAGCCGGCGAAGTAGCGGAAATGGTCCACCGCCAGCGGCAGGTCGGCATTCAGGGTTTCGCGGATCGGTTTCCCGTTGTCCCAGCTCTCCGCGACGGCCAGATACTCCAGGTGCTGTTCAATACGATCGGCGACCTGTAGCAGCAGCCTGGAGCGCTGCTGCACTGACGTTTTACCCCACGCCGGCGCCGCACGGTGAGCGGCATCCAGGGCGAACTCAATGTCTTTGGCGTCCGAGCGGGGAAATTGCGCAATGTTGCTGCCGTCGACCGGGGAGGTATTCATAAAGAATTCACCGCTCAGCGGCTCGACAAATTTACCGTCAATGAAGTTGCCGTAAGCGGATTTAAATGAAACCAGGGCGCCGGGCTGGCCAGGATGTGCATAACGCATCGCAAATCTCCTTCTGTAGGGTTGAGACGCAGCGGCATATTGATTTTTTAAACTTGCCGCCGAACGCTTCTCACTTTGCAGGGGTTATGCCAGTTTTTTATTGCCAACAATTTATATTATTTATTAATGAGTTAGGATTATTTATTTACCAGGATGGCAGGCGCTGTCGCACAGATGTCCACTTCTGTGTTGCAAATCGCAACACCAAATAAACCAAATGGCTACAATATTGCAACACAGCAACATCGACCCTGAGGTGCCCTGTGCCAGGTAATCCCTATCTTCTCGCACCAGAGGTTAACGCTAACCCCCTGCTCAGCGACTCGTGGTCTCGCTGCCAGCGCTATGGTCTGGATCCCGCTACCGAGGATTTTCCCCGTCTGCGCGCCGGGGAGCTGGCAGACCGGCTCGCCAGCCACCGCAGCCTGCAGCAGCTGGCGCAGCCGGTGGTGGATGCCCTGTCGCGCCAGGTGGCGGACCTGCAGTCGGTGGTGGTCCTCTCCGACCCCAGTGGCCTGGTGCTGCACACCGTCGGCGATACCCAGGCGATGCAGAAGGCTCAGCGCGTGGCGCTGGCCCCCGGCAATCTGTGGAGCGAAAGCGGGCGCGGGACCAACGCCATTGGCACCGCGCTGGTCATTGATGACGGCTGCGAAATCGATGGCCGCCAGCATTTTCTTACCCGCAATCAGAATCTGTACTGTGCGGCGATGCCGCTCCAGCGGCCGGACGGAAGTATTGCCGGGGTGCTGGATATCTCCGGCCCGGCGGATTTTCCCCACCAGCATACCTTCGGCTGGGTGAAGGCGGCGGCAAAGCAGATTGAGTATCTGTGGGTGAAACAGAGCCTGCATCCGGAGCAGTGGCTGATGAGCCTGCACCGGCAGGTGGACAAGCTCGACAGCGTCGAGGAGCTGCTGCTGGTCTTTTCTGACAACGTCCTCACCGCCGGCAACCGACTGGCGATGCGCGAGTTCGGCCTGAGCGCGGCGCAGTTTGGCCAGCTCACCTTTGCGTCGCTTTTTCCGACGCTGGCGCAAAGGGCGGTCAGCGTCCCGCTGCCGCTGACCACCCCGCAGGGCCGCTATCACTATCGCCTGCGGGAGCCCACCCGCCGCCGGGTGGCGGTAAGCGCCCCGCCGGTCATGCATCTCCCTTTCACCAGCCCGCGCGAAGGCGAAAAGCTGCTGCGGCTGCTCAACGCCGGCATTGCGCTATGCATTGAGGGAGAAACCGGCAGCGGCAAGGAGTATGTCAGCCGTACGCTGCATCAGCACAGCCGCTGGCGCAGTGGCAAATTTGTCGCCATCAACTGCGCGGCCATCCCGGAATCGCTGATCGAATCCGAGCTCTTCGGCTACCAGCCGGGGGCATTTACCGGCGCCAGCAAAAACGGCTATATCGGTAAAATCCGCGAGGCTGAGGGCGGGGTACTGTTTCTCGATGAGATCGGCGATATGCCGCTGGCGCTGCAGACGCGGCTCCTGCGGGTGTTGCAGGAAAAAGAGGTGGCCCCGCTGGGCGCCAGCCGCAGCGTGCCGGTGAATTTCGCCTTGATCTGCGCCACCCACCGCAATCTGACGCAACGGGTCAGCGCCGGCGAATTCCGTGAAGATCTGCTGTGGCGCCTGCGGGAGTATGCCCTGGCGCTGCCCCCGCTGCGCGAGTGGCCGGCGCTGGAAACCTTTATCGCCACGCTGTGGCGCGACCTGGGCGGTGTTTCACGCCGGGTGACGCTTTCAAATGCACTGCTGGTCCACCTCAGCCAGCTGCCGTGGCCGGGAAACGTGCGCCAGCTGCAGAGCGTCCTGAAGGTGATGCTGGCTCTGGCCGATGAGGGCGACACGCTGACGCCCGACGCGCTGCCGGAGGCGTATCGCACCGCGCCTGCGCCGCTGCCGCGCGGAGGATTGCAGGCCCATGACGAGCAGTTGATTGTCGATACCCTGGCCAGCGTTAACGGCAACGTCAGCCGGGCGGCACAGATACTGGGTATCGCCCGCAGCACGCTATACCGCCGCGCCGCCCGTACCGGACGGCCTCGTCGCTGAGGCTATGGCGTAAAGCGCGCCGGCAGCCAGGAGAACATCCGCCGGCTGACGGCCTCGCACAGCAGCACCAGCCGTGGGCCGACCGCCTGCCAGACCCGCTTCGCCACGATGACCCCGCCAATGGAGACCAGGGCTGCGCCCACCATATCCAGCGGAAAATGCACCCCAAGATAGATCCGCGACCAGGCCACCGGCAGCGCAGCCAGCAGCATCAGCAGACCAGGCGCCCGCAGGCGCAGCGACAGCAGCGCAAACGCGGCGCTGAACATCACCGTAGCGTGATCGCTGGGGAAGCTGTTATCCGCCGGATGACTTATCCAGGTATGGCCGAGGGGGATCATAAACGGCCGCGGATGAAACCAGAGCGTCCCGCACACCATCCCCAGCCCGAGGGAAATCATCACGGCCAGGGTCATAAACAGCGCCTGGCGGTGTCCCTCACGACCACCGAGAAACCACAGGCCGAGCGCGATCGCCGGCATCATAAACACGATGCCGCTGGCGCAAAAACGGGCCAGCGACAGCAGGCCCTCCGCGGCGCCAGGCTGCGCGTTAAGCGCGAAAAAAACAGATTGATTCAGGGTTTCCAGGGCGTTCATGGCGATAGCTCTCAGTCGTCATCTTTCTGTCATTATCGCCCGGTCGCCTTAAGATACCCTTAACCGCTGGGCGGTGTGCTTTTAGCAAGGCGCAGTCCTTCCCGCAGGGCATCGATCGCCACCCGCGTTTTTTGCGGCAGCCACGGCCCCTCCGGCCACACCGCGTGGATAGCGAAACGCACCTGAGCGCTGGGCGCCAGCACCTGCTGCAGCGTCCCGTCGGCGAGCGCCTGCGCCACCAGCCAGTCCGGCAGCCAGGCGATGCCCATCCCCTGCTGCACCGCCGCCGCGATGGCGGCAAAATCATCCTGTACCAGCCCCGTCTCCGGACTGAAGCGCACTTCACCCTGCTGCGGGTCGTACAGTTGCCATTTTTGCAGTTGGCCGTTGTGCAGATAGCCGAGGGTGCGGTGCTCGCTCAGCCCGGCGATGGTCTGCGGCGCCGGCTGGCGGCGCAGGTACTCCGCCGCCGCGCACAGCACCATGCCATGTTCCCCCAGCGCCCGCGCCCGTAGCGACCCGGTATCGGCCAGGTTTCCGATACGCACCGCAAGATCAAACCCCTCCTCCAGCAGATTGACCTGCCGGTCGCTGTAGTGGAGCTCGAGCTTCAGTAACGGATAGCGCTGGCTCAGGCGGAATAGCACCGGCGCCACGCAGCGCTGGCCAAAGAGCACTGGTAGCGAGATCCGCAGCCGCCCCTGCACCTCGCCCTTCCCGCGCTGGAGCGCCTCTTCGGCCTCGCGGATGCGCGCCAGCGCTTCCCGGCACTGGTGGTAAAATTGCTCCCCCTCTTCCGTCAGCAGTTGCCGACGGGTAGTGCGCTGGAATAACGCCACGCCGAGGCGCGCTTCCAGCCGGGCAATGGTTTTACCCACCGCCGAACGCGTCACGTGGAGGATCGCCGCCGCGCTGGCAAAGTTACCGCTCTCGACCACGGTAACAAACACCGGGATCGCGTTCAGATCGTCACGCACAGATTGGTTCCTTACGGGATACAATAGAGGAAAATAATGTCACTCCAGAGAGAAAAAAGACAGTGTTAGTCTCTGCCTCTCCCCTTCACTTGAGGCACTCATCATGGCTAACGTTCTGGTATTAAAATCCAGCATTAATGGCGAAACATCCCTGACCAATCAGCTGATTAACGAATTTCTCGCGGCGCGCCGGGCAGCAGGACACCGCGATCGGCTCACGGAACACGATCTCAGCGCCATGGCGCTGCCAACGCTGGATCGCCCCCTGTTCGCCGCCCTGCGCGGGGCAGTGGATCCGCAGCCAGCCATCCGCGCGGCGGTTGCGCGCTCAGACCAGCTTATCGCCGAGTTAAAAGCCAGCGACCTGCTGGTGATCGGGGCGCCGATGTATAACCTCAACGTCCCGACCGACCTGAAGAAATGGTTCGACCTCGTGGCGCGGGCGCGGGAAACCTTTCGCTACACCGACAGCTGGCCGCAGGGGCTGGTCGAGGGCGTTCGGGCGGTGGTCGTCAGCAGCCGCGGCGGTATTCACCAGGGAGAGACCACCGACGCCATCACCCCCTATCTGCGCGCGGTACTGGGGCTGATGGGGATCCATGAGGTGGAATTTATCTATGCCGAAGGGCTGGACAATCGTCCGCATGGTCGCGACGCAGGGATCGCCAGCGCCCGGGCGCAGATTGCCCAGCTCGCCGTTCCGGCCTGAGTCACAGATAAAAAGTGCTGGCGCAGGGGATGTTTTTATTTTAGAGTTATCTAAATTTAGAAAAAGCTAAAATATATGACCACACCTGAAGACCTGCAGGCCCGCGCCGGAGAAGCCGCCGCGCTGATGAAAGCCATGAGCAATCCTCACCGATTGCTGATCCTGTGCATGCTGTGCGATGCGCCGCGGGCCAGCGCCGGTGAACTGGCCCGCGCTACCGGCCTGAGCCCTTCCGCCACCTCGCAGCACCTTGCGCGGATGCGTGACGAGGGGCTGATCGACAGCGAGCGCGATGCCCAGCGTATCCACTATTTCATCACCCACCCTGCGGTACAGCAGGTGATCAACACGCTGAAAACGCTCTATTGCCCGTGAGGATCCTATGACCATCGCTACCTTAACCCCGGCCGAAGCCCGGGCGCTGATTGCCCAGGGCGCCAGACTGATTGATATCCGTGATGCGGATGAATACGCGCGCGAACATATTCCCGATGCCGAACTGGTGCCGCTCGCCAGCCTGACCAACGGTGCGACCCTCAATGCCCGGGCCGGAGAGACAGTCATCTTTCACTGCCAGGCGGGTTCCCGGACGCAGAATAACGCGATTCGCCTGGCCGCCGCCGCCGCACCGGCGCAGGCAAGCCTGCTGGCCGGGGGGATTCAGGGCTGGAGGGCCGCGGGGTTCCCGGTTGAGGAGGATAAATCCCAGCCGCTGCCGCTGATGCGCCAGGTACAAATTGCCGCTGGCGTCCTGATTTTACTCGGTGTACTGCTGGGCTATACCGTGAGCAGCGGCTTCTTCCTGCTCAGCGGCGCGGTCGGCGCCGGGCTCACCTTCGCCGGGGTGACCGGCTTTTGCGGCATGGCGCGTCTGCTGGCGATCATGCCCTGGAACCGGCGTCATGAGGGTTAAAACGCACTCCAGATAAGCCAGGCAATGCCGCCGAACAGCAGCCATTTAACGATGTAATAGACCGTCTTATTCCATTTTTTCAGCCGCTTGCCGACAATGCGGATCTGGTAGATATAGCGAAACGCCCGGTTAATCCCGCCAATGCGATCGCCGGTATCATTGGGCGCCGAGGCGGCGCTCATCAGATGACGTCCCAGCCAGTGGTTCACCTGCTGCGCCCAGCGGTAGCGCATGGGCCGTTCAATATCACAGAACAGAATCAGCCGATTCTCACCGCTGGTATTTTCCGCATAGTGAATATAGGTCTCATCAAACAGCACCCCTTCCCCATCGCGCCAGCTGTAGCGCTGGCCATCCACCTCGATAAAGCAGCGGTCATCGTTCGGCGTCGCCAGGCCGAGATGAAAGCGCAGCGAACCGGCGTAGGGATCGCGGTGGCGCGGCAGACGGCTGCCGTCTGGCAGGGTGGCGAACATGGCCGCTTTCACCGACGGGATATCGCGCAGTAGCGCGGTGGTGTGTGGGCAGAGCTGGCTGGCGGAGGGATGGGCCTCCTCATACCATTTCAGATAAAAACGTTTCCAGCCGGTTTTAAAAAATGAGTTAAATCCGGCATCGTTATATTTATCGGCCGCTTTAATCTGCTCCAGCTGCTGAAGGTGGAGACCTTCATCGCGAATTACCTGCCAGTTCTGCTGCAATATCGCCAGCTCGGGAAACATCTCCGGGCGCAGATATGGCGTATTCGGCACGCGGGAAAATAAATACATAAATCCATTCAGCGGAGCAGTAAATGTTGAATGATCGGAGAGCTGTCGCCAGAAACGATAGCGCACCCGCCCGCGATAATGGACATACAGAACAGCAATAACAATGATCAATAGAACGATATACTTCATGGTGTCTTTCCTGACCTGATTGATGGTAACCCTACCCTCGCCGTCCCCCCTTCTCAGCAGCGGTATGGCGCCAGCAAAACATTAACAACATTAATACATATACCCCCAAATTGTTTTAACAAAAAACAGCACAGCCAGTGTTCACTGGCCAGTCGTTGAGCTATGGTTGAGGTTCATCCAGGATGTTAACCGTGAGGAGTGAATGATGTTTTCTGTCGGCGATCTGGTACAACCGCGTGCGGGTGGACCAAAACTGAAAGTGGTTGAAGTACAGGGAGAACAGCTGGTGGTGGTTCAGGCCGCGCAAGAGCAGGGCGAGCGCTATACGCTGAACTCAGAAGAGGTGACGCCATACCAGGAAGAGGGCGACTTTGGCGTCTGCTAAAGCCCCTCTCCCGGAGAGTGATAAGGCCGGACGGAACGGCGGGTCTCCCCCACTGTCCTGATACCGGCCGTATCGGCTTTAAATGAGGAAACTGTCCAGCGATTTGCCCTGAGCAACCGCCTGAGCAATCGGCTTCGGCATTCTTCCCTGACCGGTCCAGGTTTTTTCTGCGCCAGTATGATCGGTATAACGATATTTCGCCGGGCGCGGTTGCCGCTTTTTCCCTACCGCCATCGACGGCTGAATATCGGCCACGAGGTCGTCAGGAGAAATACCGTCGGCGCGCATCAGCTCAAGCCAGGTATTCACTTTTTCCTGATATTCCGCCTGCTGCTGCGCCGCCAGCTGCTGTTGCGTACGTTTTTCTTCAGTGACGATCCTGAGCTTTTCCAGCATCTCTTCAAGCACGTCAATGGAGAATTCACGGGACAGGGTACGCAGTGAACGGATATTATTCAGTTTGTGTAACATTAAAGACATAAAATTAAGAAATCCCAGATAACCAATTAAAAGATACAACGCGGCAAGTGTAATGGAAACACTTATTTATTTCCAGCCTTCGGTTGTCCAGATAAATATATTATGCAAAGAGTAAACCTTTTCCGCCTGCCCTATATCGGCAAATCCCCGGTTCTTTTTCGCCAGCGCAGGCCAACAAGACCATGAATAAATAAAAGCGGCGGATGGTAAGATATGAAAATATATTCAGCAGGCGATATTACCTTTATGGTCAGCGGTTTATCCTCTTATCGTCGGCGGATGCGCAGGCCCTCTCCACACGGCCTAATGAATAGTTACCCAGCCAATCAGAATAAAACGCCACACGTCATTTTAGAATTTTTCACCACAAAAACCGGCATAATGGCATAAAAACATCTTAACGAGACCTTCATCACAGGCTCACGCGATTTTGCGCCACAGCGGGTGGTCAGACGCCGCCTCCCTGGTCAGATATCATGCAAAAACGTCAAGTAACCAACTGAAATTAAACACATTTAACAAAACCAGCAATAAAAGTAGCGTAACAGGCAGAAAACCAACTGTCGCAGAGTATTTTATCGACAAAAAGACAATAAATAAAAATTTATAGCTAGTTGCCACTTTTAATGCAGAGATATACTCTACGCACATCAAAATAGGCAGCCCAAAAACGCTATACCAACGCGCATTTTTCGGCGTTATTGACTTCATTTTCGAGGAGCACTCCGATGTTCTCTGCGCACTCCCGCTTGCGGCATGCGGTTGCAGACACCTTTGCGATGGTGGTTTACTGCACCGTCGTCAACATGATGATCGAAATTTTTCTCTCTGGTATGACGTTTGAGCAGTCGTTATCGTCGCGCCTGGTGGCGATCCCGGTCAACATTATTATTGCCGTGCCCTATGGTTTTTATCGCGACTTTGCGATGCGTCAGGCCCGGCGCATTAGCCCGGCAGGCTGGATGAAAAATATGGCCGACGTGCTGGCCTACGTCACTTTCCAGTCGCCAGTGTATGTCGCAATATTGTGGAGCGTAGGTGCAGACTGGCACCAGATTGTCGCTGCAGTGAGCTCAAACCTGGCGGTATTGATGATGATGGGCGCTGCTTACGGCTACTTCCTCGACTATTGCCGCCGCCTGTTCCGCGTGGCCCCCTACCAGCAGGCGAAAGCCTGACCGACGCTATTCCAGCGACTGGCCCTGCCAGTCGCTCTCTCGCCAGCCTGCTCCGCCCCGGTCTTAACCGTCGTATTAATTTGTCGACATCGCCGGCTGGGCTTCGCCAAATAGTCCATTCAGAAAACGCTCAAGCGCCATCCGTGAGCTAAATCCGTGCGGAATACCATAATGCTGCTGCGCATCTCCGGCTAAATACAGCGGAAATTGTTCATAATGGTCGCAGGTTTTGATATCTGAGGCCGGTTCGGCCAACATATTGCTACGCTCTTTTAGCGCTGGATGAATAATTAACGCTGTCCGCCCCATGCGCGCTTCGCGGTTCACATAAACATAATTATCGCCTCGGCGATAGCCGTACGCTTTTTGCGTCACAACATCCATGGTGAAGCCGGCTTTTTCAAGAACACGCGCCACCTCATCGGGTCTTAAATACATACTGATTCCTCGTTATCTTTTACCGCACATTGACCTTACCTTATTCGTTAAGCGCAGTGCTTTCGGAATATTCCAGAAACCACAGCAGTAAGCATAATTCAAAATCTTGTCCTACACTTACTCACTCGATGGAATTAAGGGAGATAACGATGGCTAACCATGTGAACCGCAACAATTTTGACGAGAATGCTGAGGATATCCATAACGATGTCAGTCAATTAGCGGATACGCTGGAAGAGGTGCTGAAATCGTGGGGCAGTGACGCGAAAGAGGAAGCCGAAGCGGCGCGCGTTAAAGCTCAGTCGCTGCTGAAAGAGACCCGTGCCCGCCTCAATGGTCACAACCGGGTGCAGCAGGCGGCGCTGGATGCCCGTCAGGCAGCCTGTGATGCGCTGGGCTGCGCCGATACCTACGTGCGCAATAAACCCTGGCACAGCGTCGGCGCCGCAGCCGCCGTCGGGGTATTTATTGGCGTATTGCTCAATTTACGTCGATAATAGAGACAGCGTCAGCTTCCGCGCGCGCCTGGCGAGCGGAAGCCCGCGAGCTTCACGGAATCTAATGAAGATAACAAATACGCGTCAGCCCCTGCGCGCCTCTGGCCGCAGGGGTTTTTTATGCGCCATCGTTCGCGATCGCCTCTCTGAGCCGCCGGGCCAGCGCATCGGCCATCGCCGCTGAGCGAATATTGGTAAAACTCATCAGTAATCCCCCCTCGCCTGCATGGCGAAGACGCCAGTCGCTCAGCGCCTGCACCGCCAGCCCGGCCTCAACCGCCTGCCGGGCCAGCAGGCGATCGTTGCCGCTGACCGGCATGACCAGCTGAATGCCCCCCTGCTGCGGCGTGACCTGAAAGCCCTGCGCCTGCAGGGCCGACTCCAGCCACTGTCGGCGCTGGCTATAGCTGGCGCGCATTTTTTTCAGATGACGCCAGAAATGTCCCTGCTGGATAAAATCCGCCAGCGTCTGCTGCCACAGAGTAGGAACGGTGCAGGGCTGGCGCTCCGCCGTCTGATGAAAACGCGCCGCCAGCGGGGTCGGCACCACAAGCCAGGCGGTGCGCAGCGCCGGAAACATCGACTTACTGAAAGTGCCGGCGTAGATAACCCGCTGCGGCGCATCGAGGCTTTTCACTGGCGGCAGCGGTTTGCCGTGATAGCGAAACTCACTATCGTAATCGTCCTCAATAATCCACGCGTCGCGCGCTGTCGCCCACGCCAGCAGCTGGCGACGCCGGGGCAGCGACAGCGCGACCCCCAGCGGGCTCTGGTGTGCCGGGGTGAGCAGGGCAAACCGCGCTTGAGGGTGATGCCGCAAGCCCCAGCCAACATCCATTCCTTCGTCGTCCACCGGGATCGCATCCACCACCAGCTGCCTGGCCTCAACGACCGGGCGGATAAAGGGATACCCCGGATCCTCCATCCACATATGCTGCCCCGGCTGCGCCAGCGTACGCAGGATAAGATCCATGGAGGTAGCATAGTTGCCGGTAATCAGCACCTGCTCCGGCTGGCAGTCAATACTGCGCGACAGGCGCAGATACTCCACGATCGCCTGGCGCAGAAGCGGGTCGCCGCCGGGATCGCCGGGGGCAAGGTCGAACCGCGACTGCGTCCGCAGCCGACGACCCATCACTCGCGCCCACAGCCCGCGCGGAAAGAGATCCAGCGCCGGCAGCCCCATCTGAAAGGGCAACGGGTCCGTCGAGGCGGCTGATTGCGCTGGCGTTACCGGCGCCAGCTGGCGCGGACTGAGCCGCTCGCTGACAAAGGTCCCCGCCTGCCCACGCCGCTCAAGCCACCCCTGGGCGACCAGTTCACCCCAGGCGTTTTCGATAGTCGCCCGGGAGACACCCTGCTCCTGGGCAAACACCCGGCTGGCGGGCAGACGGCTGCCCGGGGTCAGTTCGCCCCGTTCAATTGCCGATTTCAGCTGGCGGGCAATACGCTGATAAAGAGGGAGGTGGATCGCTTCCATTATGGTCTGCTTTTTTCATCACAATATGGCTATCTTTTGCAGTCCATTATAGTGCTATTTTGGCTGCCGTCTTAGAGAGGAGAACACCATGAGCCAATTACGTCAGCCATTCAGTGAACTGAGCCCGGAAGTCTATAAAGGGCTGGTACAGGCCAGCATCGCGCTGGAGAAAAGCGAGCTGGGCAGCGCCCTGGTAGAGCTGGTTTATTTACGCGTCTCGCAGATCAACGGCTGCGCCTTCTGCCTTGAGAAGCACAGCCAGGCGCTGCGCAAGGGCGGTATGGCGCAAAGCAAACTGGATGCCCTGGCGGGCTGGCGGGTAAGCGCCCACTTCACACCTGGCGAACGCGCAGCGCTGGCGTGGGCCGAGTCGGTCACCGACATTGCCGCCAGCCATGCGGAAGATGACGTTTACCTGCCGCTGCGCGAACATTTTACCCCGCGTCAGATAAGCGATCTGACCTTAGCCATCAGCCTGATGAACGCTTTCAACCGACTCGCCGTCGCCATGCGTCTGTAGTTCCGCACAGCCTTCCCCCTCCTCCGCCGAATTGTCCTGGCGGGGGATTTCCTTGCTAAAAACGCTATATATTGAGTGGTTGAACTTTCAAACAACTACATCTAGTATTTCCTTATCGAATGACCCACAACGTTCGACGCTGCGTTTAGCGCCGTGCTGTTATCTTAAATGGAAATACGAATCATGCGCATTATTATTTACACTCGAAATGACTGCGTGCAGTGCCATGCCACACGGCGAGCCATGGAGAGCCGAGGACTGGCCTTTGAAATGGTGAACGTCGACCAGCAGCCGGATGCAGCTGACACCCTGCGCGAGCAGGGATTTCGCCAGCTGCCGGTGGTGATCGCCGGTGAGCTACGCTGGAGCGGCTTCCGCCCGGATATGATTAACCGCCTGCGCCCCTCCGTCACGGCGGCCAGCGCATGAGCCTCATCGTCTACTTCTCCAGCCGTTCGGAGAATACCCATCGCTTTGTGCAGCGCCTGGGGCTGCCGGCGGTGCGCATTCCGCTGAACGAGCGCGAACATCTCCAGGTAGACGAACCCTATATTCTCATCGTTCCCAGCTATGGCGGCGGCGGTACGGCCGGCGCGGTACCGCGTCAGGCGATCCGCTTTTTAAACGACGTGCATAACCGCCAGCTGATCCGCGGGGTGATTGCCGCTGGCAATCGCAACTTTGGCGACGCCTGGGGGCGTGCCGGGGAGGTCATCGCGCAAAAATGCGCCGTGCCCTATCTCTACCGCTTCGAGCTGATGGGAACCCCCGACGATATCGACAACGTGCGTAAAGGAGTCAGCGAATTTTGGCAACGACAACCGCAGAACGTATAACCGCCGCGGCGGATTTTCACGCCCTCAACGCGATGCTGAATTTGTACGACAGCGAGGGTCGCATCCCGTTTGAGAAAGATCGCCAGGCGGTGGAGGCCTTTATGACCGCCCAGATACAGCCCAACACCCTCAGTTTTGTCAGCCAGGAGGATAAACTCACCTGGCTCGTTCGTGAGGGCTATTACGATCCGCAGGTGCTGGCCGGCTATGACCGCGCGTTTGTGCTGGCATTGTTCGCCCATGCCCGGCGCGCCGCGTTTCGCTTTCAGACCTTCCTCGGCGCCTGGAAGTTCTATACCAGCTACGCGCTGAAGACCTTTGACGGCAAGCACTACCTCGAGGATTTTGCCGATCGCTGCGTAATGGTGGCGCTGACGCTGGCCCAGGGGGATGACCAGCAGGCGCGGCAGCTAATGGAAGAGATGCTCAGCGGCCGCTTCCAGCCCGCGACCCCCACCTTCCTCAACGCCGGCAAGCAGCAGCGCGGGGAGCTGATCTCCTGCTTCCTGCTGCGCATTGAAGATAATATGGAATCCATCGGCCGGGCGGTTAACTCGGCGCTGCAGCTGTCGAAGCGCGGCGGCGGCGTGGCCTTTTTACTCTCCAACCTGCGCGAGGCCGGGGCGCCGATCAAGCGCATCGAAAATCAGTCCTCCGGGGTGGTGCCGGTGATGAAGATGCTGGAGGACGCCTTCTCCTATGCCAACCAGCTTGGCGCCCGCCAGGGGGCGGGAGCGGTCTGGCTGCATGCGCACCATCCCGATATTTTGCGCTTCCTCGATACCCGGCGTGAGAATGCCGATGAGAAAATCCGCATCAAAACCTTGTCGCTGGGAGTGGTGATCCCCGATATCACCTTCCAGCTGGCAAAAGAAGACGCGCAGATGGCCCTGTTCTCGCCGTATGACGTCGAGCGGCTGTACGGTAAACCCTTCGCCGACTGCGCCATCGGCGATCTCTATCCGCAGCTGGTGGCCGACGAACGGGTCCGCAAGCGCTGGATCCGCGCCCGCGACCTTTTCCAGCGCCTGGCGGAGATCCAGTTTGAATCCGGCTATCCGTACATCATGTTTGAAGATACCGTCAATCGCGCCAATCCGGTGGCCGGACGGATCACCATGAGCAATCTGTGTTCGGAAATTCTGCAGGTCAGTACGCCATCCACCTATGATGAGAACCTCAGTTACGCCCATATCGGCGAGGATATCTCCTGCAACCTCGGCTCGCTGAACATCGCCCATACCATGGACTCGCCGGATTTTGCCCGCACTATCGCCACCGCGGTGCGCGCCCTGACCGCGGTATCCGATATGAGCGACATACAGTCGGTTCCCTCGGTGGCGGCCGGCAATGCGGCCTCCCACGCCATCGGCCTGGGGCAGATGAATCTGCACGGCTACCTGGCGCGAGAAGGGATTGCCTACGGCAGTCCGGAGGGGCTGGACTTCACCAATATCTATTTTTACACCGTGACCTGGCATGCCCTGCACACCTCGATGCTGCTGGCCCGCGAGCGCGGCCAGCGCTTCGCTGGCTTCGAACAGTCACGCTACGCCAGCGGGGCGTACTTCGACAAATATCTGCAGGAGGAGTGGCAGCCGAAAACCGAACGGGTGCGCGCACTGTTCGCCCGCGCCGGTATCCCCCTGCCCGACCGGGAAAGCTGGCGCCAGCTGCGCGACGATGTCATGCGCTATGGCATCTATAACCGCTATCTGCAGGCGGTGCCGCCCACCGGGTCGATCTCGTACATCAACCATGCCACCTCCAGCATTCATCCGATCGTCTCGAAGATTGAGATCCGCAAAGAGGGGAAGACCGGGCGGGTGTACTACCCCGCGCCATTTATGAATAACGACAATCTGGCCCTTTATCAGGATGCGTACGAGATAGGGCCCCAGAAGATCATTGACACCTACGCCGAGGCGACGCGCCACGTCGATCAGGGGCTGTCGTTGACGTTGTTCTTCCCGGATACCGCCACCACCCGCGATATCAACAAGGCGCAAATCTACGCCTGGAAGAAAGGCATTAAGACCCTCTACTACATCCGTCTGCGCCAGCTGGCGCTGGAAGGCACTGAAATTGAAGGCTGCGTGTCCTGCGCACTGTAAGGAGAACAGGATGACCCATTTAACGCGCATCAGCGCTATCAACTGGAACCGCATTGATGACGACAAAGATCTTGAGGTCTGGAATCGTCTCACCAGCAACTTCTGGCTACCGGAGAAAGTGCCGCTATCGAACGACATTCCCGCCTGGCAAACCCTCAGCGCGGCGGAGCAGCAGTTGACCATTCGCGTCTTCACCGGGCTGACGCTGCTCGACACCATTCAGAACACGGTCGGCGCGCCGGCGCTGATGGCGGACGCGCTGACCCCGCATGAGGAGGCGGTGCTGTCGAACATCAGCTTTATGGAAGCGGTTCATGCCCGCTCTTACAGCTCCATTTTTTCCACGCTGTGCCACAGCAAAGAGGTGGATGCCGCCTTCGCCTGGAGTGAAAGCTGCGACCCCCTGCAGCGCAAGGCGCAACTGATGCTGGGCTACTATCAGGCCGACGAGCCGCTGAAGAAAAAAATCGCCAGCGTGTTCCTCGAATCCTTTCTCTTCTACTCCGGCTTCTGGCTGCCAATGCACTTCTCCAGCCGGGGAAAACTGACCAATACCGCGGATCTGATCCGTCTGATCATTCGCGATGAAGCGGTACATGGCTATTACATTGGCTACAAGTATCAGAAAGGACTGGAGATCGTCAGCCCCGGAAAGCGCGAAGAACTGAAAAATTTCGCCCTCGATCTGCTGATGGATCTTTACGACAACGAGCTGGCCTACAGTCGGGAACTGTACGGCGAGAGCGGCTGGTTTGACGACGTCAGCGCTTTCCTGTGCTACAACGCCAACAAAGCGCTGATGAACCTCGGTTATGAAGCGCTGTTTCCGGCGGAGATGGCAGCGGTTAACCCGGCGATCCTCGCCGCGCTGTCGCCTAACGCCGATGAAAACCACGACTTTTTCTCCGGCTCCGGCTCCTCGTACGTGATAGGCAAAACGGAAGAAACCGCCGACGACGATTGGGACTTTTAACCGTACTTTCACCAGGAATATGGCGGGCTGGTTCCTGGTGATCTATTTCGCAGAAAAGTGGGTTCATCTGCCAAATATTCTCTCCATCGCATAACCGTCATCACTCCGTCATATTTAACAGAAAACTGGTCCATTTCAGTCGAATTATCCAGAGATAATCAAAAAATATTACCCACAACAAATTGACGCTCAGCCCTTATATCACGGGGGCTGCGCCACCCTATCCTTCACGCCATTTTGCCGAGAGTTTGCCATTGAGGGTTGTCACAGAATCTGAGTATGTTAGGGTGTAAAAAGATCATAATCACCATCGGGTATCGTATCGCAATAAACAAATAACAGGAACTTCTCTATTGCATGGCAATTAAATTAGAAATCAAAAATCTTTATAAGATATTTGGCGAGCACCCAAACCGGGCTTTCAAATATATTGAGAAAGGACTCAACAAAGCGCAAATACTGGAAAAAACGGGGCTGTCGCTTGGCGTCAAAGACGCCAGTCTGGCCATTGAAGAAGGCGAGATATTCGTCATCATGGGGCTCTCCGGCTCGGGGAAATCCACCATGGTTCGCCTTCTCAATCGCCTGATTGAACCCACCCGCGGCCAGGTGCTGATTGACGGGGTCGACATCGCCAAAATGTCGGATGCCGAGCTGCGCGAGGTGCGTCGCAAGAAAATTGCGATGGTATTTCAGTCCTTTGCGCTGATGCCACACATGAGCGTGCTCGACAACACGGCGTTTGGTATGGCGCTTGCCGGCGTCCCGACCGCCGAACGAGAGCAAAAAGCGCGGGAGGCGCTGCGTCAGGTGGGGCTGGAGAATTATGCCCATGCCTGGCCGGATGAACTCTCCGGCGGGATGCGTCAGCGCGTCGGTTTAGCTCGCGCGCTGGCGATTAATCCCGATATTCTGTTAATGGATGAAGCCTTCTCCGCGCTCGACCCGCTCATTCGCACCGAAATGCAGGATGAGCTCATCAAATTACAGGCTAAGCATCAACGCACTATCGTCTTTATTTCCCATGACCTTGATGAAGCCATGCGAATTGGCGATCGCATTGCCATTATGCAAAATGGCGAAGTGGTCCAGGTCGGTACGCCGGATGAAATACTGAATAATCCGGCCAATGATTATGTGCGCACCTTCTTCCGCGGCGTGGATATTAGCCAGGTCTTCAGCGCCAAAGATATTGCCCGCCGCAGCCCGGTTGGATTGATTCGTAAAACCCCAGGTTTTGGCCCCCGCTCCGCGCTGAAATTATTACAGGATGAAGACCGGGAATATGGCTATGTCATCGAACGCGGAAATCGCTTTGTCGGGATTGTCTCGATCGATTCTCTGAAAACCGCGCTCAGCGTCGGCCAGGGGATCGAGGCGGCGCTGATTGACGCCCCGCTGGCGGTGGAGGCGCAAACGCCGCTCAGCGATCTGCTCTCCCACGTCGGCCACGCCCCGTGCGCCGTCCCGGTGGTGGATGAAGAACAACAATACATTGGCATCATTTCCAAACGAATGCTGCTCCAGGCTTTAGATCGCGAGGGGGTGAATCATGGCTGATCAAACTAATCCGTGGGACAGCGCCCCGGCAACCGACAGCGCTGCGCAGGCCGCCGATGCCTGGGGTGGCGCCTCTACTGCCGCGCCGGCCAACGGCGGCGGCGCCGACTGGCTGCACAGCGCGCCCGCGCCGCAGCCGGAATCGTTCAACATCATGGACCCGTTCCATAAAACGCTGATCCCGCTCGACAGCTGGGTCACCCACGCTATCGACTGGATCGTGCTGCACTTCCGTCCGCTATTCCAGGGGATCCGCGTGCCGATCGACTACATCCTCAGCGCCTTCCAGCAGCTGTTGTTGGGGATGCCAGCGCCGGTGGCGATTATCGTCTTCGCGCTGATCGCCTGGCAGATCTCCAGCCTCGGCATGGGGGTCGCCACCCTGGTTTCGCTGATTGCCATCGGCGCTATCGGCGCCTGGTCGCAGGCGATGGTCACCCTGGCGCTGGTCCTCACCGCCCTGCTGTTCTGCATGGTTATCGGCCTGCCGCTGGGTATTTGGCTGGCGCGCAGCCCGCGGGCGGCAAAAATTATCCGCCCGCTGCTCGATGCCATGCAGACCACGCCGGCCTTCGTCTACCTGGTGCCGATCGTGATGCTGTTCGGCATCGGCAACGTGCCCGGCGTGGTAGTGACGATTATCTTCGCCTTGCCGCCGATCGTCCGCCTGACCATTCTCGGGATAAACCAGGTGCCAGCGGATCTGATCGAAGCGTCGCGCTCGTTTGGCGCCAGCCCGCGCCAGCTGTTGTTTAAGGTTCAGCTGCCGCTGGCGATGCCCACCATCATGGCCGGGGTAAACCAGACGCTGATGCTGGCCCTGTCGATGGTGGTGATCGCCTCGATGATCGCCGTCGGCGGTCTTGGCCAGATGGTGCTGCGCGGCATCGGCCGCCTGGATATGGGTCTGGCTACCGTCGGCGGCGTAGGGATCGTGATCCTCGCGATTATTCTTGACCGCCTCACCCAGGCCGTCGGTCGCGACGCCCGCAGTCGCGGCAACCGCCGCTGGTACACCACCGGCCCACTGGGGCTTATCACTCGCCCTTTCTGTCGATAAGTCGATAACAGCGCCGCTCCCCGGCACCAGCCGAGGCCGGGGGGTCGCTCTTCCCGTTAAACAATAAGAGGAACCACCATGCGACATCGTACGATGATGGCCACCGCCGCCTTTGCCACCCTGATCGCCACCAGCACCTTCGCCGCCGACCTGCCGGGCAAAGGGATTACCGTGAAGCCTGCCCAGAGCACTATTTCGGAAGAGACCTTCCAGACCCTGCTGGTCAGTCGCGCGCTGGAGAAGCTTGGCTACACCGTCGAGAAACCGAGCGAAGTGGACTATAACGTTGCCTATACCTCGATTGCCGCCGGGGATACCACCTTTATCGCCACCAACTGGCAGCCGCTGCACGATGACATGTACGCCGCGGCAGGCGGTGATAACAAATTCTATCGTAAAGGGGTGTATGTCTCAGGTGCCGCCCAGGGCTATCTGATCGATAAAAAAACCGCCGAGCAGTACCACATCACCTCCATCGATCAGCTTAAAGATCCGCAGATCGCCAAACTGTTTGATACCAATAACGACGGTAAAGCGGATCTCACCGGCTGTACGCCAGGCTGGGGCTGCGAAGCGGTGATTAACCACCAGATTGACGCCTATGGCCTGAGCAAAACCGTCACCCATAACCAGGGCAACTACGCGGCGATGATGGCTGACACCATCGCCCGCTATAAAGAGGGTAAACCGGTGCTCTACTACACCTGGACGCCGTACTGGGTCAGCGACGTGCTGAAACCTGGCAAAGACGTCGTCTGGCTGCAGGTGCCGTTCTCCTCCCTGCCGGGCGAGCAGAAAAACATCGACACCAAACTGGCCAACGGCGCCAACTATGGCTTCCCGGTGAACACAATGCACATCGTCGCCAACAAAGCCTGGGCCGAGAAAAATCCGGCCGCCGCCACCCTGTTTAGCGTCATGAAGCTGCCGATCGCCGACATCAACGCCGAGAATGCGATGATGCACGAAGGCCATGCTTCCGAAGCCGACATTAACGGTCATGTCGATGGCTGGATCAAAGCCCACCAGCCGCTGTTCGACAGCTGGGTGAAAGCGGCGCTCGCCGCGCAGCAGTAACCCTGCCTCCCGGATAAGGCGCTCCGTCTTATCCGGGCTCCCTTTCCCTCGTTGCTCGCAGCACAGAGTATGGAAAAGCGGATTCCAGGAATTTCCATAGTGTTAAGGCGCGTCGCGCTCTGTTAAGGTGGACCCATCGGTCAATTTGTCACCTTCACATGGATCCAGCGATAAGTTATTCATATGGAAAACCCCGCGCCCTTAACCTGTGCCTTACCTGAACGTGTCGCCACCGTCGGCGAAGGCATCAAAGACAGTCTCCCCATCGTTATCAGCTACCTGCCGGTGGCTTTCGCCTTCGGACTGAACGCCACCCGGCTGGGATTCACCCCGCTGGAAAGCCTGTTTTTCTCCTGCATTATTTACGCTGGCGCCAGCCAGTTTGTGATCACCGCCATGCTGGCCGCCGGCAGTTCGCTGTGGGTCGCCGCCCTGACGGTGATGGCGATGGATGTCCGCCACGTGCTGTATGGTCCCTCATTGCGCAGCCGCATTCGCTCAGCGCTGGATAAAAAGAAAACCGCCCTCTGGGCCTTCGGCCTGACCGATGAGGTTTTCGCCGCGGCCACCGCCAGGCTGGTTCGCGATAACCGCCGCTGGAGCGAAAACTGGATGCTCGGTCTCGCTTTTACTTCCTGGGCATCATGGGTGTGCGGCACGCTGGCCGGCGCCTGGTCCGGTAACGGCCTGCTGGTGGATTATCCCGCGGTGGAGGCCGCGCTCGGCTTTATGCTGCCGGCGCTGTTTATGAGCTTCCTGCTGGCCTCATTCCAGCGCCAGCAGTCACTCTGCGTCACGGCAGCCCTGGCAGGCGCGCTGGGTGGCATTTTGTTATTTTCCATTCCGGCGGCCATCCTCGCCGGGATTGTCTGCGGGTGTCTGACGGCGCTGGTCCAGGCCATGCTTAAGGGGATGCCGGATGAACAGTGAAGTCCTTCTGCTCGGGGTGATAGTCGGCAGCGTGAATTATCTGTTTCGCTATCTTCCCCTGCGCCTGCGCGCCGGCCATGCCCGGCCTGCCCGCCGTGGCCCGGTCAGCGTGCTGCTGGATACCATCGGCATCGCCTCGATTTGCGCGCTGCTGGTGGTCTCCAGCGTGCCGGAGATCCTCGCCGATGCCCATCGCCTGGCGCCGACGCTGATCGGCTTCCTGGTGCTAGGGGCCGCCTTCTGGAAAACCCGCAGCATTATTGTCCCGACGCTGCTGTCGGCGTTGGCCTACGGTCTGGCATGGAAAATCACCAGCGGACTCTAAGCTTTACGTATCAATTTTAGTCAATAATTCATTTGATTTATTTGTCACAATAGTTATTATATCGGCTGTAATTAATGAGGTCATACCCAAATGGATAGTTCGTTTACTCCCATTGAGCAAATGCTCAAATTCCGCGCCAGCCGCCATGAAGATTTCCCGTTCCAGGAGATCCTGTTAACTCGTCTTTGCATGCATATGCAAGGTAAGCTGCTGGAAAATCGCAATAAAATGCTCAAAGCGCAGGGAATTAACGAGACATTATTTATGGCGCTGATTACGCTGGAGTCACAGGAAAACCACAGCATCCAGCCGTCCGAGCTGAGTTGCGCGCTGGGCTCGTCGCGTACCAACGCCACCCGTATCGCTGATGAACTGGAAAAACGCGGCTGGATTGAACGTCGCGAGAGCGATAACGATCGCCGCTGTCTGCATCTGCAACTGACCGAAAAGGGCCATCAGTTTTTGCGTGAAGTCCTGCCACCGCAGCATAACTGCCTGCATCAGCTGTGGTCTTCACTCAGCACCAGCGAAAAAGATCAGCTCGAACATATCACCCGCAAACTCCTGAGCCGCCTTGACCAGATGGAAGAAGAGGGCGTGCTGGCGGACTCTCTACGCTAAGGGCGGCGTCGCTCAGCCCATTTTTACGTTGCAAGGAAAACAGCCAGGCCAGCAGATCTCTGCTGGCCTTTCTGATAAACAGGTCGGCTCAGCCGATGTGAAATAATAAGATCGTGGAGAATAACATGAGCGCAAATGCGGAGAGCCAAACCCCGCAGCAACCAGGCAGCAAAAAAGGAAAGCGCAAAGGCGCACTCCTGTTGCTGACATTGCTCTTTATTATTATTGCCGTGGCATATGGGATTTACTGGTTTCTGGTACTGCGTCACTACGAAGAGACCGACGATGCCTACGTGGCAGGGAACCAGGTACAAATTATGGCCCAGGTCTCAGGCAGCGTGACCAAAGTCTGGGCTGACAACACGGACTACGTGCAGAAAGGCGATCCGCTGGTGACGCTCGATCAGACCGATGCCCAGCAGGCGTTTGAGAAAGCCAAAACGCAGCTGGCCGCCAGCGTGCGTCAGACCCGTCAGCAGATGATCAACAGCAAGCAGCTGCAGGCGAACATCGACGTCAAAAAGACCGCCCTCGCCCAGGCGCAGGCTGACCTGAACCGCCGCATTCCGCTGGGCGCCGCGAACCTGATCGGTCGCGAAGAGCTGCAGCACGCCCGCGACACCGTCGCCAGCGCGCAGGCCGAACTCGACGTGGCAATCCAGCAATACAACGCCAACCAGGCGATCGTGCTGGGCACCAAACTGGAACAGCAGCCGGCGGTGCTGCAGGCGGCCACCGAAGTGCGTAACGCCTGGCTGGCCCTGCAGCGTACGCAAATCGTCAGCCCGATTAGCGGCTACGTTTCCCGTCGCTCCGTACAGCCTGGGGCGCAGATCGGCACCACCACGCCGCTGATGGCGGTGGTCCCGGCGACCAACCTGTGGATCGACGCCAACTTTAAAGAGACCCAGCTGGCGCACATGCGCATCGGCCAGCCGGCCACCGTGATCAGCGACATCTATGGCGATGACGTGAAGTACACCGGCAAAGTGGTCGGCCTGGATATGGGCACCGGCAGCGCCTTCTCCCTGCTGCCGGCGCAGAACGCCACCGGTAACTGGATCAAAGTGGTACAGCGCCTGCCGGTCCGTATCGAGCTGGACGAAAAACAGCTGGCGGAACACCCGCTGCGCATCGGCCTCTCCACGCTGGTGGAAGTCAACACCACCGATCGCGATGGCGAAATGCTGGCCAGCCAGGTGCGAAGCTCCCCGGTTTACGAGAGCAATGCCCGCGAAATCGCTCTTGAGCCGGTTAATAAACTGATCGACGAGATCATTCAGGCCAACGCCGGATAATTCGGGGTGAGCGTAATGCAACAGCAAAAACCGCTCGAAGGCGCGCAACTGGTTATTATGACCATTGCGCTGTCGCTGGCGACGTTCATGCAGGTGCTGGACTCCACGATCGCCAACGTGGCGATCCCAACCATTGCCGGTAACCTTGGCTCGTCGCTGAGCCAGGGGACGTGGGTCATCACCTCGTTCGGGGTGGCCAACGCCATCTCCATCCCCATTACCGGCTGGCTGGCGAAGCGCGTCGGCGAGGTGAAGCTCTTCGTCTGGTCGACGGTGGCATTCGCTATCGCCTCCTGGGCCTGTGGGGTGTCGAACAGCCTGACGATGCTGATTTTCTTCCGCGTCATTCAGGGGATCGTCGCCGGTCCGCTGATCCCGCTGTCGCAGAGCCTGTTGCTCAGCAACTACCCACCGGCGAAGCGTTCTATTGCGCTGGCCCTGTGGTCAATGACCGTGATCGTCGCGCCGATCTGTGGCCCGATTCTCGGCGGCTATATCAGCGATAACTACCACTGGGGCTGGATCTTCTTCATCAACGTGCCGATTGGTATCGCAGTGGTGATCATGACGCTGCAAACCCTGCGCGGGCGCGAAACCCGTACCGAACAGCGACGTATCGACGGCGTCGGGCTGGCGTTGCTGATTATCGGTATCGGTAGCCTGCAGGTGATGCTCGACCGCGGTAAAGAGCTCGACTGGTTCGCTTCCAACGAGATTATCATCCTGACCATCGTGGCGGTGGTGGCGATAAGCTTCCTGATTGTCTGGGAGCTGACTGACGATAACCCGATAGTCGACCTGTCGCTGTTTAAGTCGCGCAACTTCACCATCGGCTGTTTGTGTATCAGCCTGGCCTATATGCTCTACTTCGGCGCTATCGTACTGCTGCCGCAGCTGTTGCAGGAGGTCTACGGCTACACCGCTACCTGGGCCGGTTTGGCGTCGGCGCCGGTGGGGGTGATCCCGGTCATTCTGTCGCCGATTATTGGCCGCTTTGCCCATAAGCTCGATATGCGTCGGCTGGTCACCTTCAGCTTTATTATGTATGCCGTCTGCTTCTACTGGCGCGCGTGGACCTTTGAACCGGGTATGGACTTTGGTGCATCGGCGTGGCCGCAGTTTATCCAGGGCTTCGCGGTGGCTTGTTTCTTCATGCCATTGACCACCATCACCCTCTCCGGCCTGCCGCCGGAGCGGCTGGCGGCGGCGTCGAGCTTGTCAAACTTTACCCGAACTCTGGCCGGCTCCATCGGGACCTCGATCACCACCACCATGTGGACCAACCGTGAGGCGCTGCACCATGCGCAGCTCACCGAGTCGGTGACGCCGTTCAACCCCAACGCCCAGCAGATGTACGATCAGCTGCAGGGCATGGGAATGACCCAGCAGCAGGCTTCCGGCTGGATAGCGCAGCAGATAACCAACCAGGGGTTGATTATCTCCGCCAACGAAATCTTCTGGGTTTCGGCGGGGATCTTTATTCTTCTGCTCAGCCTGGTGTGGTTCGCCAGGCCGCCATTCAGTGCCGGCGGCGGCGGGGGCGCACACTAAGCATCAGACTAAGGGACCTGCGGGTCCCTTTTTTATGGCGTCAGATTGTCCAATTCTCGCTAGTTTCTGTCTCGTTTGCGAAAGCTCGCCACCCGGTGCTCGGGCAGGATAAAGGCTGACCATTAAGGAGAACACTATGCTGAGCCATCCTGCTGAAAAGTACCGTCCCTATCCGCCGATTGCCCTGCCCGACCGCCGCTGGCCCGACCGGCAAATCAGCCACGCCCCGCGCTGGCTGTCGACCGACCTGCGCGACGGCAACCAGGCGCTGGCGGAGCCCATGGACAGCGCCCGCAAACTGCAGTTCTGGGATCTGCTGCTGGAGTGCGGTTTTAAAGAGATTGAGGTCGCCTTCCCTTCCGCTTCGCAAACCGATTTCAACTTCGTCCGCCAGCTGATCGACGAGCAGCGCATCCCGGAAGATGTCACCATCCAGGTGCTGACCCAGGCGCGGGATCCGCTGATCCTGCGCACCTTTGAGGCACTGCGCGGCGCCCGCCAGGCCACCGTCCACCTCTACAATGCCACCGCGCCGCTGTTTCGCGAGCTGGTCTTCGGGATGGATAAAGCCGAAGTGATCGCCCTGGCGACCCGCGCCACCCGACTTATCCGCCAGCAGTGCGAACAACAGCCGGAGACCCGCTGGCAATACGAATACTCACCAGAGACCTTCTGCTTTACCGAACCCGAGTTTGCCCTTGAGATTTGCGAGGCGGTGGCGGACGTCTGGCAGCCCTGCGCCGAACGGCCGATGATCGTCAATCTGCCGGCGACGGTGGAAGTGAACACCCCCAACGTCTATGCCGATCAGATCGAGTATTTTTGCCGCCACTTCTCCCGCCGCGGCGAGGTCTGCATCAGCGTGCACCCGCACAACGACCGCGGGACCGGTGTCGCCAGCGCCGAGCTGGCGGTGATGGCCGGCGCCGATCGGGTGGAAGGCTGCCTGTTTGGCAATGGCGAACGCACCGGCAACGTCTGCCTGGTGACGCTGGCCATGAATCTCTACAGCCAGGGCATCGACCCTGAGCTTCGCTTCGAGCAGATGAACCGGGTGGTGGAGGTGGTGGAAAACTGCAACCAGATCCCCGTTCACCCACGCCACCCGTGGGCGGGAAGTCTGGCTTATACCGCCTTCTCCGGCTCCCATCAGGATGCCATCAAAAAAGGGTTTGATGCCCGTCAGCCAGGCGATCCGTGGCAGATGCCCTACCTGCCCATTGATCCACAGGATATTGGCTGTAGCTATGAGGCGGTGATCCGCGTCAACAGCCAGTCGGGAAAAAGCGGCAGCGCCTGGCTTATCGAACAAAACCATGGTCTCAAGCTGCCCCGCGGGCTGCAGCAGGACTTCAGTCAGCATGTACAGCAGGTGACCGATAGCGACGGCAAAGAGATGACCCACCACGCGCTGTGGCAGCTGTTCCGCACGCGCTACGGCCTGCTGGCGCAGCCTGCGCTGACGCTGCTTGATTATCAGAGCGCCAGCCAACAGGATGGCCAGCTTTCGCTGCAGGCGACGCTGCGACACCACGGCGAAACCCGACGCCTGCAGGGCCAGGGCAACGGCCTGCTGTCGGCCGCCGCCAGCGGCCTCAGCGCGCTGCTCAGACAACCGTTTATGATCAAGGACTACCATGAGCATACCCTTGGCGCGCGCAGCGACAGTCGGTCGGTCGCCTATATCCGCTGCGTTTTTCCACAAGGTGAAAGCTACTGGGGAGTGGGTATTGATAATGACGTGGCGCGCGCTTCGCTGCAGGCATTGTGCAATGCGATCAGCGTCGCCGATCAGGTCGAAGGGCGAAAATAGTCGCTGGGGGCGACGCCCATCACCCGACGAAACATGGCGCTGAAGGCGCTGTGGCTGCCGTAGCCCAGCTCCAGCGCCACCCGCAGCACGGAGTGACCCTGCGCCAGGCGAATCAGCGCTTCCATTAGCTTCGCCCGGCGCACCCACTCGCTCCACGTCAGGCTAGTCTGCTGCTGAAAATGGCGGTTAAGGGTTCGCTCACTCATGCTGCACACCTTTGCCGCCTGGCCGCTGCTCCAGGCTTCGCCCGGCGCCTCGCGTACCTGCTGGCACAGCCGACGCAGCGTGTCACTTTGCGGTTCCGGCAGGCCAAACGGCAGGATCGCCATCCCGCGGATCTCATCGAGGATCAGCTCATAAATCCGTTCGTCACGGCTGGCGGGGGCATAGCACTCGGCCAGTCCCAGGGATGAGACGATCAGTTCCCGCAGCAGCGGCGTGATCTGTACGATCTGGCAACCCGCCGGGAGATCGGCGCGCGCCAGCGGATCGATAAACAGGGTGCGCGCCGCCACGTTGCCGGTCATACGCAGCGCGTGCGGCGTTCCCGCCGGCAGCCAGACGCCGCGCCCGGGAGGCACCACCCAGTAACCTGCCGGTGTCGCGACCCGCACCACGCCGCTTAAAATATGCAGCAGCTGGGCGCAGTCATGCTGATGCCAGTCTTCCTGGTCACCGTGGGCATAATCATGGGCAAAAGGCACCAGCGGGCGGTGCTGAAAGGAGAAAGTCGTGGTGGTCGTCATGGCGGCGTCAGGAGAGCGGCCCGGCGACAGGCGTCGGGCCGTGGCGGAAGCACTAGATGTGCAGTTCCTGCAGTTTTTCTTTCGGCAGCGCCAGTTCGTCGTTGCTGTTGATGCGTACATCGCGCTCAATGATATGACGAGCGATGTCCTGGGCCTCTTCCAGCGAGTGCATGGTATAGGTTCCGCACTGGTAGACGTTGAGCTCCGGGATCTGGTTCTGATCTTTCACCTTCAGCACATCGGCCATCGCCGCTTTCCAGGCGTCAGCGACGCGCTGCTCGTCCGGTGTACCAATCAGGCTCATATAGAACCCGGTGCGGCAGCCCATTGGCGAAATGTCGATAATTTCCACGCCATTCCCGTTCAGGTGATCGCGCATAAAGCCCGCGAACAGGTGCTCCAGGGTGTGGATACCGCGTTCCGGCATCACTTCCTGGTTCGGCACGCAGAAGCGCAGATCGAAAACGGTGATTTCATCGCCATGCGGCGTGTTCATTTTCTTCGCGACACGCACCGCTGGGGCTTCCATTCGGGTATGGTCGACTGTGAAACTATCTAACAACGGCATTCGTCACCTCCGGGAGTGATTTTTTTTAAAATAAAATGAACTCTTTGTTCAGCCGCGAGTCTCAGTATATGAAAGACGCGCATTTATTATCATCATCATCCCTGAATCAGAGATGAAAGTTTGGCCACATTGATGTGGCCTTTTTCTTTTGTATCGTCAGCGGCTACGCGTGTCGTGCCAGCAGCGCTTCGAACGGCTCACTGTCTTCCGCTTCCACTTTCTTCTGCCGCGCCACCGATGCCTCGCGCTCGGCGATGAAATCGGCTTCGCTCAGGATCTCCAGCGGCTCTTCCCGCAGCTGCGTCCGATAGCGATCCGCCAATGCACGGCCAGTGCCGCCAATCCCTTCTTCAATCATAGAACGCAGAATGCGGGCTGAGAAGGTTAATTCCGGATCGTCAAAGCAGGCCAGCAGCTCGTCGCAGACCTGCTGATATGCCTGGCCACCGTGGATACTGTCAAGGGTCTGCGCCACGCGGCGTAAATCGCGGAACAGATCTTTGCCCACCTGAGCCAGCGGGAACTGCGCGCTTTCGCAGCCAATCCCCAGCGTTAAGCCCGGCTTACGCCCTTCCAGAATCACCCGATTCCAGTTGGTGCGAGTGCACAGCAGCTCATCGCTGCTCATCTCCGGCGCGTCGGCCAGCGCGCACCAGACCATAAACAGATCGAGGAAACGCACCTGCTGGGCGTCAACGCCGATCGGCGAGAACGGGTTGATATCCAGCGAACGCACTTCAATGTACTCAATGCCGCCGCGGAGCAGCGCATCGGACGGGGTTTCGCCCCGACGGGTCACGCGTTTCGGACGGATCGGCGCATAGAGTTCGTTTTCAATCTGCAGGATATTGCTGTTGATCTGCAGATACTTGCCGTCTTTCTGCAGCCCGATTTTAGCGTACTCTTCCGACGGCGTTTTAATCGCCCGCTTCAATCCTGCCACATACTCATGCAGATCGTTAAACGTAATTCCGAGATTGCTTTGCGACTTATTGGTATAACCGAGGTCGCTGAGGCGCAGCGAGGTGGCGTACGGCAGGTAGTACATACCGTTACCCGCCTCCTCAAAAGGCAGCGTCGTCGGTTTCCCTTGCAGGAACGAGGAGCAAATCGCCGGCGAGGCGCCGAACAGATAAGGGATCACCCAGCCAAAACGATAGTAGTTACGAATCGAGCGGAAATAGCCCGCCGAGATAGCTTCTTTACCGCTTTCGACGTCTTCCACGCCACACTTCGCCTGCCAGAACGCCATCGGCAGCGAGAAGTTATAGTGCACGCCGGAGATAGTCTGCATCAACGCGCCATAGCGGTTCTTCAGCCCCTCGCGATACAGCGTTTTCAGACGCCCCACGTTTGAGGTGCCGTACTGCGCCAGCTCAATATCCTGACCGGGAGCGATATAGCATGGCATACTCAGCGGCCACATCCGCTCGTCGCCCAGCTGACGCGCGGTATAGCGATGGACATCGCGCATAAAGGTCAGCATATGCTCAATATCGCCATCCACCGGCGTAATGAACTCGAGTAAAGCTTCGGCAAAATCGGTGGTAATCCATTTATGCGTCAGCGCTGAGCCTAACGCCAGAGGGTGACCGGTCGTTGCAAGGGTGCCGTCTGCGTTCACGCGCAGCGTTTCCCGCTCCAGACCACGTTGAATACCCTGCAGAGCCTGCGGATGTTTTTCCAGCCAGGCCAGCGCCTGTGATACGTCCGGGATCAATTTGACCTCCCGCCTGTCGAAATCGTTTGAATAAGCATAATTGTAATGGATGAACTATCAGTCCAATTAGTGCCACCACGTCATGCCCTGAAGCGTCGCTGCTGCAATAACGATATAGCGCAGCGCCTTACCAAGGCATAAGAAAAAGAGTACCGGTCCCCAGGAAATGCGCATCCATCCCGCCAGCAAACACAGTAAATCGCCGACAACCGGCGCCCAGCTCAGTAAGAGCGTGACCGCGCCGTAGCGCTTAAGCCAGCCAGCCGCCCGCTCCTGCCAGCGCGAGGTTCTGCGCAGGGGAAACAAGCGCCCCAGAATAACGTTAGTTACCCCTCCAAGGCTATTGCCGATTGTTGCTATTAATACTAACCACCATGGATGACTGACCCCTGCAAGTAGCATAGCCACCAGCACAACCTCCGAATTACCGGGAAGCAGCGTGGCGCTTAAAAAGCTACTGGCAAACAGCGAGGTGAGTGACAGCGCGTCGCTCACAGCAAACGCACGTCAACAGCGTCCATGCCTGCACGCTTCGCCGCCTGCAGACCAAAGTCGGCATCTTCGAAGACCACGCATTTTTCCGGCGCGACGCCCATGCGCTCGGCGCACAGCAGGAAGGTATCAGGCGCGGGTTTATGGTTGACCACATGATCGGCCGCCACCACCGCAGAGAAGTAATGACGCAGACCCAGGTGCGCCAGCAGCGCCTCGGCGACGGCGCTTTCGCTGCCGGTACCTACCGACATCGGGCGACGACCATGCCACGCCTTGACCACCTCAATTAGCGGCAACGGGCGTACGCTGTCCAGCAGCATCGCCTTAACCGCCTGGGTTTTTTCCTGCGCCAGGCGATGTGGATCGAGATCCGCCTGGTTGAGTTCAATAATCGCCTGGGCAATCCGCCAGGTTGGTGAGCCATTGAGCGCGACCATCGCCTGTTCGTCGAAACGCATACCGTAGCGGCCCAACACCTCGTTCCATGCCTGCCGATGGGTCGGCTCGGTATCGAGAATGGTGCCATCCATATCAAAGATCAGTCCTGCGTAACCTTCGTACATTGTCTTCTCACCAACCGGTTAATGAATAGTTACTCTATCGCAAAAGCCCGTCGTTGTCGCGGCCAGCGGCTCAAACGACAAAGGCGCCCTCAGGCGCCTTCAGGCATAAACCGGGTAGTGGGTCTTATTTAATACGCAGATCGTTCTCGACCATACGCACGCCCTGCACCCGACGGGTGACTTCCACCGCACGTTTAGCGCTTTCCGCAGAGGAGACAAACCCGCTCAACTGCACGCGGCCTTTAAAGGTCTGGACGCTGATTTCTGAGGACTTGATATCTTTATCGTTAAAGAGCGCCGTTTTCACCTTAGTGGTCACCACGGTATCGTCAATGTAACCGCCGGTGCTTTCTTTGGTGGACGAACCGGCACAGCCAGTAAGGGCCGTCGCCACCAGCAGCGTCGCGCAAAAAGCAGGTATTGCTTTGAACCATTTCATGGATTTCTCTCCTTGCATTTAACTCAGCCTGATAACGCTGATATACAAGGATAAATTATAGTGGAAAGCGCGGCTTGCCAATAAAAAAAGTCAGTATGAAACCGGTGATGGAAAACGAGGTTATCGGGATGGTGAGGAGAGAGTAAAGAGTGAAGATGGTGCATCCGGGAGGATGACTCGGCTAAGCCTCGCCCTTCGGGCCGTTGCTTACGCAACGTTATCCTCCCTGGTGCTGGCGCTGATTTCGCAGACCATACAACAACGTCGTCGCTGTTGCTAAGGAGAATATGGTGCATCCGGGAGGATTCGAACCTCCGACCGCTCGGTTCGTAGCCGAGTACTCTATCCAGCTGAGCTACGGATGCATCGGGAAAGCTATTTTACTGCGGGGTTACTCTCCTGGCACTTACGATGGTTTCGCAAACCAGATAACAACAATGTTGCTGTTACTAAGGAGAATATGGTGCATCCGGGAGGATTACTCGGCTGCGCCTCGCCCTACGGGCCGTTGCTTACGCAACGTTATCCTCCCTGGTGCTGGCGATAATTTCGCAGACCATAAAACAACATCGTCGCTGTTATCAAGGAGAATATGGTGCATCCGGGAGGATTCGAACCTCCGACCGCTCGGTTCGTAGCCGAGTACT
>OGTN01000023.1_pt1 | contig 114251 bp, 117 predicted proteins | sample 1574591 | NCBI WGS metagenome assembly OGTN01 (sample SAMN03295830, study PRJEB24534) | human gut metagenome | isolation source: fecal sample 5 from infant 4 | host: Homo sapiens | place: USA: Pittsburgh, PA | collected 2014-07
GCCACATTCCGTGTTTTCACCTTAATGGTGGGATTGTTGAGGATACACTTTAATGTTGCTTCCAGTCTTGCTGTTATATTTCAACTTATTGATATTTAACATAAAACGCATTAAGCGAAGTCATGGTGTCAGCGAAAAGCGTTATTGTCGTCATACTGGATGAGCCTACAGAAGGTATTAAACCATCAGTGATCAAAGAAATTGGCGAAGTCATTCGTCAACTGGCCTGTAAAGGCGAAATGGCTATTCTGGTTGTTGAACAGTTTTACGATTTTGCAGCAGATTTGGCAGACAGTTATCTGGTTATGTCTCGTGGGGAAATCATACAGCGTGGTTCTGGCGATGATATGGAAAAAGAAGGTGTCAGAAATCTTGTAACTATCTAACCTGAGAGCAGGTGGGGAAAATCCTCGCCTGTATCAATATTGTATAAATGGTAGTTAAAGATTTTTATTGTTCAGATGGTTTTAATTTTAAGACAGGTGGGGGGGTATTGACAATGGCGATAACCTCTCCATGCAATAAATCAATATTAAACTTAAATTCTTTTTTTGAAAATATAACAAGCAACCCTTTTAGAGGTTGCTTGTTATAGTGTTATCAGTTTCTTATTTATTCATAAGAAGGGAATCATACCTTTTATATTTATAGTTAATTACTGAAAACACCCAGCAGCTAATAAAAACCCCTACAATAATGAATCCTGCATTACCTAGATTATCATTTATTTTTCCAATCAAGTCCCAGAGAAAACCATGAAGATTGAATTTATCAATTAGCAAACCTAATGCTTCAGCGCCACCAATAAATAAAGCGACAATAACTGACGTTCCTGTAATTGTCATGTTATAATAAATTTTTCGTTGAGGTTTATTAAATGCCCATCCATAGGCTCCAACCATTATCACATTATCTAATGTATCAATCAATGCCATACCACTGGTGAATAACGCCGGGAAAACCAGAATAGACCAGATAGACATGCCAGAGGAAGCACTCGCAGCAGAAATACCGAGAACACCAATCTCGGTTGCTGTGTCAAATCCTAGTCCAAATAAAAAACCAACCAGATACATATGCCAGTTTCGTGATACAATGCGGAAGGCTCGATGGAAAAGCCAGGACATCAACCCTCCACCAGTATTCATCGTGATATCATTTTCAATATATTTTCCAGATTTAATCTGGCGAAACTGATTACTGATATTTTTCAGAATAACAAGATTGACGATAGCCATTGTGATGAGAAATGCAGCTGAAACCAGCGTGCCAATCACTCCCCCGGTTTCATGAAACCAGTCCATATCTTTTTTAAAGGCGGTCGCAGTTACAGCAATCGCAATTGTTGCTAGAATTACGATTGTAGAATGACCAAGAGAGAACCAGGTACCTATGGTATGTGGTCGTTTATTCTGCTGCATCATCTTGCGGGTAACATTATCGATAGCTGCGATATGATCTGCATCAACAGCATGGCGCAATCCATAGCACCATGCGAGTAGACAGGCAGCCATTAATGATGCACTGTGAGAAAAGACAGAGAATGCCCATATCCAGGCAATAATATTAACAATAATCAGCACGCTGATAAGTATCTTGCTCTGACGTTCTGCTTTTTTTACTCTTGCCAACATAATATCCTCTTTTAAAAGACAGGTTTTGATTGTTATACTATATCTCATTAAAAATGAAAGCAAAAATGGTGCCAAAACTGCAATCATTTGTTTTTTTTGAAGGATAAAAACTGAGACATCAAATCGTCAACATTAATGACATTGCTTTCGACAAAATTGACAACGTTCCGGATGCAATAAGTCAGCTTTACTATTAATGACAAACTATAAACGAACTCTGCAACCATCCTGAAGTTACAAAATATTTCATTAGATTATAATTAAATGTCAGAGACTGTTTATGACTCGCTGAACTGCGAATTCATTATACGGCCAGTCACTTCATCAATATACACTAAATAACTGCTCGGAATAGTATATTACTCAGGGGGGAACTCAGCCCGGTTTATGCGACCTGATCAATCACTGAATATCCCAAATTACCAGCCGGACTGAGCAATGCCGATCATAGCACCAATACCAAGAACCGAACGACGCATGATGCAGAAAACTATCCATAAAACAAAAGACAAAAACCACGCCCGGCAAATCACCGCCATGGGCGTTGTTGAATAATAGGTAATCATGCTGCCTATTAAATTTTTAGGTGGAAAATGCTTATCATTACAAGCATCGTAACTCAGCGGGTGACGTAACCACATGAGTAAGCGTCGTCTCAGCACCGTCTGGCAGATCCTGAAATTCCTGAGAGGATAGTGGACACCAAATATGGTGGACGCTATCCATGAAATCATTAACCGCAGTGCGTAAAAAAAGCCCTAATTATCCCGTTGAGTTCAAAATCAAAATGGTTGAACTCTCGCATCGGCCAGAGATCTCCGTAGCGCAACTCGCTCGTGAGCATGGGATCAACGATAATCTGCTGTTCAAGTGGCGCCAGTACTGGCGCGAAGGAAAACTACGTCCTCCTTCAACAACAGAAAACAGCGTGCCTGAGCTGCTCCCGATAACACTTGATGCCGAAGATGTTGTCCCTACAACTTCCTCCCGGTCACAACCTGTAGCAGCTGCGGTACCTGAATCACTCAGTATCAGCTGTGAGATAACGTTCCGGCACGGGACACTCCGCCTCAACGGCACTGTCAGCGAAAATCTTCTGACTCTGCTGATACAGGAACTGAAGCGATGATCCCGTTACCTTCCGGAACAAAAATCTGGCTGGTTGCCGGTATTACCGATATGAGAAACGGCTTCAACGGCCTGGCCGCAAAGGTGCAGACGGCGCTGAAAGACGATCCGATGTCCGGCCATGTCTTCATCTTCCGCGGCCGCAGTGGCAGCCAGGTCAAACTGCTGTGGTCTACCGGCGACGGGCTGTGTCTGCTGACCAAACGGCTGGAACGTGGCCGCTTCGCCTGGCCCTCGGCCCGTGATGGCAAAGTGCTCCTGACGCCGGCGCAGCTGGCAATGCTGTTGGAAGGTATCGACTGGCGGCAGCCTAAGCGGCTACTGACATCCCTGACCATGCTGTAGGTCTCTTTATCCTGGTTGACACAGAATAAGCCTGGTAAAATGTGGGCTTATGAACGACACCTCTCCTGACGACATCCTTCTGCTGAAACAGCGCCTGGCCGAACAGGAAGCGCTGATCCACGCCCTGCAGGAAAAACTGAGCAACCGGGAGCGTGAAATAGGCCATCTGCAGGCGCAGCTGGATAAACTCCGCCGGATGAACTTCGGCAGTCGTTCCGAAAAAGTCTCCCGCCGTATCGCACAAATGGAAGCCGATCTGAACCGGCTACAGAAAGAGAGCGATACGCTGACCGGTCGGGTGGATGACCCGGCAGTACAGCGCCCGCTGCGGCAGACCCGCACCCGCAAACCGTTCCCTGAATCACTGCCCCGTGACGAAAAACGGCTGCTACCTGCGGAGCCATGCTGCCCGGACTGTGGCGGTGCGCTGAGCTACCTGGGTGAAGATGCAGCCGAACAGCTGGAGCTGATGCGCAGCGCCTTCCGGGTTATCCGCACGGTGCGGGAAAAACATGCCTGCACAAAATGCGACGCTATAGTGCAGGCTCCCGCGCCTTCACGCCCCATCGAGCGGGGTATCGCCGGACCGGGGCTGCTGGCCCGCGAGCTGAGCTCAAAGTATGCAGAGCACACCCCGCTGTACCGCCAGTCTGAAATATACGACCGTCAGGGTGTGGAACTGAGCCGTTCACTGCTGTCGGGCTGGGTGGATGCGTGCTGCCGGCTGCTGTCACCGCTGGAAGAGGTGCTTCAGGACTATGTCCTGACCGACGGCAAACTCCATGCCGATGATACCCCCGTCAAGGTGCTGTTGCCGGGCAATAAGAAGACGAAGACCGGGCGGTTGTGGACGTATGTTCGTGATGACCGCAACGCCGGTTCAGAACTGGCGCCGGCGGTCTGGTTCGCCTACAGCCCCGACAGAAAAGGCATCCATCCGCAGACCCATCTTGCGGGGTTCAGTGGTGTGCTGCAGGCGGATGCATACGCCGGGTTCAACGAGCTGTACCGGGATGGCCGGATAACGGAAGCTGCCTGTTGGGCTCACGCCCGCCGTAAAATCCACGATGTGCACGTTCGTACCCCGTCAGCACTGACAGAAGAAGCCCTGAGACGGATCGGCGAACTGTACGCCATCGAGGCGGAGAAAAAGGGAATGCCGGCGGAGCAGCGCCTTGCCGAACGTCAGTTGAAAACGAAACCGCTGCTGAAATCCCTGGAAAGCTGGTTACGTGAAAAGATGAAAACCCTGTCGCGACACTCAGAACTGGCGAAAGCGTTCGCATACGTTCTGAACCAGTGGCCGGCACTGACGTACTATGCAGATGATGGATGGGCCGAAGCCGATAACAACCTGGCCGAAAATGCGCTGCGGATGGTCAGTCTGGGGAGAAAGAACTGGCTGTTCTTCGGCTCAGACCACGGTGGTGAGCGTGGAGCGTTGCTGTACAGTCTGATCGGGACGTGCAAACTGAACGGCGTGGATCCAGAAAGCTATCTTCGCCATGTCCTTGACGTCATAGCTGACTGGCCGGTCAACCGGGTCAGCGAGCTGCTACCCTGGCGCATCACACTGCCAACTGAATAACACATCCCCGTCAATACGGCTCTCGCTGGACGCTTACCAGTTTTGCACCGTTGGTAACAATTAAAAACGGGAACGGCAGGTTTCATGAGTCTGAAATCTGCCGTTCGTGACATGTTTATTCAGACACCATAAACTGTCCGGGTTTATGGTGCTGATCTGTTGCCCGCGAAGAATAGGCTGGGTGTTTATAATACGGCTGCGAGTGCCAATGTTGCCAAAAGCGCAACAAGAGAAGCCAGCACAGTTGCCCCTGTAAATTTCTTCAGGGCGTCGGAAAGTGAAATACCCAAGTATTCACGGACTACCCAGAAAGCCGAGTCGGTCACATGTGCCCAACCAATTGAACCTGCGCCAATTGCAATAACCATAAGCTCAGGGCTGAGCGCGGGATCGGCAGCCAGCATCGGACTTATCATACTGGCGGCACTGATCATTGCCACCGTTGCCGAACCAACAGCAAGGTGCATTATCCAGGCAATGAACCAGGCGAGAATGATGGGATTGATGTGTGTGCCCAGCAGCATTGACGAAATGGCTTTACCCACTCCACTCTGGATCAGTACACCGTTGAAGGCTCCGCCTGCACCGATGACGAACACAATCGTTGCCAGCACGGGGAAGCTGCGCTGGGATGTTTCCAGTAACTGCAACATCGTTTTTCCCTGACGCAGTCCAAGTGCCCAGAATGCAAAAATAAGGGCAATAAGTAATGCGGTAAGAGGGTTACCCACCGCGACGGTGAATTTAGTGATGAAAGAGTCTTCAGGCAGGCCTGATGTCAGTGTTTTCAGCACCATCAATATCAGGGGAAGACAGATTGTAAACAGAGTGATACCAAATCCTGGTAGTTTCCGTTCTATGTCGGTTACCTTGCTGGTTCTGGCTTCGAGAAATTTTTCCTGCTCTGGCGTCATTTCTTTTTTACAGACCAGTTTAACCCACAGCGGGCCCGAAACAATCATCGTAGGAATACCGACCAGAAAACCGTACAGAATGACCTTTCCCACATCCGCATTGAGCATCACGGTGATGGCCATCGCAGCAGGATGTGGCGGGAGAATACAGTGTATTGTCATTAACGAAAGGGCCAGTGGTATGCTCAGGTAGAGAAGGTTCATTTTCGTCTGACGGGCAATTTCATACACAAGCGGGATGAGCAGTACAAATCCTACCTCAAAAAACACTGGAATACCGGCAATCGCGCCGACTGCTGCCATGACCCAGTGTGCCCGCCGGGCTCCCAGATGGTTCAGCATGGTTTTTGCAAGGCGCTCAGCCCCGCCAGATTCCTCAAGCACCTTACCGAGGATACCGCCCAGACCAATAATGGCTATCAGATTTCCGAGGGTGCCACCTATTCCTTTTTCGATGGCATCAACTACTCCCGGAAGACTCATTCCCGACCCCAGACCTACTCCGAAACAGGCAATAATCAGGGTGAGAAAAGCGTGCACCCGGACTTTAATGATGAGCAAAACTATCGCCACAACCGAGGCGAGAAGAACGAGTAACAGCCATGAACTGTGATCCATTTTCTTTTTCCCGTGCCAGTTAAACTTACGAATCAGTTAGTTATTTTTGTGTTGCAATGCAGATGTCCTCTGGAAAAACAAACATCTGCAGAGAGAAAACAGCTAGGCCCGTAGGTCGCTAAGAGGAATGCGTCATGGTCTGACCGCTGCCAGTGGTGGTGTAGGAATCGGGAGACGGTGGGAAGACGATTGTTTTGTCTCCGTTGATAAACACCCTGCCATGAACGTGAGCATGTATTGCTCTGGCTAGTACAACGTTTTCCACATCACGGCCGAGCGCAACGTAATCAGCAGCACTCTGAGCATGAGTGATACGGACGGTATCCTGCTCAATGATTGGCCCTTCATCCAGATCGGCGGTGACATAATGTGACGTTGCTCCGATGAGTTTGACGCCGCGCCGGAAAGCCTGATGATAGGGATTCCCGCCTTTGAAGGAGGGCAGGAATGAGTGATGGATGTTGATAATGCGACCCGACATCTGCTGGCACATTTCATCAGAGAGGACCTGCATATAACGCGCCAGCACAATCAGTTCTGCCTGAGTGTCACGAACCACGCGCATTTGAGCAGCTTCGGCGTCAGGCTTGTTCTCCTTTGTGACTGGAATATGGTGATACGGAATAGCATGGGATTCGACCAACGCCTGAAAGTCGGTGTGGTTTGAAATCACTCCCACGATATCAATGGGCAGTGCGCCGATTTTCCAGCGAAAAAGCAAATCATTCAGACAGTGTCCGAAGCGGGATACCATAAGGACCACCCTCAGCCGACTCTGCTCTTCAAAAAACCTGCACTGCATACTATATTTGCTGGCTACGGGCTCAAACTCCTTCTCCAGCTCAGCCAGTGAACGGCCTTCTTCAGAACGGAAGGTAATACGCATGAAGTAGCGATCTGTGCTCTCGTCATCGAACTGTGCACTGTCCCGGATATTACAGCCTTTCGAAGCCAGATAGCTGACAATATCCGCTGTGACACCACGTATAGAAGGACAGGTCACACTTAATACAGCGTTTTTATTCTCATTCATGGAGAGTTCCTTATTCAGCATTTTGATCTTTAAGCCGCCGTAGGGCCTGACGGCGATAAGCGGTGAGGGTGTTTTCAAGCAGGCAGGCAATGGTCATAGGGCCTACACCGCCCGGTACTGGTGTGATGGCGGCGGCGTGCCCGCATTCGTCATAGGCAACATCACCGACAATACGTGTGCGCCCTTCGCGCTCTATCCGGTTTATGCCGACGTCAATGACGTATGCGCCGGGACGGACCCACTCTCCGCGAACCAGTCCCGGGCTACCTGCCGCAACCACCAGGATCTCTGCCGTGCGGCAGAGATCCGCGATATTGCGGGTTCTGATGTGTGCGACTGTAACGGTGCAGTTTTCCGCCAGAAGAAGTTGCGCCATGGGTTTACCCACGATGTTTGACTTGCCTATAACCACGGCTTTCATACCAGTGAGGTCGTCAATGTGTGATTTAAGGAGCTTCATGCAACCGAGTGGGGTGCAGGGAACCAGTGAGGTTTGGCCGGTAAAAAGACGCCCTGCGTTTAGTATGTGGAAGCCGTCAACGTCTTTATCAGGATCGATGGCGTTGATGACCACGCTGGCGTCAATATGAGGCGGGAGAGGCAGCTGGACCAGAATACCGCTGACCTTAATGTCCTTATTAAGGCTGTCAAGCAGGGTCAACAGCGCACCCTGAGACACGTTCTGAGGCATGCGGTAAGAAAACGACTTCATTCCGGCCAAGATTGTTTCACGCTGTTTGGCATTAACATAAATTGTGCTGGCCGGATCGTCGCCTACCAGAACGACCGCTAGTCCCGGAACCTGACCGGTTTCACTTCGGATTTGCGATACCTCCTCAGCAATATGACTGATCAGGTGGCTGGAGAATGTTTTTCCGTCAATGCTGACGGCGCCAGACTGGCTTTTCATCTGATGTGATCCTCATTTATAAAGACCACGCGGCTTTACAAACGCGTGGCAACACGCTCCCGGACTGCGGACCTTGGTTCGCAGTCTGGGGCATTATCAGAATGGTGTGACTCAGTCCGGTGAGTTAGGTCAGTTCAGAACCTCGTTTCATGAATGCCCAGAACTGCTCCTGCGGAACGAAAGCTCCGCCGGTCGTCCAGACAACGTGAGTTGCCTCATTGAGCTTTGTTGTCAGTCCTTGTTTTTCGGCATAGACCAGCCCCTGGGAACTGTTGACGATAAAATCGGGGCCAGCAAAGCCTGCTGTGGCAGAGGGTTCTAGACGAATGTTCTGCGCCGTCTGCGCCAACCAAAGCCAGCGGAACAGGTCGTCATCGGCGACGGTGAAAATTCCGGAAATCAGAGGCTTCATAACGGTTGCAACGAAGGCAGACATTCGGGCTACCGCCATCCCGTCTGCCTCGGTTTTGTTGGTCAGGCCGACATCGTATACGGAGACCAGCTCTTCCGAACCGCTCATCATGTGAACCATCGCACAGGGTGACTGAACGGGCTCAACGAAAAACGCGTGCACCGCATCGCCGAAGATGGCCTTGAGACCATAGGCCACCCCTCCCGGAGCGCCGCCAATCCCGCAGGGCAGATAAACAAACAGCGGATGGTCTTTATCCACCGTAACGTCCGCAGCATCAAGCTGTGATGCGAGCTCACTGGCAGCTGCACTGTATCCAAAAAAGAGCAGTTCCGAGCGTTCATCGTCCACGAAATAAATGGCCGGGTCTGCTTCAGCGTCAGTACGGGCATGCTCCACGGCAGTGGTGTAATCTGCCTGATGGCGGACGACTTCAACCCCCTGACGTGTCAGACGATCGACTTTCCACTGTTTAGCATCAGAAGACATATGCACGACCGCGCGGAAGCCCAGTGCCCTTGCGGCTATACCAACGCTCATGCCCAGATTGCCCGTGCTGCCCACAGCGATGGTGTGCCGTGAAAAAAGACGCCGCGCGTCATCACCGGCAAGAAGCAGGATGTCCTGACCCTCACGGTACAGCCCGCTTTTCTCGGCAAGGGAGAGGGCATGCATGAAAACTTCGTAAACTCCACCGCGGGCCTTAACAGAACCGGCAACGGGAAGGTCTCCGTCATTTTTGACAAAAATACGCCCGAATTCAGGGCCGCTGTAGCCAAGCGCATTGCGCAGTTCCGTGGCTTCACCGAGCCTCGACCGGATAGCCCCGCCAGCCTCTTCCAGCTCTGGGAAGCAGTGGCACAGGAGCGGCGCAAGACGTTTCCAGTTCTCCTCTGCATCCCTCACCTGAACCGCGCGCACGGGTAGCGTCGGATCGTTAATTCCATTCTCACGCAGACCAGGATTCAGCCACAGAGTGGGCTTGCCTGCCAGGATATCTTCCCTTGCCGGATTTTCAGGCAGTAAAATGCTCATATTGGGTTCTCCACACTCTCATCATGCCAAGCCCCGGAGGGCCGCGCATATTCTGTCGGTCATCAGGCGTATGTTGGGAACTGTTCACACAGGCTGGCTACCTGTGCCTGGCATTTTTCGATGACAGATTGTTGGGCGGCTTCGCCCAGCGTCTGTGCTTCAAAAATGTCTGCAATCAGGTTGCCGATAAGCTCAAATTCGGCAGGCCCGAATCCACGCGTGGTTCCTGCGGAAGATCCCAGACGCAGCCCTTTCCATTCCGACGGACGGGGGCTGTCAAACGGGATAGGATTTTTATTTGAAGTGATATTGATGGATGAAAGAGCATCCTGAGCTTTCTGACCGGTGAGCGCTTTGGATGATACATCAACCAGGACAACGTGGGTGTCCGTGCCACCGCTGACGATACGAACGCCGCGTGACTGAAGCACGCTGGCTAGCATCTGTGCGTTACTTTTCACACCCGCCCCGTAGATCTTAAACTCAGGCGTCAGCGCCTCGCCTAGTGCAACTGCTTTTCCTGCGATGGTTGCCAGGTGAGCACTGCCCTGAACGCCCGGGAAAACCGAAGGCTGGATTTTTTTGAACAGATCTTCACGGTTTGTCATTACCAGGCCACCACGTGCACCGCGAAGCGTCTTGGTTGTCGTACAGGTCACAATATCGGCGTGTGGTACCGGAGACGGATGCACACTGGCCGCCACGAGACCTGCAAAGTGCGCCATATCAACAAGGTAGAACGCGCCAACCTTGTCGGCGATTTCGCGCATACGGGGGAAGTCGATTTCGCGGGGGTATGAAGAGCCTCCCGCAATGATGAGTTTCGGCCGGTGCAGAAGTGCCATGGCTTCCACATTATCATAATCAATCAGGCCGGTTTCGCGGTCAACACCGTAGGAATGTATGGTGAACCAACGGCCGGACTGATTGGGTTTGGCGCCGTGGCTGAGATGGCCGCCTGCAGCGAGGTCAAGACTTAGTACTGTGTCGCCGGGCTGAAGCAGGGCAAAAAAGACGGCCTGGTTAGCCTGCGTCCCTGAATGGGGCTGAACATTGACGTAGCTGCAACCAAAGAGCTCCTTCGCCCGATCGATGGCCGCCTGTTCAACGATGTCCGCAAATGCGGCTCCGCCATGAAAGCGGTTTCCGGGATAACCTTCCACCGTTTTATTGGTGATGACAGAACCCAGCGCGTCCAGCGTCGCCTGGCTCACAGAGTTTTCAGAAGCAATCAGCTCAATCTGACCCTGCTGGCGTTTTTTTTCATTTTCCAGTGCCTCACTGATGAGGGGGTCTCGGACGGAAAGGTGATCTTGGAAGTAGGATTTACTCATTGTGTAATCTCGCTCAGGTTTTGCGTCTGTGGATGTTCTTCAGGCACGTTACAGTTGTGTGAATGTTCAGGACAAGCGACATTTTTTTCAGTAACCTTTAAGAAAAAATTAAAGATGAGCATAAGAAAAACCTATGGATATCAATAAACTGGCAGCATTACGTGAACTTGCGTTGCGTAAAACAATGACTGAGGTCGCAAAAAAGCTGCACTTGTCGCCGTCAGCGGTATCGCAGCAAATTGCCCAACTGGAAGAAGAAGTGGGAATTGATTTAATTGAGCGCCGGGGACGGGGCGTGGAGCTGACACTTGCCGGTGAACGTCTTGTTGAACACGCAAACCGCATTTTTACGGAGCTGGAATCAGCCCGTGCGGAAATGTCTTATCTGAAAAAAGAAGTGGCCGGAAAGGTACGAGTTGCGGCCTTTCCCTCGGTTGCTGCCGCAGTCATGCCATCAACTTTCTCCTCGCTTGCCCGCTTGTATCAGCGACTTAAGATTCAGTTTGATGAAATGGAGCCGGAAGAAGCGCTGACGGCACTGCGCGGATGGCAGACTGACGTGGCGTTGATAGATGACCTGAATACTCCTCCCGGCCTGCTTGATGCGAACATTGCCATCATACCGCTCATGGAGGACGTATTTAATGTGGTGCTGCCGATGCATCACAGGCTAGCCGAAAAAAAGAAAGTCACATTCTCCGAACTAGCGGACGAAAAATGGGTGATTGACACGGCATCAATTACCTATACCGACATGCTGTCGACTGCGTGCAGCAAAGCCGGCTTTATGCCGGACATCATTGCGAGGTGTAAGGGCTTTGAAGTGACAATTGAACTTATTCGGGGAGGATGCGGCATAGCCATCCTTCCCGAACTGAGAGCCCGGCACAACCTGGAAAACGTCGTGGTCAGACGTATTTACCCTGAGATAAGAAGAAAAATCTTCGTTGTTTACCGTAAAAGTGAAAAGAAAAACCCACTGATAAGAGCGTTTCTGACCTCGCTGTATGAGCAGTCGATTTTTCTCAGATACGGAGCCTTTAGCCCTGAAGCAGAAGAACTTATCCAGAAACTTGTCCTTGACTGAATATGCTATCTGAGTTGCTTATCAGCCCGTATCTTTGAAATGCCGCTAAAGCGGCATGGAGGCGCCAGCCGATGTTCAATGGTGAACGGAAAGTGAGTGGCGCCGAAAGCCCGGCGCAGCCGGTAACGGTTTGATAGGTTCTGCCAATCCCCCACCCCGCTCTGATAAGCCTTATCCACAGATAACGCTTCAGGAGCTGCTGTGCGCGGTCGGAGTGAGCCCGTCGAAGACGGGTTGTATCTCCGCGTTAGCGCCGTTCAGGCGCTTACGAGCGTGTACTCAGGAACAGGGCAGCCTGGCGGCTGCAAATTGAAAACCCCGCCGTCTGCCTGTCGCTGATTTGCCATACTCTGTGTGAAATATGTATGATCTGACTACATATTTTCTTAAGGACCTTTCTCCATGATGACCCGTAAAAGTGTTGATACCCTTCTGCTCTCTGCTGGCGCGGATAAGCTCTCTCAGCGTGAATGGGACTGGATGAAGATGCTCAAACCCATGGACCCGCAGCCTGTTATGGTTGCCCGCTCCATCCTGGAGCACTGCCGCGACGACGCCGCGCTTGCCCGTCTGCAGACGACTGAAGCCTAATTTGCCTCATGCTGTCCGGTTTTACCCCGCGACCACTTAAAAAACTTTTTACGGCCAACCAGTGCTGGACCTCCTTCCTCGATGCTGGCGGTCTGCGCGATATCGAAGTCGAAGCCGTCACAAAGATGCTCGCCTGTGGCACACGCATCTCCGGCGTGAAGGAATATGGCTGCGATAATCCCGGCTGCCCGCATGTTAAATACATCACCAACGCCTGCCACAGTAATACCTTTTAATAACACCAAAGGTTCATTCATCACAAACTTTGCAACAGTGCCCAATAATTTCCGTTTCTCAAACGGAGTCCATCAGGACGTCGGGAATAAGACCCGGCATATCAAACTGGGCCTTCATTGCTTACGGCCTTGAGGCCGTACCGTCTGGTGTGCGTGCCATTGTCCAGGACGGTATCCCTCCCTCGCACGGATATTTCGATGCTTTGGCTTCATCAATGTCAATTCCCAGCCCCGGCTTGTCGTTCAGGTAGGCATAGCCGTGGTCAATCTCCGGGCAACCCGGGAAGACATCGCGCAGCGCGTCATTCATTGGCGTGTATTCCTGAATGCCAAAATTCGGCGAGCTCAAATCCAGATGCATGTTGGCGCAGACCCCGACCGGAGAAATGTCTCCCGGCCCGTGCCATGCGGTGCGCACACCGTTCAGTTCGCTGTAGACAGCAAGTTTCTTCGCCGGCGTAATACCGCCGATGGTGCTCACATGGCAGCGAATATAGTCGATGAGCTTGTTGTCGATGAGCGGCTTCCACTCATTCACATTCACAAACAGCTCACCCATGGATATCGGCGTGGAAGACTGCTGGCGCAGCATTTTCAGCCAGTCGATGTTTTCCGGTGCCACCGGATCTTCAAGATAAAACAGCTGATACTGTTCGAGCGTTTTGGCCAGGTTAATGGCGGTCACCGGGGTGACGCGCTCGTGCACATCATGAATAAATTCGATGCCAAAGCCCAGCTTGTTACGCAGGTGATCGAACAAACGCGGGACGCTTTTGGCGTAGGCATCCGGGTCAAAGTAGATGCCGGGCGTTTTGCTGCGCGGTGAACGCTTCGGCTGGATGTTTTTCGCTCGCGCCAGCTGTGTGGCGATCAGCTTGAGGTCATCAGTCCCCGCGCCGCCGTACATGCCCATCTGGCAGCGAACGTACTGATAACCCTCTTCCATTCTGGCGCGGATATTATCTTCCACCTCCACTTCATCGCCGCCGTCGGTGTGGCAGTACAGTGGGATCCCATCACGGCATTTGCCGCCCAGCAGGTCATAAACCGGCATCCCCGCCAGCTTACCTTTGATATCCCACAGTGCCATGTCCACGCCGGACAACGCATTGTTCATGATCGGGCCATTACGCCAGTAGCCGCTCACCGCGCCCGACTGCCAGATGTCCTCAATACGCGTCGGATCTTTGCCAATCAGAAAAGGCGCCATGTACTCTTCGATCGCGCTTTTTACCGCGAAGATACGCTGGGTAAATGTCGCGCATCCCAGCCCGTACAGCCCCGGATCGTTGGTCTCTATCTTAACGACCGCCAAATCAATGCCACCCGGCGCCGTCAGAATCGTTTTCACGTTGGTGATTTTCAGGTTACTCACTTTCACTCCTCAACTCAGCGAATTTACCGCATGTCATACCGTTGTGGATGATATGACGAATATATAAGTTGTCCTACAATTTAACGCTGTTATATCACGCTTCTTTTACATAGGATCGCTGCGAGCGTCATTCTGTGATGGCGATCAAATTGCGCTCAAATAAAATTAAATATACCTTTATAATTCAACTAATTAATATAATTCATCGATCGCGGAGTGGAGATGCTTGTGATCCTTGTTGCAAATTCATAGGTGAACTGTTGATTTTATCAGGGCGAAAATTCAACCTTTAATAAGATAGTCGTCATACAAATTAAACGAGTGAGGAAACGACATGACCGCTTTATTTGATTTAACCGGGAAAACGGCGCTGGTAACGGGCTCTGCACGTGGGCTGGGCTTTGCCTACGCAGAGGGCCTTGCCGCTGCGGGCGCACGGGTCATCCTGAATGATATTCGCGACACGCTGCTGGCCGAATCAGTGGATACGCTGACAAGTAAAGGCTACGACGCACACGGCGTGGCTTTCGACGTCACCGATGAGCAGGCGATTGAGGCGGCTTTTAGCAAACTCGATGCAGAAGGGAGCAGCGTTGATATCCTGATCAATAACGCCGGTATTCAGTACCGCAAACCGATGGTCGAACTGGAGTTGGAAAACTGGCAGAAGGTGATCGACACCAACCTGACCAGCGCATTTTTGGTTTCTCGCGCGGCGGCGAAACGGATGATTGCGCGCAACAGCGGCGGCAAAATCATTAATATCGGCTCACTCACCAGCCAGGCCGCACGCCCGACAGTGGCCCCGTACACGGCGGCAAAAGGCGGCATCAAGATGCTCACCTGCTCGATGGCCGCAGAATGGGCGCAGTTTAATATCCAGACCAATGCCATTGGGCCGGGCTACATCTTGACCGACATGAACACCGCGCTTATCGAAGACAAGCAGTTCGACACCTGGGTGAAAAGCAGCAACCCTTCCCAGCGTTGGGGTCGCCCGGAAGAGCTCATCGGCACCGCCGTCTTCTTATCATCCAAAGCATCAGATTATATCAACGGGCAAATTATTTACGTCGATGGTGGCTGGCTCGCCGTGTTGTAAGCCACCGGTACTCTACCTACTCGCCTTTAAAATTGACGGCATGTGTTCACCTCGATGCATGCCGATATAACACAGGTATTATTATGAAGGCTTCAAGACAACGACTCTTTATTCTCACATTGCTGTTCATTGTGACTGCAATTAATTATATGGATCGCGCCAATCTTGCCGTTGCTGGTTCGAATATCCAGAATGATTTCAGTCTGACGCCAACACAACTGGGTTTGCTTTTCTCCATGTTTACCTGGGCCTACGCTGCCAGTCAAATCCCTGTCGGCTATGTCCTTGATCGCATTGGTTCACGTATTCTTTACGGTGGTGCGATTATTCTGTGGAGTATTTTTACCTTTATGATGGGGTTCGCCTCACACCATTTATTCGCGACGGCAACCGCTTCATTTGCGATGCTCCTGACCTGCCGCGCATTAATTGGCGTTGCCGAAGCGCCGTCCTTCCCGTCAAACACAAAAATAATTGCCACCTGGTTCCCGGACCATGAACGTGCCCGTGCGACCGCAATTTATTCCAGCGCGCAATATCTTGGTCTCGCGCTGCTGACCCCTGCCCTTGCCTTTATTGTGGCTAACTACGGTTGGGAAATGTCATTTTATCTGTCCGGTGGCGCCGGGATTTTGTTTGGCATCTACTGGCTTATGTATTACCGCGATCCACAGCACAGCACCGCAGTGAACCAGGCCGAGCTGAATTACATCAAGGCGGGTGGCGGCTACGGCTCGTCCAACCAGTCTGCGGTTAGCGAGAAAATCAGCTGGAAAGATATTAAATTCTTCCTCAGTAAAAAAACGATTTGGGGTCTGTTCATCACCCAGTTTGCCTGCTCGTCTACGCTCTATTTCTTCCTGACCTGGTTTATTGTTTACCTGGAAAAAGGGCTCCATCTCTCTATTTCCAAAGCCGGGATGGGTGCCATGCTGCCCTATATTATGGCGATGTTTGGGGTGTTATGTGGTGGTACGTTAAGCGATATGCTGCTGAAAAAAGGGAAATCCCGAACACTGGCAAGAAAATTACCGGTAATGGCTGGCCTGTGCGTCACAATGATTATTGGCCTGGTGAACTTCTTTGAAAACCAGCCGGTTATTGCGATTATCATTCTGTCTGTCGCGTTCTTTGCTAACGCCTTTTCAAACCTGGGTTGGGTGGTCTGGAGTGATGTGATTCCCCGTAATTTCCTCGGCACTATGGGCGGTTTTTTAAATATTTTCGGCAACCTTTCGGGGATCGTTAGCCCAATTGTTATTGGGGTTATTCTCCAGCGCACGCAAAACTTCCAGTATGCCATGTGGTATATCGCAGGCGTCGCCGGGCTGGGCTTATTAGCCTACATCTTCCTGGTAGGTAAAATTGAAGTGATCCTGCCTGAAAAAAAGAATGCCGACACCGTGGATAAGAATGCCATTAATCCGGCAACTGCCAACAAATAATGAGGTCATTATCAAAATGGAAAAAATAACCTGTAACGCTTGTCTGGCCCATGCGGAAAAAGACGTACGCTTTGAATCACGTGAAATCGAGCACGGTGAACATGACGTCGTTGTGAAGGTCGCCTGCGGCGGCATCTGTGGCTCTGATATTCACTACTATCAGCATGGCCGCGCGGGGATGTCTGTCCTCATACATCCGATGGTGATTGGCCATGAGTTTGTTGGTGTGATCAGCAAAGTGCCCGCAGGCTGCGAGCTGAAAGTGGGCCAGACGGTTGCAGTGAACCCGTCCTGCCCCTGCAATCAGTGTGAGATGTGCCTTTCCGGCCATCAAAATCTGTGCGGCGCCATGCGCTTTATGGGCAGTGCGCAGTTTAATCCGCATGTGAATGGCGGCTTTTCTGAGTACGTGGTGGTAAAACCGGAGCAATGCATTCCTTACGATAGCCGCGTGCCCGCAAACGTGATGGCCTTTTCGGAGCCGCTGGCGGTCGCCATTCATGCGGTAAAAAAGGCGGGCCAGTTGACCGGCAAACGCGTTCTGGTGATTGGCGCAGGCCCCATTGGCTGTCTGATCCTCGCGGCGGCGCGCAGTGCAGGGGCATCTGAACTGGTGGCGTCCGATCTCAGCCCACGCTGTCTGGGACTGGCTCGCCAGATGGGGGCCACGGCGGTGATGGATCCGCTTGATGAAGAACAGGTTACCCATTATCAGCAGCATAAAGGCTACTTTGATGTCGTGTTTGAGGCCTCCGGCGCGCCGATTGCCGTGGCATCCACCGTCGATTTCACCCGCCCTGCCGGCACCATCGTCCAAGTGGGGATGGGGGTCAGCCCGGTAAGCTGGCCGGTATCGCCGATGCTGGTTAAAGAGCTCAACTGGGTTGGTTCCTTCCGCTTTATCGGTGAGTTCATCACTGCTGTACGCTGGCTGGAAGATGGGCGCGTCGATCCTCGCCCGCTTATCAGCGCCGAGTTCCCGCCCCAGCAAATTGAAGATGCGTTGATTACCGCCACAGATAAAAATGTCTCTGCTAAGGTACTCATTCGTTTCGATTAACGGTGAAAAGCGCCCGACCGGGCGCTTTGTTCTTAAATGTGAATTGTTATACAATAAATCACTTCAGCGACATCTTAACGGATACCTATCTTGAGCATAAAATCCATTCAAAAACAGAATGTTGTAAATGAAATTTATGATCAGATAAGCTGCAAACTGCTGGACGGCAGTTGGGCGCCGGGTAGCCGTTTACCCTCAGAAGCGGAGCTGACCACCTCATTAAATGTCAGCCGGGTCAGCGTACGTAGCGCGGTTCAGCGCCTTCGCGATCTGGGTATTGTGGTGACACGCCAGGGCAGCGGCAGCTACGTGAGCGAAAACTTCACCCCGCAGATGTTGAGTAACGATCCCCGCCCGATCATGCACCTTAGCCGCGAAGAGTTTCACGATATGATGATTTTTCGTCAGACCGTGGAGTTCAAATGCGTGGAGCTCGCCGTCACACACGCCACTGATGATGACATTCGCCAGCTCGAAGAAGCACTGAACAACATGCTGATCCATAAAGGCGATTATAAAAAATACTCGGAAGCGGACTACGAGTTCCATCTGGCGATTGTCAGGGCATCGCACAACAGCGTGTTCTACAACGTGATGAGCTCGATTAAAGACATCTATTACTACTATCTTGAAGAGCTTAACCGTGCGCTAGGTATTACCCTTGAAAGTGTGGAAGCCCATATCAAGGTCTATATGTCGATAAAGAATCGCGATGCCAGCACAGCAGTTGAAGTGCTCAATGAAGCGATGTCAGGCAATATTATTGCAATCGAAAAAATCAAATCTACAGAGACTTCAGGGACAAAATAACAGTTGGTACAGGCTCAACTAGGCTGTGTCCCTTAATAGTCTGAGCTATAGTAACGGCCTGTTTCCACGACATATTGAACTATGGCTCGCTACGACCTTCCCGATGAAGCATGGACAATCATCAAGCCCTTGTTGCCTCCTGAACCCGCTACACAACGGGCCGGACGACCATGGGCTGAGCATCGTAAAATCATCAATGGCATGTTCTGGGTGTTGTGTTCAGGCGCACCATGGCGCGATTTACCCGAACGATATGGGCCATGGAAAACGGTTTATAACCGCTTTAACCGGTGGTCAAAGTCAGGCGTGATTAACATCATTTTCAACAGGTTGCTTCGCTACTTGATGCTAATGGCTTTGTTGACTGGTCTGCCACAGCGCTGGATGGCAGTCATATCCGGGCGTTGAAATGCGCCGCAGGGGCTCAAAAAAACATCCCGATATCGACGGAGATAATGGGCTGGGTCGCTCTCGCGGCGGTTTTGGCACCAAAATTCATCTGGCAACAGACGGAAGCGGCCTCCCGCTAAATATCGTGCTAAGCCCCGGGCAGGCCCATGAAAGCCAGTTCGCGCAACGACTTCTGGACGGCATTGGCGTTCAGCGTCAGAACGGCAGCATGAAACGCCGTGGTCATGCGGTACTGGCCGACAAAGCGTACTCCGGGCGCGCATTGCGCAACGAGCTGAAAAGTAACGGTATAAAGGCAGTCATCCCCCGAAAATCCAATGAGAAAATGGCATCGGATGGACGTGCGCAGCTTGATCGAGATGCATACCGAAATCGTAATGTCGTTGAACGGTGCTTTGGTCGCCTGAAAGAATACCGCCGCATCGCTACGCGTTACGACAAAACGGCGAGAAATTATCTGGCGATGGTGAAACTGGGCTGCATCCGACTCTTTTATCAACGGTTACGTAATTAAGGGACACTGCCTAGATGAATCTTGGTCAGGTTCATTTATAGGCTATCAATCAAGGGTCTATTACAATGGCCTGCAAAAACCTCCGACTGGGGCGGTGTTTAACAAGGATTGGGGATTTAACAGTCCATTTCAAAACATGGGTGGATATTTAACCGAGGGAATGAAAAGTATAGGTGATTGGGTAGAATATGATCCAGAACAAATAACTGATTATATATTAAATAAGTGTGACTTAACTAAAGAAGATTTATTGGAAGAGATTAAAAAAGCAAATGAGGTAAATTCAATATTTAACGATTTAAAAAGTGACGTTTTATCATTATATTATGCACAGAAAAAAAACCTTCCATCTGAAGATAAATTTTTAGAAGACTTAGTATCTAAAATTGAAAACAGCAAAATCTTATCCGAAAAACAAATTCTGTCACTTTTCCTTCCAAAACAAGTAACCAGCTCTGATAACATGGCATTACAAGAAGGAATAAGAGTACCACCACACATTAATCTCAGGGTTCGAGTTGCAGAAGTTATGGGTGCATATTCATCTTGTAATGAACTACAAAAACTTATTGATAAATTATACAAGCATATCAATAACTTAGAGGGAAAAATGATGCGTGAAAAAGATGCGGGAATAAATATATTTATTGGTCATGGGAAATCAAAGCTTTGGCTTGAACTTAAAGATTTCATAAAAGATAAATTGCATCAACCCTATGATGAATTTAATAGAGTATCAATTTCCGGGGTGACAAACATAACAAGGCTTAATCAAATGTTAGAGCAGGCTGCATTTGCCTTTATTTTGATGACTGCCGAAGATGAAACTCAAGAAGGAAAGGTCCAAGCAAGAATGAATGTCATACATGAAGCAGGACTTTTTCAAGGTAAGCTGGGCTTTGAACGGGCAATCATTCTTCTTGAGGACGGATGTGAAGAGTTCTCCAACATAAATGGATTAGGGCAAATAAGATTCCCTAAAGGGAATATAAGTGCTGTATTCCAACAAATTCGTGAGGTATTGGAAAGAGAAAATATAATAGAGGGATAATTATTGGTTCGCACAATGACGTTATGCTAAAGAGGCCGCTGCGGGATTCGATTTTCGCAGCGGCCTTTTCAACATAACGAGTCGTACATTAAGCGTAGTTGGGGTGTCAGCACAATTCACACGCGTCGTGTACGCTAAGCCTTCATTTTGCTCAGCACAGGACCGCGATCTTATGTAGGTGACTATGACAGACAAAGAACTTTACCGGCTTGGTATCATTCAGGTTGCAACAGTTTGATTTCAGGTAGTTTACTTCCGCTTAACTCTCAAACTATGATGTGATTCTTTAATGCTCACACGGAACTCCCACGATGCGATCAGCACGCCTTTTACCACTTATATTATTCATACCTTTGCTTCTGGTAGCCTGTACCACAACAAAATCGACTGAGTTGGGTAAATCAACCGCATCATCAGAAAAGCCGGCAGATCTTTTAGGGGATCTACGTGCTGGGCCGAATGCACCTAATGCCACAAAACCAGCACTAACGCAATAAAAAGAAAAGATAAATGGAGTCTGCCTGCGGGCATGTTTTTATCGCGGGTTCTATGGATTATTTTCCGCAGAATGCATCGTTTGCGACGTTATAGCGACCGATGGATTCAGGGTCGTAGGCAATATTTCGATCGGTTTCATTGGCGAGGAGAGAAAGATACTCTTCCCGCGTCATTGACTGAGAAAAACGTCCGCACATGGTTACCTCCAGTGGCCAGACTGAAAGTATAGAAGATGTGATCGATGTAGATCCGGGGTCAGGATGCCGCTTCAGCGGCATAGAGGCGCCTGCAGTAGTTGAATGGAGTACCGCCGGAAAATGGCGCCGTCGCCCGGCGCAGCCGGCTGCCGCTTTGACAGGTTCTGCCTCACCGCCCCCCTCCCTTATATCTAACAGTTTGTGGTGATTAGCTACCACCACTGAAGCAGAGTGAGCCGCCCCCTTCCCTTAAGGTCAGAAAAGTCGGCACAGCTGAACCTTGATTTGCAGCACATGGCCCTCCGCTTCACCTTTCACGCCAGCACATCAGGTTGAACGGTTACCGGGAGCTCGACTCCGTATGTAGGGGTAGTGACCGGGTAGCTGCGATAACTGCCAACTTTTCTTCTTTCCACACTCACGCATAAACGAACGTTTATGCAATGTCGTTAAACTTATAGATAAATCAGTTAGTTATATGTTGAAAAAAGCTATTGCTTAACTCATTTAGATGGCAACTGGTTAATGCAATCAGTGGCTGCAACCGGGATCGATTCCCCTTTGTTTCTGTCATGTAAAATTTAAATAGCGATAAATATAGATAGCTACAGCATCACTACAACTTTAGTTGGCAGCAGCAACAGCTACCCGGTCACTACCCCTATCCAGAGTTATTAATGCTAATGTATGCGTACATTAGCATTACCAAATATTCATACGACAACCTGGAAACCTCACTTGATAACGGACGGCCAGACCTCACTCAGAAAGAAACAGCCTGGAAAGAAATTATGTAAGCGTCGCATTTAGACCGTATTGACGTTCAAGCAGAGTTAAGGTCTACCTTCCATGGCAGCAGATCGCGGACCCGGTTCATTGGCCAGTCCTGGATATGGCCGATGACGTAACGCAGCCATGCCTCCGGCTCCACACCGTTCAGCCGGCAGGTGCCGATCAGCGAGTACAGAACCGCTGCACGCTCCCCACCTGAATCAGAACCGGCGAACAGCCAGTTTTTCCGGCCCAGGGCAACTCCCCGCAGTGCGTTCTCCGCGATGTTGTTGTCGATTTCCGCCCAGCCGTTGCTGCAGTACCCGACCGGTCAGCGTATCGCTTTCTTTCTGCAGCCGGTTCAGGTCGGCTTCCATCTGTGCGATGCGGCGGGAGACCTTTTCAGAGCGACTGCCGAAGTTCATCCGGCGCAGTTTATCCAGCTGCGCCTGCAGGTGGTCTATTTCGCGCTCCCGGTCGGCCAGCTTTTCCAGCAGGGTCCGGTTCAGTGTTTCCTGTTCGGCCAGGCGCTGTTTCAGCAGAAGGATATCGTCAGAAGAGGTGTCGTTCATAAGCCCGTATTTTACCAGACTTATTCTGCGACAACCAGGATTAAAGAGGCCTACAGCATAGTCAGGGAGGTCAGCAACCGCTTCGGCTGTCGCCAGTCGATACCTTCAATCAGCATCGCCAGCTGTGCCGGCGTCAGGAAGACTTTGCCATCACGGGCCGACGGCCAGGCGAAGCGCCCACGCTCCAGCCGTTTCGTCAGCAGGCACAGCCCGTCGCCGGTGGACCACAGCAGTTTAACCTGACTGCCGCTGCGGCCCCGGAAGATGAAGACGTGGCCGGACATCGGATCGTCTTTCAGCGCCGTCTGTACCTTTGCAGCCAGGCCGTTGAAGCCATTTCTCATATCGGTGATACCGGCAACCAGCCAGATTTTTGTCCCGGAAGGTAACGGGATCATCGCTTCAGTTCCTGTATCAGCAGAGTCAGGAGCTTTTCGCTGACAGTGCCGTTGAGGCGAAGCGTCCCGTGCCGGAACGTTACCTCACAGCTGATACTGAGCTCTGGCCCCTCTGCGGGCGGTTCTGGCTGTACGGCGGTGGCATCGAGAGTCACAGGAAGTAACTGAGGAAGGTAACAGCAGTTTTCCCTCGCGCCACTGCTGGCGCCATTTGAATAACAGATTGGCGTTGATGCCGTTTTCAAGCGCCAGTTTTGAGATGGATATACCGGGTTCGCATGAGGCCGCAACGAGCTGCTGCTTAAACTCAGGAGAATAATTAGGGCAGCCTTTACGCCTGCCGGAAGTCACATTTTTCTGCATATCTGACACTTTGGTTCCCACCACTATTTGGTGTACACCACTTTGTCGGATGCTTCAGATTATGACCAGACGGCTCTCGCTGGACGCTTACGGTTTGAACAGGCAGTTATAAGTAGAAAAAGGGTGAGTATGGGCGCTGACAACACTCTTAAATACATGTTAAAACTCCTGTTTTCATCTCCAGGTAACCATCCGGGCGAGATCGCCCCTCTTTTTCCTGCTTCACCAATTTCGATACGCCTGGGGGAAACTTGTCATACAATTTTCCCATTGTCAGCTCCGCCAGGCGATGATCCACAGCAGCGTTAAAATGCTCAAGTTCGGAATCTGAAAGTAATATTTATTTTTTCTCAGCAGATTCAGTGTACTGTTTTAAATTAAAGCATTTGAAATCTAATCATTCAGTCATGTTCGTCAGACAGAATTTTTTATTATTCATCTTCAGTTTAGTCGCCATCCGCTTAGTCCCTTGACTGGAGTTCAGAGAGAATTTTATCCGGGGACACACTACCCAGGAAAGTATGCACAGACGGCTCCAGCACTACCATAGCAGGTGTTACTGTAACGCCCAGTCTATCAGCAAGTTCAGATTGTTTAATCACCAGATTTTTACATTTTTCTGAGCTATCATTGTCTGGCAAAAAACCGGCCATCGCACGCTGAAAACTTTTCTGACGATCGGATGCACACCATATTCTCCCCATATCTTCAATGACTGAGTCCTTGATGGATGACGGAACCACCGTCAGAAATGACATAGTCAGGCCTGCATCAGTGTATTTCTTGATATTTTTTACAACATAGCTGCAATAAACACATTGATTATCTACAAAAACTAATAGCTTATATTTTTCCACTCCAGACTGAAAAGTAATCGGCTGCAATTCAGTTAAGGAGCGAGAGATATCTTCATAGGCCATCTGTGGCGTTGTGTCCGAAACAGGAGCAACTGTAGCCCCAACACTGAAGCTGGCTATCGTAAAAACACCTGCGGCTAATGATTTAAGAAAAAAACTCATCATTCTTCTTCCCTATCCCGTATTAATTTCATGTTGCTGATGCCTGGCTCATGCCAGATTTGAATCTTTTTTATCATCTGGAAAAAACAATAGTCCCTGTTTATGCGACTCCAGCATTGATCCGAAAAGGCGCCATAGTGTGTCCAGATGCCATACGTGCTCTTTTTTCACTGCTTATGTGGAATAAAAAATCCTCAAGGTGTGAGGACGTTTTGTTGAACTTCCCCCACTCTGCCATCAGCAGGAGCACACATCACATTGCCATCGTCGACAGTGAACGGGTGTTTCAGTTCCGTAAAGTCACCATCAGCCAGATACAGAACCCGATCAGCAGATGCTATCGTTTCCGGGCGATGAGCTATCAGCAGGACAGGAAGCCCCAGCAGGCGAAGCGTCTGGCTTATCTGGATCTCACTCTCAACGTCAAGGTGGCTGGTTGCTTCATCCAGTAACAGAAACCCCGGTTTTTTGTACAACGCTCTTGCCAGAAGTATACGCTGCTTTTGCCCTCCGGAAAGCCCACCTCCGGTTTCACCGATTAATGTCTGATATCCCATCGGCATTGCCATGATATCGCTGTCGATAAGCGCCAGCTGAGCACACCGGGTCATTCGTTCATGATTGCGGTCCTCGCTGTAAAAAATGATGTTATCTGCAATGGAGCCGCTGAAAAGATGATCATCCTGAAGCACTGTACCGATCCGCCGGCGCACCTGAAAATAATCCGGGTGGGTTTGCAGTATGCCAAAGGTTCTGATTGTTCCTTCGTCAGGGATATGGATCCCCAGGATAAGTTTTACCAGTGTCGACTTACCGCATCCGGATTTACCTGTGATGGCGACCACTTCACCAGGATACAGTGTCAGCGATGCTCCCCGTAGTATGGGTTTATGACCGCCCTTATGGCTGAAGGTAATGTGCTCAAGGGATAAAGGGGGATGGTCATCTCCGGCCACGGTCCCCCGGGATATTGGTGGGATCACTGACGTGCTGTTGTATTCCTGAACGGGTTGTTGCTGATGACCTTCTGTCGGGGTCAGTACAATGTCAGCCAGACGGTCGTTATAGATATCGAGCATGCGCCAGGAAAAAAATTTATCGGTCAGACTGCTGATACTGGATGAAAAACGCATCTGGTAAGATAAATAGGCAACCAGCATGCCGACAGTAAAGCTGCCGTTCAGCACTTCACCGGCACCTTTCCACAAAACAACCGCCGATACCACGCTGCCGGTCAGAGTGTGTGCAATGTCATAGCACATCAGCAGACGGCTCTGGCGCAACTGCGTATTTCTTCGGGTGACATTGAGATTCAGCCAGGCGGCCTCACGGTATGCGGTCACACCGTTTATTCTCAGGCTCAGGATCCCGTTGAGGGTTTCAAGAAAATATCCTGACTCCCTGGCCCCGGCATCCCAGGCATCTTCCGCCGACTGCCGCAGGGAGGGATACCACAGCGCTCTCAGCACGCCGTAGATAATGGCTGCCAGTAGGGCTATCAGCGTCATTTCAGGACCGTACAGCAGCATCATGCATAGCGTGGTCACCACGAGCAGCACATCCAGAATACCTTCCAGTACCTGCGTGGTCAGTGCCTGCTGGATGGTATCAACTGCCTCAAAGCGGGCATTAATACTCCCTTTACTTCGTGCATCAAACCAGGCCAGAGGGAGACGGACCAGATGATGGAAAACCCGGGCCGTCCACTGCATATTAAAATTGACGGACAGGGTAATACTGGCCCACTGGCGGGCCAGAGACAGCAGCATCTGAGTCAGTGACAGAAGCAGCAGTGCAATGATAATGACGGTCAACAGGCTCCGGTCAGCCGCGACCAGAACCTCATCGATCACCATCTGGTTGATAAGAGGGCTCCCCAGCGTCAGGACCTCCAGAGCCAGGGCGAAAATGATAATGCGCAACATAGCTGTCCGAAGGCCGGGTGTCTCACCAGTCAACTGACGTAGTCGAATTTTCTTTCTTTCATCCCTGACTGTGAAATCGCCGGCTGGCGTCAGCTCCAGCGCAACGCCGGTAAAGTGTTTTCCGGCATCCTGTAGAGAGAGCGTTACCCTGCCTTTATCCGGATCATGGATGACCAGTTTGCCCCCTTGTACCTTATGGAGAACAACGAAATGATTTATGTTCCAGTGCAGAATGCACGGGAGAGAAAGAGATTTCAGGTCTTCCGGCTCTAACCGTACTGCACGTGAGGACAGCCGGATACCCGACGCACACTCCATCAGTCTCTGCAGAGTCATTCCCTGTGTACTGATACTGAAGCGTTCACGGAGCGTGGGTAAGTCCGTCAGCAGTCCATGCCAGCAAGCGATCATGGTCAGACACGCCAGTCCGCATTCAGCGGACTCTGTCTGACGGATGACGGGGAGCCGTTTTTTTCCTGTCCATTTGACTGGTTCCATTACAGTTTCCCTCTCAGACTCCAGAGTGGCTCTGTCAGCCACTCCCATAAATGACGTGTATCAAGGCTGACATCTCCCTCAAGGACCATACCGGGCCGGAGGGGTTCTTTTTTTCCATACGCCAGGATAAAGGTATTCTCAGGTTCGACGATGACACGGTAATGGCCTTCGTTTTCCTTCCAGGTCACCGGGGACACGGAGAGTAAATCAGAAGGGGTCAGCGTCGTACGGCTGATTTCCCGGATAGTCCCGTACTGAACGCCAAACTTCTGATAGGGAAAGGCGGCGAACCGCAGTGCCACCCGCTGCCCCGGCTGAATAAAGCCAGCATTCTGACTGGTGGCATAAAGCTCGATTTGTAAACGGGCATTATCCGGAACGAGGGTCATGACGGCTTCGGAGGATTTGACTGACTGTCCCTGGCGGATAAGGACGGCAGCCACAGTACCGGATACCGGGGCTGTCAGCGTGAAATGCTCCTGACCTGTCAGCTCAATCAGCTGCTGTTGGAGCCCCTGAAGCTGCCGGTCCAGTTCAGTCTGCCTGCTCTTTCCCTGGGCAATAAGATGATTCAGGTCATCCTCAGTGGCATCCTGTGCGGAGCGCAGTTGCAAAAGCGCCTGACGCTGGTTTTCAACATTTTCCTGTGCTGAAGACACTTCAATCTGTTTCTGCTGAAACTCAACATCAGAGACATAATGGGTGGTAAGCAGCTTGCGATAACGACTCATGACGGCTGTAGCCAGTTCTGCCTGCCGCTCTGCCTCGGAGAGGCGCTGTACAGCACTGTTTATCTGGGGTTGTAGTGCCGCAATACGCTGCCGGTTGGCCTGCTGTTGCTGGGTATTGTCGTGTTGTTCAAGGGTCTGCTGTGAGACCAGCATGGCGTGCTGGGTTTTCAGGGAGAGGCTCATGGCTGCCAGCGTGCCGGTTCCCTGGTCGTTATAATGTTCCCCACTGAGATGATACAGGGCCTCACCGGCCATCACATGCTGGCCTTCCTGAATGGTCAGGCTGGTGACATTTCCAGCGTACTGTGGGGTGATTTTTATCAGGCCGGATGAAGGCATAACGATGCCGGTGAGATGTGCCTTACGAGTATAACTGCCAAAATAAAGAAACAGGGCAATCAAGAGCAGTAAAAGAAGAGTGGTGACGGCACTGAATGATATACCAAATGAGGCAGGAATAATTATCTCACCATGAGAGGTGTTATTCTGGTAATCTATAGCTTCCTTTCTGAGTAGACTCATGATTTTCCATTTTTATTATTCTATCAATGTACAGGGTGATGTGTTATTCCTCTATCAACAAGTGCATTTCATCAGATATTAACATGTCCCATGTACATCAATTTCTTATATCGATAGCCGTGTGGGGAAACTCAAACTTCTGGTTTGCATATACGGCACCCTTATTTATTAATTTTGTTGCAGCCCTATTGATGTTACAAATGCTTTCCCAACTAAGAATAATTCATCCATCATCCTGTCATATCCCCTCGGTTAAAAATACAGAATCAATAACTGTTATCTCTGTTTCTGGATGGATTTAACAGATTTATTTTTTTTCAAAGAAATTGCTGTTTGATGATACCATCTCACGAATGACTAACTTTATAAAACTTAACAATGCAGTCACTATGTAATCACTTATTTTTGCAGCGCCAATAGTTATAACACAGGAGGCAATAAAGCCTTTAAATATATTATCTGAATGTAACGGGTTGTACCCCAATGAATCTAAAGATACGTGCATTATATATAATGCACATATCAACTTAATTGTAAATGCCACCGCTTTCTGGATTGTACTAGTCAACCTGATATCCTCTCATTTTAAGCATGATGTTGCTTTTCCACCATGCTTATTTGTGTTAATCAGCGAAATGGAACCCCTGACGGTTTATTACAGGTACTTGCAACGTCTCTTAATGATGTAACGGCCTGTAATGCTAAAGACAAAGACCCCCCTTTTGCAGCGACTATACCTTGAGCCGCACCAAGGAGCACAGACGTGATACATTGTCCATTTGACAGGACGTATTTACCAGCAGCATTAATGCCTACGACATCGATATTTGGAATTGCACTATACCCTGCTCCTGCGCCATTCAATGAAGCATTCATAGCTGCATCGCGTTTATCCCGGGCCCATTCTGAACCATGTCCCTCACCACCACTAACCTTTGTTATTTCTTCAAAAGTCAACGTTCTGATACTTGACATAAAAAATCCCTCTTTATTTTTTAACATAATGTGCTCTTCACTATCCCATGGATAAAATATGCGCATAAAGTGAATTAGTGTAAATAAACACAAGTAAATGTAAATAAATGTAAGCCATAAAATGGCGTATGTTCATGGTTAGGAATCTGGAAAAACGTTTTAAAAACTCACTGATCATGAACACAAGATCCCGAAATGCAGTGATGGTGTGTTGTCGGGGAAATTATGGCTATAAAATCCTGTTTCCGGCGTATTTTTAACCTGAAACTCGTTTTTAAGGGCTTTGTTGAATAAATCAGATTCAGGGCGAGCGCTCTGCAGCTGATGATCTCCTCCCTGAAAACAGTGCCAGGCTAAACTGAAGTCTCCGGTCTTTCTTCCATCTCACAGAGAGGCACATCGCCATGAAAAAGACCCGCTATACCGAAGAACAGATAGCATTTGCGCTGAAACAGGCCGAAACCGGCACTCGCGTGGAGGAAGTCTGCAGAAAGATGGGTATTTCTGAAGCCACATTTTACATCTATGGACTACCTCCGTTTTGCAAGTACTGAATCTGGTTTTGGGTTGTTGCTTACATCTATCCGGCATCAGGAAAATCTGTGCCCAAATGGGTAATTCGCACACAATCGCCTCAACAACTGGACGGCCTCTGAGGCCAGTATAAAAATCAGGTTCCGATTGTGCAGGTGCAACCTGTCACCATTTCTCATTACGCTGCAACTTTTTCTGGCAGGGGATTAATTTCACACTACCTGATACTCGGTCTCATTTCTCAGCATCGACCAGATTATTCGCGCGTTTTTGTTAGCGACCGCCACGGTCGTTTTATTAAATCCGCGCCGTTCCTTTAACTGGTTAACCCACTGATTCATATGGCCATCATTGTTATTCGTGGCAACCCTGACGACAGCGCGGGCACCATGAATAAAAAGTGTCCGCAGATGCTTGTCGCCTTTTTTCGTCATATTCATCAGCACCTGTCTGTCGCCACTCGAATGCTGGCGTGGAACCAGACCCAGCCATGCAGCAAAGTGGCGGCCATTCTTAAATTCAGTTCCTTTGCCAATAGCAGCAACAACGGCCGTGGCCGTTTTAGGGCCAATGCCTTTAACGGTGTTAGTAACAGGTAAGGCATACTCATTCCTGGCATCGCTTCGAACTATACTAAATGGTAACTTTTTTTAATTTTACATTAAATTTTTGTTTATTCATTTTGTTTATAATCAGTTAGTTATAAGCTATTTATGGATATGACATAAACCTGAATGCAGCGAATCTGACGATACGATAGCGTATAGTCAGATTTACACATCCTTACATAAATTCATTTTGTGCATATATTTCATCCATGTGATAGTGAAAGAGCACTTTTTGTTAAGAACTAAAAGAGGGATTTTTATGTCAGAAATAAGAGAGTTAAGTCTTAATGAGATAGCGATGGTTAGTGGTGGCGAGGGACACGGATCAGAGGTAAATCGTGATCGACAGGATGCAAAAAATGCAGCACGTGGAAGAAGTGGAGGAAGTTGGAGTGCACCTGTAACAACAGCAAATAATGCTGGTATCGGTATTATTGCTGGAACTATAGGAGCTATTGTTGGTCTCGCTGGAGGCCCTGTTGGGGTTGTCGCTGCGGGGGCTGTCCTTGGTGGGTTAGGGGCATCAATGCCAACATCATCCTCCAGCAGTAACCGAAATTCGGGCGGTGGATGGCATGATTCAAACCCTGGTAGTGTAGCAGGTCAATGTCGCTGGTAACTATAAGATAAATGAGGAATAACTGGTTATTGAAGTTATTCCTCGTTAAAAAATACTTCCTAGGATGGATAGAAATGAGTTTAAAGAGCCATGTTTTTAATAAGGATGTATTGATTGTATCTATTTCTATGTTTTTTTCATTTTATGCTGTAAGAATTTCTTCCTTAAGGATAATTTCAGATGGAAATAATGTACTGGATGCATTCATTGCGTTGTTTTTTGTGGTCGGATTTTTTGTTTCGGTCAAGAAACTAATTAATTTTATTTTTTCAATATTGTAGTAGGTACAATTTACACATAAAAATTCCTTGTGGCGATTAAGTATATGAACCTATTTATATATAACAAGAACATTGCTGTAATTTTTCTTGGAGTGGTTCTCACATCAATTCTTATAACGTTATCACCAGCTATCACGCTTCATTATGTTGATATTGACATAGCATTTTTCAGTGTTTTAATATCACATTTTATAATTGTAACTTTATTGTATTTTTTATGTTTGAAGAAAATAGCAGGATGTATAATTCGAATCAAATCCGATAGCGCAACGATCAAGTTAACATCTTTATTATTCCTTGTGATTGTTTTTATTCAGTTAGCTGTTTATTGCTACAGAGACTATTTTTTCCATTATGAGCCATCTCATATAAACTGGATGGTGTTTATTGTTTTGACATTAGTTGTCCCCTACTACGAAGAGATTGTTTACAGAGTTTGCGCTTTCGGTTTTCTATGTACAATTTATAAAAAAAATTTAATAACTCCATGTGTACTTACATCTTTGTTCTTTTGCTTTATGCATTTTCAGTATTATAACGTACTTGATCAAATTGTTCTTTTTGTTGTTTCGGTTTTACTATTAATGGTAAGAATTAAAAGTCAAACGCCTTTATACCCAATGCTAATGCATTCAGGGATGAATGCTTTTGTCATTCTTTTAAATATTAAAATAACATTATAATCATGGGTATATTCAGGGAGGAAGCATTAAAGCATCACAATGATACTGAGTATGGAGATATTGTCTTACCCGCTTCATTTGGCATTTCAGTATGCACCATTGCTACATTATTCATATTTTCGGTTGTGACGCAGATTTATTGATAGTGATGAATAGTCAGATACCAACCGATGATCTTATCGTGCATTTCCTCTGACTTCGAAAAGCAAAGGGTTCTGCGGGTCAGTCGTTTGATATGTGTGCGAAGATTAAGATTATGCCGTTCTATCCTTTGGGTATATTTCTTGCTCACCACGTGACTGGTTGCGCTCAATAGGACCTTATAAACCGGCCAGGCATCCGTCATATAAAAGGCAATATTAAACTTGCTTAACAGGGCCAGCAATCGTTGCAGAGTCGAGGCATTTCTCGGGCCGAAGACGTGGGCCAGAGCCCGTTTGCGGATACGGTCATAAGCGTAGAACAACCACCGGGGATTGGCTTTACACCGCACGTAAGACCACTGCTCATCGGCTTCACAGCAGATAACGACTTCCGCTTCGGCGTCGATATTCTCAGTTACCTGTTTTGGCGAAATTTTTTAAGTGTCGCAGAACGGTATTGAGGCTGATGCCGAGAACCCGTGCGGTATCGCGGCATCCGGAACCATTCATCGCCATATTAACAATGGTTTGGTGTGTGTCTGGTTTGGCACCGGAATAGCTAAAGTTGAGCTGAAAGGTCTTTGCGCAGAGCTTGCAGATGTAACGCTGGGCACCGGATGCTGAATGTCCGTTACATCGTACCACCTGGATTTCATTGCACTGAGGGCAGACGACATCAACTTTTGCCATGAATTTTTTCCAAAGTGCGGAGCATACGCGATCAGCAAGTCTGCATCACGACCAAAAATTGACATACATCTCAGAGCCACTAATTTTTCGTAAAAAAGCTGAATTTTATTGTTCCTCGTTCAACTCCGGGGTGACCCGGCTTAAATTTACATTTTTTAAAGGCAGTCTGAGTTTCCCTGAAGAAAATCTCATCACCCGTAGTGTTTACCGAATCAACATCCCCTTTTTCATTAACATATGCCGCATAATCAACAGTACCTTCAATTCTTAATGCCTGAGCCTTAGCCGGCATCACAGGTTCGGGACAGCTTATGCGTTCTGGCTTTTCATCAGACAGATTTTCAACTGCACATGCCACATTTGATATAAGTGCAGTACAAACGAGAAGTAATAATAATTTCATAAGACTAGCGTTCCGAGAGATTCAGCTGACGCCGTTTTACTTCCGGCACTTCTTCGATGCCTTTTGCGCCCAAGCTGGGCGCACACATTCTCCTCGTCCTAAATGACGAGGAGAATGTTAAAATATCATTACCTAAGTCCAATCCTGATAGCCGTTTTCGTGAATCCAGACAAGCCCTGCAGGACAAGCATCAGATAAAAACCAATACCCATTAAAAGCGCCACACTCCATCTCTTCAGGAGAATTTGGGAAACTTTCTCTAAATTTAGAGACCTGTTCTTTTATTGTACCCGTCCAGAACTCGCCACTGTTTCCAAACTTTACTTTACCCTCATACATCAAACGCTCGATAAACCAGAAAAATAACTCTTTCTCTTCATCAAATGACAGCGTTATCTTACCTGATAGGCTAGCTGGGTGAATGTTTTCCCAAATCGTAACCATTGATGCCCCTTCAAGGGCTTCCTTCCTTTTTTCATATTCATCATTCGTAATCATATATAACCCCCTATCTAAACTTGATTTCAAACTTGTTGTCAGAGAGGTTTGAAACTTTATTTATATCTTTATTCCCTATAATATCAATTGTCCATCGAGCTTTAGACTCTTGCGCACTAGTAGAATAATTTCTCAAATTTATAATTTTTCCGTCATACTTAGCGTAGTACACAACACCTTTTGCGTTTCTCACCTCAATAAGAGGTATGCCTCCAGTAAGTGATTGTGCATAATTATAGATATCTTTCTCATTAAGTGCTTCTGAAGCAAAAACTTTTGTTGTTCCTTTCCTGTTACTTCCTCCATCGCCCAACACTTGTGCTATGGACTTGCCAAAAATATTAATATTACCATCTGGTTGTGATTTATCGAAGAGTTTAACTAACTGGCTAGTATTAACTTTCTGAATATCACGTACATAATCTGCTGTTTTCGTTGACAAACCGGTACCTGCAGCCGTTTCGCCTTTAATAAATCCGGCAACAGGCTGAATATTTAGTGTTTTTGTTATATTCAGTTCATCGTAGGCCTTCACCAACTGCTGTGAAAGCTTTTTCAGGCTGTCTTCGGTTTTACCCAGAATCAATGTGCTGCCGGTCGTTACAGCGCCTGTACCAATGATAGCCTCTGGTGCCACAATATCTGCCGCATAAATACCGGCCTGATTCAGGCAAAGCGCAGGATTTGTTTTACAACCAGCGATGACCAGTCTTGCCGCCAGAACCAGCTCGGGGGCCGCACCTACCAGGGTCATCCCACCTGCGGTCAGTGCCATACCTCCACCGCTTGCAGCAGCCACGATAATCGCCGCTTCCCGCCGGGCCTGAACGCGTTTGGCTGCTTCCTTGTCCCCTTTATCTGCCGCAAGAATATCCCGCTGATTATCCAGAGCATATTGTTGTAGCATATGCTCCGTCATATTGTAACGGTAAACATTTTGCGCGCTGTCCGCACCGCTGTATGCGCCTTCGGGCGTATGCGTGGTCAGCGCGCCGGTCAACGCGCCAATCACGCGGGCCGTTTGCTCTTTTGCCTCATTACCGTTTAGCGCTTCCTGCAGACGTTGCAACTGGCGCTCTTGCTCATTCAGATTAGCGGGTTCGAACAGCGTGCTCTGCATCACGACGCCGGCCAGTTCCGCCGCCAGGGCGCCAGCGGCCGCGCCTTTACCATCACCCCGCCCGATTTCCGCGCTGATGCCCGCCAGCACCGCATGGCTGACCGATTTCCCGGCCACGCCTAACACTTCACCGTTATCCCCAATCAGCCCTGCGCCTTCGGCCTGAACCTGATTACCAATATTTGATAACAGCGCATTGACCAGATTGTCCTTAAAGCTGCCGCCATTGATGCCGGTGTTCAGGCTGGAGCTGATCACCGACTGCCCGGCCACGCGCTGGGCAACCTTGCTCCACCCTTCATCTTTCACCAGCGCCGGCAGACGCGCCTTTTCCGGCGCCACGCTAACGTTCATCACCTCATCAAACCCGGCCAGCGCCCCGCCGATAACCATGGATGTTGCCAGAGATTTAACGGAGCTGCTGCTTCCCAGTGCAGACAGGGTTTTTGACAGATTTCCCTGATTTTCAACCAGCGCAACCGCCGCCTGGGAAACCAGGGATGTCATACCCGCATAGGCTGAGCCATACACTGCCGCGGAAGCCGTTGCACCCGTGACGCCGGTTGCTGTGATCGCGCCGCTTCCAGCCAAAGCAGCGAGCCCCGTTCCGGCAGTCACTGCAGCAGCCGCTATCGCAATCACCGCGGCAACGGCCGGATTCAGGCTCTGGCTTTTATAGTTCCAGCTGTCGTAGGCATCCTTGACCACGTTCCACTGTACATCATTGCGGGTGTTCAACCCATTTAGCCATTCGGTACCCGGCTGAACGCCGAGTGCGGTAATGGCTCCCTGCAGCGCCTGACCATTTTTGGTTTTGACATCAGCACTGATTCCGCCTGCCGCATCCACCGTCAGCATACCGCCGGCGTAAACGGAAGGCAGGACCCATTTCCCTTCGCTGTAGCCCTTATTTGCCTGTTTAATATAAAAGCCTTTCGAGGTGCTGACGGTCTGCTCGAAGGTCGTATTCTTTACTGCCAGGAAATTGACTTTTCCGTTGGTACTGGTCAGCGTCGCATTTTTCCCCGCCTCGATTTTACTGGCTTCATAGGTACTGTCATCGCGACTCAGCAGGTTAAGATTGCCTCCGGCAGTAAACTCCGTCACCCGATTGGTGGTCGTATGCTTTGTCTGCTTAACCGTGGTTTTCTGTCCCCACCATTTCCGTTTGGTGGTTTGTTTCTCATAATGGCTGGACTCTTCCATCGCCTGCGCATAGAGCCAGCCACCTTTCGCCGCCACGTCCATCGTGCCTTTCGCCAGCAGGCGCGATGCCTGGAACAGGATACTGCCGCCAGAAATCACCGTCAGGGCACCGCCCGCATTCAGCGTCACTCCGGTCTGGCTGACGGTTTCCGTCCAGCTGTTACCAGATTCACGATAAACGGTTCCCCGCGCGGACTGAAATTGCATATTTCCGCCGGAGGTCAGCGTGATATTGCCATCCGATGTCAGGGTACTGCCGTTAGCCTGAATACCGCCGTTTGCCGCCAGAGTGATGCCCTTCACGCCCTGAAGACGGGTCAGGACATTCAACTCATCCCGGTTGTTGTCATTGCCGCTGTCCGTCACGCCATAGCCGTAGGCTCCCAGCCAGATAAGTCTCCCTGCCTGGAGGGTCGCCGTTTTCCCGGCCGAAATATCCGCTCCCTGTAGGCCGATATCCGCCGCTGAACTGATCAGCAGGTTACCTCCGGCTTTCAGATGGCTGCGTAACTCGGGTATCCGGTTGTCCGGGAAAAAATCGCTGTAACGGTCGCTGAAACTCCGCATATTCAGGTCCGTATTTGCGGCTGACGTAAGACTGATATTGCCCCCGGCATCAAGACTTGCGCCATTGAGGTTCAGGTGCTTGCCGCTGAGCGTAATATCCCCGGAAGCACGCAGCGGCTCTCCGGGCAGCATCCGGTTAAACAGTTCCTGTTTGCGGGCCTGGGTCAGGACGACGCCTGGCTGTTCATGGCCCAGCATCGCTTCATTTTTATCCAGGGTGATATCACCATTCGCAACCAGAGAAATATTCTGACTCTGAACCGGAAGGCGCGTATTTCTCAGCAGAATATTCCCACCCGCAGAAATTGACAGATCACGACTGGCTTCAATGCTCCCTAGCCAATGCACACCATCTGCATGGAAATAGTTCGGTTGTTCACTGGTATGCGAGTTCACGTCGCCATTGCGGCTGACGAGAGTGATATTCTGTCCCTTAAGTTCACTCTGCCAGGACTCCACCGCGCCACCCGCCACTACGGAGAGATCCTTCCCGGCCGTCAATAGTGCCAGTGCGACCTTGATACCTTTTTCTGACTGAAGGGTGATATCTCCCGCGGCTTTCATCACATCGGTGGTGATAATTTGCCCTGCATGCAAGAAAATGTTTTTCGCCGTAATGGTATCCGGGCGCGACATCACTCCGGAATACTGCACACTGGTATCATAGGGTTCATTACTTTCGATACGATCAGAAAAGTCAGCCACAAAATTTCCACCAGCAATGACTTTACTGGCTAAATGACTTTGCGGGCTCCAGCTATATCCTTTTTCACCACTATCAAGATAGCTCATCGGAGGATAAGGCCAGCCCAGCTGATCATATTGCTTATAGGCTTCAGTATCCGGAATGAATTTATTGAATCGTTCTTTGATCCCTACAGGATAGCTACTGGAAACAAACGTTTTCCCTGTCAGGATGATGTCGCCCTTGGCTTTAAGGATACTGGCATCGTTCAGTAACAAATCAGCATTAATGAAGCTGTTTTTACCCGAGTCAATAACTGCCTCAGGCGTACTCATTTTAACAAAGGTACGAGTACGTTCATCTGGTATCCATCGATCGATATTTCGGGTGACGTATGTGCATTCTTCAACCGAATCGCAGGGTAACATCCATTTTTCCCGCTTCGCATAATCCTCCTGATAAAGGTCTTGTCGGTTTTTTATATCACCATTTTTATGCGCATTAAAAAGTACGCCATAAATTCTCATGCCTTCATTATCTACTGCTTCAGACTGAGTCACTATGGTTAAAACATCGCGCACATTGCTGAGTTTATTGGTTCGTATCACCAGGTCGCCGCTATTCGTCTGGATCCTGGCAGAACGGTTCTCCACCAGAGTCGCTTTGTTGCCCAGGGCATCCTTCTGTATCCACAGATTGTTGTTGCTGTGCAGCGCCGCCCCCTCGCCGGTGTTACGCACCGTGGAGGCAAACACCCGCATATCCCCGTGGGCGGTGGTATTGCTGCGGTTGTCCACGGTAGTGGCCGCCAGCGTCATATCGCGCTCTGCCCGCACACTGCTGCCGGCGGGCGTGACGATGTCCCGGCCACTGACGTTCAGGTCTGCCTGTGCTGTAACATTGCTGAGGGTGATTTTCCCGGCCGTCGTCAGGGAAATATCCCGCTGGGTTGAGGTCACGCTATTCAGGTTGACCCCGACGCCGTCCTCAGTGGCGACAAGGCGGATTTTTCCGGCGTACATGCCGCCCAACGCCTTCGTATCGACAGCAAGCTGAGGCTTTGCGCCCTCACCGGTAATGGGTTTTACCGTGCCATCCTTAAAGCTGACCTGGTTCGCCCCCTGGGTCAGGGTAAGCGTTTTTGCGTTAATTTTTCCGTTCAGCTCGGTTGCCCGGCTGATAATATCAACATACTCCGCGCCGTTTCCGTCAAGGCCGTTGCTGCCGATAATCACCGAGCCTTTCTTAACGGCTAATGCATCCAGAGCCCCTTGTTTATCAAACTGCGGCCTGCCGGTGGTCAGGGTAACCGAAGGCGTATTGATAAACCCGCATCCGTCACAGGTGATACCGTTCGGGTTGGCTATCATTACGCCAGCTTTATTGCCAAAAACTTCCAGCTTGCCTTTTAACTCCGAACGATTGCCGCTGGTCACCTCGTTGATGATAAGTTCGGCCGGTTTGCCTTTTAAGCTGGCGTTACCGTTGTCAATGGTGACGCCCAGCTGGGTTTTTCCGCCCTGCGTCGCGTTATTTAACACGGCGCCGGGGGTCCCTGTGTTGAAATCCTGATAAGTGTTATGTGAAATGCCGGCGGCGTTGGGCGTGGCAATATTCACCACCGGTACATTGCCGGGCTTCATGACAACCTGGGTATTCCCGTTGGCCGCAACGATCCCGGCGGCAATCGCGGGATGTAAAGGCTGAACGGCGGTAAGGTAGATCAACAGCCAGCTGGCGCCCCGGGCCAGCGGATGGGCAAGCTTATCCATATCTGAACATCCTTTATTCTGGAGCCACAGGGCCCCTGCTGTGTGCCGGCAGTTAAAGTGAAACGGTGGCCTGCCAGTAAACCACCTGTTTATCCGGGTTCAGTCGGTCGGGATACGACAGCGGGATGCCAAAGGTCAGAGACTGGCTGAGCCAGCGGCCGGCCAGCTCCAGTCCGAGGGAGGTTCCCGTTAGCGTTCCACCCTCGGTTATCCCTTTCTGGTTCACCACGTGCCCGGCATCCAGTGCGACCGTTGCTGACAGTGTTCCCACTTCAGGAACGGTCATCCATTGCCATGTCAGTTCATTGCGCCAGTAGCCGCCGCGGTTGCCGCTGAGATACTGTTCTTTAAATCCTCTGACCGAGTATTGCCCGCCAGCGGATAGCTGCTCGCTGGCATAAAGGCGATCGGGCGTGGTTTGTCCGTATGCGGACGTCAGCCAGTAGAGAGAGGGGGTCAGAGGATAAAACCAGCTTGCACTTGCGCTGAAACGACGAAATTCGCTGCGGGGCAGGTCCGGGTGAGCTGGGTCATCCCGTGTTGCACCGGCGAGAGAGACGCCCTGAGAAAGGGACGGGCCAAAGGTGAGGTAGCCTCCGCTGGTACTCCGGCTGTAGCTCAGTCCGGCGGTCAAACTGCTGAGGGTCGGGCTGCTGACGTCAAGGCGTACGCCGCCCAGCCGGTTTTCGGTTTCCCGGCGGGACAGGGCCATATCCAGCGCCAGACGTTGCTTACCGTCCCGCAGTAATGTCCGGCTGGCCGCCAGTCGTTGTGACTGCACGGTGCCTTCATAGCGCCAGCGCAGCGGGGACTCACCGACGGAAAGCGTCTGATAAAAATCAGACCACGCATACTGCGCGCTGAACAACCAGTATCCGTAAGGAACCGAAACGCCCCCCTGCATACTGCGGCTGCGTCTGTCATGGTGATACTCACTGTCCCTTCCTGCCGCCAGTGTCCACTGGTCTGCCAGACCCAGTAGATTGTCTGCCGTCAGACGGGCATTCATCTGCCCGCTGCCGGTGCTTTTCTGACCACTGTTATCTGCGCCCACATCCAGACTGACGGGAAAACGCTGACTGACCGGTACCAGCTCTACCCGGGAAAATCCCTCCCGGCTCCCCGGCAGAATATCAACGGTCAGTGACCGGGAGTTCAGACGGTTGAGCTGTTCCAGCCCCTGTTCAGTGTCGCGGAGATTCAGTATTTGTCCTTCCGCCCGGGGAAAGACCATTCTGAGGGCATTTTCCTGATGACCATCCAGCGTGAGGGTTTCCACCTTCCCTTCCGTGACTGCAATGACCAGGGTGCCTCCGGAAATATCCTGTTCCGGCAACCAGGCGCGTGAGGTGATAAATCCCCGGGAAAGGTAATCCTGGGTGACATCCCGGACCCGCTGCCGGATATCCTGGAGGGTCATACATCCTTCCGCCGGTAGTCTTATCAGTTTACGTTGTGCAGATAGCGGGAGAGCCGTGACGTTCTCCAGTTGGATATACCGGAGTTCAAAGCACGGCCCGGCCGCTTCAGGAGGGGGAGTTTCCGGCAGTGAGGGGGCGGGAGTGGAATAGCGGAGCATGTCGCGCTGCTGTTGCGTCTGCTCCAGTAAAGCCTTCTGTTGCTGCTCAATAGCATTCTGGTCAGCAGGGCTCAGTGTGGCTGCCGACAGGCCTGCGGATATCATACCAGCCAGCAGAAGCCCAAACCTGGCAGAGGATAAACACGACATCAAAAACTCCGTTTTCTGAAATGTTGTGAAATCTAATGTAATTGTTTGTGATTAAATATCCATTAAAATATCACAATTTAATGAGAACTATTGTCATTTCTCGTAGCGCAGGGATGCCGCCAGGCGGCATAAAAGGCGGCGCACTGGATGAAAATAGGCCTCAGAAGTCAGTCCGCCGAAGCCCGGCGTAGCCGGCTACGATTTGACAGGTTCTGCCAATCCCTATCCCCGCCCTGATAAGCCATACCCACTGATAACGCATCAGGAGCTGCTGTACGCGGTCGGAGTGGTCCCGACAAGGCGACAGCCGCAGTCGGGGCGTATCTCCGCGTTAGCGCCGTTGAGGCGCTTACGAGCGTGTACTCCAGAACCCACCACGGCACCACCCACAGCGATGAAGAAGAATAGTTACAACACCCATCATTAAAAGCGACATCACTCCCGGCCTTCGGCCGGGGGCGGCGGCGCTTTTCAGTGGTGGAGAGGGGCACCTGGCCGGCAAACCGGCGCCGGTTTTATGAAGAACGTCCTTTTGAATGCTGTAACTAATTTAATTCTCCGGCCGGGGCCCGTCGCGCAGCGATGGGAGCTCTCTCTGGTGTTGCCGAACCGGCGCGACCGTCAGGTCGCTGCAAGGGCGGGCATTCTCCGGAGCCTGTCCACAGGGCTGGCGATGAACAGGTTATGTGTTTACAGGATTTATTAAAGGATCTTTAAAAGAGGTACAGAGCTGGTGTTTAAAAGGAACCACGCGCCCTGAAAGTCCGACGGCAGGCACTTTGTGAAAACATCGGTTGGCGTCATATGAAATAAACCCTTGCAGTTATATGTGGATAACAGAAATCGGCCGTCAGAAGTGACGCCGGCGATAACATTTAAGGCCACGTTGACGCCAGGAAGACCGGAATTATGGTGAGGAAAGCAGGCCTGAAGATAAGATAATACGTAGTAGCCGGACAACAGGCGTGCGAAAGCCTCCGGCGCCGGCCGGATTTTCAAAGGAAGGGTCGTTATATGGGGACAGTGGCCAGTCGCGTGTAGTTGTTCCCGCGCGACAGCAGCATGCGCTCCTGCACACGGCGCTCAACCTCGCGCTTCAGCGCTTCATGATCGCCCCTGAAGCGGCCGGTGGCGTATTCCCGGGTCAGTTGCTGACGCACGCGCGTCTCGATGTCATGACGCTGCCGTGATGCATCCCGCCGTGCAGTATCCCTCTTACGGCCGTGAGATTTACGCTCAGCCTGATAGCTGCGAAAACGCTCACGCACAAACCGCCACGCTTTTGCGATCAGTTCGTCCATCTCCAGGGGTTTCAGTTTCTGCTTTTTGCGCTGCAGGTTTTCCCACTCCACACGGCTGCGGCGCGCGGCCGCTACAGCCACCTCAGAAACGTCAAGCGCGGAAAACAGAGCCGGGGTGAAGGTGATATCGGTCGGGATGTTACAGCCGATCTGCGGGTCATATTCAGTCTGATAGGTGATGAGCCCCAGCTCGGCCAGAAACTTCAGCGCCCGGGTGGCACGGCTGACTGACAGGTTGCCGCTCCTGGACTCGGTGGCCAGTCCACACTCGATGGCCATATTGGTAATCGAGCGCTGCACGCGATTGGCCAGCGGATCATAGTGAAAACACATTGCCTGCAGTAGCGCGTCAATTGCACGCCGGCGCAACAATGGTGGCATCCGGTGACGCTTACCCAGCGAACGCAAAAACGCCACATGAATGGAAAAATCAAAACGGGACGTGAAGCCTTCGGCTTTCGCCATCAGCTTACGGCAGAACGGCAGGGTCTTTTTCCCTTCTCGCGGCGTGAAAACCGGGTTCGGGTTTTTAACCTGTGAATAGTGGTTTTGAAGGATATCAGTCACCGCTTCCTGCGCTTATGTTGCACGGAAAGAGTGAGCACAGAAGGTCTTGAACTTTTCTGGGCATAATTCTATACTCCCTGCATAGAGCAACACGTTCTATGCAGTTTATGAAGGCCCCGTTAATCTTTTCTGTCCGCCAAGATTGAAGAAGATTATCGGGGTTTTTGCTTTCTGATTCCGGGGTTATACCTCAGCAGAACCAGTTCCCTGCCACTTTAAAGCGTGGCCAACCAGCAATGTCTAAACGATCAGTAATCTAGCACTCATAGCCAACCGGATCAAGAATGTGAATTTTTACACATCATTTCCACGGCGTTCTGCTTCAAGTTTAATCAGTTTTTCAATCATTTGAGCCTGCGTAATTCCTTCCTCCTCAGCAAACTGAGCCAGTTTCTCTTTTAACGGAATCTGAATGAGCGCATGTATGGATTTATGGGTATTACTACGCCTCGCCAGGGAAGCCTTCTGGCGTTCGTTCGCTGATACCGGGTTTCCTTTCCGATATGGACGTTTAGGTTTTTGTGAGGAAGTAATTACGTTTACGACCTGTGACATCTCTGCCTCCTCAAGCATCTGACTGAATACTTGAACAAAGATACTACAGGAACCGTAGGTCGGCGAAGACTAAATTACAAAATGAAAGATATCGTTGTTGGCGCAGCGGTATCTTTCAGGAGATTGAAATGTTGATTTTGAAGAAAAACTTAATATGAGACCGACCAGTCCCTCCCCATCTCCCAGCGGGACTGCCAGTGCTTCAGATAGGTATCAGCCAGTGCAGGGTAATCCCGGATGACCAGGGCATTTTCGGAGTTGCTGTTCGCCGCCGCGCGGGAATAGTTGAACGACCCCGTTTCCACGTTTCGGCCGTCGGTAATGATCACCTTGTCGTGCATGATTTTAAACTGGCTGACGGTTCGTACAGGAATACCGGCATTGGCCAGCAGATTCATCGCCGCCACACCTGCACTCCCTTTCGCGCTGTTGGCTTTCCAGTCAAGTACCACTTTGACATCGATACCCCGCTGTTTCGCCTGGATCAGTGCTCGCGTTACTTCCGGTGAAGTGAAGCTGTAGCCCATCAAGCGAATACTTTGCTGCGCAGTAACGATCGTATTCAGTACCAGCTGCAGCGCCGACCCTTCAGGAGAAAACCCCGCCTGTACAGTTGGCTGAGCCATCACCCCACCGGAAGCGAACAAAGTCACTGCCAGAAAACCAGACAATACTGAGTATTTCATTATTTATTTCCCCTGTGCTTTATTGATTGCCTGCTGAATATTCTCTGCTTCTGTCATCCCGGAAAAGACGGTGGTGTTATCCTCTGTCGCTCCATTGAGCGGCATAATAATTACACCCGGCGTGCCGGTTAAGCCTGTTGTTGTGACGATCTGATTTATATTCTTCAACGTATTATTGATTGCTTCAATGGTGTGTTGATTAAAATTTATTTTCCCGGATTGTTTTTCAATAATCTCCTGCGTGAGTCTGCCTTCACTCAGCCCGGTACCATAGATATTATTATGGTACGTTAAATAAGCTTCGGCCCCCTTCTCTTTCCAGACCTGCAGACCAGTCTTCGCAGCGAGCAGTGATGCCGGCCAGCGGCTGCCAAAAACTGGCCACTCCATGAAGTAATACCGCACGTTCGTGTTAGCCTTCATGACTTTTTCCAGTTCTGGTGCCAGTCTGCTGCACCAGATGCACTGATAGTCGAAGAACTCGACGACCATGACCGTCCCTTCAGCGGGTCCCCATGATGGGATGTTTTCATCAGACAGAATTCTGGCTTGTTGTGCCAGCGCAGCTGATTTCAACTCGCGACTTTCCCTTTCCTGCTGTTCTGCCTGCAGCTTTTCGCTCATCTGAATAAGAATATCAGGATGCGCACGCATATAATCTGCTGCAATTTCACCAATTCTTTTTTCCTGCTCCGGGGTGAATACAGAAGAATGTTCACTGGCCTGGCCCAGGGTAGAGGTTAACATACAAGAGGAGACAGCCACCGCAATTAAAGCAGTTTTGATATTCATAGATATCCTTGTTAAATAATAAAGGAAGAAATACAAATATTATCACCCTGCCAGCATTATTAAATAACACTGGCAGTGTTGAAGGGGATAAACAGATAAAGTAAGAGGCTTTAAATAAAATTAAACCATATCGCTCTGAATTCTTGCCTGCTGCCGGCGCTGCTTTTCCATTCTCAGCTTCGCATACTGCTCTTCATCCGGAGTCACGACACTCACCGGAGTACCATTTAAGTCAACGCGTTCAGCACCGGCGATCATCGATGACAGGTATTGTTCAGAGCGAGTAATCCGTTTCAGACATTTAATGACCTGCTTATGGGACAGCGGTATCCCGCGGGAAGCTATATCGTTAAATATGGTTTCCCGGATCCCCGTCGCCAGCAGACGTGGTGTATCACCATCAAAAAGTGCGGGCCACCAGGGTTGCAGGGTATCAATGGCCACCTGCAACGCCGGCAAGCGGAGGTAACGAATTTTCCTGTTGGTTTTTTCTGGGTTAGCGGGTTCAGGCGGAACAGGTTTAGCCGAAGCGATCTGCTCCGCTTTCCTGGCCAGCTTTTCTTTTTTGACTTTCCATGCCGGCGGCGTGGTGACATTAACCACTTGCTTGCGCCTGACAATGCGTGGGCTTTCAGGCTCAGTACCAGTCGACTGTTCTGCTGGCTTTTTTTTCAGACTGAGCGTGGGTCGTTTTTCTTCCGTCATAGGTTGAGGTATTCCTGCAGTTAACACAAGGCCAGTAAGATACGCCAGGTTGCCGGCCGGATCATCCTCCCTGCAGGCAACCGGCTAATCTCTGGCTCGTTATGCAGCCACAATCCCCAGCACTGCCAGATGAACAGCATAGAACAATACAAAAAAATGGGGTGGCCAGAACCGTTTAACCTGTTTCCCGATATCAGAGCACACACTCACGACAAGAAGGGCGATCGCCAGACCAGCGACAGACTGCCCGGCATCATGAAGATTCAACAGCAGGACCATTACCGCCCACAGAAAAGCATAGCCCGTTCTTTCCACCGCTTCCGTGGCGCGGCACAGCCGGTAACTGTTGATCAGCATAAAGACGCCAGCCAGGCCATAGCTGTCCGCGGACAACGGCACCCAGGCGATCACAATAGCGATAGCCAGAAGCATATCGTTACGGGTCCGTAAGCTGAACCAGCGCATCGCCTGCCCCGTGACAGCGAATGAAAAAAGGATATTGCCCATGTACCAGGGATAGCCCACCAGGATAAACGCCCCCTGAGCGATCATCGCCCAGCACCAGAGATGATTCAGCTGCGACTGGCGGATTTCCTGGTGCCTGGCCAGGTTCATTCCCCACACCAGTCCGAACAGTGGAAAACAACCGCGTCCCAGCAGGCGCATCACTTCATTGTTTCCGGCCAGCAGTAAGCCAGTGTGGTCAATCACCATCAGTACCAGTGCGACCGTTTTAATCATATCCGTTTGTCCCGGTGTCCAGGTCAGCAGGCGCTGAAGCCAGCTGTCTGTCGCGCCAAGAAATGTGTGTTGTGCTCTCATGTTTTTTTCCTTTTAGCGCTCTGGCAGACTGCCCGATTTTAATCGGGGAGGCTGCCGGAGCAGACAAGCCGCAGGCGCGTCAGTCGCCCCCGAGGGTTTTCTCGCGGTTCAGGTCACGAACCATGTCCCGCTCCACAGCCTGCAGACGATCACGCTGCAGAGTTTCTGAGGCCACCTGCTGAATCGCCGCCTCCTGGCGCCGGAACTGAGGATCATCCGGTAGCGTCGTTTTCTCCGTGCCCGGCCGGTCACGCTCCAGTCCGCGGATGACGTCCCCGATAACCTCTTTCACCCGGTCCACCGGCTCGCCGGCTTTACGCGCCTCCCCGGCCACTTCCCGGGCAGTCTGTTCCGCCTGTTTTTCCATTTCGCGGCGCTGCTGTTCTTCTGCCGCCCGCTGCGCCAGAACCTCTGGCGGGAGGATAATGTCAGCCCCGGCCTGCGGTACCGGAGCCACCGGCGCCGGTTCAGCCCATACCCGCCCGCCGGTAATGGCCCCGGGGTTCCAGGGACGGTCATCACCGGCCAGCCGCACCACCACCCCGGTATCGGGATTGTCGCGGGCCATTCTGACCCCCTCTCCTATATTCCCGGCCAGCAGGCTTTCACCATTGCGGCTGTTCTGCAGCGCCACGAACCGGGCGTCTTCATTGCCCATAATCCTTCCCTCTCCGCCGATAGCCTCCAGCCGTCCGTCCCGATCGGTCAGCGGGCTGAGCCAGATACCGGCGGCTTTCCCGTTCTTATCGAATGCCGGCAGCGCCACATGCGGCTGAGGGTACTTTTTCCCCGGAGAAATGAATTTTCCCGGTGAACTTCCCTGTGCCAGACCGGACTGCTGCAGGGCTGCCCGGCCAGCGGCGGTTTCATCCAGTGGCCTTGCCCGCCCGAACAACAGATCTGCGGTTTTCACCGCCCGGTCGTTACGGGGTTCAAGAATATCGTGCACCGTCGCCTTCTCAGGTGAATGCTGGATGGCCTTTATCCAGCCCTCACGCCTGTCGGTATAGACCTGCACATGCTGTTTCATGCGGGACAATCCCACGTAAGCAGACTCGAAGCTGGCCATTAGTTTTCGCGCCCCCACCATACCCTCCAGCGCGATGGCATACGGTTCGCTGGCCCCCTGGGCGCCGTGAGCCGTGATAGCGTAGGCGAGGTCGATATGCTGCTGTGCTTCATCCGCCTTCGGAGTCAGCGTGCGGGTGGTTTTGCCATCAGAAAGCGTGACACTGTCACCCGAAACAGACTGCACCTCCCAGACGCTGTTGGCCACATAGCCGCGTTCCGGGTCACTCTTGCTGAAACGCATTCTGTCCCCCTGAGACACGGTGATCTCTTCCTGGCGATAAAGCGTCACACCTTCAGCAGAGGCTTCACGGGGAGAGATATATCGCTCCTTTCCTTCACTGTCAGTCAGGGTGATCAGCTGATTATCCTTATCCACATTGTCGATACGGTGGTATACGTTATCAACCAGCGCCACCGCCCCCTTGTGAGCTGTCCAGGTCGACAGTTTGCGCAGTTCACCGTCACGGATGTTGCTCGTGACCAGCACCGGCAGGGTGACTTCCTCCCTGCCAGTTTCCCCGTTCTCCCGCCTCGCTTCATGAATCAGACCGTTCAGTGCCCGCCGGTCATTATTCAGATGGGTTATAATCAGCGTCTGCGACTGTGCCTCCGGGGTCCGTCCGGTATAGTCCTTCACCAGTGCCTCGTAGAGCGTCGCGGGATGGCCTGCCGGCAGGCTTTCCCCCTTGCTCAGCGCCTTACGTATCTCCTCTTCCTGCGTCGGCGTGAATTCCACCACTGAACTGCCCGGCACCCAGGCGCCTTCTTTCCTCGGTACTCGCTCCGGCGTGACCTGCTCGATGGTGGCCAGAGCACGATCTATATCCCGGTCAATCAGGCTGTAGACCGCTGGTCTCAGCTCAGGCACCTGGCGCACAATCTCTTTCATAATGGCAACGTCGGCGGCGCTGCGCTGCTGCATCAGCCTGAACGGCTGGCCCGGCGAAATGGACTGCAGCTGGTCGGTATCTCCGCTGAGCACTGCGCGACCTCCCCCGGCCGCAATCAGGCTCAGGGCTTTCGCCGTGTCTGACAACCCCACCATCGAACTCTCATCGAGCAGAAACAGCGTGTTGCTGAAATCGGGTGTCTGGCCATTGCGCTGCAGCAGCTGCGTGTCGTGGAGGAACGACGCCGTCGTGCGCGCGTCCACGCCGGCACTCTGCATTTCCCCGACCGCACGATGCGTCGGCCCCAGACCGATGACATGCGGGCGGGTCTCTTCCGGCAGCAGACTGATGGCACTCATGACTGCCCGGAACTGGGTGGTTTTCCCCACCCCGGCATACCCCTGAACCACCGTGAACCGGTCCGGGGTTTCCAGAATCATCCGGGTCGCCGCCCGCTGTCCGGCGGTCAGGTCCGTCATCAGACTGGCCGGCACGCGGTCCATCAGGGGGGCCACCGCGTCTTTGCCTTCCAGCACCCGGGTCAGGATGCTTTTCTCGGCATCCCAGGTCTGACGGGATATCAGCAGGTCGTTACCGTGGCCCGGGGAGACACCGACATTCAGCAACTGTCCGGACTTGATTTGTTTCTTAATGGTCATCTCAATAGACCACATCGGGACCTTATCACCCCCGGTTTCCAGTGCCGTCGCCAGCAGCTGGGGGCGGGTGAAGGTCAGGTCCTGGCTCTCTAGCAGCGGGATGGCCAGGTGAATGGCCTGTTCTGCCGGGGTATGCAGTCCGGCCTTCTGCTGCGCAATGGCCGCATCCAGGTCCGTCTCTCCGGATCGGGTCTTCAGCTGCTCTGAGACCACGCTGAAGGCGGTATGCCGCGACAGCTTCTCCGTCGTGCGCGCCGCATCCTGCGCCGAGTACAGCCGGAGATGACTTCCGCTCTGCGCCAGCTGGTTGAGGGTGGCGTTATCCAGCTCACGCTGCGTCACCGACGCAAAGACCGTTGCCGTCTCGCTAACCGACCGGCCGGGACTTTCCACCCAGCCGTGGCCGATTTTAATACCGTCAAACACGCCCGCGCCCACGGCCAGGGTCTGCGTGGTTTTCTGCCCCGGCCGCTGTACCGTCAGCTGCCCCTCCTCCACTTTCATCACCGTGACGCTCTCCCCGCCCTTCAGGCGTGTGTCCGGTATCTTCCCGAGCACCGCCAGACGTTCCCCCTCTGCCACCGGTAGTGTCTCTGCCCGGAACAGCGTCCACTGGCTGTCGACCGCGGAAACCTTCAGATCCAGACGGACCCCTTCCCGGTCTTTCAGGGTCAGCATATTGCTGCTCGCGGTCACCCGGTCAATGACAAAGCGATCATGCGTCCGGTTCTCCGGATCCCAGCGTTCCATCACCATCCCCTCCCGGTAATAATCCCGCACGCCCCGGCTTTTGCTGTCCAGCCACACCGGCGTCAGGGCTGTAATGGTCGTGTCTTTCTCACCCAGCACCCCCTCCTGTCTGAGGGAGTCACGGATAAGGCCGTTGAGTACGCTCTGTTCACGCGTCCCGCTGATTTGGGCCACGCTTTCCTGCCCTTCACGCACGCTGACGGCAAACTCCTGTGCCAGCCGGCTGTAGCGTGCTCCTTTATCCGGTTCACTGATGATGTCGGCGGTGGTCTGATGGCCACCCTGCCAGCGATACGTATTCACGCCGCTGTCCTTCAGCACCGTCAGCGCGCTGCCGGTCCCGCTGCGCTTCCCGCTGTCGGAGAGCAGGACCTGCACGTTATGGCGCATCGCGCCATCGAGCAGGGAAATCGTTTCCTTCAGGCTCAGCTTCTCCGCCTGATCCACGATGAGTGTTCCGCCCGGAATAAACGCCGTCCCGTCCTGCAGGGCGGATTTACCGGTCACCGTCTCCCCGGCCAGACGCACATCACCGGCGAGAAAATCACGTGAGCGGGTATCGGCCGCCAGGATATGGACGTCACGCCCCTGCTCCCGGGCCATCAGGGTTAACTCGGCCACCCGCTCCCGCTGGCCGGTTGCACCGCCCTGACCGGAAACGATACCCATTACCGGGCGATCCTGCGCCAGCACGCTGACGGCATCGCTGAAAGGGACCTGGCGCACCACAGACGCATCGGGCGTGACTGAGACATGATTCTGGCGCTGCACCTCCTGACTCAGGGCTTTGACGGCGAGTTCATCGAGAACGTGGATGTTTGAGGTGAACAGGCCTTTCTCGCGATCGAGAGGAATAAGCTGCTCCCGTTCAATGGCGGCATCGATGCCCTTTCTCGCCAGCTCAAACACACCGTCCTTCGCCTCCAGCTGGCCGACCGTGCGTGCCAGCAGGTCGGCATACGTGAACTGCACCTTGCGGTCGCTGAGACCGGCAATCGCTTTCGTCACCACATCCGTGATATCCGGACCGTCAGTGTTCACCGGCGCGGCAGGTGCACGGGCCAGCTCAGCGGCTCGCGCATCGGCGGCCTCACGGTACCCCCGGATGTCAAACCCGGTCTCCTTCAGCGTGTTCATCCACTCCACCATCTTCTCTGCCGGATCGATGGCTTCTTTCGACTTGCGGGTATCGAGCGCGGCCACATCCCGTGACTTCAGGGAGGCATCGGGCCCTGCGGCCTCCCTGACCTCCTGAGTCCGGGTGGAGAAGGGTTCCACTGGGACCCCTTTCATCTCCCACATCCCGTGTTTGCCCACGACTTCCGTCTCATAGCCAAGCTTCTCAACCAGGGGTTTGAACGCCTCCCGGTACAGCTTCCCGAACGCTATCTGGTTCGCGTACACGTTTTCGATAAAACCTGTTTTACCGATCTTATCTGTGCCGAGAGACTGCCATTTGTCCCCGTTCTGCGTGGCGTTAATGACGACGGCATGGGTGTGTATCTGAGGTTCCTGGTTACGGTTCGTGTCGTGGTTGAATTTCGCCACAATCAGATTTCCGGTCAGCACCGTTTCGCTTTTACCGTCCGTCATGACCCGGGTCGCGGCCAGCGTCTCCAGTTGCCGCACCGCTTCGGTTACCGCCTGGTTGTGGGCATCGATAAGGCGTTTATCGCCGCCCAGCATCGCCATGACCGACACGCTTTTGGGGGCCGAGAAGGTCAGGTCATAACCGGGCCGGTGCCTGTTGGCGCCGTCCTGTATCCGGGTCAGGTCGCTGCCATCCGGTAGCTTCCCTTTCAGCAGTTCCGTAAACAGCGCCTTATCCACGGCTTTCCCGTCGATCCCCAGCGCCTCAGCCCCCTTACCCTGCCAGCGTTCGTCCATGCTCCCGATGACGTAGTAATTATCCTTATCCGTATAGTAATTACCGGCACTGCCCGCTGATTTAACGGAGCCAATCGACATCATCAGAAGTTCCCCCCAATCTCGACATCATCCTGCTCATCGTGGCGGTGGCTGTGGTTGATATTGACCTCTTCACGCCGCTGCATATCCCGCTGCGTCTGCTCATCAGCCCAGGCGTCATACGCCTGCATGTCTTCAATCACACCGTCCTCGTTCATGCCGGCCGGCAGCATGTCCTGCCCCTGCTCTGCGGACTGCTGCGCCAGCTCCTGTTCTGTCCCGCCTGCAGCTGCAGCAGGGGTAACGGCAGAGGATGCTGTTGAGGCAGCAGCGGCCGCTGCGGCTGCTTTTGGTTTGGTCAACGGTACGGTCGTGACCCGCAGGACGGGAGGCTCAGCTGCCCTGGCGGAAGGTTCCGCTGCCGGACTCTTTGTTGTCGGCGGCGCTTTTACCGGTGCCGGAGATACTGTCATGTCTGCTGGCGCAGGCTGACTGACCGGCTCAGGCTGTTCTCCGGCGTGAGTGTCTGTATCAGCCGGCCCCGATGCCGGCGCATCCGGCGTGAAAAGTGCCCTGGCAAGACTCCCTTCAGCTTCCCGCTCTTCAAGCAGCGCACTGAGCCGGGCGTCTACACGCGTATCGAGTCGGCGCGGAATAAATCCCTCGGCAATTTTCGGACGCGGCTTGTATTTGAGGGCCAGCTTCACGGCCGGATACGGTCCGGGCAGCGTGACGTAACAGGACAGGTCCGGCAGCGTCTGAATATCGGAGTAACTGACCAGGGTTTCCCGCTCTTTTTCTTTTCCGGTCGACACACCATCACGCACAGGGTCCGCACCGTAGGAATACTGCTCGCTGGCTTTGAGAATTTCCTTCTCGCCAATTTCACCGGCAGCAAACTCCGCAATCTCCTTACTCGGGGAGCGGAAGAAGGCCCGGGTGTTCATCACGTCAAAGAGCGTGGCGGCAGGCTTGACGCCATAGATGTCTTCCAGCTGGGCATAGGACTGAATACCGAACACATAACAGCCACCAAATTTACGCGCCTCAGGGAGGATTTCGACCAGGTCCGGCAGCTTGTGCAGCGTGGGGAGCTCGTCAGCGAAAATCCACACGCGCCGGTTACGGTTCTCCCCCATCGCCAGCAGGCCGCGGATGGCAATCGACAGCCACATCGAGATAACCGGCTTCAGGGAAGCATGGGTGTCAGCGTTGGAGGAGATAAACAACCAGCCATTGGGTCGGTCCTCACGGACACCGCGCATCCAGTCCCGGATAGTGAACGGCTCGCCGTTCTTCTCAATGCCCTGCAGGTAGCGAATAGCCTTGACGTAGTTGGTCAGCACGGCACGAATGGAGATGGCCGTTTTCTCAATTTTCTCTTCAACCAGGTTCGCTGCCGGCGTGTTCTGCAGATAGGCGCGCAGCTTGTCGATTTTAATGGACAGCATGGTATCAACCAGCTTCTCGTAGCTCCGATCGTCGTCTTTGCGCATCAGAAACGCGCCTTCGGCAAAGATAGTGCGACCGGAGCCCTGCCAGAACGGGTCTTCTTTGGTACCCATCGGGATAAGGGTGTTGGAGATGTTGTCGAAGTCCGGCAGTGTCAGGCACTCTTTCCACAAATCCCAGGCCGCGCAGCGCGAGTCCAGCGGGTTGAGGATTTTATCCAGTGACGGGTCGTAATAGCTTTTGACGAACTCACAGGAGCGATCGTAAATGATGGCCATATCGCCCCGGGCACGAACATAATTCAGTAGCCGGCGGATTACTTCTGATTTACCGGAACCCACGGTACCGTGGAGGCAGAAGTTCTGGATTTCGGAGTTTTTAAGAATAGGCAGGTCGCCAATTTTAATATCGGAGGCCATACCATCACGCTTCATCTGACGGGCCACTTCCTTGGGCTTATCGGAAAGCTGGCGCCCGCCGGTATTCTCATCCTCACTCTGCTGTTTCCCCTGGCGGCCCAGCACCCAGCTGGCGATGAAGAACGTCACGATACAGATAACAAGAGAAACCACGGCAGCAAAGACGAAACTGGTCCACAGCTGCTCTCCGCACCAGATAGTATATTTATCGGCCAGGATTTGTTCTGAGGTATATTCCAGCGACTGGCCGTAATACTGAATGGTGTATACCGGCTGGGAACGAATAATATCGCGCATCGGACCCAGCGTCGTACACCACCAGTATACGCAGCCGTTCACAAAGGTTTGCCAGCTGAGCCGGTACATCAGCATCAGTCCGCACAGCACCCAGAATAAAATAAACAGCACGTAGAAAATAATGTTGGCAATCTGACCAAACATGCGAAAGCGCATATTGGCGATCTGACCGCCCTGCGTCATATCTTTGGCATTGAAACTCATGGCACTAATCCGTCAGTAAAGTATTAGGGTCGGAAGGACAAATCAATCAGCGAAAACAGACCTAACGGGGTTGCAGGGAATAAGCCTCCCCCACAGCAGGATGTGGATAAATATCGCCAGGCATCAGTTTATATGTTTCAAGAGACCTGACAGGTTCAGATATTGCCATAAATAACCTCTGATCAAATAAAGACGAAAAGATTCCGCCGAAGGCGGCAACGCCTCACAGATGCACAAATAAATTGCGCAACTGTTCACCGTTTAGATGTGGAATTAACTGATTATTTGACGAATTAATTCTGACACACCAGAAAGGTGATGCCAGTCTGGCCCGGAGTGCCCGGGCCGTGGAGTAGAAAACTTACAGAATATTTGCGATCGATTTTGCCAGCTGGTCTTCAAGAACAGGCTGGGCTTCAGGGAACTTGAGGTTAACTTTATTAGCGTTAGAGACGACGCGAGTCTGGTATTTGTGCTGATTACCCGTTTCCGTACTTGTCTGCACTTTTGCGCCGGATGTTCCCTGACGCAATACGGCCACGTTATCAGTCTGAACCTGAGTTTTAGTTCTTTCCGCGATCTGAACATCGGTGATCATGGTGTAGTTCACATCTTCCACCATCGCATCCGCCGCCATCCCCACCAGACCGGCTGCAAGCCCTACCCCCAGGGTCGCTCCCGCAGAACTGGAGTTGTAAGCGGTAATCCCCGCCCCAAGCGCGGCGCCAGTCACTGCCCCCTCATAACCCCGGCTTAACCAACCCTGAGACTCACGAAGGTCCATTTTATCGGCCTTAAGCACGTTCGCCTGGATCCAGTAGCCCGCCGTATCCGGGTTACTGACGACCTGATATCCCTTTGAAGTGACGGCGCTGGCAATTTTTGCCTGCAGGCCACTCATATCCTTATCAGAGGTATTTTTGATTTGCAGATAAACCGTCTTATTATTTGAAGGTTCCAGCCAGATTGTTTCGCTCATCTGGGTTTTTACTTCCAGATTTCTCTTTTTAATAGCGGTTCCCATTGCACTACATCCAGATAACACCAGCGCAGAGCTGACGACCATCACAGCCATGACTTTATTAAGCTTCATCCTGAATCCTTGTGACATAATCAATACGAGTGAATACACATTCTCTTATAATGTCGGAATGCGCATTCACTATATACGAATTTTAAGCGAGATGTAAAAACCAATTAAAACCTAGACAGCCAATAATAACAAAAAGAAACTTTTAGCCTGTTAATAAACCACCATAATTGATAGGTTGCCTCTGGGTGATTACCCACCAAACTTTTCTGCGCGGAAAGAGTTCACCGTTCATGATTTCTAACCGATTCAATAACAGACGTCAGGGTCGCCAACTGATAACGACTAAGGTCAATATTCATAACCATAAGTGTTAATAAAAGACTGAAGCCGGTAACAACAATAAAAACAACCGCATTAATTCCGTTATATGCAGAAAAAAACGCCAGGCATGGGAATATAGTAAAAATAACTGCTCCATAAGCTCTGCATTTCTTTGCTAAAAAACCAAAGAACAACGACTTTTTCCTGAAAGACTCAGGTAAAGAAAGGAAGAGTGAGCGGGTATTCGCGGTTGCAATGATAGAAAAAATGCCCACAACTGCCGCAAAAACCATTGATGAAATTCTATCAAGACCCGTAGAAAAATCACTTATCCCATATGAAAAATATGATGAAAGTAAAAACCCAAACATAAAAGTCAAGCCAGGCCAGATACAACTCCAGAATGAGGGGATCGTTAAATCCTTCTCAGTCAGAACTAGTTTTAACTCGTCAATTTCATCTTGTATTATTTGATGGGTTAACATTCTTTCCTCCCTATCCCTTTGGTTTCTCGTTTTCTAATTTTGTTGCCTTATCCAGTAGTTCTTTGGTTGAATCCGCGCCAGGCAGTCTGGTTTGATGCTCTTTCTTATCATTATAAGAATTTTTGAAATCATTTCCTTTTGTTTTGTGGTCATTTTCCAGTTCAGCCTTCTCTTTTTTCACTTCAACGCCTTGCTGTTGTATGTTTTCACGGGTTTCCTGATGCTGTTGTTTATTCTCTGCAATCATCCCATCCACTTTCTGACCCACATTATCCTTAATACCCGCATCTTGCGTCATGGCATCGATACGACCAGAATTTTGTCCGTAGTCAGCCATTACCGAACCATTGTCACCACCACCTGACACCCCAGCCATATTCTGTCCGATGCTTTCACGCCCCTGTTGATACGCGGCATCAACCCTGGGTTCAACCTGCTCTTTGACGAATTCACGTGCCAGTGCTTCACGCTGCGCCGCAATTTCAGGAGAACTGGTATTGGTCAGAATGGCCTCGGCATCCTGTGGAGCACGATGCTGAACAAAGTTCGCAAACTGTTGAGTCAGGTTTTCGTTCATCTGGCCAGTCATGCTCTCTGTGCGTGACGCCATCTCACTGTATTCATGGCTGCGTGTCCGGCTGGTTGTATACTGGTCATAGCTGTTTTTGGCACTGGAGAGTGACGCGGCAAACTGGTCAACACGCGAGCTGGCATTATTATCGGTAATATTGCCCGAAGTGGTGGTTTTGCGGCTGGTAAAGTAATCCGAAGCTTCTTTAAAGTCTTTCGCCGCCTGGCTGCTGGTATCGTGCCTACTGTCATGAGATTCCCTTCCTGATTCGTTTGTCGAGTCAGTAGAGCCACTTGATGCATTCACTCCAGCACTAATTTTTGCCCCCCCTTCAGCAGTGAGTCCTGTAGCCCATTTACCCAGTTTCCCGACCAATTGGTCACCACTACTCCATTTAGCATTACCATACATCTCACCTGATACCGTTCCCTTCCTAGACTCATCCATCAACTGCTGGAAAGACTCCTCATTACTGATGTTGTTGGCTTTCGCATTAGCAACAACCGCATTCCACATCTTGCTTCTGGCCATCGAATCCTGCGAAGACTCGGTAGTATCGGCCCCGGTCGTTGTTGATGTGCTGTTCCCTTTATTGGTGCCAAATTGCTGCAGACTATTCCAGGCACTTGTCACGCTGCTGTTATAGCCATGCAGCGCGCTTTCGGCCTGGACATCAGCCTCACGGGCCATCTGTTGCTGCGCACTGGCTATCTGACGACCGACGTTGATATCCACCGGCAGTTTTGACATTGCACCACCGCTGTCCCAGACCATCGAGCCATCCCGCGTCTGCGTGCTCATGCCTCCATTCGCCAGCTGCCGCGACATCTGTCCGAAACTGGTTGTGCTGTTGGTACCCCAGCTGTAGCCGCTGACGTTCTCCATCTGCATGTTGGCAAACGAGTAATTGCCATCCACCACGCCGGAAGCAGCCTGCGATGTTGCACCAAGCCCGGAAGAAGAAAAATGGCTGTAGGCACTGGAGAAGGCTGCTCCCATGCTCTTCACGATCCCCCACGACAAAGGCGGTATCATCACGGCAATATAGCCCGCGGTGGTCGCAATATCCGAGTTTTTGAGCTGAACCTGCGACAACTCAGAGAGAACAACCGGTACGCCATTTTGCTTCGCATAGTAGGCCATTGCGCTGTTCAGGATGGCGAACAGTAATGGCCACGTCTGCAGCCAGATAAGCGCAAACACATACCCCTTTAGCACCTGCAGCGTCATCATATTAAACATGGCGGCCATCACCATGATCGGGAACATCCCAATCATTATCCCCATGATAACGGTCTGCGTCAGCGGGAGTGCGCGAAGCGCCTGGTGCCCCATTGTGGCCTGTGCCAGCCGCTGCTTTTCAAGGGATGAGGTGTTAGCGATATTGACCAGACTGGCGGTATCGCCACTGCGGGCTGCATAACTCTGGATCCCGCTGCGCAGGGCGTTCATCGTGACGTTCTGGCGGATAATCTGCCCGGCGCTCTGTCCCGAGCTGTAGAAGTAATTGTAGCTGTCGCCAATCATCTGGCTGAAAAGCAGATCGGGATTAGGTTTGCCGCCAAACAGCTGACGAACATAGTAGTTCCAGGTTTTACCGCCTGTCTGAGTATCAAGCGCAAGAGCCGATTTCAGATCCCGTGAGGCCTCCTCGCATGTCTGGAACTGGTTGTTTTTATCAAACACGCCACGCAGTGGGCTCGGGTTTGCAAAAATCAGGGTATACGGATCAGGTGAATTCAGTAATTCCTCAAAAGAGTACTTATGATTAAGGAAAATATCGCCCATCACACAGTTTTGTACGTAATCGGAGAACAGCGTCGTAATTTCAGGATTTTGTGATAAAAAATCCGTACTTTTCGCGACCAGATTACTGCCAAATAACATCCCCGTTTTACTGTACGTGACACTGTCCGGCAGCGCGAAGACCATCTCATAACTCTGGATAAGCGCGTTTCCCACCCGCGTTGTCAGCGACGCCGGAATGGCCAGACCAATAGGTACATTATCGACTTCATAGACCTGCGCAACGTTACTGTAATCGATGATCTGCACAGGGGTGCGAATGACAACCAGCATAGAGACCAGGGTGAGGGAAAAGACCCAGCCAATAAGGTCCATCACGTTGTGTTTTTTTACCCAGTTCCCCGCCACAATGAGTACCGAAATGGCGATACACATCTTTTCTATAGTCGACCATGTGCCGGTCCCCATAAACGCCGCAATCGCGTTCAGGTTGCCCCGTAACCAGTCACCGCCAGCAATGGCATATACCTCAAGCATTACAGATTCCCCCCAAAATGATAGTTATTCTGGTAGCGGGTCATCATGCGGGCAGAGACCTGCTGGCGCATGTAACTCATTTGTCTGTCAACCACAAGCAAGGCGTCCTGCTGAACCTGAACACGGGACTGAAAAGCGGCAATCTGGACACTCGCCTGATTGAGGTTTTCCATGATCATATCCATTGTCGACTGGGGATAATTACCGGTTGAAATCATCGCCCGGGCCTGCTGGATAAGTTCCTGAATGTACTGCAGCAGAATGTCGTAGCCGATATAGTCCGTCAGCTGGTAAATAAGTGAGTTAGACACCCCGAGCATCTGCGGATCGACCAGGTATTTGAATACCGGAATGGTGGTGCTGGAGATAAACCCTTTCTCCTGATCCGTCAGTTTTTCATCAGCCACTGCTTTATTCTGGATATTGCTTAACAAAGCGGAAATCTGGCTTTTCAGCGCCTTACTGGATGTGATGGTCACGGTGGCATCAGCAACGACCTTAAGACACTTATCCGAATCATTGCAGTGGTAGATTTTAGCAGTGCCGCCCTCCATCATGGCTTTAATCAGGTCCTGGTCAGTGGTGCGTGCCGGCAGCGGCGTGATCTCACTGTTCTCACCAAAAATCAGCGTCCCGGTCAGGGTCATCACAAATTCCTTCAGCTCCTTATTGCCGTCAAAGAGCCGGTTTTTGGACAGGGCATTCCACATGATGTTGATATTCTTCATCACACGCTCCTTGTCCTTATCGCTGGCTTTATCCTGCACTTTGTCCATCTGCCCCCCCACCGAACAGCCCTGACGGGAAGCCGCCCAGTCCGAAAAAATGTTGCTCTCGCCGGCAATGTCCTGGCAGACCTTTTGCTGCGCCACCTGGGTCCGAGGAAACAGACCGCCCACAATGCCCTGTGCGGCCTGGCAGGAGCTGAGGTTCATGCTGTTAATGTCGCTCGCCATCTTCTGAAGGAAATCCTTCGCGGTTTTGATCTCCGGAACCGTGGTCTGCAGGGCAAGGTCAAAGAAGTAGCCCGCGGCGTTGGACATAATTTGTTTTGCGAACCGCTGCAGCTGCTCGCTGTTGATATAGCTGAATGACCCTAGATAGGCATCAATCCCTCCGCAGCCGGCATTAATATCAGGGAGCGTCATGCTGACCAGCTGGATCGTTTTCACCTGCGTTCTGGCATACAGCGAACCGCCGGAGGCGTAACCCGCAGCCTGTCCCTGCCAGACCTGCGGCTGGCTGGTATTGGACGCAAAGCCCAGCTTATTGAAGAAGTTATTCATGTCGCCGTTAACATCTGCAGCCGCCGTCAATGACACCCCTAGCAACATCCCACAAAGCACCGATAATGGTTTACGGATGAACATCAGGCTCTCCTTCTTTCATTTTATTTTTCCGTCGAAGGTTGCGGTTTAAATATCGCTGGAAGCTTTTTTCAAAGGCATATTCAAACCAAAAAGCTAGTTCGGCAATGAGTACCCCCAGTAAAGCCGTTGCCAGACAACCAATGGAAAGCGAGAAAAGAATAAAGGGAACGAAATACATCAGGACATTCCACTGATTGATGATGTTATTTGCCGACTCCAGTTTTTCCGGCGGGGTTAACAGGTCAGTGAACACATTGAAAAAAGCATGGCTTCCCCACCACAGAAATAATCCGGAAAAACCAAACATAAAAGCGAGACAATAATAAACATCGAATCTCTTTTGCCGGGATAACTTCAGGCGTTTATTTCTTTCCAGTACGGGTATCGAAGAATATATTTTGTTGAGATTATCCATTATTCGGGTTCTCCATCATCTGAAATACCGTATCCACTCTGGCCATAAAGCCCTGCGCATCCGTGGCGCCCTGCAGGATCGGGTACGCTGCCAGCGTGTTTACGTTCACCAGAAACGTGGTCGGGGTGGCCACCGGGATATTCGGGAAAAAGGTCTGCATCACTTCAGGAGGCGCCGGCAGCGCTTCAGGAAACGCGTCATCACCCTGTCCGTCAATGGTGTAAGAAAACACGGAGAAGCCATACTGTCCGGCCAGCTGTTTCAGTACCGGGTCAAATTTATGACAGTAGGGACAGTGCCCCTGCATGAACAGCACCACTTTCCAGTCGCGCAGGTCCACCTGCTTTCCGTTGCTGAGTCGTAACCAGCGAGGCTGAGATGCCCCGCTCACCGTCTGGGGAATGCCGCTCTGCGGGGAAGCCGTTTCAGTACCGGAGATTCCCCGCGGATCCCAGAGCGACTTCACCTCATCAAGCGTTCCCGCCTGTGCCATCCCGGCCAGAGCAAGGGAAAGAGCCAGTGCCGCCAGCGGCGTCTTAGCGAGGTTCTTCAGGCTGTTTTTCACAGGCTTTCTCCTCTTTTTCGGCTTCAGCAATCAGGGCGTTAAGAATGCGGTATCCCCCAAACACCACCATACCCAGCCCGAAGATTTCCCCGGCCTGGACGGCCAGCTCAGGCTGCTTTCTGACAAGCCGGGCTATCAGGTGGAAAAACACGCCCACGGCCAGCACCCACATCCCGGTGATATCTAAATCCGGAAAACGAATATTTCGCATGACACACTCCTTAGAAATTCGGTTTAAAGTCGCTGGAGACATAGAGGAACTGTTTCGCCAGGTCGTCCTGACTGATAAAGCCGTAACTGAGAGGCTTAACCTGGCCACTTTTCGGGTTAACCAGCATCATCGCGGGGAAGAACTTCACGCCAAGCTGCTCTGCCTGGCCCTGGTCCGTCCGGCTGTCGGGCAGCATGGGGTTAATCACTCCGTCAACCGACACCGGTATCACGCTCAGGCCATAGGTTTCGCGAAAATTTTTAATCACCTGGACCAGCTGGCCATCGATCGCTTCCCGGCCCCGGTAGAAGAACATCACGCCGTAGTGCTGTGCGAGGGTGGAGATAGCCTGTCGCTGTTCGGCATAGTCGGCAGCGAGCTGGTTTTTTACCGTGCCGTTGTAGTAGCTGTGCTGCAGGTTGTAATCGAGTTCGGGGTTTTCCAGCATAGCTTTCTTCGCACTCATCGAGAACAAACCTGCCTGCTGCGTCCAGTAGTTCTGCAGCCGGAAATACTTCACGAAGTTTTCAGACGATGGATACAGAATGGCTTCGTACAACGACCGTTTGGTGGCCGCCTGGAGTGTGGCGAGTTTCTCCAGAATATCCATTTGCGGCGGTGGTGCCGCTGGTGCGGCTTGCCTGTCCTCATCACGGGGCTTCAGTTTCTCGTTGTACCACTGCCAGCCAGCGTCTTTGGCGAAAGCCGGCATCAGGGCGCAGCAAAGGCACCCCGCCAGCATGGCGGCATGTATTGTTCGCATGGCAAATACCCTTTTATGAATTAATGCGACTGACGTGACAGATGCTGATAGACACTGTATTTATCGAGCTGGCGCTGTATCTTTCCTGCATTATCACGGGCTTCAAAGCGGTAACCGCTGCAGTACAGAGGCAGATGATTTATCTGAAGGTCCACCCGCTCCCCGTCCCTGACCACCCATGCGGCCTGAGAAACAGTGTCGCACTGGATCCCCCAGGCCCGGTTGGTTGTCATAAATGCGTTAACCTGCCTGTCCCGCCACAGGCTGTACGACATAATGCTCACCAGAAAAACAACAAACACGCTGACAAACAGCACCACCATTCCATACGATTTTCTCTCTTCCATCCCTGCTCCTTTATTTTCCCTTCTGTAAAAGTCTGGTCAGCGCCGAAAAAAACAGATAATTCATAAGCCCGACACCGCCCATGCAGAGAATAAAGATAACGCTCAGGATATAATCGCTGCCTGATGTTCCTTTGACGGCATCCCATGAAAAGTACAGCACCGGAGAAATGATAATTACCGTCAGCGTCAGTCTCAGAGAAAAATCGACGGCAGGATGTTTGTGAAAATTAACTTTCATTCTTTTCTCTCCCGTTATGAGTATTCTGTTTTACACCGTCAGCCTTGTGCAGCCCGATAACGTAGAAAATGAGTGATGCCGCCCCCATCCCCATCGACTCAGACCAGCCCCGGGCAGACAGTCCTGCAAACTCAACGGCAACAGCCGCCTGGCACGCCACGGCACCCAGGAATATCAGGAGCAGACTGCGGCCTGACATGAACAGGGCGATACAGGCCGGAATGAAAAGAAAGAGCACAAGCAAAACAACGACCATCAAGGACGCAGACATTTAGTCACCTTTGATATGTTATTAATGGAGAGTTACTTTGCTGAAGACTGCGTGAGAAGTTCTTTAATACGCGCTTTTGTTTTTTCGGTCAGTTCGCTGTTATCCGGGATTTTCTGGTTATTTATTAAATCCTCCATGAAGTTTGTGAAATCCAGCTTGTTAAAATCAATCCCCTGGAGTCCCGCGACGGTAATGCCCCGACAGTCAGGACTGCTGGCGCCGCCAAAACCGATATGCAGCTGACCGTTTCTTCCCTGCTGCTGAACGATCTGCGCCAGTTTTGAGTCGAACTGGCAATAGCTCCTTTTTTTCTCCAGGCAAATACCCAGAACCTTTTTAGAGCAGAATTCCCCGATACTGACCGTCAGCTTGTCTTTTTTCGCTTTGGCCAGCGCCTTTTCCTCACTGCTGCAGCGTGCCAGCCCCACATCCTGGCCCCAGCCGCTGTCTTTGCAGCAGTTACTGAAGCCGGCAGCAAATTTCTTACAGAACTTCGCTTTTCCGGTGAAGGCCCGGACATCCACCCCGTTCAGTGCCGCGACGTCCTTCCCCGCAGCAGCCAGTGCCGCCAGCTCAGACACCGCCTGCCCAAAGTCGTTGCTCTTCCCGGACGTGGCTTTATCACATTCACCATCAAGGCAGAAGACATCACCGCCGCAGATCATTTGCTTGCCACTCGTCCTGGTTTCGCAGGAATACGTTGCATATTCATGCAGGCACGTGCCTTCCTCACTGGAGAAGGCGCACTGACGGGATGACAGGGTACAGGCCGTATTCTTCATCAGGCTTTCACAGGAGCCGTTGTCCGCCGGCTGCGTGAGCCAGGTATCCTTATATTTCCAGCAGGCTTCCGTGAACGAGTAATCCCTGCCTCCGAGGGTGATGGTTCGCGTTCCTCCCGGGCTGATACATTCCTCGCCCGTTTTTTTTCCTTCATCCTTACTGAACGGACAGCTTTCCACCCAGACGACTTCAGGTGCGTAGACGGTTTCGGTTTCCTCCATCACCAGGGTGACCGTGACCTGTACGGGTTTCTGGCTGGCCGATGATACGGTTCGTGATATTTTGCTTACGGCAAAGTTCTGCCCTGCAGTGACCGCTTTGTCCACACCAAACGACTGATGAATCTTCCCCTGCCCGTCATAGGTATATTTCGTACAATGCGTGTTCTGGCCGCCTGAACATATCGATTCTGATCGTGGCCAGTTGATCACATCAATGGGTAACGTTCGTTCAAAGAGGGTCAGACTTTCACTGACTGCACTCTTGCAGCTATCCCGCACCTTCCCTTCGGCGTCGCATTCTTCAATCCAGGGGATGACCAGAGGCTCACCATCCACCGAGGCATTCAGCAGACGACCGTTGGTCGGGATCGTCAGGTTGCCACTCCATTGCCGGGTACTCCGGGCATAATTCAGCGTCACCACCTGCTGATAGGTTCGGTTAACTTTCTGCGTGGTGGCGTTATCCTTCAGGGTCGCTTCGCGTGTGCAAAAATTTTCCACCTGCAGATCGCGTTCGCAGGTATGGTTGGTGAATTCGCTGCGGTTAACCACCTGGGCGGTACAGGACTGTCCGGTATCGCCGACAATGCTGTCGGCACGGGATTCTGTATCCCTGGCGGCCTGAATAAACGGCGCATCCTGAGATATCTGATCCGGTGGCCGGTTCGTGAACGACTCCGTAATCGCTTTGCCGGTATCTCCCTGGCTGAACTCCAGGGCTGAATCGCTTTTCAGGGAGCTGTCTCCGCTGGCTGTGACGCCGCCGTAGTATTTTGTCTGATCCGGGTTGTCGGTATACCCCGGCAGGTTTTGCTCACCACTGAAATTTTTTAGTGAGTTCAGACCATTGCCCTGCACCTGTTTCGCAAAATCCGAACCGGCTTTATAGTCACTTCCACTGTCAGCGCAGGCGGGGGATGCCAGCCAGATGAAGGCGCTCAGGACAAAAAAATGCGCGGTCAGCACGGAAATAACCGTCTTCATTTCCACCCTCCCTCATCCCTCACCATTTCCGGTAACGCCATGAAGTACGGTTTATCTTTCATGGCAGGCTCCCGGCGGCATTCGAGGGCGCATCAAGCATCTGCCGGGCCACCTGTGCGCAGTCACCGGTTTGTGCGACTTTCTCCAGCGCCTGTTTGACGTGAATGTTACCGCGTACCACGTCATACCCGGCCTGACACCGTACCACCAGAGACGGCACACTCCGGATGCCGTACTGCGTGTACAGTGTCGGGTCGATCTGCACCCCGTCGGTCACGCCATCCTTCACCAGCTGCAGCACCGCGTCAGTGGTAGTCCTCATGTCGTTATTGACGAGCCCGCGCAGTGTCGCCGGAATACCATACAGCCGGGTTTCGTGCAGCATCCGCTTCAGCCCCTCTTCAGGTATCGAGAAGGAGACAAAGTACAGCGCCCCTTCTGCCGGCTTTTCCTGATTCGCCGCTTTCTGCTGGCTGACCAGATTATCGATAAACTGGCGGTCAGATTTGGGCAGAGGATTACGGCTGATTTGCGCCTCAAGCTCCTGCTGCAGCTGTTTATCCGGATGCTGGCGCAGCTGTTCGCTGAGGTTCTCCTGCTGCTTCAGCCATTCCCTGTCTGTAACCGAGGAAGTTTCAGCCAACACTGCTCGTCCGTTCAGCAAAAGCATGACCATAAACAGATTCATTAATTTCATGAGAGACTCCTGTCAGAGAAAGACACAATTGCGTTTACGCCACATCAGATAGCCGTAGTTCTTGCGGGTGTTGGGTGGATTTTTGCCGGCCTCCCAGCGCATCACGCTGCGTCCAAGCGGATGGCACTGACCACTGTCCGGATACATGTTCACCATCTGATAGCGCCAGCGCTCTTTCGGGATGATCGGGGAGGGATATTCGTAACAGACTGCCTTGTCCTTCCCGATACTCTCCATAATTTGTCCCTGCCGGTGGAGCTTGAAGGCCATACGCTCACTGACCAGTACCGACGACTGCAGCGGGCTGGACTCATTACTGACCTGGCCGTTAAACGGGTAAAGTGAGCCGTGACTTCCACCACACCAGAAGAGCACATCCAGTGGCATATGGAATGCACTGGCCAGCGCATCCGCTGCGCAGGCGCCCTGCGCGATGGGGTTGGCAAACAGGATGGCTTCCGGATTCAGGATGGTGGTGAGGCTGCTGTCCACCCAGGTCGGGTCAATCTCGGACAGATAGGCAATATCCATGTCTCCGCCTTCCAGACACCCTGCCGAAGTGATGATGTTCAGCCAGTACGTCAGCGGGTATTTGTACCAGTGAACGTGATAGAAGGCGCCGTTCACCTGCTTATCGTCCTTTCTCGCGGTCCCCATGCCGGTCTTGCCGAGATTGATACTGAAGCCCCCCAGATTGACCATACAGCCTGGCGAACGGCTGACGTCCGTCATGGCCATCGGTTCCCAGTACCCGATGGCCAGGCCGGGACGAACAAAAAGCGGTGGCGGCGCCGGACACAGCTGCAGGGGACTACCCGGATTGCTGGTATCAGGCAGATCGCCTTTACCAACCTGCACGCTGCCGAGTGATAAAGGAAATATGCAGCGCCAGCACACATCGGTGATCGGGTTGACGAATCGACCTTCACACGACGGATCTGCATGTACCTGAGGGACTAACGAAAAAAACAGGAGGATAAACAAAAATGATATTTTTCTCATTGATTATCCCTTCCCCTGAATTTTTCCCAGATGTTGTTTACACCATCGATTATTTCTTTCTGCTTTTTTAAATCCTGTCCCTTAGCGAACTCCTTCAGCACGTTGGAAATAAACTCCAGCCTGTAAACCTTACGCCAGAACGAGTCCTCATCATGTGGTTTTAAAAGAAAAAGCTCATCCAAATCCTTTTCCATATCGCTGATGAGATACTTTGCTTTTCCTTCAACATACCGACAATACCGCCCCTTCTGTATTTCATAATCGTCAATTCTTTCTTTCAGAAGTCTTTCACATTCACGTCGGTGGTTAATTTCTTTATTTTGTCGAACCACCGTAAGCCACTGAACAACAATTAATGCTGCGAGAGCAATCTCGGTAATAGTCATATAATCACCTGACAAATAATCGTAATACGGAATCGTACGGGTCAACGGACGGGAAACACCTCAATATTCAGCCGTTCACCGGAGGGCGCCGGCGTGATCCGCGCCGGGACCGCCGTCAGGCCAAATCGCTTGCTCAGTACGCCGTTCTGGTCGAAATAGATCCGGCTGTCCAGCGCTGCGGAGGTGTCCGGGATACTGCCACGCACCAGGATAATTTTGCTCATCAGGGTTTCCGGCACCTGACGCTTCATCCAGGCCAGCTGGTCGGCATCGTCACCATTGATGAAGTACAGAGTCTGGACAAACGGTACGGTTTTAAGCGGATTCACCACATCGCCCTTGCGGGCAAACACCCGCCCCTCATTGTCCTTCAGGTCTTCGGTCAGGCGGATGCTGGGATCAAACCAGCGCTGCTCGTATTTCTCCGCACGCTTAATGCCTTCCACCGGCGCCGGACGCTGACTGTTCTCGATAACCCGCTGCTTAAACGCATCCATCGTCTGGTCCCACTGGCCAGAGGATTGCAGTGACTGCAGACGCTGCGTGATGAGCTGCAGCATGTCCTGCTCCCGGACGGGCCATAAATCCCCCCAGGTACCGAGATCAGCCGCCTGAGTCAGCGGCGATAGCAGACAGGCGGCGAGCAGACAGCCTTTCAGTCGTAACATTACTGTTCTCCTTTCATCCGGCGGGCAATGTCGTGCTGGATGTTGCGGGTCACATCGGGCGCGCCCTGAACCACGGCAGGTGAAACCAGAATGACCACATGATGCTGCTGCTGATACTCCGCCAGACTCTTCTCCAGCGCGTCGTTAAACCGATCAGAGAGCGCTTTTGACTGCGCCTCTGTCAGCTGCTTCTGACTGACACTGTCCATAAAGCTGTCGAGCGTCTTCTTCATATCAAAAGCCACCACCCGAGGCGTGGAGTACTCCAGAACCACGCGTGAGAGAAACGCGCTGGTTACCAGGGCGAAAAGCACGAGAGCAACGATGACGGGTATCCGGCGAAAGGGATGAGACGTCGTACTGACCGGTTGTTCGGTGTAGTTTTTCATCACTGTTTATCCTCCATGTCATTCACCGGTATTCGGGATTCAAGCTCAGCCATTTCTTCTTTAAAGTTGCGACACGCGAGGCCGTACACCGCATCGTGGATATCGACCCCCTCTTCCCGGCGCGCTTTCATGTACTCAAAATCCGGGCCTTTTGAGGAGTACATCGCCCGGCTGAGCGGGTCGACGAACAGGCGGTGCCAGGAGCAGTTCGCTTCCACCTGGAGCATAAAAGAGGAGAACCACTGCTCTTTGGCCGAACCGAAGCCGTTAATCATGTCTTTCTCCAGCTTGCTGAACTGATCCGGGTACAGCTGGTTATACTTGGCAAATTCCTTCGCTGACTGTTTCAGAATGGCCTTGTACGATGAGTTCCCCCACGCTGCACGTGCGGCGCTGGAGGCGGTCGGGGAGTCGAAGTCCACGATGTTCTGCGTGATGGTGATGTATGCGCCGGTATGTCGACGCGCGGTACGGTAGCCTTTCTCGATGAACTGACCCACTTTTTCATTTTTGAAATCAAGGAGCTTCCAGCCTTCATCGATGACGTTCAGTTTTTTCAGGCCACGCGGTGACTGATACATCCTGTTCTCGATGTAAATAATCAATGAGAACATCACAGCGATAAGCAGAGATGGCCGCGACTCCAGGCCACCGAGCTCCAGTACCACCATCCGGGCATCTTCGTGGAGTGTTGGTTTATCTGAGTTGAAATAGTCCCCGTAGATCCCATTTACCGTGTACTGATCGAGCAGGATTATCATCTCGTCCAGACGGCCCCGGATTGTTGGGGAATCAGCATATTCATCGCTGTCCTTCGCGTCCTGTAAAAACTGCACTACGTCATCAACGCGTGCATGATTACGTTTGCTTAACCAGGCCGCCTGCACTGCCTGCAGAAGCAGGCCTTCATGGACTTCATCCAGGTTGCCGTTCGGACTGGCCATGACCGACATCTGATCGCGTATACGTTCTGCTGACATGTCGAAGTGAGCATCATCCAGCACGTTGGCGAACGGGTTAAACTTGAGGGTATCGCCATCGAGATATACGCCCCCCATGTTTTCACACAGGGACTTATAGCCATCCCCCATGTCGAACACCCAGGCAAACCCACTTGAGTCGAGCACACTGCGAATGAGGGGCTGAATCAGACCAGTTTTACCTGCCCCGGACGTCCCGCAGACCGCCATGTTGAAATTGGTATTGTTCATTCCCTCGTAGAACAGGTCGATGAACGCCAGCTGATTTCGGTAGGTGGGCGCCAGGAGTCCCGCCGGCGCCAGCGGGCTGTCAGCGACGATCGGCAGGAGGTTAGCCACCTGGAACGTCTCCGCCCGCTTCACCACGCCTGCCGCCTGCAGCTCTTTAAACAGGCCCTCACCACACTTGAACGGCATCATGGCCAGAAAGTTACGCAGGTGATGGTAGCGGGCCGGGATAAGCTGGAAACCGCCTTTACGGTAGCTGTTGAGCACCTGCTGTTCAGCGGCGAGAGAGGCCTCTGTGCTGTCTGCGGTGTACGTGGTGATATTAAAGAAATAGGACACCAGGGAGGTCTGGTTGGTCGCCAGTCGCTGGCGGATATCGCCCCACTCCTGCATTTCCTTTATCACGTTCGGAAAGTACTTCGCGTAGGAGGTTTTGCTTTTCTTCTCCACGTCCATGAACTTCAGGTTGGCTTCGTTCTGGGTCTTCACCTGGTCCTCCACCATCAGCGTCAGCGTGATGACAAAGGGACAGGAAATGGAGAGCTCCGGGTTAAGCAGGTTGGCGTAGTTGTCCGCAGCGGTCCAGAGGAAGGCCATTTCCGGATCACTCTCCAGATGGTAGCTCGTCACCCGGGTCACGCACTCTTTCCCGTCGCGCCCCAGGCGGCCAATTTTCAGATGACCGGCGGTGACCTGCATATCAAAGCTGTCATCGACACACTGATAGTTCAGATCCTGATAGGGGTCCAGCTTATACGGTACGCGGTACATCTCGTGCGGGTCCGGGTTTATCAGCTCACGCATCAGTTCGACCAGCCCGGCAGCATCAAGGATACGCGTCGGAATGTAAGCCCCGCCCAGTGACGCCCGCAGGATTTTTATCTGGTTCTCCATCTCCACAATTTGCGTGGTGGAGTTCTTCTTCCTGGGTACGCAGCAGGAGATGTACACGCGGTAGTTACGCAGCGTCAGGGGCAAATCCAGTTCAGGAGGCAGGGGGAACTTCGTCTCCGCTGCCCGGAGGTAGTAGGCCTGGGTAATGGCGTTAAACTTCTTAGCCTGTTTACCACTCCAGCGGAATTCACGCAGACCATAGTCGATATCATTGCCGACCAGTTTGCTGGAGACCAGATGAAAACTGACCGGGACGCCCCGGGGAAGTTTGCTGCGCAGTAAATGCTCCAGTGTGGCGACGATACTTTTATCCGCACCGGGTAAAGGACGCGCCTCAAACATAAAACCGACGGTTTTGTTATTAATAAACAGACCGGTCGCGGAATCATAATCCTTATAGGGCAGAATACGGCTGAACTGGGGGAAATTCATGCTACCCAGCGTGTCATTGGCTTTAGCGGATTCGTCGGGCAGCTTCAGTGCTGATACGAGTGAATTCACAGCCTGGGTGACGGTATCAATGATGTTATTACTCATGCGGTCGTTCCTTTAAAAGCATTTCAAAATAACAAGGGTAATAAATGGCAAGAAGAATATTCATAGCCGCACTAGAAACTCCTTCTTATAATGGAAAGCACAGGAATGAAAAACAATAAACACATGGAGGCAATAATCTGACCCATAAAGATCGCATCCAACAACATCGCCCCTTGCCACAAACAAATAAGCAGAGTGATAAATAACAAAACCACATGAAAGAAAACAATCAGGAACAGAATGTTCGCTGAGAACTCCCCATCACTAATTTCCACCTCCAGGCAGAAAAAATAAAAGACACACAGACTACAGATAATATAGAGGCCTTCATGTCGAATACCCTGAAGGAAATCAGGAGAAAACTCTCCTGCCAGTCCATTGTATGTCAGCCTGGCTCCCAGATAGATGAGCCAGTAGACTGGAGGGATAAACAAAAATCCATACTTTCTAAAAAACAGCATCATATCCATCCCCTGATTATTTGCTTATAGCGTTCAGTGCGTTAAGTTGTTTATATTTCTCGTTACATTTAGCGGCAATTTTCTTCGCATCGCGAAGGGTTAATGGTCCCGGGCTATTACGGAGTGCCGTTCGAAAATCCTCACCGGCACAGGGTATTTCATGAGAAATCATTAATAACTGTTCTTCAGTCGCTGTACCGTTATCTCTGTAATCATCGTAAACAAGATACAGCAGACCACCCAAAAAAAAGAGTGGAAAGGCCCAGTTAACAATGTTTTTAACCGCGCTCGCGACGTTTACTTTCATTTTTTATTCGCCTGGTATAATTCCCACTGATGGATATACGTATAATACCGCTCACCTGGCACATTAATGATGATGCCATCACAGTCCAGTTTATTAACAGGGCTGGTAAAAGCGCCTGTCGGTATGTTTACTTCAAGTGTATTGCAGTCGTTTTTCCAGTGTCTACCTGCTTCAAGTTCATCCATCGAAAATGAGTGAATGGAGATAACGAACATCCCGCAAAACCCAACCACCGCTATAAGCGCACAGTATATGAATGTATCGCCTCTGTTAACTCGAAGATTGAATTTTTCTGGGATGGCAACCATTGCCAGCGCACCGACCACACCAATAACAAAAAGAATCAGGCATATACCGTTAAGCCATGCAACGTTATGTCCAAGTATATAGTACGCTTTCACTTTCTTATTCCTTATGCTGAATACTTTCAAATAACGTGAGATTGTTAATACTGACCATCGGTCTTACTATTCACCTGCCCCCATCCGATCAAAGGAATAAATCAAGACATAAAACATATAAAAGATCACTGTGGCCGTAAAAAAACCCGTTATTACTGACAGCGTCAAATCAGGAGAGTCCGCCCACATGTTTTTATCCTTAAACACCATGAAAGAAAATAAAGCACTGAGACCTGCAAGCCCAAACAACATTAAAATATAGGCAAGCGTATCTCTTATAAAAACACCAATAATTACATAGCCGTAACCACAGATAATGATTGCCATTGCAAAAAAAAGTCGAACAAAACCATCAAAACTTAACTGGTATTCAGCCATTTACCCACCCTCACTCAATGTTTCTATCACGCTGCTCAAAGGCTCGCGGGTTTTAATTTCAATGCACTCTCCTGTATTACTTCCGTAACCTCTGCCTCCACGTGCTTCGAGTACCCGGAGCATTTTTATGCAGACATCTGTATTAGGCATGGGAGTAATATCCCAAATTCCACCACCACTACTCGGCGTCATCAGCACCAGAAAAATAAAGGCATGCATACTTTATTGCCTCTGTTTATATATTAACGAATGAATATTTCTTTCATTGCCTCTGCGAGAGTTGTTTGCTTATCACCACTTATCGCTCTGTCATAATCAGCCTTGCTGACATTTTCAATAACATCACCACACTGAAGTCGATTTTGCGCAGGAGAGAAAAAGCCTTTATCAATATTAGTCTCAAGCAACCGGCAGTCATTTTTCCAGTGATGAGAAAGAGCTTCGGGCACTGTATTACTGTCAGTAGAAAACAGCAGGCTATAACCTGCCAAAAAAAATACCAGCATCATCGCCCATCCGAATAACTCTCTCATAACAAGCTTTTCCTTTCAGTAAATAACATCATTGCACTTTATTTTCAGATAAACTTCCTTCTGGCCTGTACTTAACGGGAAGGTAGCGGGTTGTTCCGTCAGGACAGGACCAGGCATCTTTGCGCCCATTAATTCCTTGTTTAGCATCAAAAGCTGATATCTTGCAATTTGTTAATGTATTCATTGTATTCTTTTTTCTTAAAATCATTTCCTTATAAGCATCCTCTGGTGACAAAATAACAAGGGCAGTTATAACATGAAGAATTAAAACCCCAGAGAACATGCATACGCGCCACACCCTTCTCTCAAACGCCCTTGATGCAAAAAATCCAACTATCACTCCCATACCAATAGCGAGAAAAAAATAAAATATATAAAAGGAGTCAGCCCGAACAAGCTTATAAGAGAATGTTAAAAGATTAATCATAATCAACCCACCTATTTAAATAACGCCTTACACAAAGATACATGAGCGTAATATCTGCGTCTGAGCACGCTACCGCCCATCCCTTTCAACGCAGAGGGCACTCGTTATAATTCAGAAATGAAAACTTCCTGCAGCGCCAGTAATGGCGCTGTGAATCAATTAAGGCGAGGTTGTCCCCACGCCGATGGTGTCACGACAAAAAGAACCGTTGCTGGCTGGTGATATACATCATCTGAGTCCACATACGGCGCTATCCACAATGACGTTGTCTCCTCCCCTTTTCTTAATGGCCGGGGATAGTTACCAGGAGCCGTCACCGGAGATGTAAAAGTTGATACACTCACCGGCCTAACAGCTGGCGCTACAGCCACGGGCCGATATACCGGCGTACTGACTATTCTGTTATTCGTCAGCAATCCTGACGTTACTTTATTAGTCGGTGCAGTTGTCGTTGCTCCGGGTTGCATTAAATTTGGCTGTGGCGGCAACGGGTACGAATTAACTGACGTTGTTCTGAAATTACCCTCAGCCAGTTGTGGCAACCCGGCCGCAGCCGGCTTTGCGTCACTGCGTTCCTCTTTCAGCTTCGCTTTTTCATTTGCCTGTTCCATCGTCATACAGGTATCCGACGTCGTGGCATTACATTGAAATTCGGTCTCTGTGCCCGCACACCCGGTTAAGAGCAAAGCGCTGCCCAGAGGAATTAACAGTATTAATTCCTTCATATATTCACCCGTAATCTGTTTATTTTTTAAAAATCGATTTCCAGTCAGTCTTCCTGAATACTGCTTCTGCAAGATTATTAGCAGCCCTTACAAGCTCCTCATAAAGTTTGGGGTCTAAATAATTTGCAGATTGAGGTACAGGTTTAGGATCCTTTTTCTCCTGCTTCCTGTTCATTACGCAGGTACCCCTCTGACATCCTTCACCCGAGAAATCCCCTGCGGACAGGAGTCCTACGGAAAACCACAGCCATCCCGGTAAACACCACCGACATAAGCAGCCAGAGCCAGAGAATATTATGCGTATAGCTCTGGTCGATATAGGCTGCATACCCTGCCGCATCTGTAATGACGATGGGGCAGTCTTCCTGTAAAACCGGAGGCAGTGGTGTGTTCACCGCATCACTATTGAGTTCTTTCGGCCCGGTGCAGTCCTGAATGACATATCCCTCCTGCTGCACAGACTCTACGGTTTTCACCAGCGTCTGGCCGAACGTGTACGGTCCCGTCCGGAACACCAGAACAACCAGTAACATCATCATGGCCAGCGGATAGACCACCGCACACTTAACCAGCCAGTGAGCCCAGCGCAGTGCTGACAGAACAGTAGTAATGAGAGACTTAGCCATTATTTTCCCCCTGCGGCGCTGCGCCCGGAGAGAACTCCCGCGGATCAAGTTTGCCCAGCTTCTTCAGCATCTCGTCAGTATTGAATCCGTTCATACCGCCGCCTGACTGATGATGTGCATCAGCCTGCGGTGCCGGCTCCGCCTCCTGATTCTGAGCCTGCTGTTGCCCGTTCTTTTCCGCTTCCAGTTCCTCAATGGTTTTCAGCTGAAAACCATCCTGAAAGACCACGGTTACTTCATTGCCGGCACCAATCGGAATGACCGGGTGATACTGCTCGGCCCTTTTGATGTAGTACTCGCTCAGCGTCTGCGCAGCTTTAGATGCACCACCGCCGACGCCCATTTTCAGAACATCACCGGCGCCAACAGATGCGGTTGCCCCCAGGCCAACTGCCGGCTGTGAAGCCCGTTCCATGCCCTGACCAATCCCGTCAACAAAACCGGCCCCCCATGCCCAGCCGAGGATTTTTCCGTTACGCATCACCACCTCTCCCTTAACCCCGTTTTTCCCCATAAAAGACACGTGGCCGTTAATGGGCTGATCGATGGTTTTATCACCTTTGATACAGCTGATATTGCGGGTCCGGACAATGGCGCGCTCACTCGATACGTCGCCCCAGGCTTCAAGCCCCACAAAACACCCTGTCAGGTCGTAGGTTTTGCTGTTTGGCATTTCCACGCGCCCGGTGATACGCAGCTGCATCGGCACCGTGGATTCATTGCCGGTAACAGACGCGTTGGCATCAGCCCCCTCGATAAGCGTGCTTTTTGCAAAGCTCCCCGACGGAATGTACGGCAATGACTTCGCTTTCTTTCCTTTGTCGTAACTGAACGTTTTACGCTGTATCTGGTTTGGTACCGGCACAGACTGGTAGCTGACCTGCGGCGGCGGTGTCATACCATTCCCCGGATAGAATGCCGTCGGAGGCGGTACCGCGGCGCCGGTCTGCAGCGGATAACTGGCTGGCTGCGGCTCACCTTCCGGACCGGGCGGCGGTGACGGAGGAGTCGGCGCGGGCTCGCCACCAGAGACAGCCGGTTTCACGCCCAGCGCCTTCAGCTGATTCTGCATGGCTTCATTGTCACTGCTGAGCTTGTCGATACGTATCTGGTCAGCGGTTCGCGCCTTACTCAGTAGGTCCACTTCCCCCTGCAGGGAGTCAAAACGCTTGTTGAGATCAGCGGCAGTCGCCTGCATTTCTGTTGTCGCGTGCTGCTCCACCTTACTGTTGAAGCTGCTGTCGACCACCCCGGTCATATCCGGCGCGGGTTCGCCCTGAGCCGGGGCTTCCTCATCAGAGCTCATGTTCAGATCTGACAGATACAGCCCGCCTCCGACTGCTGCCGCACCGCCCGCCAGAATGAGTCCCAGCCAGATATATTGCTTACGTTTGATCAGCGTGTTGAAGTTGGCCATCAGCGCTTCACTCCTTCATCTGACGTCGTGACCCAAATCTGCATGCGACCACCGGCAGTCAGCTGGCCCGCCGGGATACTGAACATGACGGCACGTGTTCCGGGCTGCCAGAAATCGCTTTCACGCACCATACGGGGCGACAGGGAGACATTATCCAGACTGTAACGGACAACTTTCAGGTGATGACCGACCCAGACCCTGTCGGCAGTGGCGCGCAGACCAGCCGGCACCTGCAGCACTTCAGAGGTGACGGGGACAGACTGATACTCATCGGGTACGCTGCCCTGGCGCACGGCGCGATTCAGCGAAACCAGTAACGATTCGTAGGGGTTCGACTCTTCCCAGGCTTTTGCCGGACCGGGTGTCCCCGCCAGCTCGCTGACCAGCTGAATTGTCCGGCCTGAGCCCGCACGGGGCACCGCACGAATGGAGAAGTTCAGCCCGCGTTCGGTTTCCACAATGAAGGTGAATGGTTTTTTACTGACGGTCGCCAGAATGGCGCCGCCGCTGTCGGTCTGCTCCTGGTTTGTCAGGCCACCGTCCAGGCTGTTTATCGCCGTGATGCGATCGCCAGGTACTGTGAACAGATTCGGATCGGTGTTACTCACGGCAATATTTGCCTGACCGCCATTAGTCAGGGGGACCACTGTCGGCGCAAGCGTACCGCTAAGGGTCGCTGACATCGCGGGGGCGACCAACAGCAGACAGCCTGAAATAAATAACGGGTTAATTTTTTTCATTATTTATTTCTCCAAAACGCGCCAGCCAGCTGACACCATCGACACGACTGAACTGAATGACATAACTTTTAATTTCACTGTAGGGTTTGGAATCCCCAATCCACGTTTTCAGCTCACCCCGGATATCCACGCGGTTCTCTGCCGGCCAGGCACGCATCGACGTCATATAAAAGGTGGAATTAACGTTATTGTCTTTAATGCGTTTCGCATCTTCAGCCAGCTGGACCTTGAGGCTGTTCTGCGAGGCGGGTAATACATACCGGAGTAGCTGCTGATGCTGGGCATCAACCGTTTCCGGCGTGACATTCAGACGCAGGGCAACAAAGGACATGCCCAGCTGCTCAATATAAGAGGCGTCAGCCTGGTTCTGAGACACCGCAAAGGGGGCACTGAATAACATCGGTGTCACTGCCACTTTCTGTTCTGTCTGAAGACGGTAATTATTTATGCCCTGGATAATATTGGTCGCAAGACTGAGGGTCAGGAGTGTCCCCAGACTGATAAATCCCACAGCGATAACACGGGTGGTATTTTGTCTGGCACCATGTTCCATATGTTATTTCCCCGTTGATTTATTTAATCCACTGCCGGAAACAGGAGTCCGGAACATCATGAAAGAAACCTTTAAGAAGGGAGGTTGGCAGATACCAGTAAATCAGGTCGCGTAGCCAGGAACTGCCCCGCCCTTTTTTCAGTTTCTTGATACCCCAGAAAACCAGTGCCGCTGCAGCCATACCAAAAATGAACTTGCTGGTCCAGAAACCCCAGCCGAGACAAATCACGGCCGGGATAAGTTCATCGAGATATAAACCAAACCAGCGGGACTGGTTAGTCAGTGTTTCCGGGAAACGGTATCGCTTTAATTCGTCTCCCGTCATCACGTGTTTCCTGTCAGTAACCGGCGACCGACATACCGATGGTGATAAAGGTGGAAATAATCGCGAAGCCGAACAGGAACTTCACGTTTTTGGTCATCATGTACATGATGCCGCCGGCGACAACTTCTGCCAGAACCACCCATTTGACGACGCTGGAAGACTTACCAAACGTGCCTTTAACGGTCGCATCCCCGGACTTCATCAGGTCGGTTGCCGTGGTGGTGGCCATCGCAGCATCCGGGAAGAACGCCGCCACAGCAGCAACCGGCAGCGCAACTTTAGCGACTTTCAGGGCTTTCTTTTTATTGAAAACGCGGGACATAAAAGACGGTTTGGTTTTTTCAGGGACAGCAGAGCCCTGAACACTTAATACAGCATTCATATTTATTTCCTTTTAAATAGATAATGTTTAAATGGTAATACCTTCGGGACTACTTATGTTTCAGATACTGACCTCCTTATCACTTCGACTTCAGAGCTATAAAAATCAGGAAATTCGAACAGATGCGCTTTGAGACGAAGATAAACCTCATGCGACTTGCTTCTGTTACTTTTATTTTTAGCTGCAATCAGTTTTTTGTTTGTATCCTCATCAAAGCGGGCCATAACAACAGGACCAAAACTCACACTCTTATAGGTTACAGTTGGATAAAAATCTGGATAGCGTAAAAGGTGATCCTTAACCCTAAGCACAACCTCACCAGCCTTACTACGTCCGCTTCTCTCTTTGGCGTTAACCAATTTCAGATGCGTATCTTCATCAAGTTTAAAACTTACGCATGGACCTAATGCCGGACGAGTAGTCATTCGCCTCACTTGCACCTCCACTCTACTTTTCAATAGGAGTAGTCTCACAAATAAAACCCCATAACACAATAGACAAAAGGTCACTATTTATTTAACAATTTATTAACGCGACTTCCAATTAATTCAGCAACAACCTTACAGAATGAAAAGGCCATTCCACTGGCGAATAAAAAATAAAAAACCTCTTCTCTCGTGCGGATTGGTAAAGCTGCAAGAATACGATTAACTCTGTTCTTCGATGTTCCAATCGCTATATTTAAAACCTCTGAAATCTGATTGTGGGAGGCACCAAAAGAATATAGAGCCAGAGTCTCAATCTGAACATCAGTTAAAAAACCGAGTGCATTTTTAAAGTCGTTGAGTTTTTTTATAAAACCAGAACGAACAGGAGACAGTAAAAAACCACCTCGTTGAAGATGACAGAACTTCCACAGAGTGAACTCCGTTCCATCAAATGACATCCGTTCTATTATAAAATCCCATCGGTTCCCATTAATGGGCAAATTTTCCTCAACGAGCATTTTTCGATCGCCTGAGTAAACTTCGGCGTCAAGAGCTGACAGACGTAAAGAAGAGGAGATTTCCAGACGGTTAAACCATATGTTAACGTTAATATTGTGCAGAAAAGTTGTAGCGAAAGAATGATTGAAATGGGAAAAGGATCCATCACGGAGCCTTATACAAGCAGGATGGCTAGAAAGGTTGACAGTTAATTGCATTTCACGAAAGAAATCCAATTGACTACAGTTGGTGTTTTCAATACGATCCATCGAACACATAGGAGCCTCCTCAACAGGATTCTATGGGCAGCTGATGTGAAGGGGGCCAACCCTTCACATCAGCGATTCTCAAATTTTGTGAGACCTGAGCCTCTCAAACTATGATAAAGGTAACCCACTTCCCTGTCACTAAAAATACGCAGATCATTCCGCTTTTATTTTTTATATTTTAGTTTAATAATATATATAACTGAATGCTGTGTAGTTTACTCTTCGGCGCCATCTTCTGATTCTGGAAAGAATGTATCGACCACTTCTTTAGTGTCTTCCAGAATGGTATCAATCATAAATCGCCACTCAAATTTTTGGTTGCCAGAGATATGTGGACTCAAACAAGAAATTCCCAAAATTTTGTTGGTTGCAAATTGCGTCTTCAAAACTGTTTCAAGCAAAATCTTATTGAAAGCCATTTGATTGAAGCCGCTTTCTTTCCTTTCCATTTGCGCTTCATAAACCCTCAAGCCTAACTCGACAAGCATCGTAGACACACTGGAAAAACTAACATCTTTCTCCCTGGCGCCCTCAGCTTTCCGTTTTTCCACAATGGCATTAATTTTTTCAGCAACTTCATCGCTAACATATGCCTGTATCTTTGCCATATCCATCCCTTAATATAAAAAGAAATCTCGATACTATTTACAGCCAACCAACTTAGACGATTCACCAACGATTCAATTCGCGATTCGAATCTAGATTCACCGCCTTTAAACTCGATTCATATGGCGAATCACACCACGAATTGAATCTAGAGTCAATTCGCCAATAAAACTAGATTCCATAAGGGTTGATTCGTTACTGATTCACCCACGATTTATAAGTGAATCGTTAGCGATTCATCTGCGATTCATATTTATATTACATAATGAAAGATAGTGTAATTTAAGTCACCATAACTCTATGGTTTAAATAATAAATCTGCAAAATTTTAATTTTGCGTGGGGTGTGGTGATTTTGTGGTGAGGAGTGCATATCTGTTGAGTCTGGTTCTGGTCTGGGTTAACGTATTTGCAGGAACCGACCCGGAGGGAGTCTTTTGAGAAAACAACTGGTATTAGCTACCCTGCTTTTAATTTCCACACCTGCCTGGTCTGCGGATTGTTTTGATATGGCAGGACGGGACTATCGAATAGATCCCGATCTACTGCGGGCTATTTCATGGCAGGAGTCTAAATGGAAGGTGAATGCCATCGGGAAAAACCCGGGATCTGGCTACGGTGCCGGACTGATGCAGATCGACTCGCAACACCAGGGTGAACTGTCGCAGTACGGTATTAAACCGGGACACCTTCTGACTGATGCCTGTCTGAATATTTACACCGGTGCTTATTATCTGGCACTGGCTTTTAAAAAATGGGGAGTAAGCTGGGAGGCAGTCGGCGCCTACAACGCCGGGTTCCGGAGAACGGACAGGCAGGCCATACGACGACTGGAGTACGCCAGGAAGATTGAGACCATCTACCTTGCTATCAAGAGAAATAAAAATGCCGGCCAGTCATCTTTAACAAAAAACTGAAGACCTCATTCATGAGGTCTTCAGAACAGGGAAGTGATTAATCAATTGCCCGCCATATTAAATGCCGTTCGGGATGCTGAATAATGCTGATATAATCCTTCAACGCATCCTGCCGTGAAACCAGACGCCTGCAGATCTGGTCATATTGCGGCCCCATTTCAGCCACGTGCCAGGACAGCCTGATCATAATCATCAGCGTGGCAATAATGCCTGCTGCATCGGCGCTGACCTCACCTTCGAAATAATTTCCCGGGATGCACATCCTGTAACGCTGCTCACCTTCTGGTGCGATATATCCGGTCTGCGTGGTAATGAACTGGATGCTGTTGGGTGCAATATTCCCGCCGACACCCTGTGGAATAACCCAGTAAGACCAGGAGCCGCCGTCGTATTCAGAATGCTGGCGTAACCAGCTCGCGTCCATATTATCGGCTAACGGCGTAAAAAAGAGGTCCGGGATAAAATCCAGGCGAGCTTTACCATTGGTTACGGCACAGCGCAGATATTTGTCTGTTTTAAACTGTTCGTCTGATTCACGAGTGGCGGTGTTGACTTTCATTGTGCGCATACTGATTTTCTCCTTCGCGGTTTATTAAAACGTTCGACTTCATCACTGAGCGGCGAAGGGCAACTTGCAGCCGACGGGGAGAAAATAAAGGGGCGCCTGGCGTTCATATACCCCTTTATTTTCTCCACGGCTGATGCTAAAAGCAGCCCTCCGCGAAAGATGAAGTCGGGCGATATCGAGCAGGAGTGAGAATGCGCACAACCCTGAACGTCAATCCGGTGTTTATCGGATTCACGTTCAGGCCCTGGAGTGGCGGGTATTTATCGCCACGGTGAGAGCGGCGCATCCTGATAAGGATGCAGCAAGCGAGATTTTGAATTTGCGTCAAGGATGGAAGCCCGAAAGGGCAGAGACAGCTTGCTGGCTCTGTTCACGACAGCCGTGTCCCGACAGGGACGACGCCCGGGTCAGTATTTATTTAATCTTTCATCAGAGATAAATAGCGGAAGAGATACACAGCAGAATATCGGAAGCGATGTAACAGAGATGAATAAAGAATATTGATGATATACTACCGCGCCGGAGTAATACGGGCGGCGCGTAGCGCAGCCGGTATTATTCAGCGCCACAGGCGCTGCGGCCCTTCAGCGCTGTAGGGCAGGTTATCCCCTGCCCTTCCGGTTATTTACGCGGCCTCCTGTATTCCGCGCATAAAGTCCCGCATAGCCCTGAACCGGCGCAGATCTGTCAGTCGTTTTTCAAAGTCATTGAGGTAGAAAACCGGGGTATACCTCACCCGCCGGATCTGCATCGTGAGCGTGTTGCCCGTCACCACTTCCGCGGCTATCCCCAGCAGTGACAGCTGGATGAATGCCATATCTGCTGCCACCGGATCGATGTCAATGCAGCTGCCGAACATGTGCATGGAGGGGTTAATATCCGCTTCAAGCAGGCACTCTGCACAGGCGATCAGCATCCCTGCGGCCCCACACGCCGGATCGCTGACGGTGGCAATGCCTTCCCGGCGGATAGTGTCTCTGACGCCTGGCATCAGCATTCGCGCCATCAGACACTGCACCGAATACGGCGTAAAATACTGCCCGCGAAAGTTATCGCCCAGATCAAGCTCCATAAAAATCGCGCCGAGGAAATCATGAAATTTCGCCTCCAGCGCACACACCATCAGGCAGAACATTTCCTGCATGTTCGCGATGTCGGCGGCCTCGTACCGGGCGCAGATTTTCCGGCAGTGCTCCATACTCTCCGGTGTTCGTATCCGGGCCATATCCAGCTCACTGGCGGCGAGTGACAGAAAATCACTGAACACTTCCCAGCGCCCCAGATGGCGGCCCGTATCCTTAAATACGCTGATGAAACGGCCCCGGCTGTACTGCGCGCTCATCATACGATGAACCGCAGGCACCTGTTCCGCGATCTGCTGCCCTGCCTGAATAACAGGGCTGTTATCCGCGGTTTCTCTGGCCAGATTGAACACATCGGCAAAATTCAGCTGTGACATAGCATTATCTCCGCTGTTGCCGCTCCCGAAGGAGCGGCTCACCTTGTCAGTTACATGCGCGTTTGAGTTCAAGCGTGCGGAGCACCTGCCCGAAGGCGGTGTTGTTCATCGCGGGGATATGGACACCACGCCCCTTGCGAACGCTCCGGGCAATATGCCGTCCGAAAGCCTTCAGCGCCGGGTCAATCTCCTGTGCGGCGATGTCGTCCCGCAGGTTGCGCTGATGACGGCGGGGCTTTACAGCCTCAGTGGAAGGTGGAACAATGGATACGTTCATTTTGAACTCCTGGGTTTATTTGAACAGCCGTAAAAATCGTTCCAGCGACTTTTACGGCGTGGATAAAGCAGGGTTTTCCCTGCTTTTTTCATTTCCGGAACAGGTTAAATTCCTCCTTAATGCGCGTTGTGATCTGCGCATGGCTCAGGTTGCACACATCCCGCAGCCGGAAATATCTGGTTCCGTAGCGGGCATATATCTCTGTCACGTCACCGCAGACCATCTCCTGCAGCATGAACGTTTCCCACTCGCCGTTCTCACTTGTTGACCAGTTGAGCGGATACATCAGGCCCAGCGCGTCATGGAACGTGTGAACGTCGATTTCTGAGGGGGCTTTAACCGCTGCTTTCTGCCGGCTCAGCCAGTATTCGCGCTCTGATTCTGCTGTAGCCAGCATTCCTGGATGGGCTGAGGATTCGGTCAGGTGTAAGTTCATACGTCTCTCCTTATGTGGATCACCGGCGGCCCCCGGACCGCCAGATGTTGGGAAAAAAAGCAGACTCATGGCATATGGCGTTCAGCGCGCATTGAGTCAGCAATGTATTTGCGTGCGTCATTCCACGCTTCCTTACCGGTATCACCAAAAAGAAGCTCAACGAGTTTCCGGGACTGCAGCCACGGTTGAGCAACGCCGAAATGCACCTGCAGAACGTCCGCATGCCAGTCAACCACTCCCGCCCCCAGGACGTTATCAGCCATACGCATCAACGTGCCCCATACCAGTTCACTTCTTTCGCTTTCTCTCAGGCGCTTGTTTTTAAGCTCTGCCAGATACATAAGGAGGCTCTTTTGCTCGCTAATCGCGTTGGCCAGAAGGTTTTCAACCCATCTTTCGGTAGATTCTTTGGTGGCGGTTTTGACGTTGATGTTCTGTGTGTTCATTCTGCTTTTCCTCTGGTCTGGTGGTTAATCCATCTCTCGGTGAGTTCCCTGGCGGCAAAGGGCAAAGGAGCAATGGCGGGGCGGAAGGAGAAGGGCGCAGACAAAAGTTTTTGCGGTCCCTGGCAAAAAGTTTTGGCGGCGTTCATTTTACCCTTCGGATGACGACACGACGGTGCTACGACCAGCCCTCCGCCGGGGAACGGACGAGGGATGACTCACCAGGGGAAGGGATGAGAATTAACACACCCGACACGACGGAACGGCGTGGCGCCATCAGAGTGCCGGCAGTCCTTCGCCGGCACGGTGAAAGCGGCGCGGCCGGGACGGTCGCAGCAAGCGCTGCCGTTGACCTCAGACATCAGACACTAGCCGACAGGCCCGAAACCGCGTAGCGGGTTCGGCGGAGCTTACCGCGTCTTTTCGCGGTTAGCGGAGTGTGGCTCGACGACTGAACCGCGCCAGCGGGTCAGGAGCCGAAGGTGTCCAGTGTTGTTATGCCTTTGACGTTAAGGCCTTAAAGGGTTTAACAGCAACGACACAGCAGGGAGAAGAAGCAGGAAGACAGCGGGCAGCTAACAGGGAATACGCGGAGAGGAAATGCGGGCGGCGCGTCAGCGCGGCCCGGTTTTCCCGCCGTGCAGCACGGAACAGGGAAAAATAGCCTTTCCCGGTAATAGCTAATGGATGCGTACATTAGCATTAGCATGAATAGAGGTAGGGAAAAGGTGCTACCGCCCTGCTCTGTTCCCCGCAGGGGAACTGCCCTTACCGGAAGTTGAGGCGTGCGGTCGGATCGGAAAGGAAAAAGGGGCTACCGGTGAACCGGCACCCCCTTCATAAAGGCGCTTCAGGCATGACAGACATCATCTCCCCTTAATGGCGGGGGTTTCCCCCCGCCGGGGTTAGCTACTTAGCGGATTCGTAAGCCATAAAAGCCGCCACCTCCCTGTTCGTGTCCCTGTACCGGATTTCACAGAGTGATTTCCGGGTGAGGTAAGTGAATATCAACAGTGTGAGGCACACTATTAATACGCACCCGAGCAGAGTGTTTCGCGGCAGTTTCATGGCCTTCTTCTCCTTGCCTCGCGGCATCTAAGAGGCTATCCTGATGTTGTCTAGGCATACAGGTGGCCTCGTGGGTTAATGAAAATTAACTACGGGGCTTTCTGCTTTCTGCCACACAACACGGTAACAAACCACCTTTACGTCATGAGGCAAAAAGCCTCAAGCGCCACCGCCAGTATACCTTACCCGCTGCCAGACTGACCAGGTATCGCGCCATCATCGTTCTGATTTGCCGCGAAAATACCCGGGTCTGCTCTCAAGCTCCCGCTCGATCAGCTCGTCGGCAAACAAGGGCGCAATCCTGTTGATGCGGCGCACCAGATTCCGGTGGCGGGCGGCGGCTTTCCGCTCGTCGCTCCAGCGCTTAATCTGCCTCTCGTCGGGAAAATCCACGCATACCGCATATCCCGCGCCCGCCACCCAGCAAGACATCACTTCTTCAGGTGCCGCCTGCCCTGCCTCCACGACAACGGAAACCAGCTCCTGTGGACCCGGGCAGGGCCTGTGCGGCAGTTTCCAGCGCAGGGAATAGCGCCACTTCATCCGTGGCTCCGGTGTGTCAGCTTGTTCGGGACCTGCCAGCGTTCTGCCTGACGCACAGACTCCGGCGTCTCTCTCACAATGAAGCTGATTTCATGCATGACACCATACAGCGGCTCCCCGGCATCCCGCAGCCAGTCCAGAGAGGCCAGCGAGGCATATCGCGATCGCCAGTGCCAGAAGGCAGGGGCAAGCTCACGCGCGTCAAACTCATCGGCCCACCGGCGGTACCAGCTGATGACCGTTTCCGGTGACTGGAAATTCAGCTCCGTGACGGCCTGTCCCAGCAGGTTCTGCCGTAACCGCCAGTGATGCGTCATTGCGCGTTCTTCCCGACGCATCTTACGGGTAAAGGCGAGGCTGCTGCGCTGTTTCCGGCGCTCAGTCCGGCTGTGCTGCACCTCGGGGAACAGTTCGGCCTGAACATCAACCGGCAGCGGCAGCGGACAGCACTCCCCGTGACTGGCAATCAGTGCATCGAGTGCCTCTTCCACCTGCTTAAGACTGCTCAGACGATGCTTCGGGTCCCATTTCAGGCCGGGAATGCGCTGCGCCACGGTCGTGTTCATGCGGCTGTTCCCGGTCAGCAGGCGCAGAAAGGTACGCACGTGTGGCGCTGCAGACAGACGAGCACCGCGCTGGCGGGCATTCTCCACGGTCATGATGGCCTGCAGCGCAGCCTGCCTGGCAGGCTGCAGGGTGACAAGGGAACGGGACGAATGGATCATTGTGCGCCCTCCTGTTCCAGCGTACTGATGATACTGGCGCAGGAATATCCGTCAGTATCGAGACACGCTATCAATGCCAGCGTGTGGGAGATCAACTCCGGGTTAAATGCTTCCATGCTGCGAACAACAGAGAACGGCTGGCCACCACGTGTCACAAAGACGATCATCCAGCGCTCACTCAACTCTCCGGGGCTGCAGACAGCGACATCAAAATGGCAATGGGCCGGAGAAAAGCGGATCTGAACCGGGAAAAAACCGCCAAACTCACTGCGATATTCACCGTTCACGGACCAGCCTGACGGCAGATGCAGAACACGCATCACTGCATGGGTCAGCTCACGGCGAAAATCTTCACCGGCAGCGCGGTAATCTTCCAGCTCATCGATGGACATGGTTTTGAGGACGTCCAGAGTCAGTAACGTTTTCATTTTCAGTCTCCTTATCGCCGCCCCGCAGGGCGGCGTCTCCGTTATCAGGCAGCGTGTGAAGTCGGTTCGTCAGTGTCCGGGGCAGCATGTGCATCGTCCGGCTTTGCGGCATCCGGGGACTGCATCCAGCCCGGTACCCAGCGGGAGCCGGAGAGCCATTGTTCCGCATGGCTGGCAGCATCCCCCTTCTTCATTTTTTCGGCATCCGAGGCGGCTCCGGTCAGCCCGGCCTCCTTCAGCGCCGCCACAATCTGGGTCTTGCTGAGCAGCCCGAGGAAGTTATCCGCTGTCGGCTGCCACCAGTCGCGCAGATGAAATCCCAGCGCCGCCTCCACGCCATCGAGGTCACTGCGGCGGGTATGTCCACATTCACGGGTCTGGACACCGTCTACGGAACAGGCAGTACAGAAGGCCATCAGCGACATCAGGGTCTGTCCGTCGAGGGTAAAGAAGGTGGTGAAATCATCCTCCCACCCCTCCGGCAGCAGGGCTTCCAGACGGGCTTTCTCCTGCATCAGATACCGCCATGCCTGACCTTCCTCTCCGGTCGGGGCTTCACTGGTCAGGCCGCTGTGATGCACCTCAAGGCGCAGGACAAACGGATGCCGGGTGGTGGTGCAGTAGCCAAACACGCAACTGCACAGCCGCCAGACCATCAGGGCCACGGTTTTCTGTGGCTGCTTAACCAGTTCGGCCTGAACCGCCAGTGTCCTTTCTGAAGACATTTTTTTCAGCAACGGCATGCTGATGCCCTCTGCCGCATCCGGGATACTGCGGGTGACCACATGTACGGCAGCCTGATCGCCACCGTGTTCCCCGACGTCAGAGACCGCCGTCTGGATCTTCTTCTGGACACCACGCTGGACGCAAAGCTCACCGTCATACAGACTGACCACCACGCCACAGGCCGCTTTCTGCTCCGGTGTCCACGCCCGAACTGACGCCGCATTTTCAATCTCATCAATCAGCACCTGAATCGCGGCTTCATCCTCAAAAGTTTCTGTTGCCTCCAGCGTGGCGTACAGCTCATCAAGACGCTGCAGCTCCTCAGCGCTGAATTCCCCCTCCGGCGCCGGCAGCACCAGATAATGCTCGCGGTCATCGCCGTAGTTTCTGACGGATCCCTCACGAGCCAGTGACCATGACCAGCCTTCCTGTTGTTCGATGACCAGCGCAGCCGCCGCCAGCTTCTCCTGAACCAGACGCTCAACCAGTACCCCGTCCGCCGTTCCGTCTCCCTCCTGGGCGCTGAACAGATCCTCACGCACCACGCCCCCGGCGGCCTCATACGCTTCACGACCGATAAACACGAAGCGGGAGTGGGTTACGGCGATTTCCGTATCCGTGATGGCCCGCTTCAGCAGGTGAGCGGGTGTGCTGCCGTATGAGGTTTTCACCTGGTCATACACCTGCACCTGACGTGCCGGGTCGCTCTCCAGACTCAGGGCCTGACACTGCTCCACGTCGAGTTTGTCCTCTGCCAGCAGGGTAATCAGTTCCGGGGCGAGGTTTGCCAGCTTCAGCATGCGCTGAACGTGACGGGCACTATAGCCCAGCTGGTCCCCGATTTGAGCCGGGGTTTTCCCCTGTTCTGACAGGGTGCGGAACCCGTTGATTTGCTCTGCCGGATGCATGGCCACCCGCTGGTTGTTCTCGACCATCGAGGCAACCATCGCCAGGTCGTCACTGACACGCTTGGCGACAACGAGATACCCGGCATCGATGCGCTGCTCGCTGAGCAACTGTTGCAGGGCGGCAAGACGGCGGCCACCTGCAGCCACACCTGACATACCGTCCGGCAGCGAGTGAACCACCAGATTCTGGATCAGGCCGATCGCCATGATGGAGTCAGCCATCTCCCGGACACTGTCAGCCGGATAGGGGATCGTGCGAACGTTCAGCGGGGATTTGACCAGCGCCGACAGCGGCACCATCTCAACCTGAGCAGCCTCAAGCGCGGCTTTCAGGGCGGCGGATTCGGCAGGGTTCACCGATTTTTTGCTGGTTTTAACCGGCGCTTTTGCTTTAGACTCGGTCACTGACATAATTGATACCTCTCTGTTATTGATTACTGTCTGCCGGGCAGCGCTATCTGCCCGGCACCTCTTACGGCTTATTGCGTTTTGCGTAGTCCGTAGTCCCGGATGTAACGGTTCATCATGTCCTCGCCGCCCGGTTCAAAATTCCAGACGCGCCAGATCATGCTGCCGTCATCCTGATGACGGACGACAAGGCGAAAATGGGTCCCCTGGTCATCTTCAATCGCCACATTCTGATACTGCGCGGCGACAATCTGAGCCTGCTCGCGGGTAAACGTGCCATCAGGCAGAGATTCAAGCGGGGACAAAACGTTATGGTCCATATGTTTCTCCTTCTCTGCCCCGCCTGAACGGGGCGTCTTCATCATGGTTTAAAAGGGCGCGTCGTCATCCATTGGTGGGAAATCATCCGGGAGTGGCTGAGGCGGTTGCTGAGACGGAGCCGCATCCTGACGGCCTTTCTTACCGCCCTTCGCTTTCGGGGATTTAGCCGGGGCCTGAGCAGGTTGCGCCGGGGCGGCAGGACTCTGCGGCTGCGCGGCGCTCTCAGGCACACCGGATTCACGGCGGCCGCCGAGCATCTGCAGGGTGCCGTTCTGGCCGACCAGCACCTCGGTGACGTAGCGCGTGACTCCGGCATCGTCCTGCCAGTTGCGGGTGCGCAGCTGGCCCTCGATGTAGACCTGCGCGCCTTTACGCAGGTATTCGCCCGCCACTTCCGCGAGCTTGCCGAAGATCACCACACGGTGCCACTCGGTGTTTTCGCGCATCTCTCCCGTCTGCTTGTCACGCCATGTTTCAGACGTGGCCAGCGTCAGATTGGCCACTGCGCCCCCGTTGGGCATATAACGCACGTCCGGGTCCTGTCCCAGATGTCCGACCAGAATGACTTTGTTAACGCCACGTGCTGCCATGATGAATCTCCTTACTCTGTTGTTTTGTCTTTAAAAACCATCACCCGTTGAGTTGCCGGGGCCGCGGTTTTGACTTTGTGCGGGGACCTGCTGAACCTGCCCCCTGGTTGTTACCTTCACCCGTTTGAGAGCCGTTCGCCGCAAGGGCAAAGACGCCACGGCCTGACGCATCTGTCCGGGGCAGGACACAAAAGTTTTTGCGGTTCCATGCAAAAAGTTTTGTGGACTGTTCATTACACCCTGGACAGCCAATGCGACAGGTTGTGGCTATGTCAGCCCGGGCGAATGGACTCAAACGGGTGATTCGGGTACCAGGGGAAAGGAGCAGGCACCCGCCGCAACGACGGAACGCGCGGGCGCGAAACGGCGTTGCCCTGCAGAGTGCCGGCAGCCCTTCGCCGGCACGGTGAAAGCGGCGCGGCCGGGACGGTCGCAGCAAGCGCTGCCGTTGACCTCAGACATCAGACACTAGCCGACAGGCCCGAAACCGCGTAGCGGGTTCGGCGGAGCTTACCGCGTCTTTTCGCGGTTAGCGGAGTGTGGCTCGACGACTGAACCGCGCCAGCGGGTCAGGAGCCGAAGGGGTCCAGTTTTCGTGTGCTTTTAAAACCTTTAAGGGTTAAAAAGAGGCATAACAGCAGGAAGAGGAAGAGAAAACAGACTGACTGCAGTGAGCAAACCGGAAACGTAAAGATGCAGGCTGGAGAGAATATGTTTTCATGCCGCCGGAAAGAAGCCATGTTGACATCCTCCCCGCCCTGAAGGACGGGGTTTTACGGCGCACTGGATAAACCGGCGGCATACCAGACGGGGCGTCAGGAACGGAGCTTATTTTCCTTCCTGAACTGCGCAACGCTATACCAGATTGAAGCCAGGAAAGCGAAAACGGTGATCAGGGCACGAAATTCGTCACCCGGCTCTTTCCCCTGCAGCATCAGCGTTATGATGATGCCGGCAACGATAATCCACGCCATGCCACTCCAGAGGCGCAGCTTATCCGCCACGACATTAATCAGAACAAAAGCAACGGCCAGGATAGCCCCCCACAGAGCCGGAACAGGCTGAAACGGAATAAAAAACAGGTTAATACCGGTTAAAAGCGTCACGGCTGCAAACATCAGAGACATACGCATAAAATTTCCTCCCTGGACACACTGACGATAAGAATCACTTCTGCTGCTCATCTCCGGGTTTATTATATTCGGGCGCATTTGCGCGCGGCAGCTGCTGACTGTTCAGTCGATGTACGCGGAGCTGTTCACGGAAATACTGGCGAAGGTGTTCAGGCTGTTCCCGTTCAACAAGTTCCGGCATGACGGGCTTGTTCATGCGTTCCTGTCAGGCAACGGCAGCGGCCACCTTATCGACGGCAACGTTGTCCTGCTCCTCTTTTGGAAGAGAGGCGATATTCCACTTTGACATATGCATCACCGGTCTGCTTTACAGGAATATATCCCTGATAATACGCGTATTCCCGGGCAACGGCGACTGACAACGGAGAGGAGAGTGCGCGGCGCCGGAGGCGCGGCGATGTATCTCTCCGGCAGGCGCAGCCTGCCAGGGTTTTGCGCGCGGACTGACAGGCGCCCTCCGGCCCGGACGCCTGCCATCGAGCTTACTGGCCCTTGCCGCCCTGTAAGATAAAGTGTCCGCCAATGTAGACGGCACACTGACAGGTCATGTATTCGCAGATTTCATCCATCACCTGCGCAGTGGTCAGTTCCCGCTGACCGGCATCGCGGCGGCGGGCATTCATCAGGGCTTTGTACTGGCGCAGGATATCGCGGCTTTGTGGTGCAAGTTTCATGTGCTTTCTCCTTAACCGGCGGGCTTCCCCGCCGGATAGTAATCAGTTGCTGAATACATAGCCTTCATGGAAGACATAGCCGCTGCTGAACAGATCCCGCGCGTAAGCCTCATAATCGAAATAGACGCGCAGGGATTCAGGCACCTCGTTTAACAGGCCGTGATCCTCCACAAAGCCATAAGCAAAATCCTCCTCGCTTTCAGCCTCGCCACAATACGCATCATCAAAGGCGTCATAGTCGCACTCGCCGGTATATTCCGCCCAGGCCACAAACGCGGCGGCGCGTCCTTCGTCCTGCGCCTGCCGGAATGCCTCGATAAACGCCCACTTAACAGAGGATTCAGAGGCAAACTGAGACGGGATCCCTTCCCAGTCCTGAAACATAAACTCGGGGTCATCCTCGGCGGCATGCAACGCCCGGCAGGCGTCATAAAATTCGTCTTCGTCGTCGAAATCGGTTAAATCAAACCATTTGCCAAAAATACTGCCGCCGTTGTACTGGTGATATGTGCCCACGTAGACGGCCGGAACGGTTACTGATGAAGTCATTTTTATCTCCCTGCGGGGCGGTGTAACCGCCCCGGTCGTTAATCAGTCCAGCGCGGCGTAAATGGCACTGCATTCCGGGTGAAAGGTGATGTGATTCCAGAGCTGGGCATCACGCAGCATATAAAGGTGGGTCAGGGCCGGATTACTGCTGTCATGATTTGTCGCCAGACGACGGTTAACGGCCAGCGATGTCAGAATAATGCCCGCTGCGTCGGCGCTCACAATGCGGTCAAACCAGTTTTCACTGTTGACCAGATGAACCCGGCCACAATCCGGCATCATGTAACCGCCGCCCTCTGGCAGCCGGATAAAGTGCCAGAACTCACTGCTGTATTCAGGCATCCATTGTTTCGCCAGCGCATACACCTGCAATTCTGCGAGCATAAAATCAGCGCCGAACAGGTAGGGCATAAAAGACAGGCGGTCACACTCTTCAACATTCAGGACGGGGCGTGTTGTCACATACTGCATGGATAAACCTCCGTAATCACATGGACTGCGGCACCGGGTTGTGCCGTGCCGACACGTCAGCCCGGCGGAAAGCGGAAGATGCAGGGGCGACACCGGAGGCCGCAGCGCAGATAAAGCGCGAAGCGGGTCTGGACGGTTTTCGAGCGAAACCTGAGCGAGAAAACGACGGGAAGAACGGCGAGCACCATAAAAAAACTGCGACCGGGCGAGGATGGCGGCGTCAGCGAACCCTTGCATCTGCAGCAGCCGGGCTAAAGTGAAGGCACGGCACTACCCGTCGCGATGCAGGAGGTTGAATACAGGGTTTCTCCCCCCGTTTTTCGACCACAGGGAGAAAAGCGGAAGCAGATGTCGCGACGCGACAGACGCAGGAATAAGGCCACAGACCGGAGGGATGGGGCCGGGTGAAGCGGAGCCGGCGGCAACGGCAAGCCGGCGACTTCCTTATCCGGAGATGGGTGCGCCAGCGAACGCCTGCCTCTGCCGCAGCCGGGCTACAGTGAAGGCACGGCGCAACCCGCACACGGCACGGTGATAACAGAGGGTTGTTTTCACCCAAAAGGCCCGGAAACCGGGCCGGGAGGACTCGGAGCCGGCACGGCGACATCCTTATCGCACCACTCCTTCTGTGCCGGCAGGCTGACAAGGGAGGGTCCCCCTCCCCTGATGCGCCGGGCTGTCAGTCCTGAGTTCTGATGGCGCGGGCCTCTCTCACCACATCCCTTAAAACCCGGCGATCAAACCAGCGCCGGACCGGAGTGTCCGTAAAACGCAGCTGATCAGTGATAACCCCTGCGCTCCTGATAGTTTCCTCCCGCTCGTTAACCAGGGTGAGCAGAACCGGGCAGAATCGCGCATCGCGAATCAGAATGGCATCGAGGACCTTATCCAGCCTGTCGGTCTCGTCTTCGTCCAGCCAGTTGTCATGATCATACTCATCGGCCAGCAAGCGCCAGTCACCGATCCGCCTGTCCATCAGACGAGGAGTGACGGACGGCTTCAGCGCGGCGGCGATGCGCTTCGTATCCCGGTGGATGATTTCCGTTATCTGCGTGAGGGAAGCTTTCAGGAAGGCCAGCAGATCGTCACATTCCGCCGCCGTCAGCCACTCCTGAGCGTAAGGCAGGCGGATAACCTGACAGTCAGCCAGCCGCTCCGGATGCGGATATGCCTGCACCGGAAAGAGATGCAGACGAGCCGGGGTTCCCGCCAGCCGCCGGGCGCTGGCGAGCAACAACGCTGCCCGGCCATACGTCAGCGGCTGACAAAGCTGTTCCGTAAGCGTGAGGATTTCCACGCCACTGAGAGAGCCGCAGGCGGCGAGCCAGCCGGGTACGGTTTCGGGGGCGACGGGCGCCATATCAACAGCGTCGGGCCAGCCAGCCTGGCGCAGCATCCGGTCGCCGTGACGCAGAATAAGCGCGTTAAGGGTTTCATTTTTCATCATTATCGTCTCTGTCCGGGGTATATCGCCCCGCAGCGTGGCGGGGCGATCTGCTGTCAGCTTTTCAGTAATGCGCGCACTTTCGCTGTATCCGCCAGGCGGCGCATTACGCTTTCCGGCACCGGTTGATTGCGATCCCGTGCGGTCCATTCCCTGTCCCACAATGCCTGTTCGGCGGTAATCTGCAGGGTTTCAAGCAGGTCAACCGGCACAGTCACCCTCTGCCCGCTCTCTTTCACCTGGTCTATCAGTGCCATCACCAGGCTGGCTGATACGCCCGACTCAAGCCGTTGTTCTTCCGGAATAGCGTCCATGCGTACCAGTACTGCCCTTACGTCCTGCTCTGAAAAGGAATATTCCATCCCGTCAGCCAGCGCTTCAATATCCGCCGGGGTCCAGATAATCAGGTTCAGCGGGGTTTCTGCGGGATATTGCTCACTCAGCATCCTGCAAAGATCTTCACGGGTTCCGTACATATTCTCTCCTCAGTCCAGAAAGCTTTCATCGAGCATCGGGGCAATATTGAACGCCTCATCCATCAGGACGCTGAGACGTCGCAGACTGATACCGGCAAGCCGTTCCGCCAGTCCGTCGTACCGGTAGTGGTACGTGTCTTCCAGCACTTTCAGGGAGGTTTTCAGGTCGCAAAGATTGTTCGCCAGCCCCGCCATGTCGCGGCGCAGGGCTTCGTGTCCGTCGTAATTCATTACGCGGCCTCCGGGAGCCATTCATCGTTCGCCGCGGGGGTATTGACGGCCCGGTGCATGGCGGCCAGTCGTTCGGTTCCGGCCCGGTGGTACTGCGCCAGCATTTCGATGCCGATATAGCGACGTCCGGCGCGGTATGCAGCGACGCAGGTCGAACCGCTTCCGGCAAACGGGTCGAGAACAATCGCGCCCGGGGCGCTGAATGACTCAATCAGCGGCTGTAGCGCCTCCACCGGTTTCTGCGTCGGATGCAGGGCATTACCGGTATACGGGAAGGGCAGCACATCCGGCAGCGGTTTAAGGGGCGGCACGGGGCGGCCTTTGGCAAGGACATAAGCCCCTTCATGGCAGTAGTCCACAAATCCGCGTCGGGCCCTGGCGTTACGACGGTTGGAGGCATAGTTTTTGGTGAACACAAGCTGGCCCACAGCATAGAATCCTGCCGCCTTCCACGCGGCCATAAAGCGGTCCACACGGTTCCAGCCGTAGAAGCTCACCATCAGCGCGTCTTTTTTGAGGACGCGGTACATCTCCAGCGTGGCCGGTTGCAGCCATTCGTCCGTCACATCCCCGGCAATCTGTCTGCCCTGACGGTCCTTAAAACCGACGAGGTAAGGCGGATCGGTCACAATAAGGTCCACGGCACGGTCGGGGAATCCGCGCATCACATCAATACAGTTCCCGAGAATGAATCTGGACATGGCAGCACTCCTGTAGTCTGAGGGGGCAGGAGGCATCACCGCGATACCGTTCCCTGCCGCACGCTGCCTGTTCATCGCGTCCGGTCACGGGTCAGGCCGACCGTGGAATACCGCAGCCGTCCGTCTTTTCGACGGCAAGGATATGCCGCGAAAGCGGCTTGAAGGGCGTTCCTTAAAAGGGCGAGGGACTGGCGTACACTCTCAACGACGCCGGGCCGGAGCGGAAAAACCGCCCGTCCCGTACCAGACCGGACGCGAGACACTGGCAGCGGGCGGCAGGCTTGCGTTAACTCCAGGCGAACGGGGAATTACCGGCATACCTGTCCACAAATCCGGGGCTTAAAATTGTGGATAACCTGAAGGCAAACGACGGAGAAGCGCGGGAGAACAGACGCCACCACGCCTGTTCTTTTTTTGAACAACCGGAAAGTTTGTATCAGCGGTTCAGGGATTTATCCCCGGCCAGGGACAGGCCAATATAGACGCCCGCCCCCCAGATGACCTGCGACAGAATGAAAACCCACTGCGGAACGTCGAAAACCAGAAGCGGAAGCAGACATATCGTCACAATGCCAATCAGCCGGCTGCCAAATTTTCTGCGCACCGGTTCACTGCTGTCGACGGGAATGCGGGCGAGACGGAGAACATTTCTGAATCCTGGTGACATGAGAACCTCCCTGGGGATGCCAGTCATTTGAAATCGGTGTAGTAGTGGATGTGATTCGTACTGTTAGTCGCCGAATGCACGCCGCATATTTTTCCTTATTTCCCGGGTATCCGACCCGGACACCGGCACGGCAGATGTTGCCGGCGTATCCGGTACTGCAGCTGCAGCCCTGCTCACGTCAGTGGTGCCGGCCATCTGCTGAACCAGTGCCTGCAGCTCACTGACCGAGGTGGGCGGTACCGGCATACTGGCCAGCAGGCGCGGCAGTTCCGGCGCCGTCGTGTGGAGGGCAAGACCGGTGATAATCAGGTTTCTCAGCAGATCGCCACGCTGACGGGATGACGCTTCCGTCAGCACACTTTCCACCCGTTCCCCACTCCGGCCATTCTGAAGCGTCAGGGTGTAACGCCGGCGCTGGTATTCTGTCTCCGGTGACACGGGCAGAGCAGCCTCACCATTTTCGGGCTCATCCGGAAGGCCGGTGAGTGAGGACCAGGTTCCGGAGACCAGGGCCATCACGGCGCAAAGGCGGACAGCGCTCAGCTGCCCGGCAAAGAACACCGGGATCAGCGCCGGTAAACGGGCATCCACCTGGTATACCACCGCCCCGGCGGTGGCGGCGGTACGGATGAACTCACCGCGCAGGGGCTGTGAGATGGTGCTGATGGTTCCCATCGCCGCGATGTCGGTGCGATCGTCGCTGTGCAGATAGAAAGAATACTGGCCGTCCGGCACGTTTAGTCCTCTTTATTGTAAAGGGCAATCTCCCTGGCCAGCGCCATCTGCGGATCGCCTATAACCTCGATACGGTCAGGAGCCAGAGGCCAGGCCTGACGGATAGCTTCTTCTATGAGGGAAGCCCCTCCCCCGACCAGGAATACCCGGTTAACGTTCCTGAAGGCCGTCAGCTCACTGGTGACACGCGCCCCCAGGGAAGTGATTGCCTCTGTTATTTTGTTCCGAACCTCGTCAATTTTACCGGCATCGTTGATCACACGCTGCAGATACTGACGATCATTACGGTTGCGGATGACAGTGTCAGCGATGAGGGCGCTGGTTTCGCTGTCTGCCGCCCGCAGTGCGCCTGCAGCTGCCCGGGTGACCTGTGACACGCCGACAGACGGATTACCGTGCACCGCGCTGATATCATCAAACTGGCCGACAATCACACCGGCATCGAGCGTGGTGCCACCGAGATCGATAATCAGGGTGGTCTCCGCGGGGCCGGGCTTCAGCTCCGCGAGACGGGAGAACGCCGCCGGTAGTGATTCCGGCATCACCTTCACGTCCGTTACGGTAAATGCCCTGCCCTTATTCAGAACCAGCTCACGCATCAGGTTTTCCCGTTTGCGTCGTATGTTCTCCTCGTTCCGCTGGCAGTCCCCGTCGTAATACTCACTCAGGGGCAGCGTCACGGTCAGGCTCACCGGCTGCGGCTCCAGTCCGCTGTTCAGCAGCGCATGATGCACGGCCAGCAGGTTGAGATCACCGTACTGATATTCCACGTTTGTTGTCGGGATGGCATCCCGGCTGACGCTGTCCCAGGTGTATTTCAGCGTACCCACCTGATAGTTGAACGTTGCCGCACTGAATTCCGCCACTTTCCAGCCATGTCGGAAAGAGTTCGCAGAGACCCGTGTCTGAAGCTCATCTCCTTCAAACCATGCCAGCTTAACATTAGTTGAACCATCATCGCAGTAAATATTCATCATTATGCTCCGTTAATTACACTCAATTTGATACTAATTATAAGAGCAAAATGAAAAAATCAAAGCAATATTTCTCAATATGAGTTATATAAAAATATCAAAATGATTAATTTGAGCATTTTGAACACCTTTATTTACTCAAAATGTTTGTTCGGCAGGCGATCTGGATTATCGTCACGCTGTTAAATATACTGTATACATAACCAGTAAAATTAGAGTGTCAGGAGGAAAGATGAAGCTACAGCTTTTCAGCACCGGGAAAGAACTCCCGCCACAGGCCCATCCATTGTTTGCCGATCTGGCCAGCTGCGGTTTTCCCAGCCCTGCCGCTGACTATGTCGAGTCCGATCTGGATCTCCATGATTACTGCATACGGCATCCGAGCGCGACGTACTACCTGCGTGCCAGCGGAGACAGCATGGCCGACGGCAGTCTGTACAATGGCGATCTACTGGTTGTGGACAGTGCTGAAAAGCCGCGGCACGGCGATATCGTTGTCGCCAGCGTACAGGGGGAGTTTACGGTTAAACGGCTTCTGCTGACGCCTCGACTGACGCTGCAGCCCATGAATGCCTCCTGGTCGCCGATTTATCCTGACCCCGACGAGCTGGATATCTTTGGCGTCGTCACGCATATCATCCACCGCCCGAGGGAGATGTACTGATGTTTGCCCTGGCCGATGTGAACAGCTTCTATGCCAGCTGTGAACGTGTTTTCCGACCGGATTTGAAAGGAAAGCCGATAGTCGTCCTGAGCAACAACGACGGGAACGTAATCGCTCGCAGTGCCGAGGCGAAGCCCTGGATCAAAATGGGAACTCCGTGGTTTCAGATAAAAAACGAAAGGTACCCGGAAAAAATATATGCGTTTTCAAGTAACTATGGACTTTACGCCTCGATGTCGGCGCGTGTGATGAACTGCCTGGAGGAACTGGCCCCCAGGGTGGAACAGTATTCAATTGATGAGATGTTCCTCGATTTGACCGGCGTGGAGCACTGTATGGAGCTTGAGGACTTCGGCCGGCAGCTGCGTCAGCACGTGTATGACTGTACCCACATAACCATTGGCGTGGGCGCCGGACCAACGAAGACCCTCGCAAAATCAGCCCAGTGGGCCTCAAAAGAGTGGAAACAGTTTCGTGGCGTACTCGCTCTGACCAGGGGAAATCCGCAGAGAACGCGGAAACTGCTTTCACTGCAGCCGGTTGAAGAAATCTGGGGGGTGGGTAACCGTATTGCACGCAAGCTAAATGTGCTGGGCATAAAGACCGCGCTCGATCTGGCTCTGACGAACCCGGCCTTCATCCGCAAAAATTTTTCTGTGGTCCTTGAGCGAACGGTACGTGAACTGAACGGGGAGAGCTGCCTTTCGCTTGAGGAATCCCCTCCGACGAAACAGCAAATTGTCTGCAGCCGCAGTTTTGGCGTGAAGATCACGGAGTACGAGTCACTCCGTCAGGCTATCTGTCAGCACGCAGAGCGGGCCTCTGAAAAGCTGCGTAAAGAGCACCAGTATTGCCGGCATATTTCCGTTTTCATCAAAACGTCTCCGTTCGCCGTTAAAGAGCCTTACTATGGCAACGTGGCTACGGAAAAACTTCTTACACCCACTCAGGACACCAGGGACATCATTGCAGCCGCCACAACAGCTCTGGAGCGTATCTGGAGGGATGGGCACCGGTATGCCAAAGCCGGAGTTATGCTGAATGACTTCACCGGCTCCGGCGTTTCGCAGCTGCAGCTGTTCGACGAACGCCCGCCACGCCCTCACAGTGCTGAGCTGATGAGGGTTCTGGACGGGATCAACAACTCAGGGCTGGGTAAAGTATGGTTTGCGGGGCGGGGTATTGCCCCGGAATGGCAGATGAAACGGGAGATGCTTTCTCCTGCTTATACGACACGATGGTCAGATATTCCTGCAGCGAAACTGGCGTGAAACTTTGGCGATTTCACCTTGAAATTCTCAGCCTAAACTGTCTAATTACAATAAGTTAGATGTGAAATCGCCATGGCGAAATTATTGACTCAAATTTCTGTCAAGGACCTCGTTGATAGCCTTGTCCAGTTCATCCTGAATCACTTTTGACATACGGCTAAACTCATAAGTCAGCGTGCGCCCTTTCACACGCTTACGCGCGAACTTGTCCTTTTCTTCAAAAGACCAGAGTGGGGAAACCACTGACTTTTCCTTGGGAGATGGATCTATCAATGCCTGAGATGCCTGAGAAATCAGCTTCAGAATACTGGCTTTCTGTTCGTCTTCTGGTCGCTCGCCATCACTCAAAATTGCATCGAGCTTAGCTGATACAGACTGAATGAGTTCTTCAGGCGTTAATCCCTTTTCACTGAGTTTTTCATTAACTTCCAAAAGAAGTTTATAGTCACTAAACGATAGCTCCGACTGAACCGGGAACAGAGAAATCAAGTCTTGCGGTACGGCCGCCGCCTGCAGCGCCCTGGTAACTTTAGCCTGAGATAAGCCCTCCAGTTCAGCAATTTCCTTTTGATTAAATCCGGACTCTTTAAGAGCGATCAATCTCAGGCCAATCTCCCGAAGATTATGTTCTTTAGCTGTCTGGATATCTTTAGCCAGTTGGCGAGCTTCATCAGCTGATAAATGTTCTTCGGTAACCATTACATCAAGGCCTGTACGGACAAAAATTGCTGAGGCTCGCCGTCTTGAACCATCCAGTATCTCAATCCTTTCACTTTGCTTAATACCAATACAGGGAAAGAACTGCTGAAACTTAATCGTCTGGATAATGGATTTCAGGGACTCCCTGGTCAGTGCAAGTTGATCTCTTCCGTTGTTTTCCTGGTTTACGAAGGTCTTACTTTCAACTTCAGATGCAGGCACCCGAACAAACCTGAACGTTACCTTCCTGCCGGTTTTTAAGGTAAATACCTGGCTTCTACCGGTGTCCGTCATTTCCGCCATTGACGCCTGGGTATTTAACTGTCTGCCGATGGTTTTTCTTTTCTCATTCGACATCACATACCTCCGTTAGTACGAATGAACTCGATGCGATCAAAGACTGCCTTCGCAAAGTCTTCCGCTGCTGATTTTGCGCTTTTTAGTGCCTCAGTACTTCCATCATAGGTTGCTGGATTTGCTGAAATAACTGTGTCAAAAGTCTCCCCACAGCGTTCGAAACCATCCAGTCTCGGCAGAACCATGTCTAGCATATCGGCACCGAAAACCTCTTTGGCCTGACTATGACAAATTTTGTGATCAGACTTGTTCAGGATCTTGGACATGAAGCCGACATTACCGATGAGATTGCAGGTGTGCCCATCCATTTCGATGGAATCTATGAGGGCAGGGAGGCTGGCCACAAACTTCAGGGAAGAATGAAAATCAACCGTAGCCGGTGGAAGAGGGGTCAACATCAGGTCTGCCGCCCCAATGCAGTTTTTCAGGAACGCATCAAGGTGCGGACCACTATCAAGGAAAATAAAGTCGTAGTCATGCTGGAGCTTATCGATAATGTTCTCTTTAAGCACAGCATGAATATTTTTCCCTGGGAGATGTTCTTCACACAATCCCTTCCAGCCTTCAGCAAGGAATGCATCGTCAATGGAAGCGGGGATTACATCAACACCAGGGATAATAGACGGTACTATAAAATCGGAAAGTAATTCTTCACGAGACACGTTCTGGAGCATGGCCTGAGCAGCCGTATTTTCAACCAGACCCACTGAATTCTCATGGCTCAGGAACATTGTCAGAGATGCCTGCGGATCGAAATCGATGGCCAGAATACGCAGGTCTTCGAACAGAAGCTGAGGATGAGCTCGAAAAGCATGTGATAATGAAGCGGTAGAAACTGTCTTGGAACCACCACCTTTAAGATTACATACAAAAATCGTAAAGGCTTTATCGAAGCGATCCCTGTACTTGGGTACTTTACGATGGTTATACAGATCGATGACATTCTGAATCGTCATCGCGTATTTCATTGTATTACCAGAAGGTTTCTTTTTGAAAATGTAGCCACCGGCTTCCATTTCGGCCACAGCATATTCAACACTACCTTTACTGAGCTTAGGCAGCTTATACAGAGCGGCTTTGCTGTATTCCTGATAGAACTCGGTAAGCTTCAATTCCTCTTTTTGCTGGCGGATACTCTCGCTCAAAGATGTCAGAAGCTTACCTGCACGTGTAGCAACTTTCCGTAACTGCTCAATATTGTCCATTTATCACCTCATGACGTTTTTTGTCATTTTGAACAAAAAGAGTCATGTTGCAAGCAAAAAATCATATTGTTTTGATTTCGCTCTCAACAGGAGGGGGGAGAAGCTCGACGGGCGTGCCACTCAATCACAGTGCCGCAACACGCAGACGCACTTATGACCATCACACAACAACTCGTACAAAAGGGTATAGAGAACGGTATCAGCGCTCGCCGCAGCCATGTAACCGAGCGTAGCGAGCGAACTGGCGAGGAAGCGGGGAGGAACTGTACAGGCAGATAGCTCTTACGCTCAGCACAAGAAGAGTTATCCATCCTCTGTGGGAAACAGGTCAACTTCATGGACGGCCAGGGCTGCGGGAAACACCACATGTACAGGCACACACACGGATAGCTTGTTCTGGGCAACAAGTGTGACAATCTGCCCTCATTGATTATGACGAACTTGCCCCCTCAGGTCATATGACTAACGGGAAGAGGGGACAATCTAGTGTGACAAACTGCACTCATTTAACTGTGACAAACTACCCTCAGGGTAGGGTGACAAATTGCCCTCAAATGTGGCTTCACTACCGGTTACAGCCAAAAGAACTATGAGTAAGCGCAGGATGTCAGTGAAGGAACAGCAAAACTGTGACAAATCACCCTCAAACTGCCGGATCAAATGTGACGAACCACCCTCAAATCTGTGACAGATAACCCTCAGGCTATTCTGTTGTCATCGAGGTGATATCACGGAAGGAAAATACGATATGAGTCGTCTGGCGGCCTTTCTTTTTCTCGATGTAAGAGAGACGCATTGGTGTCCGGCTATTGATCTCATCAACACTTGCCTGCAGGAAACGGCGGCGAAAATCCGGCATACGCTGGTAGCTTTGAGGTAGCTGGTAGCGCTCCATGATCCAGTCGATTTTCAGAGACACGACACCTGAGCCATCAGGTTTACGGTACTGACACAGGGATTCGTATAAACGCATGGCATACGGATTGGTAATCTCTTTTGTTTCACTGAGCCGGAACTGCGTAAAGCGGTTCTGTAGCCCGATGAAGAAGGGAATGAGATATGGGTTGATATGTACGCTGTAAAGCCCTCTGGATGGACTGTGCGCACGTTTGATAAACCAGGGAAAGGATTCATACCCTTTTTCATCGCCGGCATCCTCTTCAGGGCGATAGAAAACCACTTCCTTGCCTGCAAAACCTTTTAAAGCCTGTCGTATATCCTTGCTGGCTTCAGCGGAGGTCAGCCCGAATGTTTCAGCGTATTTAGCAACGTGAATTTCGCAGATGCCGTCATGTTCCTGCAGGGAGCCGTCGGCTTTTCTGATCTGGTCAACGAACAGATACAGCATACGCTTTTGATCCCTGGAGAGACTATATGCCGCCTCAGTCAGCTCATTTGACTGGACAATCCGCGGGCTATTTTTACGTTTTTTATGGTTTATAACCGCTATTTCCGCCATGACAGGTCCTTGTGAAGTGTGACAGATTTTCAGATTGTCACACTTCATAAAACAGAGTCAACAGGGATGGATAACTTTGTGAAAAGCAACGCCATCTGAGGGCAATTTGTCACAGGGTTAAGGGCAACTTGTCACAGAAAGGACGGCTATTTGAGGGTGATTTGTCACACTGAAAGGGCGGTTTGTCACAGATCCCTCTCTGAAGCCCGCATGGATAAAGGCCTGTGGGCATTCTAAAAATAAAGATCTAACAACTATTAAAAAAGATCTTATAAAAATATCCCCGTGGATAAGTGGATAACCCCTAGGGAGGTGATTTTTCAGGCATAGAGCGTAAGCGGAATTTATAAGTATTGTTCCCTGGTGCTTCCTCGCTCACTCGGGGCTTCGCCCTGTCGCTCGGCTGCGGCGAGCACTGCTGGCTCGATCATATCCGTGGCCAGAAGTTAGACATACAGCCTATTCTGTCCAGTTCTGCTGGCTGTGCTGGATCTGGGCTGGTAATATCAAAGCACTACGATAAGTTGAGCCAATAATGAATTCCCAATCCGAACCGACAATAATTATTAACGGCACTACACTTACTGATGCACAAGTAATGACTCTCCGCTGCGCCTGTTCTAATTTCGGCTCAGATCTGCTTGAGAATGGTCTTGGCAATGATGAAAGCGGTAAGGCAATGAGTGCTGGCTATCTGGCCAGACTACGCGAATTAGATAAATTACTGCATTTACACTGTAAGTCTTAGCTGAGAGAGCGGTTTGATATCACAGGTTACCTAACTAAGGCCGCGCCAGTGGCCTTTTTTACGCCTGTCTTCCACTCCCACGCCATAGCTTGACGTTACAGAACCGCGAATGCAGCTTTTAGCGCCTCTCAAGTTGTTTCATCAGCGCTACCGCATCGGCTTCCGGCATGGCGAACTGCACACGATGGCGCGCCGCGACATCGAGCGCAAACACCTTCGTATAGACCTCCGTCGAGCTAATCGATTTGTGGCCCATCAGGCTCTGCAAAACCTTCAGTGGTATGCCGGCGTACAGCATGTGCATCGCGTAGGAGTGACGGAACGTATGGGGGGTCACCGGTACTGAGAACGTCACCCCGTCGGCCGCTGCGGCCTCCACCGCTTCGCTAAGCCAGGTGCGCACGGTACGGTCTGTGATCTCCCAGATGCGCGCCTTCTCCATTCTACCGGTGCGTTTGTTTCGTCTTTCCAGCGGAATTTTCAGGGTGGCTACCATCATCTGCAGCTGGCTGACGTAGTGGTGATCGGAAAGGGGAACCAGACGATGGACCTGACTGCCTGCGGGGGCACGACCTGCCGTCCTGGCCGCTTTCTCGGTGCGCTGCTTGAGCGTGGCCAGCTGCACGAACGGATACGGCGGCGCCAGCGAAAAATCCCTCCGGGTCAGCGCGAGCGCTTCATTAATGCGCGCACCGGTGTTCCACAGCGTCGCCAGCAGCATCTTGCGGTGCAAATCGGGCACGTAATGGAGCAGGGCGCTGACTTCCGGCGCCAGCAGGTATTTCGGCAGTTCATCCTGCACGAGCGCCATCTGGCGCAGGGCGAGGGCGGCAGGGTAATCGATGGCCACCGGGAGCAATGTTCCGGGAGATGACGGAGATCCAGCTGGAACCAGGTTATTCATAATTTCTGTTAACTTTTTTCTTTGCCGAGAATTTTCTTCGTAATATTACCGGAGTCAGGATGACTAACCAGCCAGCGACGGCCAGCCAGAAAACAGACGAAGTCACAAACAAAACTACCCCGTCAATGACAGTAGACACGATATTTTCGGTCACAGGTTTCAGTCCTCTTCAGTGTGTGGCTATGGAACGGGAACATTCATGCCCCCAACATCCAGTAGATAAAGCCCAGAAAAGCCAACACGCCCACCCAGAACCAGCTCTGGTTGTCAAATTTCTCCAGCATGTCAGAAAATGGATGTGCCTGCAGGTCAGCGAGCTCCTCACTTTGCGAGGCAAGATCTCTTTCCAGCTCAAGGATCCTTTTCTGCGACTGAGCACACAGGGTAGCCAGCCGGATGACCCCGGTTGCCGGTTGCTCCAACTCCAGGTCAGAATCCCCGCTCTGCGGCAGAGACAGTTTTTCTGCCCGCAGCGGCAGGGCATCACATTTCCCGTCCGGGAGCTGGCGCCATTTCCTGTGCAATAGATGAAGAAAAGGATGCTTCTTTATTGAACCAATTAACTGTTTTTTCGACAATATTTCCCCTTCCAGCTGCAAGATTTTTTCCTGCAGCCCGCGGTAACCCTCTTCCAGCCGGCGTACCCCGGATGCCAGGGGCTCCACCCGGAGCGTTGAACTCCTGCTCCGCGGCAACTGCAGTTCGTCTACCCGCAGCGGCATTGAGCAGTTTTGCCCGGCCGGGAACCGGAACCCCATTGCATGCCACAGCCTGTCCCTCCGGATCTGGTTTTCTTCGCTTTTTTCATCAGCCTTCGAAATGTCTATCGGCCAGACCCGGGTTTCAGGCGGCAGACCTCTGGCCCAGAGCACAAACTGCTGCGTGATCCAGGTACCCAGGCCGTGTCCCCGCAGGCGCTCTTCCAGTCTGAATTCCTCTGTAAACAGGTGCAGGGAACTCAGTAGAGGCCAGTAGTTTGCAGTGAAAGTCTGAGTCTTCGTCTGTTCAGTATCGGCCAGATACAGTGTCATTATGCAGGAGGCCCGATACAACGCGTCGGAATTACGTTCAGAAGCCGGGTCCCACGATTCCTCCCTGCTCAGAATGACGACCAGATTTTCCTCCTGGCGGGTACTGTTATTTGTAATGATATCCGCCAGTGTCACGAGCCACATTGTTACGTCGACATCAGCCCGGGTCACGCCGTCGGTCATCTTTTTTTCCCTCAGGGTTATACCCTGCAACTGTCAGCAGTTATCAGATAGGGCAGTGTCCCCTGTCGTCGCGAAAGACGGCAGGCCATCCGCTCCGGAGGAGCAGTTCAGTACAGTCACCGTGTGAGGGTTAATCTCTGCGGCAATGCTTCGCTTTGACATCCTCCCTGTCTTTCCGGGCGGGAAGGAGGTCAGATCCCCCAGAACATCAGGTTTATTGCGTTTTTGATGTCATTTTCCCGGTGGCGGAGATCGGCCACTTCCTCCCCGGTGACGGAGGCCGGGACGCTGGCCATGTCCGTGGTCATCAGGCGCCAGCTCTCGTCCCCGATGTGCACCACCGGATAGAGCTCACGGGAGACCTTATCCGACAGCAGCCGGGCGCTGGCCAGCGGGATCACCATCCGCCGCCCGGGGGTATCGATGATGTCACTCTGCACATCCACGAACAGACGATAGCGGCTCTCTCTTTTATAGGCATAAACCTTAAACTGCATCTCACCAGTCCCTGTTTTCGTCGGCGAATGAACCGTTCATTTCAATAAACCGGGCAACCTCGGCCATCCCTTCCTGATTTTCATCCTGCCAGCGTTCGGCACGCAAACGGCGGGCCTCATTCTGCATGGCCGTGTTCACCAGACCGGATATATTGACGTCCGCGGATTTCAGTAGCTGATAACTGTCGCTGTCTATGGTGACGGTGATGCGCTGCTTCATAATGCACTCCTGAATACATACTAATGATATGCATATCAGTATAGCTTAATGATGCAGCTGACACACGCCCGGCTGAAGCATACTGTTATGTCGCTATTCATTTCACACCGTGAAACTCACATAAAAAATAATCAACCAGGATATAACAATCATCCATACAGTCACGACATTAAATTACCGGACAGCCGTTCCGGTCGGATCCGACTTTTCACGTTTAGCGAAGTTTCCGGAAGTGTACCACGGTGAGAGAATAAGCAAAGCGCCCTTTTCCGGTGGTGAGCGGGCGGTCACGGGGCAGGGGAGGGACACAACATATAGCGTTATCGTCAGCTGGGAACACCGCTACATCTTGTGTTGCCGGGCCGCTGCGCGCCGGTGGGGTTCGCAGAGATCCGGAACAACCTTTTTTCGGATCCCAGTCGAAAAGTAAAGCGGGAATGCATAGTCTGATGATGCGATGTGATGCAAATTTTCAATTGTGATGTAGATTGTATTTATTGATATGTTTTATTGTGTATGATTTGATAATCGATGTTTGAAGCAAGAAACCATTACAGGGTGGAATGATGACATATCAAGAACAGGAACCAGACGTTAACAAAACAGCAACGCTTACGGTGCGGAATATCCCCCTTGATGTGGATGCAATGATTACGCAGCAGGCCAGCCGTGCCGGGAAGTCCAAAAGCGATTTTCTGAAAGAATTGCTGACCCAGGAATTTCAGGATCTGATCAAGAATTTCAGCCGGACCAGTCCGCTTGTCACCCTGATGGATGAGGAACTCGGTAAGCAGTTTGGTGTGAAGATCGCAGAGCACTGGTTTGAAAACGAGATGATCACCGCGAATAACCTCAGGTACAAGGCACTGCTGAAACTGGTCACCCATGATGACCTTCAGCAGATCATGATGCGGAATATGCCATTCCTGCAACGGCGGGCCAGACAGGTGCTGCACAGTCATTTTGCCTACATTCCCCGAGGTTTATCCCTGACATTTTCACTTTTCAACGAAATCGCCGGGCGGGATGCGAAGACCATTGGTCAGGCATTCAGCGAGATTTTTTATCTGGTTGGCGCCGACAAGTTTTACCGTGACATTAACGCCATTCGTGCAGAGATGAAACTTGAGCCAGTGGACGGACTCTGAAACGAGAAAAGCCATCCCGTGGGATGGCTTTTCCAAACTACTTTTTCCGCGAGAGACCTCCAAAGGAGGCGACTCCGCCTTTATGTGACCATTAAGCCAGACATATGCCACGTATGTCAACCATTTTCTGGGGCAGAGAAATGACAGTTCAACGCTATATAACGACAGAAAGACTGGATATTTATAAAAAGAATCTGAAGGTCAAACCCTCTCAGGTGATGGCTGCCTATCACTGGAATAAGGCGTTGGCAGGAGCACTACTTCCTGCCATGCAGTGCCTTGAAGTCACGCTCCGTAACGCTTTGAACACCGCTATACAATCTTTTCCTCCTGCCGGGGCGAAAGGCCTCTGGGACACCAACACAAACTGGGTTACCAGTCTCCCTAAATACATGGGGGATACACGCATTAATCCAGCTGAACGATTCCAGCGAGCCCGAGCTCCAAAAGATCGCCGGGATGCAGCGGGCTATAAACTGGACAAATGGGGCAACAGGCTCCTGGCGAGAACACTGACAGAAGAAAATCTGGTTACCATGGCTAAGTCTCAGATTAGTAAGGAAGGTAAAAAACCGACGCCAGACCGGATTATCGCAGGTCTGACTTTTGGGTTCTGGACCACGCTGCTGACAGACATGTATGAAGATAACCAGAGTGATCGATTACTCTGGCCGGCCCTGACCTCATATGTGTTCCCGAATGCTCCCGCAGGTTATACCCGGGCAGATATTTGTAAGGCGTTCTTTCAAATTAAGGAACTGAGAAACCGTCTGTCGCATCATGAAGCGGTATGGAAATTTCACCAAAGAGATCCTGTTACTGGCAAAACTGATTACTCAAAACCAGTATACGGTACGCAAGCCAGCTGTAGCCTATTGAGGAAACATTACGATGATATCCTCGACATGATTGGCTGGATGAGCCCCGACCGGAAGGCTAACTTCCTGAGCCATTCAGCGAATCTCCGATTTTATGCCCTGTGTTCGGTGGACGGACTGAACAGTTACATCGCCCCGGAAAAAATCAAGGCGCAGATTAAGGTTTCACGCGGGGGGAAGGGTATCAACAGGTTAATTAAAATACTCGAAAAAAATGAATTCATCCGGATTGTAAAGGAGGGCCAGACGGTGCTCACCATCGGTACTGACAATTCCATCCTGATCCAATAATTCATCCTTTTATATCAAAGTATTCTGCTGACCCGGAGCGGTTCCGGGTTTGGGTTTTTTCGGATCTGCAGTGCGAAGAAGAATGATTATTGCAGGACGAACACAAAAATAGACTGATTGTTGTGAAAAGTGGATTATTGCATTTCAGTTCATAAATATGATGAATTGTTGACAAAAATATGACTATCACCGCAGACAGATGTTTCTGAGACGCCACCGTGAAATCACATGGCAGCATAGCGATATCCTCACTATGATGGGGGAGAAATTCTCATCATAAGGATCCCTCCGGTGAAAGGTTCAGTATGGAATAAATGGGATTTACATATTCACAGTCCAGTGACATGGCAGGCCAATGGTTATGTCGGCCAGTGTGATATCGCGCGCTATGTTCAGCTTCTCGGGGAAAAGCAACTTTCCCTCATCGCCGTGACCAACTATTTTTATTTCCGGCAGAATGAGCTGGAAATGATACGGGAAGAAATTGCCCGCCAGAACCTGAATATCACAGTACTGGGAAATGTTGAGTTTCGCCTTGATCAACAGAACAAGGCCGGGGACTTTATTAATGTTCATATTCTTTTCTCCGACAGGATCAGCACTGAGCGTATTAATGAAGCCCTGTCCCGTTTCCCGCTCAGGTTAACTGACGGTGACAGAAAAGCCATTTACTGCTGCGAAAAGAGTGTCGCGAAGAGCGGTCATGGCGTGGATACCATTGTGGTGGCGTTCAGTACACTGCTTGAACACCTCAGTGCATCATTCCGACCATTCAGGGATTATCTGGTGGCGGTATGTCCTAACGGGTATGGCGGTTACCGGCCGGATGCGAACGGCCGTTCTGCGGCCATAGCAACCGAAATCGACCGTCAGGGACAGATGATCTTTGGCGGGAAAGGCGATCGTGAATTCTTTCTGAGAACGGATCGTTATGATGGCGCCAGCGTCAAACCCGTCTTCCTCTGCTCCGATGCCCACCGGATGGAGGATATCGGCAGCCGATACACCTGGGTAAAGGCGCTTCCGACCTTCGAGGGGTTACGCCAGGCACTGCTGGAGCCTGAAGCCCGCCTCAGGATAGGGGAGGAGTGGCTGGCAGAACTTACGCCAAAAGCGCATTTCAGTCAGATTGATGTTGAAGGGACGATTTTTGATGGCCAGGAAATCAGCTTCAGGAAACTGTCCATCCCCCTCAGTCAGGATATGGTGGCCATCATTGGCGGCCGGGGAACAGGTAAAAGTCTGCTGCTTGATGCGCTCCGTTCCCGTTTTGCCGGGGCGGCGGCCCGGGGAAGCGATCAGCGTGATGTGAATGTTCAGCATATGAGTGTTGAGCTGGATAAGGCTAATGGTGAGAAGATCCGTTTTGATGCCCGTTCTGAAGGGTATGAGTACTTGCATGTGTCTCAGGGCGAAATTAAAAAGCTCTGTCAGGAGCCGGGGCTCATCAGCGATGAGATAAAGAAAATGCTGAGGCTGACACCGGCCCATGAGGCGGGCAATACGGCCGCACAGCTGGCGGAAAACCTCAGTGCCTGGCGTGCCTGGCGTGAATTCAGCCTGTACCGGAGTGCGTATTCAGAGCCGGTGAATACGCGTCATTTTCAGCTGAATATCATCAGAGCCGCTCAGGAAAAGATTGAGGTTCTCACTAGTGACCGCAATAAGGCACTGATTGAGACGTTTCGCGAAAACAGCCGGCGGCAGACATTACTGCTTCAGACGCGGGATAAACTGACGAGTGTGCGTGCGGACATTGTGACGACCGCAGAGGATCTGAATGCCAGAATTGCGGCGATTAATGCAGAGGATACTGCTCATGAAGCGATCCCGCTCGTGGATCTGTCTGCCCAGACAGGGGTTATTGAGCGCAGACTGCTGTCCGTGCAAGAGCAGACCGAACAGTTTGGTCGCGATAACGACGAGATTATCGGTACTTTCCGCGAGCAGGGGCTGGGACAGGACATTACCGGGTTGCTGGAAAAGGTACATGAATATCAGCGCCAGACGGAGCTGGCGGAAACGCATCTGCGTGAAATTGGACATCAGGAGACACTGTACCGGAGCGGACTGGAACAACGTACCAAGCTTGCGGCTGAATTCATAGATGGATTGCTGTCAAGACAGGGCGTGATCGACACGGCTTTCGCATCGCTGACCACAAAACCTCATCTGACGCAGGATCAGCAGGCCCTGATACAGGACATTCTTACGGATATCCGCATTTATGGCCAGCCTCACTTTGATGTTACTGCCTTTTACAACGGGATGCTCAGTTGTCTGAACCGAGGCCGGTTCAGGGCGGCCGGGGAGCTGACTACCCAGGATAGGTTGCGGGAGGTATTCAGGATCAGCAGCATTGATGAGTTCCGGGCCCTGCTGGCAAATGAACCCATGCTGGTTCTGCCGGAATGTCCGGACAATAAACTAACCATCGAGGCGTTTTTCTGGCGCGACGAATATTTTAACAGTCAGGGACCGGATGCACTTCTCAGTTATCTGTTCAGTCCGGAGCAGATCCAGCGCTATCTGAACGTCAGGGCGGAATTTGAATACAAAGGTAAAACCGTCGAAAAACTGTCAGCCGGGCAACGGGGGACCTTCTATGTCTGCCTTAAACTGGCGACAGATGCCTTCGGATCGCCGTTTGTCTTTGATCAGCCGGAAGATGACCTGGATAATGAATTCATCATGCACAGTTTGGTCCCACTTTTCAGAAAAATAAAACAGTACCGACAGGTCATCATTGTGACGCATAACGCCAACCTGGTGGTTAACTGTGATGCTGAACAGGTCATCATCGCGGCCAACAATGATGAAGTTATCAGTTACCGTAGCGGAGCGCTGGAATACGGAGATCACGGGGCGGAGAACAGTATGCGCAAGGCTATATGTGACGTGCTTGAAGGAGGACGCCAGGCGTTCGAAGCGCGTGAGCAAAAATACGGGATGATGTGGCTTAACGCCATCTGATGAATCTCAGGAACTGAAGGATTCAATCCCATATAAGACTTAAAAGCAGACCGTCATCAGGTCTGCTTTTTCTTCCGGTTTAGACAATTTCCGGATCTGCACGGCGGGAAACCTGCCATTGATATGATAATCGTCCTAAACACATAAAATCATACTTGATGTGATATTTATCATAAATCACAATATCATATCTGATACGATGTTTGCTCAATGCGATATAAATCATTCAAAGTATGATTTTTTACCTAACCGGACATTATCAGACGGAGCGTGCAGGATGGATGAGAAAGAAGGGAATTTTTCACTCAGCTATGAGCAGCTGACCCGGATAGCGGAAGAGCGTATCCGTGAATGCAATCTGGACAGCCAGGGCGCGATTTATATCAGCGAGTCAGCCAAGGCCGGTGCCGTGCTGAGCTTCTGGTATGAACTGGCCATAAATGGCTATGCCTCAATGAATGCCATCAATAGAGAAGAGCTCATAGACGTCGATCATCAGCGTCTCAGAAAGCTCATCTGGCCAGAGACGGATAAGTAATGATCAAGACACGCAGGCCGTCACCGCTGCAGCGGCGGGTACTGATTGTGCTGGCCGCCCTCGATGCAAAACGTCCGGGACCGGTGGCGACAAAGGACATTGAGCGGGTGCTGGAGCAGGGCGGGGACGCCCCGGTATACGGGCCGAACCTGCGCGCCTCCTGCCGGCGCATGGAAGCCGCGGGCTGGCTGCGCACCCTGCGCGCCCCGAACCTGCAGCTGGCCGTCGAGCTGACGGATGCCGGACGTGCGCTGGCCGCCCCGTTTCTCGCTGACGAACAGGCGCGCGTCCTGGCGGAGCAGCGCGCGACGGCGATCCGGGTTCTGCCTCTGGTCCCGCCTGTCCAGGCAGATGAGGCTGACGACCGGCCGGTGGTGCTGGATGGTCGATGGCACCTGGCGTTGCGGGGTGACTACGTGATCCGTCTTGACGGCACCACCTGCCTGCAGCTGTGGAATGCGGCCGGGCAGGTGACACGCCTGGAAGGCAATCCCCTGCGGGTCGCCACCTGGCTGCAGGCCTGTCACGATGCGGGGATTGCGGTCCGGGTGCAGATCAATGAGAGCGCCACGCCGGAGGGGGGCACGCGGAACGTTACCGCGCCGACGGACCAGACCGGCACCTGGTACCGCCGGCTGGACGCCGCGCTGCAGGCGGAGGGGATAACTGGCCTGAATGAGGAGATCAGGCAGGCCGTTACCACGCCTGCCGGGCCGCTCCGCGGCCTGCCAGCGCCGGCGCGCCTGCTGCAGGTTCTGCGCGACAGTCCGGAGGCCTTCCCGCTCACGGCGGCTGGCTGTGAGGATGACACGCAGACCGCGCTGGCTGATCTGCTGGCCCGCGCAGGGTTTACCGCCGGCCAGGTCCAGGAGCTGCAGTGGCACCGCATCCGCTGGCCACAAATGAGTCAGGAAGAAGCTGACCGGCGCGAACTGAACAGCCTGCTGGACGAACTGGAGCAGCGCCAGCTGTACTGCAACCGCGAACAGCTGGCGGAGATTGTGTTATCGCCGGTCCGTAAACCCGGCGAGAGCTGGACTGAACGTCTGCAGTGGCTTCTGATGACGGACGGATTCGGGTTCCGCAGTCCGCTGTCCCGTGAAGCGGCCTCCCGGGCGCTGGCTATCCTGGCCGGTTACACGGGACGGGATGTGGCGGATCATCTGGCCACGGTGATGGTGTGGAACGACGCCGAAGCAGGAGAGAAGCCTTGAGCCCATTGTCTTCAGAAGTCCACGTTCATCCTGGCGTGACCGGTACGCGCTGCTAAAACTGACTGACGATCTCCGGCCTGGTGCATGAGAACCGGGACCGTCCCAACCACCACAAGGAACAAGAGCTGAAACATGAAAGTCACTGAAACCCGACTGGACACCCTGATCGATAATCTGAACACCCTGATTTGTGAAGATGATCTGCTCACCCGCTAGGAGTGTGAAATCCTGGTGCGGGCCGTGGCGGCCATCGGCGCCATGAAAGCACGCGTCAGCATGAAAAAGCCCACGGTACCGGCAGCGTCGAAACCGAAGGAAGAGAAACAGGCACCTGTACCTGACCCACGTTTTCCGAATGCCCGCCAGGCCTGGGTGGCAGAAGAGGAAACTTTATTACTGGATGCGCTCAATGGCGTCCCGAACGATGAAATTGGTAAGCATCTGTTCTGGCTTTCCTAGAAACAGGGCAGGACGTCGTTCAGCGTCGCCTGCAAAATCGCGTCGCAAAGACATCTGACAAATGGCTGGAAAGAGCAGTTCAGGGAGATTTCGGATAAAATTCGTTTGTCCGGTCTGAGCATCAGTGAATATCAGAAACAGTACGGTACGGTATGAACGGGATACCGGTGGCGGTGATGGCGGACTGAGCACCGCTGAACGTCAG
>OGTN01000028.1_pt1 | contig 109674 bp, 113 predicted proteins | sample 1574591 | NCBI WGS metagenome assembly OGTN01 (sample SAMN03295830, study PRJEB24534) | human gut metagenome | isolation source: fecal sample 5 from infant 4 | host: Homo sapiens | place: USA: Pittsburgh, PA | collected 2014-07
TGGCGATTTAATACGCCATTATCATGCCTTCAGCCACCACAACAAGGGAAGACCCTTTTATATACAGTAGTTTTAATGAGAGATCTTATCAATACAGGTTCCAGCTATCGATCAGACGCACCGACGCAACATAATGATTATTCAGCAGCATGCAGGCAAAGGCAGGGAGTTGAGGTGCGCAAAACAGACTTACAAATAATCACACAAATTAACCACAGATAATGGAAATAATTCATATATTTGATGAAAGTAATCATCCAGTAAATCGAGTACACAAATGAATCTCAAGGTGTTAACTACTGCTTTCATCCTTGTATTTCCGGGCCTTCAATCCGCCCATGCAGCGGATTGCACTTCTAATGGGTTGGGCGGCCAGTTCTGTGTCAATGATGATGGCTCAACATCTGACAGCATGCCAAATGAATTAAATGGCATGGATACCCTTTCCAGTGATGGGTCGCTGACCAGCACTGAAAACACTGATTCAGGGGCTGATGCTGAACTTGAGGGCTCAAATGTTGATATGACTCATCAAGCTCCATCTAAGTTATCGAATAAACCAGACCCTGCTCTTATGGGTAGAGACTGGAATAATCCGTCAAACCTTGGTGATGGTTCAGCAACATCAAGCATGGGAAACACTTCTGACCCTGGAATCCAGTAATACTCCCGCACCTCTCTCCTGGCGGGAGCGCCCATGTTTAACTAACCAGTGTTTCCAGGCTCGTTAGCCGGTCTATTACCAGTGAGGAAATACGCGCAGGCCCCGTATCCGCATTTAGGTGGATACGGGAAGGGTTAGTGTCACCTTCCGTCATCAGGAAGTTGCTGCTGTTAAACTTCGTCCATCCGCAATCGGCGTTCAGGTCAATCAATGGGAAACCGTATCGCAATGCCACGGCGCGAATCGCTGCAGCATAATCTGAAACCCGCCCATACTGATTCGTCTCCCCATCAACCCACGCCCCCGTCCTTCCTGAATCATAGTCGCCGTTGAACGGCGTGGCCCACAGGATAGGTTTTGTTGGGGCCCGCGCCCGCAGTTTCTGAGCGATGATGTTCAGCGCGCCGTAAACGGTTGTATTCACTGAGTCGGTGATACTTCCAATGGGAATGTTTTGCGCCCAGTCGTTTGTTGCCCACGGACCGCAAATCCACGCCGCCGCCGATGTATCCAGAGCATTAATTCGCACATCGTCGCACATGCTGATTTGCGTTGAGGAGCTATCCGGTTTGGCTATTTTCGAACCACCGATACCATGATTCAGAAATGAACACCCCAGCGCTTCCGCGACAAGGGGTTGCCATTTGTTATAGGCAACGTTGCTGTCACCCATCACATCGATGATTTTTCCTGACCACGGACTGACGGAGCTGCCGCCGGGAACGACTACATATTTTTTGGCAATAATGGGGACGGCGATACGGGTGGTGATCCCGATTTTGGCGGTGCCGGAAGGAGGTGTTAGCTCGTAATCGGTGTAGTCCACCGACTCCGTCGTGCCATCACCCTCAGTACCGATAACCGTTCCGGCGCTGTTCATATAGACCGCCAGCGAAACCCCGCTACCGTTGACGCGGGCCGTGACTTTCCAACGATCTCCCGTCGTATAACCGAACACGGCACAATCAAACGCACTGTTCGCCACCACCGCACCATTCGCACGGTTGATGTAGGCGCCTGACGTAATCGTGACATCCTGTTTAACGAAGTCGTAAACGAGCGAGTCTTCAATCTTCTGTACACGCACATCAAGAGAATCGATATTGGCCAGCACAGTAGCAGTCTCGACGACGGCCAGTTTTTTAACAGACATCTCAGCCGAATTACGGCCCGTGATGCCGATCTGCGTGGTTCCCGACGGAACATTAAGGCGATAATTCGTATACTGCTGCGGCGTTGTTGTTCCGCGCCCCTCCACTCCCAGCACCGTGCCTGCCGCATTCATGTAAACGGCCAGAGCAGTCGCCGATCCTGTCACAAGGGCTGTCACCAGCCAGCCATCCCCATCAGTATGCGGAATGATTGCGCAGTTCAGCGCGGTATTATCAGTCACAACCCCGGTATTGGGGTTGATAAACTTCCCGGTTTGCCAGGCAGCTGCATAAGCATACCCAACAGAAATAGCCCCCTGCAGCGCATCGACGCGTGATGTTAACCCTGAAATGCCGGATGATATGACGGCTGACAGATAGGTTTTGTCCGGCGTGGCGCGAACAAACTCAGGCTGAATAGCCCCTAACGCAGCAGCATAAGCACCGACCTTAAATATCCCTGCCGTAGTATTTTCAACCCGGATCCTGACGTAGGATGCGCCGGATGGAATGACATCTGTGATAGCTGGAATGTTTACACCAGCATTCAGAGCTAACTGTGATTTAGAAGAAATAACTGCACCAGCGGATGACATCCAGAAAACATGGAACTTAGCGCCACTATCCTGAAACCATGCCAGCACGGAAAATGTTAATTGATCACCAACCCTTACAGGCAGGCGGCCAAGGTCATAATATTTATCAGCAGACCACACACCTGAATACTGTGCCACTGGAGTCGGTAACGGAATATTGGCATCAGTAGTGCTAAATGTAACAGTAGCTCCGCGATACCAGTCCCAGGCACCAAACTTAGGCTCAACAGCTGAATATTCATTAAATGCGTCGAATAAAATGTTGCCTCTGCGCAAAGAAGAGTACGCTGGCATTTTTCTCCCGGTTGCGGTCAGCGTACCGGCGTTGTTGATTACCTCAATAGCCAGCGCGCTATCATCTGGGCTGCGGTAATACGTGGTTGCCCCTGCAGGGATGTTAGCGATATCAGCCTGAGCTGCAGCCAGTGTCATATACTGGCGGCTGAGTGGTATCAAGTTCTTCCGCGCATCCTGAACTGACGCCTCAGCAGCCGCAGCCATTTTTTTTTGGGCGCCAACAAGAGTATCCTTCTCATTCTCAAGGCGATCAATAAATGTATCACCATCACTATTCATGAAGTCATCATACGCTTGCGCGTTATCGCTAAGATCCTTCATGCTATTAGATGGTCGCGGGTTCCCGGTATTGTATCGGTTTACCATATTAATACCTGCATAATTTCAAGCTAAATTACAGGAACGCTAAAGAAATGCGCTCATGCACATTTAAATTAATTTATATGAAAAGACGACTACAAATAATTAGCAGTAATCAGTAATACTCTTCTATATACACTAAACCTGAAGCACCATTCCCTCCGGTGAATATGCCACCAGACATAGATGGATCATATGCGCCACCGCCGCCACTTCCATAGGCACCACCAGAAATACCTGCACCAGATCCGGCCCTACCACCACCACCCCAATATGATGAGGCGCCATTTCCAGCCATAATCAAAGAACCATTTTGACCATCAAAACCAAATCCTCCCTGAATATTTAATGAACCACCGCTGGCAGAACCACCTGCACCACCTGCAAGGTTAGTGGCACTTCCTTTTTGACCACCAAAACCACCAGCACCTGAGACCCCATTTATTGATGATGCACCGCCATTGCCGCCAGGATTAGCACCGATACCACCAGAGCCACCAGCGCCAACAACAACATTATAACTGGCCTGTAAAATGGCAAAATAAGCGATTGCAGTACCTCCAGCACCACCGCCACCACCAGATAATGATTCTGTTCCTGACGTTCCCTGACATCCGCCTCCACCGCCACCTGCACCCGTAACGGTTACCTTCACATATTTCGTGCCAGCTGATGGAGTATAAGTTCCTGAAGAGGTAAATCTGATGATGTCTAACAGACGTCCATCGTTAAACATTTTATTCATAGCTTTTAATACTTGACCATCATCCTCTGGATCAAGTGCAATGCCTGCCCCCTCAACAACAGAGACTAATTCTCTCTGAAATGTATTAAGCATTTCCGCATTAATAATTGTTGGAGAAATACCATTGGCGACATTACCATTAGTATATTCGCCATTAGAATCAGCGGTATCTGTTGTACTTCCAACTTTTCTCATAATTGACCTTCACAGAATTTTTTAAGGGATAATGCCGGAGGAGGTATCAAATATTGAACAGAACTCTGGGGTAACCTCATAAACCCCTTCATTATTAAAACCAAAAAGAATATATCCAAATTTGACCAGTGTATAAGACGGGGCCAGGGCATTTATGCGGCACTCCAGCTGACGATTCCCCCATGAACGAAGAGGATCTCCACAATAACTGAGACCTACTCTTGCATAAGATATCGTTGTATCTTCCGCCTCTACCAGCCAGACAAACGGCCATTCATCACCATTAAGGCCGTCTCCGCAAACAGATAATCCAGCGCGCGCCTGTCTGTATTCTTTAATGGCGATGGTGTAGCCCATCGCGGCTGCAATACCGATGAAATAGCTTTTTGACTGACCACCGGTACTGATTAATTTTGAGACGATTGCGCTTTGTCGCTTGGCGATTGTGTCGACTTCACCAATGGAGCAATCATCAGGCAGTCCAAGCGTATTTTCCCAGTCAGTGAGCATGATGGTCGCTGTCTTAGGGAAAGCGCCACTGAGAAGAGACTGAGCGTCATTATCACTACGTTGAAAACTCCTTGCCAGCGCTAGAAGCACTGCCGTCTGCACAGCGTTTTTATCTCTTGTCCAGGCTCTTCCTGACGGGATTAGTGCCTGTAGCGCTTTAAGGTAGTCGTCAGTTGAGAAGAGGCTCATGTATAGTTCACCTCGCCACGAACGGCCATCTCCCCTATTCCCGGCTCAATATTTTCAGATGGGGAAACCAGAATGAAACCAGCCGTTCCTGAAACGTCACCTATCGCGCGGTTAAGGTCTGACAGATAAATTTTCCCAGTTCCGAGAGGATCAGCAGATTCAAACAAAACGCTGTCAATAGCTTCTGCAATAGCAGCGGTTGTGGTACTACTCGCATCAGAGATACCACTTATTTCAAAATCAATAACCCGTTCAGTAGGCGAACAGATGTAATTCAGGGAGGTAACAGGGGCAAGCGGGTACATATAATCAGCCACCCTTCCCTGATCGCCTGTAGCCTTAACTGCACCCCATTCTTCCAGCTGTGACACGCCATCGGTACCAACCGGGAACCCATGGTTTGTCTTGTCATTTCCATCACACATGATGTAAATCACAACGGTACCGGGCCCCATCCCTCTACGGCGGACCCATGCACGTGTAACACCGGATACTGCCAGAGCCCATGTGCGATAATCAGTATCGCTGCCACCCTGCGGAGGATTTTGAAACAACAGAAGACCGCGCTGGCGAAAATCCTCTTCATCCTCAATATCAGCACCGCCTGTGGCTGGCTGAATGAGCGTGATCGTGCTTTCAATGCCAGACACATTCGCATCAAGAGTGAGGATAGTACCGGCATCAGCATTTCCCAGGCTACCACCTCCGGTGACATCCTCAGTGATGTCAGGTAACACAGCGGTCACAGCGACTGTTGCTGTGCCAGAGCTGCCGATCGTCACACCAGCATCAGTGGTGTACTGATAACCATCCGCGCGATTGATTACTGCACCCGCATCTAACGTCCTCCCGGAAGTCCCTTTGATTTGCGCTTCAGGTGATCGAGCTGCGGTGGCTGCTTTACGATAGGCCTGTTTCAGCGCCATCCATCCAGCAAGCCATTCATCTGTCGATGTGAAAGGAGTGCATTGCCGGGCAATATAATCCAGATAGGCATAATGCAAATGCGCCATGCCAGCGTCCATATCCGCCAGCACCTTCAAATTTCCGAACCGAAGCAGAGCACCGACCTTCTCCAGTTCCGCCTGCATGAACTGTTGATTTTCCGTTCTCAGCTCACTGAGCGTTTTTCTTTTAAATGGCATTGTTCAGTTGCTCCCATAACCAGAAGAATTTGAATTCTTGCCAGTCGCCGTCCGGGGGTAGATAACGGATGATAAGATTCAGCCTGTTTGGAAAAACTATTTCTGAGGTCGCCTGTATTTCCCTGGCGATTCCGTCACTTTTTATCCATGCCAGCGCTTCTTCAGCATACTGCTCTGCACGCATAGCTACGTCGCGGGTCAGTTTTTCTCTCCGCAACAACCACAGACGTGAACCGATTGTTTTCTCATTTCCGAGATCGCCCCACCATCCGCGGCGATCAGTCCCCTCATATGGGTCATCTGCGCGTGCAAGGCCATCGGTAAAAAGGCTGATCAGCACGGCGGTATGCATATCATTGTCAGAGGTGATAATGCCGAAATTCTCCTGCCAGTCGGCCTGCATCTCATCAATATTCCAGAAGGATGAAATATCACTCATCAGATACCTTCTCTGTGGTTTTGTCACTGGTGACAGTGCTTTCCCCTGACTGAACCTCTTTCACGTCGTGATCGTGAATGTTGTAGGCGTCACGCAGTTGTTTTACGGTTTTGGTGTTTGAATTGCAGTTGTCTACAATGTCGCCGGTGCACTTAAACATCGGCGTGTTGGCCAGGATGGAATCAGAGGCATTGATAGTGACGGTAGTGGCATTATTGACCTCTACGTTTTTACCCTTAGCATCAATGAAGACTCCATCTTCCGTCAGCAGGATATTCAGGCCCCACTGGTTATACATCACCGACTCACCTGACTTGAGTCCTGAATGCCGGTATCCCTGATGGTTGGTTGCAATGACCACTGGATTAGAGCGATCGCCACCCAGGAATGCGAGCACAACGTCAGTGCCAGCAGGAAGACCGGATGAAAAGCCAAACTCTGCCAGCCTGTGGGCGCTGGCAACTTCCAGCGGCGTCTGATACTGCACGGACTGTGTTCCGCCATCATCCTTCATCGCAGTAATTCGACCCACACCCAACATGCTGGCGATACGGTTAGCAAAATGGCGAAACTTGCTCATTGGTTGAATCCTGCAAGTTGTTGGTAGAAAGCGTAAGGCTGAACGGCAAAGGCCTCTGCAGGCATTAGCGTTAGCCTGGCATGGGTGCCATCGCTGTCGCGTATAAATGTGACGTCGGCAATCAGCAACTCAGTATTAGGCAGCTTTAGCGTGGGGATATTTACGGGTATCAGCGTATTTGGCTCCCATAGCTTCCCGGCTTTATCCCGCCAGCTATCTATCGTGACGCTTAGTTGCTTTGAGCGGCCATAACGCCTGTTCATCTCCCAGTCAATAGCGCGCTGTGCCTGCTGAGACGCCATCAGGGTGCTTTCAACGATAACGATACGCTTCCGATAGCGCATCTTTGCCGCTTCCGGATCGCGCGCTGTGGCCAGAGTTACTGAGTCATAGGCTGTATCGGGTGAAAAACCAGCTATTGGTGAAACGCTCATCGAGATGCCAACATAGTCAGAAAACCTTTCCGACATATCAGCGCGGTAGTACGCCTGCTCTATATTTTCCCCTTCAGCGACACCACTGGCCGCGCGACGGGTTCCTACTCGCGTGAGAAACAGGCTACCGTCCGGAAGGTCATAATAAAGCAGAGCAGACCAGCGAGTTACTCGCTCAATTATTTCCTGTGGAGACTCCCCCCAGTTAATTGTGAACTGAGGGACATTAACCAGATCACTAACATCGCAAGAAACGCTGATGCCATACCATGAAGCCAGGCGGGAAGCGATACTCAGCGCATCACTTTGGTTGATGACATTGTTTGGCCACTCTGCAGAGCAGTCCACCAGATCCTGACACTTGCTGCGCCCGTTCGCCTGCACTTCATGCCTGGATCGTGTAATTGACGGCTCCCAACTGTCAACGTAACCCGTCAGGACCAGATCATTACCGATGCGCACTTGGCAGGACTGCCCCTCCTGCACCAGCTGCTTATCGTTAGTCCCTGGGTAATAATCCATTAGCCCAAGACTAAAATCGGAAGGGAAGCGTTCTATGCTTCTGGTAACACGAACTGAATCCCAGCCCTCTATAATTTTATTTCCTACCGTTAACCTAACCGTATCCAGATCGTCGCTCATTGCCGTAATACCTTCATCGAAACAGGCATAAATGCCGGATGGGGAACGCTAGACTCCTGAATCAGCTCATCCGCTCTTGAAGCATCCTGATACAGCCGACTAGCTAGAGTAAGCGCGGGTAGAGGCTGAGCTGAATTAAATTGCATTAGCTCGCTCAAACCACCAGAAATGGTTGACATAGCCTCAAGAAATGAAGATCTGACCAGCAACAACTCACCGTATAAATCATCATCGGCTCTGTCGCCAGCAACCAGAAGCGCGGCATCAAGTTGGTTAGCTACACGCCGGGTTATTTGCTCCGCTTCATCGCGGCTGGTAGGGTTGGAATCTGATGCCGCTGCAGCCATAGCAGCACTACATAAAACGATAATCAGAGTATTAACGGTCTGTGCAATGTCGGCGCTTGAAGTCGAATTCTGATATTCGGTGCTGGTTGCATTTGCCAGCTTTTCCAGTGCCGTAATACGCTCGTTAACACCACCGGTGCAGTTGAGGATGTAATTAATTAAGTCGGCTGCGCGCTGGATAAAATCATCAATGGTTGTTGAATTATTGAGCGTGGTAGCGGCGTCAGTAATTCCCTGCCTGTCCATAATGGCTTGAGCAGAAACCTGATCCGATAATAATTGAAAATCTTCCGCATCATCTGCTGAGGTTCCACCTGTCAATCCTGATGATGAGCCGCCCACAGTGCCTTTGCTATATCGACCATATCGCTCATTACCAAATGTTGATTTCAGCACGCTACTGATATTTGTCACTTCATTAATGGTGCTGTTAACCATATTTGACCAAAAGCTTATAGTGCTTTTTATTGTTTTTATTGCCTGGCTAACCCCACGCATTTCAGATTTAACACGTGCGATGGTGCTGAGAACCGTAGTGCTTACCAGTTTCAGGTAGTTTGTTTTAACCGTTTTTGATGATGCACTACTTCCGGTTATAGCAAATACTTTAATTCCGGACTCAATGAGTGTCAGGGTGAACTCAAATACTCTCCCACTCTTCATATCTCCGGAAAGGCTTAGGCCATTTTCAGGTACAGAAACGGTCATCTCACCAAGCGTGGGATGAATTAGCGTCCCACTGCCCTTGGTTTCACAAGCGGCGATCAATGCTATCCTCTGGGATATGGCATCTCCACCACCGTATATGAGGCTATCCTGAACGAGGAACCCTTTAAGGACGAAACGACGAGTGCCTCGCCCCATATCCTCTATCCAGGCGGTATCCCTGTAAGGGTATTCATGTACAGCCTGACGGCGTCCGTGACTCCCCTCTTCACTGATGATGGCAAAGGGGACGCCACGGAAGGAGCATGGCCGAAGCTGACTTTGCCAGTCATCAACCGTATCTCCCCCCATCAGAGATGTGATCGCATCCTGAATGATTGCCATCAATCCTCCGGAAATAAAAAAACCGCCGGTACAGGCGGTTATGTGTTAATAATTCATGGGGGTAGTAATTTTCCCATTATTTTCTACGTTATAGGTTTTTCTCTCTCCTTTTTCGTTAATCATGGTTATTTCCAGTTTTAACGGTTGCTCAGCCAGGGCATCAGCAAGGGATCGAGATATATTTTCGGTAATCACGTTAACATTCCCGTCTCCTTCACCAGGAGACAGTATGGAAGGTGGCCTTCCTCCACCTCCTGCGCCAGAAATGATATCCCGGCGTTGCTGCGTCAACCTTTCCTGGCTTCTCAGTCCAGACCACCTGTCATCCATAATGGCAGACTGAATAGCATTACTCAGTTGATCTTCCGTGTAGGGTTGCGAGCCCTGCTCGTGCTGAATCATTGAAGCCATTAATGCCTTGAGCACCTCTGGGTTATGAAGGTCAAGCCGTTGATCGGCTCCATACCCAGTTCTTGAGGTCACATCGTCAATATATGCACGCGTGTTATTTTCAGAACGCGGTGCATACGTATGAATAAATCCTCTTGGTGTATTATTTCCACGGTCACCATAAAGCATTAGCTGACGAGCCATTGCTGCGAGCCCGTCGTTATCACTGGCGAATGTAGAAAACCCCTGATTTCGCCCCGTTGAGTTTGAAGCCTCTCTTAGATTTCCAGGATTATGGTTTCTAAATCCCAGAGTGTTTTTCCCATCTGGGTTATAAATGACAGGACCTCTTTCAGGTTGAGGTCTTGTAATAGCACTAACATCGTCAAGAAGTTGCTTAGAACGGTCTTGGCTGTAAAAATATTGACGATATTTCTTCCTTGCCTCATCGGTCATAACGCCAGCAGTCAACTGGTTTTTTTCATTCCCGTTGAGGGTCTTCTGAAATTCAGGATCTGCCAGCGCTCTGCGCATCAGCTCGGAGTCGTCGCCTTTGTTTTGTCCAGCAAACCGCCCCATGGAAATGTTGTCGAAATTATTCGCCAGCATATCCGTAAAGCCATTCACCATATCGGTAAGGCCATTGGTATCAAGAGCGGCATAAACCTTACGTTCAAGCTTTGATTTGAATCCATCCCAAGAGGCGCTTGCTTCCTTAACTGCAACATCAAAGTTTTTTAATTGCTGGTTGAGCGCGGGATCTACTGTCAACCCCACCTTATCCGCTTTTGCCAGAAGACCAGCATATTTTGCGCCTTCACGCATGAGCGTCAGCATTTCAGGTGTTAAACCCATCGCATCGGCAAAAGACTTTTGTTGATCAGGCCGAAGTTTTGGGAAAATCCTTGCGATGGATTCAAGTGTCCTTAGCGTGTTGACAGAGCCATCATTATTTCTTTCAATTTGGGCGCCAATCTGTGCCATTGCAGCCATGACACCTGCATTTTTACCGCTATTTGCTTCGTTGAGAGACTTGAAAATTCCCTCGATAGAAGATGCAGCGCTTTCACTGTCAGCCCCTACAAGCTGCAGAGCCCCGGAAAGTCGGGAAAAGTCCTGAACACTCATAGCAGTATTTTGCGCATGCGTGTTCAGGTCATAAGCGCCTCTGGCTGCTTCCCGGTAGCTTTCTGCAAGCTTACCTGTCGCATATGCAGCGCCACCGATAGTACCGATAACTCCACCAGCCAGCCCCAGCCCAGCCAACTTGCCTGCCAGTTCTCCCACTATTTTCATGGGGGGGATCATGTCGCCAATAAACTGAACGTTATCGCGTGCAGTCCGGGCCATAATATCCAGCCTGGAATTATATCCGTTCAGCCCATCAATCGTCTCCTGCCCACCTAACTGCAAGCCCTGTCGGGTTTTCTCCAGTTGGGGTTCAAGGTTGCGAACAGCCTCGTCGATCTGTGCTATTGCTTCGCTGACATGATCACCGGCCACCAGTTCAAAATCAAAAGAGTTACTCATCGCGTGAAGATTTCCTGATTTTGTTAATCCTTGAGGCCTGTGATACCCACCACTTCAGACGGGAGTAGGTCATGCCCCACGCCCTGTCCTCAGTCCAGCGGAAATAAAATGTCACTTCAGCAGCAAGTTCCTGCCATGCTGTCAGGGCTGCCAGGTCAAAAAACTGAGCAGATAAACCTCGCACTTGCGGAAGTCGATAAAATCCATCGGCTGCAGCACGCTTTCACGGGTGTCAGATACCAGAGAAATGAGTAAGCGCATTGCCGCAAGAGAGGTTGAAGAAGACTGCTTTTCGTAAAACTGCTCCGCCTGGCTCAGCGTCGGCGCTTTAAGCTCAAGTTGCTCATAGCGTGTTTTTTGCGCCACATCTTCAAGTGGTGTGGTAAGAACAATAATTTTCGTACGTTCTAATTCGGCCATCTTAGTTCTCCGTGACCTCAAATCCTTCCCAGCGAACATCGAAAACTGCATCTTCGCTTTCAACTTCCTGGACATTTACCGTCCAGAGCCCACGACCAATAATTGTTTTGCCATTCGCCAGTTCAGCGATGACGTTGACATTGGTCTGTTTGTTAAAGCCCTGCACATTTGTGCCGCCACTATCGCGCAGGCGGGCAGAAATGTACGGCGCAACAGGTTTTTCTTTATAACCGTGTACGCCATCCATTCCGGTCAGCGTGGTACGGTTTACCGTTGAAGGCTGGTATTTGAACGAGCCTTCAACCATGACCGACACACCGTTAACGGTGACATAGGCAGTACCAGCAATGCGGTTAGAAGTATCAGCCATGACTTATGCTCCTGTTGATTCAGCCTGCAGGCGGAACTGGTTAAGCAGCGCAAAAATACGCAGCTGATTGATCAGGGTTCCCGGCCACAACACATCGACGCGGTTCGGATTTGATGCGTTTTGTTCAACGATAATATTTTTCGCGAACGCTTCGGCATCCTGTGCATAGCCGTTAAACACCAGGGTCTGGTATTCAGCGATCTGATCGGCTTTGATGATGTTGGGCGTCACAATGGGCTGACCGGGTGCAAATCGGGTCCCATCGGCGGCCAGTTTCATGCGTCCAAACTTGCTGGTCACTGCCGTACGCAGATAGCGGGTCACGAACATCAGGCTGAACAACGTTTCCACCTGCAGGTAGCTGTCGTCTTCATCGCCGTAATTGTTTTTCTGGTAGGTGGTGATGATGTTTTCCACGTTGACCGTCCCATCGTCAGCGACGGTGTATGTTGAAATACCGCTATACAGAAGGTTATTGCGTTCGGTCAGCTCAAACCGGTCTGACAGATCTGGCGCCAGAACACCATATATGGGCAGGCTCTGCAGAGGACGACCTGGATCATTGCGCAGGCTAGGAGCAATAGCCCCAACCAGCGCCGCTGACCAGATGTAACGTGGCGTTGGAGAGCGATAGACGCCCAGCAATGTTTCGTGCTGGTTATTACGCGCCTCGCCCTTCGTTCCCAGCTCGGCATAAGTTCCTGCCGTAGTACCGAAGGCGTGGCCATAAAGTTGTTTATCCCACGCCCAGCGGCCAGATGCATCGTTAAGAAACGTCTTTATCGCATCAAGAGACGCGGTGTCGTCGTAGGGGTTAACGATAAAGTCGAAGGTTTTATCCTGAAGATTGCCGAGTGCATCGACAAAATCAGGAGCCCCTGCGCCACCGGACATTGCCGTGATCGTGAGAGTCAAGCCAGCCGGTGTTACCTCACCCCCCTGCGTACCGAGATAGTTAAGGCGAATATCAATGCCATTACCCAAAAGCCCAGCATTTTTAGCCGTAAGCTCGACGGTATCAGTGGCGTCAGATTTTACGGCAGCAGTAACAGGCAGATCGGTTTTCCTGGAAATGGCTGCTACCATCGCTGCAGCAATCTGTACTGGCGTATCAGTTGCCAGGACGGTCATTTGCACGCGGATCCCGGCGATATAGAGCGAGATAACCCCAGTCTCAGAAGCCTGCGAGGTGACTTTAATAGTCCCTTTAGCAGCTGTCATAGATTCAGAGTCATCCGCCAGAGGCAGGATCCAGACTTCTGCAGCGGTATCATTCTTTTGATACGCCGTCATCATTCCATGCAACTGAGAACCTTTGCCACTCAGGTCCCCAACTCCATTCGGGGAGGAAACTTTAACAGGGATATTGGGCACTGCTGACCCAGAGGACAGCATCTGCCCAATCAGCAGAGTACGCTGGGTTGCCGTAGCGGTATTAGCCATGGAGTTGTCAAACTCCACGAAAAACAACGGCGTCCGGAGATTACCAGGAACGCGTGAAAACGGAACGGTCATTTACTGTCGCCCTCTTTTTGATCGGTGCTCTTCACACCTTTGTCCTGAACCGGAATTACGTCGCCATCCTTCAGTCGGCGGCGCCAGAATGTATTATCCGGCACGTTAGCGCCTTCTTTGGGCAATGCTTCGCCCCGGACAGGACAGCGAACGCTGAGCCCATCTTTAGGTTTTACAAACATGGATTACTCCTGAAGGTTAATACTGGTTCCCGGACGCGGCGTACCGTCAGGCATGGTCACAGTAATATCGACCCCTTCGAGCAGAGGCGGATCAATAGGATAAAAATCTTCCGGCCCCTGATAATGCTCAATGTCGATTTCAAACAATAACTGCCCCATATGCGCCTCACCGTCAGCGTCAACATTTATCGTTGATCGAACTTCCGCGTACTTCTGGATTTTCTTGGTGAGTTCATAGCTATTGATAACAGCCCTCTCAACCTGCTCTCGCAAATTTTCCAGGGCTGTTTCAGCACGCATTGCGCCATCATCATCCGTTTCACCATCATATTCCTGGACACGGCCAGTAATACGAACGGTTGTTACTGTAGTGAAAGCTGGCGTATTACGCCCTAGCGCTTTCTTGTGGTCAAAAGGAGTCTGCACCAACAGCGCAGGGTAAATCGCCGATGAGGTTGGCCAGTCTCGCGGTGAATAAACGCGGTCGCCCGCATCGGTATGACCGACAAGGGCTGTAACCACCATAGTGCGAATAGCTGAGGCATTCATCGTGATTTCACCACATTCAGAACCAGGCGAGATCCGCCATGGCTGTCAGGGTTGATATTGGACACCACGAATAACTGATTAATGACGTGACCACCCACAGTTTTAATGAATACCCGATCGGATACTTCTGGCTGAGGCTTCCCAAGACGCCTGAATTCGGCATCACGAACACCCAGCATTGGACTTGAGGTGTTAATCACAGAATCCCCATCAAGATTTTCATCTACCTGGGAATACCCGCGGTCAAAAATTCCGTTAATCGTGAATGGAGTACCGCCTTTAGGTCGGTACTCATGCTCATCACCAAAGACACCATGAAGCGGACTTAAAAGATGTAAATCCCAGTCCACGCCCATAGTGATTACTCCGAAGTAACGCTAACCGCCGGGGCCGCAGAGAGTAAACGCTGGCGCAGAACCTGAATATCAGCAATAACGCCAGCAGCCAGCAAGCGAGCAGCGTCATCACCAGATACCAGAATGCGCGTATTTTCCCGGTAAACAACGCCGTCATGACGGATACAGTTGCCTTTGAGCACAACATACTCAGGCGGTGCTGCTTCTTCGTTGCCTGACTCATCACCACCGGATGAATCTGCAACGTCTCCGTCATGCTGCTGATCACCAGTATCAATGCTATCGGCGACCGCCCCCCCAGCATTAAGGTCGTCAAGCCCGGTCCCGCCGTCGTTCAGGTCATCCATGACCGAAGATTTCGTTTCTTTAGCCATATCAGACCACCATGGCGCAAAGCGATGCATTCACACGGCTTGGGATAACCAGCGGCGCGGACTGCATCAGGATGAGACGTTGTGCTGGGTTCTTTTCAACCCAGCTCTTGGGCGCATAGGCCAGCGGGCCATAGTTGAACTCCGGATCCAGAATGACGCCAAAAGCACGCGTCCCCATCAGGTCGGCACCGCTCATAATGACAGCGCCATCAGGGATCATCGGTTTTTCAACGTTGTCGGTCGGGTCGATGTACCAGTCGTTATACAACCACAGGTCAAAGTTACCCCACCGGCCCTTATAGACCGCCCCTTTATTAATCTGGGCACCAGGGTTGATCTGGTTATTGTAAGGGTTCATGTTCGGGAAGGTGATGGCGTTGTCTTTGATAGTGGTATCCAGACGGAACGCACGCCATGACTTGTTAGTAAAAACGAGGTCGGTTGGCACAGCACCGGAGTTCTTCAGAATTAGCGTCTGCCACTCTTCAATGTCATCAGACGGCTGAGTATTAGTGGCCCCGGCCGCTACGGACTGAGGCCATTTATCCGAGCCGCTCAGCGTGATTGTCAGGTCTGAAGCTCGGCCAAAGTTTACCACTTTGGTTTCATACCCTTCGCCGACTACGGTAACCGTACCGGAAACCAGCGCGCTTGAGGCCATCCATTCCAGACGACGGTGAATCATGTCAATCTGGTCAGCCATTTCGAACTGCAGGTTAAGCATTTCACGCTCGCCAGCGGTATATTCGCCACCGATACGCTCACCGATCATGCGGCGAATCGGTTTGCGGAGATCCGGTGCCCGCAAATCTTTAATGTACGCGGGCTTGAAGGTATTAGTCTGGTATTTACGGCTCTCTACCACTTTACCTTCGACCAGAGGTGAAACAAACGGAGCCATTCGGCGAAGACCAACATCAACGTCGATGGCCACTTCTTCAGTTTCGTAGGTGACTACGTTAGGAAAGAAGCGATCGAGCAGCCAGTTCTGACTGGTCAGCAGGTTGGGAACTACCTGAACCAGCACACTGGTATCAAAAATATTGTCCATATTCAGTCTCATGATAATGCCAGCATTACGCTGGCAAAGATTGGAATGAGTTAGCCCCTGCCAGTTAAAGCATTAGGTCAGGTGGCGAGAGGGGTAAATCAGGAAGCGGCTACTGGCGCCTGAAGGCTGTCTTTCAGGAAAATTGCCAGCGGGCGAAGCGCAGATTTCAGGTCAGCAACGGTCCAGGTGTTATCGTAAACGATGCGGTTCTGATTAAACTCACCCATCAGGTACAGGCCACCATTTTGATCCACGCTTGAGGCGTCGACGTTATCAACCAGGATTGCTACCGGGTTTTGGCTGCCATCTGTGGCAGTTTTTACACTTTTCGTGTATTTGCCACTAGCCGTTATTTTTCCGAGAACAGTACCGCGCAGAAAAGTACCGCCGGTAATGGTTCCGGAATCGGTAACCAGCTGAAGAGTGCTGACAACAAGCTGATCGGGAACGAACAGAGAGCTTTTCATACCCGGAGCGAACTGATTCTGACCAAACTGATCCATTATTTCTCTCCTTTGGTGGAGTTGTAGAGACTGGTCATTTTGCTTACCAGTGCCGATTTACCGCCGGGCTTATTTTCGCCATCTTGTCCGAGTCGAACGTTATGGCTTTCCTGCATGCGCTGATCAAGAGTGCGCTTGCGGGTTCCCTGTGGCTGCGATGCTGGCGCTGTTTTTGCCAGGACATCGATGGCTGACGCTGAACTCATCCCTGTATTGAAAGCAAGCGAGGCGGCCAGCGCCGGATTCGCGGCAGCATGCTTACTGCCGAAGATGCGAGCACAGCGATTACGCTCAGCAATGCGTGCATTTTTCACCGCTTTGCTTTCTTTGCGATCGTCGTCGCCATCATCGTCCGGATCGTCTTCTTCTGAAGCGTCCGGGTCATCGCTATCATCTTCGGCGTCTTCTTCAGGGTCTTCTTCTTCCGCATCATTATCCGGGTCGTCTTCGGCGTCATCGTCACGCTCATCTTCTTCAGCGCGACGGGCTTTAGATTTTTTGGTTTTTTTATCTTCATCTTCTTCAGATGCCGACGTGCCACGTCCGAGAAGATGAGCAAAACTAAATGCTTTCTTTGCCATTTCAGGCTCCTGTCTTTTCAAGTAAATGTCTGAACGCGGCATCTGGAGGACATACCTCATCAGCCAGTCCAAGCTCCACACCATCAGCAGCCATAAAACAGGCGGCCTGAGTACTTTTAATCACCTTCGCGCTTATGCCGCGATTTCTGGCGACGGTATTTACGAACAATTCCCCCATCGCATTAATATCCTGCTGGATGGCATTGAACGCCTCTTCAGAAAGTTCGCGCAATGGCGATCCCTCCGCTTTACGGCTGCCGAAAGTAATAATGGTCACTTTCAGCCCGTCATCTTTAATTCGCTGCGTCCAGTCGAGATGCATGGTGATAACACCAATCGATCCCACTCCACCGGTTCGCGGAACAGAAATATGGTCGGCAGCGCTTGCGATAGCGTAGGCGGCGGAATAAGCGCTTTCTGTCAGAATGGCATGAATAGGCTTTTTCCCTCGCGAGTTGTAGATAACATCAACCAGGTCGAAACAACCCGCGACCTCACCACCAGGTGAGTCAATGTCCAGGCAGATACCAGAAACATCCTGGTCTTCCATAGCGGTGAGAAATGCCTGGCGGATCCCGTCATAACCGGTCATACCGCTATAAGGGCGCAGACTGCCTAGCTTCTGAACCAGCGTTCCGCAAATGGGAATAACTGCAATACCCAGCACGTTCTCATAGCCCGGGTCGTTCCGTGACTCCCGACCACGGCTGTCATCGAAGCTGTACCAGTCATCATCCATAGCCAGAGACGATTCGATTTTGGTGATACCAAACCGATCCATAACGGATGCCATGATGACTTCAGCTTTACTTGGGTGCAGCGCCAGCGGTGTATTAAAAAGGCGCTGGGCCAGATGAGGTAGATTCACTTTTCCTCCGGATCGGTAATGGTCTGGCTGGCGAATTTATCAGCCTGCGCCCAGCTTGGAAGTGGGAGCCCTCTTTTCAGACAGGACTCAATCTCCAGCTGACGCTGGTCAAGCACTTCTTCCCAGTCTTCGCCGACGTTTTCACCCACTTCAATTTCAAGCGTTGATAGACCTGCATCCAGACCAAGAATGGCGCCTTTTTTCTCTGCAACCGGATCCACCCAACCGCGACCAGGCCCCATCCAGCGCGCGCGAGAATATGCTGCGCGAGCGTCGATAAAATCTGGGGCGCCAGATGGCAGAGGCAAATCCTCATTGTCGTGGACTTCTTCAACAAAGGCCGTCAATAAAGGCTGAGCGGTACCCATGGAAAAATCATCACGACGTCGGGTCAGTGTCTTCCAGGCTTCCAGCAATGAAGATCGCGCGGAGCTGTAGTTAACATCTGACCAGTCCTGAGTGACCTGCTGCGGAGAAAGCCCGGTACCGGACGAGAAGTTACGCAGTACGGCCGATTCGAACACCTCAAAATTGCTGTACGGCCTGGCAGCGTTAACCGTTGTGATTTTTTCGCCGGGATAAAGAATCGGCATCCTTGCGCCGTTTTGCAAAGTCAGTCGACGATCATTGTGGAATTCAATGCGCCCATCCTGATAAGCCCCCAGACTGGAGTCATCGAAATTTTCTCCCATCGCTGCCTGAACCATTTCCGAGTCATAAGGTGACTCGATATAGGCGGCAAAAATGGCATTCAGAATGGCGGCTTCCAGTTCACTCTGATCATACTTAACAAGCATTTTCAGACGCTGAACAACCGGCGTCAGGATACCGTTACCACGATGCTGAGCACCTCGCTCATGGTCAAAATCATGAACAACATGCGGGCGCCCCCATGAGGTTTCCCTGGGTATACGCCGCCATGTCATGGTCTTGGCACCGCTCCACCAGTCGCCGATATGCGCTTCACGAATGTGATAAGCAACTGGCGCTCCGTCCTCATCAATTTCTACTCCGCCGCGAACATTTGGCATGTCGAAATTCTGCTGAGGGTTGCTAAGCCTGTCCGGATCGACGACCTGAACTGTGGTAGCGTAACGCCCTCTCCCTGGTCCTAATCTGTCAGGCCGGTACTGGAGAACAAGCAACGCATCACCATCAATAAGCTTGTGCCTAAAAGCCAGGCGCAGTATCTGAGGGATAGTTAGCTTGCGCTCAACATCACAGTATCGCCCAGTGTCGTAAGCCCACGTGCGCCAGTGGGCCTCCAGCGCTTTTCCGTACTCTTCAGCCCACGTAGAGTCAAAGGCTTTATTACCGGTGACCATACGTAACACCCGATAATCGGGTTTCATAATAGGCCGGAAATTAGCACCAACAGCGTTATCCAGAAGACGCGTAATGGCACCAGATGCCCAACCGTCATTTCGAACCAAATCGCGCGCACGAGAAACAATGCGATCGCGATAAATGTTTATTTCGTTGTCCGGAGACCATAACGCCGGTTGCCAGTTCGCCAGTTGATCGCTGAACGAATCAGCGGCGTCATAAGGTATCCGGCTGCCACCTGTCAGCATGCTGGGCCGTGCGGAACGATACGGAGTACCATCCGGGCCAAGAATTTGCACTTTATTCATCAGAATCGAAACCTCACTGGCTTCCGTGGTCTCGCGACGATCCCCAACTGAGCCTGTAGTAACTGAATCAGCGCCAGCAGGTCAGCCAGGGAGCTTTGCTGATAAGATACCGACCGTGTCCCGTCCCCCTGAGAATAGGAAAATGAAACACCGCGACTCCCGGTTGTTAAATCAATGTATGCCTGCTGAGCTTTCTGCAGAGCGTCCCTGAGCTGCTCATCAGTCATAGAGCCAGCAAGCAGACTGGTATTCCGGTTGAACATGGTTTTCCTTATTGCGGCAGGAGTTTAGAGATTTTCTTACGCTTGGCAGTGGCAGGCTCATCAACAACCGCACCTGGCAGCTCATAGCTGATTTTTTCTTCTGGCACGGATGGCGCAGGTAAGAATTTCTCAGGGTTGGCTTCGAGGTTTGCAGCCCGAACGTTGAGCTTTAACCCCATATGCTTAAGACCACACAGAGCGGCATAGCTATAAACGAGACAGTCAAGCGCTTCGTTCGCCCTACCTGGAATTGGCTCCCAGATACTGAACCGCTGTCCGGCCACCACTTTGTAGACCAGTCGCTCGGCAAGTAGCTGGTTGAAATATCCAAGGTCACGATCGTCCGGGAAATGCATATAGCCAGCTCCTGCAACTCCTAAAGCCGGAGGTTCAAGATGCAGACGACCACGGACAACATCTTTCGCAGAGTTCACGCCAATCATAATCGGGCGGAAACTGGCTTTGCTTTTCGACGAAGGTCGTTTCGTTGGCCAGACTGGATTACGCTTACCGCCCTGAGCGGATTCACCTTTAATTGCCCAGATGCGACGCCCCAGGCGCTCTTTAGCAAATTCGTAAACCTTTTGCGTATGATGGCCGCCTGAGTCCATACATGTCGCCATGACATTCAAGCCTCGGCCATCAGCCCGGCGCCAGATTTGCCTCAGATACGCATCAAGACGCTTCCATGGCTCATCTGTTTCCAGATCTCCATAGATGACGTCATGCGCTACTGACCAGGACTCCTCGTCTCTACCCCATCCGGTAATAGTGATTTCGAAGCGATCATCCTGCGTATCCACCCCGGCAGTTAACAACGCCACCCCGTCAGGAACAGGAGCAGGGAAAACTTCGCGACGCGATAGCAAGATATCAACCGGCAGTTGTTTCCCGTGGTTAGGCCTATGCGGTAATCCCATTTGGGTGTTCCACCAGGCCTGTTCCCTGTCTGGGTCTCCTTTGGCATCAAGGTATTTCTTCGCAATATCCGATGGCTTATCTTTTTGCCATGGGCTAAAAAGCTTTGATGCCTGATAACCGGCATGATGGTTATCCAGCGCTTCGGCTCCACAGTCCGGGCAGATTGCCCGATACACGGCATGCCGCTCTGATTCTGACCAGCGCCATACTGCATCAACGCTACCATCATCGTTTTCGTGCCATCTCTGGTCATACGCCATTAATGGTGAATGACGGGATCCGCAACATTCAAACGGCTTGGTTTGATGCCAGCGTATAGTCTGCAATGCCCGGAGTCTCTCACCCTCAGACCAGCCAGCACCGCAGCATTCGCAGTGAATCATCGCCGATTTTGTCAGGTGCTTATCGCCGTCTTTTGGCCACTGGACATGCTTAAAGAAGTCAAGAAACTGACGATGGCCACAATGGGGGCAGACTACGGAAGCTCGCCGCTGATCTGACTCCTCATAACTGTCAGCAATCCGGCTTTCATCCTCTACTGTCGGAGAACAAGCTCTTACAGAGAGCCATGTCAGGCCAAATGTTGCCGTTCGCTCCTCTGCCAGAGCAATAGGATCCCCTTCGCGAGTAATCGGGTATTTATCCACCTCATCAGCCAGAAGTACGCGGATTGGGCGGCGTGCGAGGTTATCGGGACTACCAGCACCGGCAAGAGCCAGAAATCCACCGGTAAAAGATTTATAAAGAATTGTTTCTTTTGAGCTTTTCTGTTTTGTATCGCCGATGATTTTACGAAGCACCGGCGTAACTCTGACCAGAGGGCTAATACGTTCTTTTGAGAACTGCTCTGCAGCTTCTTCTTTCGGCTGCAGAAGCAATATTGGACATGGATCAAGGTGTGCGAAATATCCAAAAAGGTTTTCCAGCAACGCAGTCTTCATTAACTGCGTGCAGCACATCACCGTAATGATATGGACACCTGATTCAGTCGCGGCAAGCATTGGTCCGCGAGCAACTTCTACAGTTGAGGTTTCCCATTTCCCCGATGTACTCCCAGCCTCTTTTGCCAGCTTGCGGTAATCATCAGCCCATTGGGGAACGCTGATACGCGGAGGTGGGGTCCAGCCTTTTCTGACGCTCAGAAAAAGTCTTTCAGTCTTCTGCTGGGTTAAATTCTGGCTCTCCGAGGACTGAGATATGTTTGTGGACATGTTCAATCAGCACCTCTGTCATCCTGTCTGCCGGTACGCCAAGATCAGCAGCCATTAACGGCGCCACCCTTGACGGCCAGTTGAGCCAGGAATCACGCTGCTGGCGAAAGGCGTTGAAAAGAACCTCCTCGGCTACAGTCATTTCAATGAGCTGACCATCTTTTTGCTGAAACTCTAATTTTGTCAGTAGTGCCAGGTAGTTTTCTTTTACACGACGTGCCTCATCGAGTGATAACTCTGCGCCGTTTTCCAGAATGAAATCCTTGGCAATGTTTTCCAGTGATGGAAGACCATTATCATCACGATCATTCACGACCGGCGGCGTAGGGGTAATGTTCTTTTTGGCTGGCGGCAGTGCGTCGTGTTTAGAGGGACGGTTGACGGTTTTTCTGTATTTTTCCAGCTGTGCGTTTGAAGCAGCAACGTCAATGTCATCGCCTGACATGATCAGCCATCCCCTGCTTTTCCACATCGTGACCGTTTTGCGACTGACATTGTGGAGTTTGGCAAAATCAGACTGGTTCATTGTTACCTCTGAGTTACCTAAGTCTGTTACCCAAATCTGTTACCCTGAAAGAGAAGGTAACAACATGGGTAACAAATAATTTTTCGGAAATTCTTTTATAAACAGAAACAAACCTACAAATGAAACAAAATGTAACTGTTACCTGTTACCCAAATTTGAAAACTTGTAGCTAGGAAAACAATGCGGCGCGCAATGCCCGTGCCTTACAAAAGGCTCAGGAAGGACCCATTTTTGATAATGATTCTCATCTTCGGTTGACCTCATCTTTCCCGATAGTCATCCCCGGTTGAAAGGCAGGATGGCGTCAGTTGCCAAAGCTTCTCGCGGGTGTTGAGGGTGCAGAATATTGAACCGTCGGTTCGAAGTACGTAAGAGGGGAAGTACGCTCCCTTATCATCATGTGCAATCGTAGACACCATAGGCATGCCATTGAAGACACCCTGAAACGTACCGTCATGTACAAACCTTTCAGTCACTTTTAGAGGCTCTGAAGGGTTTACCCATGTAATAGCATGTAAGGCTCTCGCCTGAGCCCAGGCATCAGCACTGAAGTAAAGAGTCGATGTCTGGTTATCAAAATAATTAATGGTAAGGTTTTCTACTGACTCTTCTGTATTCTTTGTTCTAATGCCAGGCTGGTTCTGATAGATGACTACATAGCCAGCCCCTTTATCGGTATCCGATAGAAGGATGACTCTCCCATGATAATTATCTTCACTGTAGACACTGACAAAGAACAGCGAACCATCCCCTTTCCCCAAGGAAAATGCGCCGGTAATTTTATCATCAGGATAACGCTTCAATTGTTGGCTAATATCGTGACCGTTGAGACAAATGCCTTCAGGCGTGAAGAAGTATGGTTCTTCTCCTTTTAAACCACCCTGTGGAGCAGAAAACCCAGTCCCTTGAGGGCAGGTCATTGCATATGAATACAACGGTAATACGAGCAGGCATAGCGCTAGTTTCGCGTTCATAAATTCCCTTATTGACTGAATGGCTTATTGCCACAGTTAAGCAGGTTGCCCAAGCCAATAAAAGAATATTATTTTGCCGTCCTTATGGCATCAGCTATGGCACGACTCAATGCAGCAGGCATCAACGCTTCTGCCATAGCCTTCGAGCGGTCCATATACCCCAATACAGGCGTTACAGGAAGGGCATCACCAAACCTCACCAGCAGCTTAGGTGGCCGCTGTTTTGGTTTAGGCCTGCGTGTACCATTAGGAGAGCGTTTGGCCCTCTTCTTCTTCGCTGGTTTTGGTTTACGACGCTGCCAGACCGCATTGACATTATTCACATCACCAATGAACACGTTCGACTTTGCTTTCAACTGAGAAAGTTTATTTCTCGGCATGTTGCCGTATTTGTTCAGCTTGATGTTTTTGGGGTTGAGCAACGCCGAGCTGTTCAGCTTATGATCGCCGCCGAACTCGAAAGGCTCCAGGTATCCAGCCGCAATATCTCGCACATAAACCTTTGCGCGAAGATCGTTTTTCCGGGCCCCTGAAGAGCCAACAGCATTGACCGTGAACGGCGTAGGTGATTCCATCTTCCGACCCAAAGCCACTTTTTGCGCTGCTGCAATCTGACGAACAACAGCTGTCATAGCCTGTGCTGTGGCATAGGGGATTTGCTTCTGCAACGTTTGAAGTTGCCGGGATAAATCCTTAATCGTAGCCATAAGCTTGTTCCAGAGTAAGCGTAGTTATCAGGTGCTATTGATGTCTTTCTGTTTCTTTTGCGGTGTCCCGTAACGGGCACGCATTTCACGGCAGGACAGGAAAGTAGGCTGAGCACCGTTTGACGCGAACATCAAAAGAATCGGCAACCCAATTGTGATGATGATCAGCAATCCATTCCAGATGTAATAGACCATCATCGCTCCCTTACCTCCCTGTTAATTTAGACCGACACCATGCGCAAAATTTGTATCGCAACATTGCCACTTCTTCTCAGAGTTGCGCCGCCACTTCTCGTCTTTGCGAGCCGTCAAGATGTGGATCACCTCTTTGGTTGACACCAGATCTATGCTTCTTGTCGGGTAAGCATTATCGAGCCACCTCTTGAAGTGGCTCTGTAATGCCTTACTTCATGAAATTATTTCATCCGGCTTTACGCAGAAAACCTTTCACTTTATGTGCATTATGAAAATGCCAATTGCGGCATATCTCTGGGAAACTGAAATGATCCATACCGTACACTTCATGACAGATGTGACCGTTGCTTCTGTATCCAGCCTTATGGATGTTTGCCTCAAAGCGATATCAAGCCCTAACCAACCAGCCTCTGAGATCAGGATTTACATCTCTAGTAAAGGTGGAGATACCGTTGCAGGTTTTACCGCATACAACTTTCTTAAGTCTCTTCCTGTAAGGGTGAAGACACATAACCTTAGTAACGTGGAATCTATAGCAAATGTTATTTTCATGGCTGGATCTGAGCGGTTTGCTAATCCTCTTTCGCGATTTTTACTACATCCTTTACATTGGGGATTTGCCGCCCCACAAGCAGATCACCTCAGGCTTAGAGAATGGGCGGCATGTCTGGATGACGACTTGCAAAGATTTGTGCAGGTGATGAATATCGAGGCTCTCGCTGTAGCCCCAGATGAGCAAATTGACTGGGCTAATTTGATCACTTCTGCAACCATCATTGATCCGGGAAGGGCCACCGAGTTGGGTATGATCCAGAATGTCGAGGCTGCAACCATACCCACAGATTCGATCAGGTGGTGGGTTCTGTAACATTTTGAATCCTCCATAAGTGCGGGCTTATTGGCCCGCTTGTTTCTTTACAGCTTGCCTAATATCTGCCTTATCCCTGTTGCACTGCCCCAGCGCTGATAGCAGGCTGACGTTTAAATCGAGGCTTTGGCCCCACGTCAGATTGTCAGGGATTTCCGGTTGCGGGGTGTCAGCCGTCAGGCTGGCCGGTAACGGGACCACCGGCACTTTGACGTAGACCGTTCGCGAATTGTTGCAGCCGCTTAACTGCGCCAGCAGGCACAGGCCGATTAGTACAATCATCATTCGCAACAGCAACCCGGATATCAGCCGAGGCTCCCGATGCGTCCAGTGCGATCTGCTCTTTTGCATGCTGATTGGCCTCGACGATAGTGTTGAAAATGGTCATGGTGGTCAGAACGTTGGAGGTGATGGTCTGGGCTGCGTTTGCCTGCTGCTCAGCAGTTTCAGCTCTGGTTTCCTGCTGATTGGCTGCGTTGTGGTAATGCATTGCCAGCCACCCAAGGCAAACCACCAGGCAAATCACAACAGCGCTGATAATGGCGGTTAATCGGCTCATTTCTGCCCCCAGAGACAAACTTCGCGCTCAATCTCTCGGCGAGTTACCAGGCCTTTCCACTGCTTGCCTTTGGCGTAGGTCCAGCGGCGCAACTGGTCGCATGCGCCCTTCTGGTCGCCCTGGTTGATTTTGCGCAGTAGAGTGGAGGTCTGGAAGTTTCCGGCGCCGACGTTATAAGCGAACGAGTACAGAGCCCCGCGCATTGTTTCGGGGATCGGCTTCTGGATGTACGGGTTGATCTGGCGAGCAACGGTGTTCAGGTCTTTGTTGAGCAGCGCGCGGCATTCAGCCTCGGTGTACTTCTTGCCGAGCATGATGTCTTTGCCAGTGTGGCCATAACAGACAGTCCAGACGCCTACCACATCCTGATAAGGGTTGTATCGCACACCTTCAAGACCATCGTTACCGGTCGGTCCGGTGATGAGCGCTGAAGCAATGGCTATGGCGCCACCGCCGACGGCAGCGATAACGCTATTCCTCAGTTTTGGTGTCATAGCCATTGAGCCGATCCTCACGTTCTTTCCGCCGGTAGTACCAGTTCACCCCACAGGTGGTAATGGTGCAGGCGATACCGACAATAATTGCCCAGTCACTCAGGGTCATCCCCGCTATTTTGTCGGCCAAAATCCATACCTCTGCCTTAACTGCCCCGGCATACGCCTTTGCTGAGACACCGCATCCCGTCAGTGCGGTCCCGGTGCCGTATGAAAGTCTGCTGTAAATGGTGCTCATTTTTGTCATAACCTCACCTCCGTTGATGACGGATGGCGCTGTGCGTAAAGGGGAAAAGAGGCCCAGAACCTGCTGGCTGATTTATCAACAAAGCACGTCGGGGATGATTCCCGAGGGTCTGGGCATGCTCAATAAAAAACCCGCTCAAGGCGGGAAGTAATACCAAGGGTAAAAGCGACGGCGGTAGCCGTAATGGTCCCAAGGTAGAGGGATTGGAGCATCTGACGGGGATCGAACCCGTATCTTCTGGGTGGAAGCCAGACGTAATTACCAAACTACGACAGATGCAATCTGGCTCAGGACTCTCGCGCATGGGCTTTAACGTGTCGTGCAGCACGTCTCTACCCAAGAGCCCTGACCGGATTGCAGAAACGACAAAGCCCCGGCGAGTACCGAGGCTTTCTGGTTTTGTTTGCAATACGACGATGCGACAGGGGTACTGATGCAATGCATCTCGCGAATACCCCTGTCGTATCGCCGGAAAGCAAAAACCCCGCAAGGGCGGGGCTTTCGTTATGTTCAAATTGTCGCTTCTCATCGCTGCCATCGCGGCGCAGCTCTGCCAAGCATGAATGAATTATCTAAACTTCTGGGTGAAAATCAATGTTAATTTTAATTATGAGCACAAAAAGCCAAAATCTAAGCCCTCAGGTTTTTGCGTGCGGCTAAAAATATCTTCCCCTGAAATATCTTGAGGCACCATTTCACGCGCTCTCTCGACTGATCTGCCGTCAGCCAGGGCGCCAGCTTCTGAAGTTCTCGCGTTATGTCAGATATTTTTTTTCTGGTTGTGTAGTAGTTCAATCCGACGATGTAAATCGGGTCGGTAACCTCAAAGGCATCCAGTACACACTTCTCCATGAATTCGGCGTCATCGTTACTGATGGCGGTATCTATCAAGCTGGCCTCCTGCTTCGGCCAGAGAATTACTTGAGCACGCTTCAGAGCATTGGGTCCGCGAAAACCCTCTGCCCTTGCCTGCTCAATTGCCGCCGTAAAGCGCTCTAACGCTTTATCTGACCATCTGGTTCCCTTTACTGACCACCAGCATGAGTGCGCAGTGGGCTTGCGTGGGTATGTCTCCCCTCGCTGGCTCTCACCCCATACTGTAAGGAGCGACTTAATCCAGGCTGACTGGATGCCGGTCAGTAGTTCCGGGCGCCCAAGGTAACGTTTGTGTGTGGCGATCGCGACCTCTGACATAGCGGTGTTTTGCCTGCGGCGTTGAAGTGGTGTCATGCAATCTCTCCCTTACCAGCGGCAAACTGCGCCAGTGACATAAATGCGCGGCCCTTCGCTTCGAGTTCCGCTCGATTGATGTAACTAAACCGCTCGCCAGCCCATGACTTATCGAACACGACAATGGCCCCAGCGAAAAATGCACTGGTTGGCTTCTGTTTGTCGTCGGCTGGCTTAAACCACTCAGGCAGATCGAAACCAATTCGCCCACGAATGAAGCAGACGTGATCCGCATCTTCCGGCCACCATGTTTCGCTTGTGGCTGACTTCACCAGGAAGACATAGCGACCGCCCTTCTCTCGTTGCGCAGCGGCGTAATTCATGATGTGCGTCATGCCAGTGATGGCCTGCTTTTCGTGGTACTGAGAGCGGCTGTATGGCGGGTTTCCGTAGGCTGCGCCGCCGATTGAGGAAAGCATTTCCGACCAGTCTTGTGTCAGCGCGTTATCTTCTGCCGTGTACCAGACAGGGCATTTTGCGTTGTTGTCATCAGCGAACAGGTCCAGCATCAACGGACCAAACATCGCGTTGATACCCCAGAAAAGCAGATCCGGAGTCCGCCACTGGTCGCCGACTTCTTTCAAATAGTGATGGGGAGCTGCACGCAGGGCCATAAGGGCTTCACAGTAAAAATTAGTCATTCACGGTCTCCCCTAACTCCAGGAGTACCTGACTCAGTAACTCAGCCTCAGTACCGAACTTTTCTTCCCATGACTTACGACCAGCATGAATAGCAACGCCGTAGCCACCGGTGCGGTGATGGGCATGGCAAAGCGGAATGACATGGAAGTTATCAGCGCGGACAGACAAGCCAGTACCAGAGCTGCAGTGATGGATTTCAGCCGGGGATTCGCCGTAATTGAGGTTCCGGCATACCACACAGCCCAGCGCAGCTACGCGGCTCAAATGGAGCTTTTCAGCCTTGGTTTTGGATTTGCTCATATCGCACCGCCCTGGTGCGACAGACAAGCATAAACACCGCGCACAAAGGCACGGCGTTGAATGGAATTACTGCGTTTTTGCGTCATCACTTTTCTCCGGTGATGGCGCGATAGGTTCGGTGTTCAGCCGAAGTGATTATTATAAATCAGTGTTTATCTTTCAGAAAGTAGCTTTTGCATTCCTCGTGAGATCCCTCCGTATTCTTTATTTCCCCATGCTCCATTGGAGTAATAACGTAAACGCCACCAGGAAGGCTATCCAGCACGTAACTGCCAGGTATGCGGATCGCCTCTAATAATTCTTCTTCGCTCATGAGATACCGCCCTATGAAGATGATTTTTCATCAGTGGTAACTCTTTTCGTACTGCTATTAAAAATTCTCACATTACCCCCAGAGCGACATTCAAATGCACAAACCCGGCAGTGGCATCAGAGGGAATGCACGCTACCAACACCAAATTATCAGTAAAACCAGTCGTCAGCGCTTTCCCACGTCTCCTGCAGGATTTGCTCTACATGCTTTTTATCGCCATCAGCCCCGCCCAGAACGCTAAGGCCATCGTTACTTGCGCGTCGAATAGTTAGTTTGCAGTCGTCATAGGACTGGGACAAGCGGCGCAGCAATTCTTGCTCAAGCGCAGGTATGGCGCCATCAGGGAGTTTTTTATGTTTATCAATTGTGACTTCTACTTTCATGGTTAGCATCTCACACAAACACTGTATAAATAAACAGTATACTGAGAGAGTGAAATGGTCAAGAGGTTAAGGGCTCTTTTTGCAAAGGCTATGAGTCTGTTTAACATGATGTTTTTCACTATTAAAAAACCCGCCGAAGCGGGCTTTATCATGCTGCAATGTCTTTTTTCAGGCTCATCTTCGGTAAGTTAGCTCTCACCAGCGCTTTAGCATGCAGCGGAGTTACCCACATGGTGGAGATTTGACGTTAAACGCACTCTTCAAGGTTTTACCAGACTGAATTTTATTGTATCCCGATATACCCCTGGATGGCCTGGCACAAACTTACACTTTTTAATAGCAACCTCAGTTTCCCTGAAGAAAACCTCATCGCCCGTTTTGTCTACTGAGTACACTTCTCCTTTATCATTAACCCATGCCGCATAATCGACACTCCCTTCAGTTCTCAATGCCTGAGCCTTGACTGGCATCGCTGGCGTAGGACAACCTATACGCACAGGCGCTATTTCTTCTTTATTATCAACAGCAAATGCCACATTTGATATAAGAACAGCGCAAACCAGAAGTGATGTTTTTTTTAGAAACGATACCATCTTTTGTTTTCCTTGTATCCCTAGGCTACTAAGACGCTTTTTCATGTGACACCGGATGGGGTGGACCTACTTCTATATCCCCTCTGGTATAGAGGGGATTATAGTTTAAGTCGCTGCTGGCGTCTGACACATCTGTGGCAAATTAGCACTTATAAGTGCCTCAGTGAATGACAGCGCATCGCGTACAGCCGCAGATGATGATAATAATGCCCAGCCATGTCGGAGGAGTTGGGGGTGTGGAAAAGGCCAACCGCGTCTTTGTCTGCGACGAATTGATACCTATGCGGTAGCGCCTTCATGAATTGAACGACTGGCTTGGCGAAAATGTCACGCGTTTTGAAGATTATAATTTAGGAATGGAAGATACTTAAGAGCCCGTTTTAAGAGGCTTTAATTTTTAGTATAAACACAGGCGCATGTATATTAAAATTCACAGGTCCGGATCTACAGGCTCATGATATAGATTTACAGGATAATGAATAACTTCATAATCTAGTTGAGAAACTGTGTGAACATGCTGACTATAAAAAACCAAAGGATTTTTTTGACAAGGAGTAATTGTTATAGCCTTACAGGCATGTATTCTTGGTGCGGACTTATCTAAATGAGATTTCCACTTGGTCATCATTTCATTGCACTTCCGATTACGAGTATAGATGATCAATCCACCACTTGCGCTGTCTACGGTACCCGTACTATATCGTTCTGTGAGTTGAGCATATCCTTTAAACAAATAACTATATGAAGACGTATGTTTTTTAGCCTCACCATGCCAAATAAAGTTATTTAACTTTATTGTAATATCACAATGTCCACGTTGATTATTTTCATGATAGGCCTCAACGCCCATATCCCTATTTTTGATATTAGCCAACAGTATTAAAGTAAGCTGATCTTCCGTTAAATCAAAGTTCAACTTATTTGAATTCTCTTCTATTTCTTTTACAGCACGATCAAGTTCAATCCTAACAAATTGTTTGAAATTATCATATGATTGAAGTGCAAATTTAACACGAGTAATAGCAGCATTGATACGCTGAAGGAAAAAATCATTATCAATATCAGCCAAACTCATTGGTGTGGACATTTTTAACATCAGACAATATCCTTTGATTTAGACTCATCTAATGTAAAAAAAGGGAAGACGAACAACTTATAGTCATGCATAAGCTCACCTGTATATGGGTTTACTAAACATTGACTAATTTCCGCCTCAACCACTTCCTCTATCTCAAGTTCTACAGGGTCATGAAAATCATCAATAAACCAGTAATTGAGTTTTAAAAAATCAATTTTTGGACTGCACAGAATTTGTATGGCTGGATAGAGAACCTGCTCATACGTTTCTGATTGTAAACCCTTGTTATAACCATCAGCTATATTAAACAAATCCTTATAACTTAAAGCCATGTTTGATGATTTTTTAGCCCTTGCCTCAATTTCATCGTACAAATAGCAAGCTAGCGCCCCAACATCAGGGCGCTCTGCACACATTTCTTTGATGACTTTGGGCATATCACCATCCTTCATTGCTGACTCCGATTATAATATCAGCTTTGTGAGGGTTTCGAAATCACCTTTGGATATACATTTACTTAATATAGCATAGTTGACAGGAGAGCAACCACTCCCTCCTAAATGCCTGCGGAGGGTTCCAGGAATGATAAGCTCTACGTTATCTGCCAATTGCAATTTTGGATTATTTCTTTCGACTCTAATTCCAATACGATACAAACCAATACTGCCTACTGCTTTTATACCTTCCTTATTAAACAAGTCATCACGCAAATCTTTTGTAGCCACATTTTTCTTTTCCTTATGCGTGGTGCCCTCACTCGTCAAAAATGACAAATCAAAGACTTTATAGTTTAATTTTGAATAGGGTAATACATCTTGCTTAAAAATTGGTTCAATCAACGGATAAAAATCTTTTTCCGAAGATTTAAACTCATAACCGGCTTTATTATACAATTCGCGAATAATGCTACTCTTTGCAAAAGTAACATTATCACCAACAATATTACCATTGGTATCAATCAAAATATGAATTTTATTAGAAGCAAAATCCATTATACACACATCGAAACACTGCCGTTTTTCTTTTCTCTTTGCAATGATTTCGTCAAAATGTTTATATTGCGCAAGTGCTGCAGGAGGGATTATTTCTCTTATAACCAATTCTCTGACAGATGAAAAAACCAGAATAGATTGACTATTCTGAATAGAGTAATTAATAAGCTTAGGTTGATTTTTAACAGCACTTTGCAATTGAATATTATCAAGAATTGTATCAACCAATGATATTGCTTGATTCATTGAATTCCATTGCAAACTAAATCTGTCATTTAGTGTTTTAATTACGCCATTGTCTACAGACAAACTAAATATTGCTTTTTCACCATAAACAACCTGACCAAAAACCAGGTCACTTACATTTTCCATGATGCCATCAAATTTTTTCTTATCTTTACTTTTAAGATCAATGAGGCTTTCAAGTATTTTTTCGTTGGTTGCTTCGCGCCCTCTACCTGTTGGTAGCCCTAAAGAAGCAATAATTGGTCTTGCAACGCTCCATGTGAAACGCTCAGTCAAGGTCAAGATCGACTTTAACTCAGATTCAGAAAGCACTACCGGGACACTACCTGTCATAACCTACACCTAATCATCCAAAAAGCAATTACAATTGCTTTTGTCCTAATTTATCCTTCGATTCCTATCAAGTTACCTCAATGTTGAAAAAATTTGCAAGCCATTTGATTCTAAAAAGCGACCTCACTCAGACTATTAAAAAGCGAGCAGGCGCGCTTGTATCCCTGCGACGCCTGCCCGCTTTGTGTCGTGGTTTCCATGCTTCTGCATGAGATGTGAAAAAAACCGCTATAACTGTCGGGCCGGATACATTTCACCTTCAATCCAGTATCCTTCGGTATCCTTAATGCAGAGAATTTGCAGTGAGTTGCTCATTTGGCCCCCTCGCGCATCTGGTTTGCAAAATTGACCATCGCATCATGAAACTCGATTGCACCTGAGGTTCGCTTCTCGGCTTCTTCGTAGCTGATATCAAGCCTGTCCATAACACAGTCAGTTTCAAGATAGTCAGAGCAGGCATCCAAAGAAGCGGTAATCGCATCAGCCTTAATCCCGGCCAGGTAGGCGTCGGTGGCGGGGCATGCTTTCCTGATTGCCTCTTCAGCTTCTGCTCTGGTCAAAAATCCGCTTTTCCCGTCATTGCTGACCATCTGGCTGTCGAACCATGCCTGAAGGCCAGCAACGGTAATATCATCGGGAATTTCTGCGCATGCTTCGTCTGTAGTGCCTTCCAGCCAGTCGCGAGCAGCGGACTCCCTACCAAGCGAAAGGCAAGCCAGCGCCGACTGAGCACCCAACATCGTTTTGTGGAACATCCACGAAGTGTTAAGTTCGCGAGCTGCGCCGTTGAGAAGATAGGCATTCTCCGCAACCAGTCGGTCACGCTCGGCGCGTAATTTCTCAACTTCAGTGACCAATGCGGCATTACGTTCTGCCAGTTGGTTGAGTGTTAATCCGTCGTTGTTCATGCTACCCACCACTCAATAAACATGCAGATACCAACGGTTACTACGGCAATAAGCACCCAGCAGATCACATCGAACAAGGCGGCGAACCGGGGTAGGGTGTATTTGCTGTAACTCTCAGGATCAATATTCATACCACCTCCCCAAGCACCCAACGAAGTGCGCTTGCATACTCACCCTCGGCTGATTCCAGGGCTTTGATGATTTCTTTGCGGGTTTTCAGGCGCGGCTTTGCCTCGCCGAGGATCTGACGCTGACGCCGGGCTTTTTCATGGCCGGTTGTGCCAGCAGTTGCCGCTTCGATTTCAGAGACCTTCTCCCGCTGCTCTTCTGGTTTAAGCGATGCCAGCTGACGTGCCTGGGTAACGGTGACCGTTCCGGACTCCACTGCATCGCGAACAGCCTGGGTGGCATCCAGCAGTGACAGAGTTGCGCGTACGGTCTGGACACTCACGCCAAACATCAGCGCTAAATCGTCCTCGTCGTGCCCACGTTCCAGCGCATCAGCCATTTTCTTTGCTCGGCCCAGTGGTGTATCTGCCTGGCGGATTTCGTTAGCACTTACCATCGCCTGCGCCATGCGAATGGCGGATCCACGTTTAGCGACTGCCGGAACCAGTAACGGTTCTTTACCCTCTTTCAACAGCCGCTTGTTAGCTTCCAGTGTATGGCGCACACGCTGGCGACCATCGACTACACAAGACAGCCCTGTTTCCGGGTCTTTCCAGACGATAATCGGCTCAAGAACGCCCTGGTCCATGATGTTCAGCACCATTGCCTCGCTGATAGGCAGGTGGATGCGCTCATCGTAAAGCGGGTGCGTTTTGTCGATAACCAGGTGCAGTTTTTCAGGTTCAAACGCTAAAACGTTCGTTTTGCCGCTGGCGCCGTATACAACCTTTGAGTCTTTAGCCATTTTTCACTTCACCTTTTTTCTGTTCGACCTGCTGAGACCATTTTTCAATCAGCCGGATTTTCGATTTGCTCTTGCCACCAGCCCAGTAGCTATCCTGTACGCGGAGATGTCCGTAAGGGCATCTCAAAGCCCCGGAACAGGCACCAGCCTGGTAATCCCGAAAATAGAACTCCGCAGCTGAACCACAGACCGGGCAATCAGGTATCTCTCGCATCACCGGGTCACCTCGCGGATTTTCTGGAATTTAGTGCCGTGAAACGGATTGCCTGGGTTGGTTACCTTCGAATTCATAAACCCGGCGGCCACCAGACGCTCGCAGCGGTAGCGAGGGCGATCAACGATACCGGCCAGGGACTGCCACTCGAACCAGACGCCAACCGGCACCGACTGGAGCAGCTTGATATCCAGCGCAGTGAGTTTGCTGGTTACTGCTACGGGCTCGGTGCTTCCACCCGGCATCCAGTAGCCATTCAGGTTTTGCGCTTTGCCTTCGCGCTCAAGCACCATCAGGCGGGCCAGCATTTCAGGTGCTGTCAGGTCGAAATAAACAGCCAGCTCACGGCAGGTGACCTTCTCCAGCTCTTTCAGCACGTCAGTAATTTTTTCCATCAGAGATATCCTCACGGTTAAATTTGTTAGCCCCGGAAACCTTTCGGGATGTCGGTATCCAGTTTGCTGCTCACACCGAACGAGCTGCCGGTTGCCAGGTTTGCCGGGCATAACTTCAGAGCCAGCTCCTGCCATTTGCTGCGTAGGGTTTTCACGGATTGAACTCGGGAGCACCAGAACTGATCGCGCTGAATGCGCTCAATCATGGTGCGGATTTGGTCATGGCTGCAGCCGTGCTCCTGGCGCAGCATGCAAATTTCTTGCGCCCAGACTGAGAAGTTCGGCTCTCTCGGTTTTGCCAGAGTGCCGTCGAACTCTGCTGCGCGTTCGTACAGCTCGATGATGGTCGACCAGAACCACGTAGCGAGGTCAAAATCGTCATCGGTAGCCAGGCTGTTTGCTTCGGTAGCTTCCGGGATGACAGTTTTCTGAGTCGATTCAGAAAAGTTATCCACAGGAGAAATCTCTCCCGCGTGGTTTTTATGATCTGTATGTAATGATCTGTTTTTAAGATCTGTATAGAGATAGGATTCGGCTTGAGAGCCGATTCTAGGATTCGGCTCATGAGCCGTTTCCATTCGGCTCTTGGGACGAATGCATTCGGCTTGAGAGCCGTTTCCATTATTTTCAGTAACTTGCTTCGATTCGGCTTTTGCGCCGATTCCATTCGGCTTATAAGCCGTTTCCATGCCTTTCAATGACTTATTCCCATTCGGCTCTTGAGCCGAATCCAGTGTTAACGGGAATATCCGGGAAATAAGCGCTTCCTGGTCAATCCGGTAATGTTTTTTGGGTGTTCCACCTACCTGGCGAAGTTCTTCTTCGATAACGCCAGACAGGTACTGATCCGTAATTTTGAACATCGCTTTCCGGACAACATCGCCGTCTTTGGCGTGAACCTCTTTCGCCAGCGCCGCATGCTCCTTGTAAAACCAGCCATCATCCAGACTCGACTTACCCGACCAGAAAACCAGCTGATTCAGAATCGCTGCCAGCAAATGCTGCTGCCTGTCTCCAGCAAAGAAATCCAGATACGGGCCGGGAATCGTTATGCAGTTCCCCTGCCCTGACATGGCCTGAACAATTTCAAAGACCTGATTGCTCATACCAAAACCTCATTGTGTAGCCGTAAAAACTCACGTAACCCCATCCAGCCAACTTTCCCGCAGGCTTTGCGATAGGACACATCTTTCTCAGTTGCCGTGAGTACCGTCACCATGTGCCCCTTGTGTCTGTGCTGAAAGCGTGCTCCCGCCTTGGGTATCCCATTACTTGCGCAATCCCCTTCGGATGGCACATACGCCGGATAAGCCTTTTTAAGGCGTGCAATCAATTCAGCAGCAGACTGGTTACACATAGTCACCTCCGGAATCAGTGGTACTTCGGCACTTCAACAGCTCCAGGCTGATAGGCCTTGCTGTAGACGGCTTCAATAGCGTCATCGTGAGCATCAATTGCCGTTCCAATAGCGTGCTGAGCCGCAAGCAGCGCCCGGCGCTCAATGGTGTCGTAGATGCTCAAGCGATGACGGATTTCACGCGGCAGAACACGCAGGATTGCCGGGAGCAGCAAGCGGATTTTCTCGCGCTGTAGTTCGGTCTCACCTTTCAACCAGCGGTGAAAAATGTTCTGCTGGTTACTCCAGGTTTTCCCCGGCACCAGGCGCAGCTGATCGCCGCCAATACGTGCATATTCTTCAGCGATAGCATTTGCCGCGAACGCCTGACCAACTTCCGCAGCCCATGCCAGCAGGACCATTTCAACGTGCTCGTGTTTGATTTCCATCAATCAGACTCCTTCTGGCGCTTGGTGATAATTTCTTCCGTAAGCCCACTAAGTGGTGTTGGATGGAGATCCGGGCGAAGTTCATGAGGCGTGACTACCCAGCCCCCCATACGGCAGAGAGGGATAACGCGATCGCTTGGGACGCAATTACGGTTAATCCAATTTGCTACTGACTGACTCGACTTAAAGTCGAACATGCGAGCGACATAGGAAACATTTCCAATCGCTCTAACGGCTTTCTCCGTAATGTTTTTATATGGTGTAAGCATTCTTACCTCCTGTGAGTTGGTAAGTAGAGAATACTACACAAAGTAGAGAATGCAACTACTTAAAATAGAAATGACTAAAAACACGCTCTGCCGTAATCTTCTACCTATGGTAGAAAAATCGAATAAGCATCAAGACTTCGCAGACCGCCTTAACCAAGAGATGAGTAAAAAGAACTTGTCTGTTAAGCAATTAAGTCATGCGGGACAGGTCACCTACGAAATGGCTAGGCGGTATACGCTCGGCACAGCAAAACCACGCGATGAAAAGCTAATTAGAATTGCGGAATGGTTGAACGTGCCTCCAGCCTGGCTGGACTACGGGGCAGTAGAAAACGTAGCTGAGTCCAATATCGTTCCAGAGGCTTCCAACCCCTCCCATCCAGATAAAGCCGACGAAACAGAATTCACCAGCTTAAGCGATGAAGAGAAACGCCTGATTCGAGTCTTCCGAAAATTCCCTGATGCCGAGGCAAACAACATGCTTCTGGCCTTTGAGATTCGCTATAAGAAGCTCCTGGAGTTCTACAGCGAATACGCAGACCCAGGCAAAAAATAACCCCCCAAACAAACCTTTCTAAACCCAGCAATGCTGGGTTTTTTTGTTTCTCCACTCCAATAAAACAACCAAAAGTAGATATTTATTTCTACTTTTGGTGTTGACCAATCTACTTTATGTAGTATTCTCTACTTATCGACACAACGGTGCGATAGGTTAAACGTTCGGTTGGCCGCCTCAAGGCTAAGAATCAACAGACCTTGCAATGCAGTGAATGCGGCTATGCGCACGCGGTTCAGTTAAAGCAGTACCACTTGCTTCCCGAAGTGGGGTGGAAAGAAAGCTGCCGATACCAGTTGTTAACTGGCTGGTATCACCAGGAGGCACCCGGCACTGCATTGCAAGGTCTGTTGGTACTTAACTTCACATGACAGTAAGGAGTGGCAAATGATCCGCGAACATGAAGTACCTGCGTGGCACCGGTTCTGTTTAAAGGTTGCCGTGTTTTTGGTTGCTGTTGTCGTTATCAGCTTCCCATTCTGGAGTAACAAATGAGCAGAAACGGCATTCGCTCCCTGGTTATCGCGCTGGCCATCGGATTGGTTTTCTGGGCAGGCGTGGCTGTCGAATTTATGTATATCAAAGGGGTGTTCTATGGCTAATTTACTGCATGGCAACCCGGCTTTTAAAGCGGCACAAAGCAAGCTGGCTATTGCGCAATTTATTGGCAATGGCGAAATGTGGGCCGAAGCGTTTTCCTCTATGAAAGATATTTTCGAGAAAGCAAAGCATGCAGAAGATTTTATGTTTTGCGGTCGCGAAGAGTCTCTCTCCACCCTGGAATTCAATGATGTCATTTTGAATTATGACATGTATGGCGACTTGGTTTCTGTTAACGCAGACACTGGCAATGCACGCTATAAAATAAATACCGAAGTTTCTTACTAATACCATCATCTTTTATTTAATGCCTTAACTGGCAGGCATGAACACACATTAAATTCAACCGGAGATATGTAAATGGAAGAGCTAAAGTTGCACTGTCATGGTTGCGGCGGTTCTTTTGCCCGCGATGAGCTGCAATACCGCCCCTCTGGCAAGGGTGCTTATCGGAGAGACTTTTATTTTTGCCCGGTATGCAATGAGAAAGAAAAGCAGAAAATCGCCCTCTCCGCTGCTGCTTCCTCGTTTCGTAAAACCTTGCCGTCACGCCCTGGACACCTGGCCCACAAGCGCTGGTAGGTGGAGGATGATAATCACATCCAACCGTATTCCACCGCATGTAAACGAAAAGGCATCGCAAATCCTCAGCTTGTATAGCAAAGGAAACATAAAGCCATGCCGCATCAAATGCGGAAATTTAAGTTTAAAGATTGGAAGAAAATGGCGCTTATTATCCCGCAATAACGGGACCTGCTGGGAAGTTATGAGCCATGAAAAACACAACCAACTCAAAGACAGGAAAGCACAATCATGAAAATAGATTTTAAAGATAAAGGTGTAATTGCTACCGCCACGATTACCAGCACGGTTTTTGAATTCCGTCTTCATAACCGCGCCGTTGATACGGCATTATTCCTTGCCCCTTCAGTTCGCGCTAAACGTAGCGGTTTCTTTATTTTAAAAACGGTTATTACCGGTAAAACCACTCACGTATTACGTGCGTATGAAGCACTTAAAGCGGAGGCATCACGATGAGCAAATCATTAAACGCGCGTTGTATACGCCGCTGGGAAGTGAAATTTAAATCTGTCTGCGACTCGAAGCATAACCCCTACTGGCGCAAAAGCGACCTGCGCGGGTATATCCGCGAAGCGGCACTCACTACTGCTTATAGCATGGTTGAGAGCATGGCTGAACGTAACGCCAAGGTTGACTATGACGGCAAGCTGAACGGCTGGACGCCAGAGTTTTCGGCCTGGTATCGGGAACGCCATGAACAGTACCTGAAAGAGGCGCGCGACTACCTGGACGAAGACGCTACCAACGACGAAATCGACGAAGAGATCGAGAACGAACTTGAAGCATGGAACGACTGAAATATCGAGTATCAATACTAAACTGATTTCCAATAATCAACATTAAACCGGGGGACTGATTATAGTTTCCCGGCCATGAGGTTATTTATGGCCGATATTACTCAAGAAGATGAATGGGTGATGGAAAAGGGAATTGTAGCGAAGATGTATATGACTCCTCGGCAAATTAAATCTTACCGGGAGGGGAGATGGATTGAGGGGGTTCATTATAAGAAGCACTCACCTGATCCCGAAGCTTCAGAAGGAAGGGTAACTCTTCTCTACAACTACACCAGGATTAACAGGCTTGTCGGGGAAACATAATGAATATGCCAGCTGGCGTAGAGCTGCATGGGAAGGGAATAAGAATTAGCTTTCTATATCGCGGCATACGGTGCCGCGAAGTTTTGCGGGGCTGGACTGTATCTAATAGTAATATACGTAAGGCTGGTAACCTCCGTGCTTTAATAGTAAGTGAGATTCAGCAGGGGAAGTTTGACTATGCAGAGCACTTTCCTGAATCAAAAGCGATTAAAAAATTTACCACGACACAAAAAGTTAAAACCTTTGGTGAATTATGCAAAGTTTATCTTGATGCAAAAAAGCTTGAGGTTTCAGCTGCATCATACAGAGGTGCAGAATCTCGAATAGCAACACTTTGCGCTATCGTCGGAATTAATACGCATATTGCAGATATTCAGCATACCGATCTGTTGAATTACAGAAATGCGCTGTTAACGGGAAACACCTTTAGCGATCATGCGCCCTGGTTAAAAAGAAAAGGTCGTGCTGTATCCACGGTCAACGGCCTGATGAACAACCTGACTGCGTTGCTCAAACTGGCTAACCTGAGCGGTTTTATCGAGCATACCCCGCACGAAGGTATAAAGATGCTCAAGCGCTCCCGGAGAGACCCGGATCCGCTTCTCCAGAGTGAGTTCGAAGGTTTTATAAAAGCGCTATCTCCTCGTTATGTTTTACTCTGGACTACAGCTGTCTTTACCGGCCTTCGGCATGGAGAGCTTACAGCTTTAGCCTGGGAAGATGTGGACCTTGATAAGGGTGAGCTTCACGTCAGGCGTAATCAGACTAATGAGGGGCTGTTTGTGCCACCCAAAACCGAAGCGGGGATTAGAACTGTAACCCTGCTAGATCCTGCGCTGAACGCTTTACGTGAGCAATTCAAGCTAACTGGCGCATTAAGCAAAACCGAAATCACCTTCCATCACCGCGAACATGGTTTAACTGAACAACAAAAACTGCGGTTCGTGTTTGTCCCGCCCAAAAACTGGCGCGGGGAAACGAAGTATTACGGATCTCAGTCTCTGGGGTATAGTTGGGAGGCAGGATTAAAGAAGGCAGGAATCAGGAACAGGCGCCCTTACCAGTCGCGCCACACTTTTGCGTGCTGGTTATTAACTGCCGGTGCTAACCCGTCGTTTATCGCCGGACAGATGGGTCACGAGAACGCGAAGATGGTTTATGAGATTTACTCGAAGTGGATCGGAGAGATGGACCGCAACCAGGTGGAAATGCTGAATAGCAGTTTTTCTGACGTTGTGTCCCAAGGGTGCCCCAAACGCAAGGTAGTTGGTATAAAAAACGTTTGATTTCAGCAAAATAAAAATGCTTGCCGGAATATTAACTTTATCCCAACATGATCGCCGATCGCGCTGCAACGGCAGTGAAACAAACTCAGGAGCGAAAATGATTACACTGTGGGGACGTAATAACTCGACCAACGTGAAGAAAGTACGCTGGGTGCTGGAGGAGTTGGATCTTCCTTATGAGCAGATCCTCGCCGGGCTGGAGTTTGGTCTCAATCATGACCCGGAATATCTGGCGATGAACCCGAACGGGCTGGTGCCGCTGTTAAAAGACGATGCTACCGGGGTGGTGTTGTGGGAATCAAATACCATTATTCGCTACCTTGCCGCCCAGTACGGCGTCGATCGCCTGTGGCTGGCCGCACCGGCGCAGCGCGCGCAAGGGGAAAAGTGGATGGACTGGTCCAACGGCACGCTCTCTCCCGCCCATCGCCCGGTGTTAATGGGCCTGGTCAGGACGCCGCCGGAGCAGCGCGATCCGGCGGTCATCGCCGCGGGGATCGGCGCCTGTGAATCGCTGTTTGCCATGCTTGATGACGAACTGGCGAAAACGCCATGGCTCTCTGGCGAGCACTTCGGCCTCGGCGATATTGCCGTTGCCCCCTTCGTCTACAATCTGCTGACGATCCTCGATACCTGGCAACCGCGACCCCATCTGCAGCGCTGGTATCAGCAGATTAGCCAGCGCCCCGCCTGGCACGCGGTCGTGAAGATCCCGGTCACCTGAGGTTAACCCTCCGGACTCAAGCGCAACAGTTCGCCGTTAGACTCGTCGGTTAATACGTACAGATAGCCGTCGGGTCCCACGCGGACGTCGCGGATACGCTTCCCGCGCGCCTCCAGTAACCTCCCCTCCTCGCGGACCTGATTACCGTCCACCGATAAGACGATAAGCGACGTCTCCTTCAGCGCGCCGATAAACAGCTTATGCTGCCACTGGGGAAAAGTCTGCGCCGCGTAAAAGGCCATCCCGCTCACCCCTGGGGAGACCGGCCAGACATACAGGGGAGGCTCGGTACCCGGGGCCGTCTTGCCCTTGGCCTCCGGGATCGGCAGGCCGCTGTAGTTAATGCCATGCGTCGCCAGCGGCCAGCCGTAGTTTTTCCCCGCCTGCGGGATGTTAATTTCATCCCCGCCGCGCGGGCCGTGCTCATTGAGCCACAGCGCGTCGCTCCATGGGTTCATCGCCATGCCCTGCGGATTGCGAATACCGTAGGCCCAGATCTCTGGCCTGGCGTCAGCCCGGCCGACAAAGGGATTATCCGGTGGAACGTCCCCGTTCTCCGTCAGGCGGACCACTTTCCCCTGCAGCTTGCTGAGCTCCTGGGCGGTGGCACGCTGATTGTTCTCTCCCAGACCGATAAACAGATACCCTTTGCCGTCGAACACCAGCCGGCCACCGAAATGATTGCCCACGGAGAGCTTCGGCTGCTGGCGAAACACCACGGTAAAGTTCGACAGCTGCGTGGCATCCTCACTTAACCGCCCGTAGCCTACCGCGGTGCCCGCTTTGCCGCTGGCGTCGCTTTCCGCATAGCTCAGCCATACCCGTCGCGACTGCGCAAAATCCGGCGCCAGCGCTACATCCAGTAAGCCGCCCTGACCGTTGGCCCACACCTGCGGCACGCCGGATATCGGCGCCGACAGGCCTTTACCTGGCTGCCAGCGCTTGAGCTCGCCGCCGCGCAGGGTAATCAACATGCCCTGATCGTCGGGGAGAAACGCCAGACCCCACGGATGAGCCAGCCGGTTTTGCAATACCTCCACCCGCACCGCGGCCTGGCTCAGGGCTGGCAGCGCTAAGGCGCTCAATATCAACAGCAGCGGGATTGGACGCATGGCATTCTCCTTTAGTCAGCTCTGCGCTAAAGGGTAGCCAGCGGGGAAATTTGCGCGGGGATTTTTACATAACCTTTAACAGGGGAAGCGTCCACTTCCCCTGAGTTTCAGCCGATCAGGCATGAGTGATTGGCGACAATTTATTCAATTTATGAATATTTGAAGTCAATCCTGTCAGACAGCGTTCTAGCTTCTCTACGTTAACAGCGATGTACAGCGGACAATCATGATGCCCGCTCATCAGGCATACTGCAGCGGCGGCGAGGGACTCGCCCGCCAGGCGAAGGGCCTCCTTCTCCTCCGGTGAAACGACATTCTGCAGGCGCGGGGCCTGCGCACGCATTTCACGGCAAAGCTCAAACAAGTTATCACGCAGATGGTCATTTTCGCTGACTGACATGTAGCCTTTAGCCTTTCGCAACTGCAGATAGGCATCAATATCGATATTGGCATTGATGAGCTTCTGCAAAAGGTGGCGATATTGTCTGTCAACGGTCATCACAGTTCCTCCTCTGTCGTCCTTTACCCTTCTCATGATACGGTTATTTTTTGTGCAAAATGATGCGCCAGGTCAATTATTCCCAAGCCTGTAACACCCTTTACAATGTGACAACCTTACCGCTTTGTAGGATATATACCAAATATAATGGTATACGATCACAATTAATTTCAAATAGAAATCAACTCGCGATCATTACCATCTAAAGGCGGAAATAGTGCTGCTAGGATCACACTATACCACAAATGCTATTGCGCGATCGCCAGCCAGAATGCCATAACAAATCATTAATGTAATACGTATAACATTTCATAAAAACAGCGAACGCTGCCCGCGGATCGCTGATAATCTCTCTGCCCGTTTGCAAGGAACTGAAACATGACGCCCGGTAAAAGAAACTACCTCCTGTTGAGTCTTTTCGATTTCCTCTACCTGTTCGCCTGGTCGTCGACCATGGCTTTCTTCGTCATCTGGACCACCCAGCATCTTGGCATCAGCGCCACGAAGACTGGCCTGCTGTACTCGGTCAACGCTTTTATCGCCCTGCTGATGCAACCTTTCTTCGGCTTTATCTCCGACAAGTTCGGCCTGAAAAAACGGCTTATCTGGCTGCTGGTCGCCCTGCTCCTGCCGGTGGGCCCCTTCTTTATCTATGTTTACGCGCCGCTGCTGGTGCACAATTTCTGGTTCGGCGCGCTGCTGGGGGGGATCTATCTGGGGATCATCTTTAACTCCGGCTGCGGGGTGATCGACTCTTACATCGATAAGATTTCCCGTCGCTACCAATTCGAATACGGTCGGGTGCGGATGTGGGGCTCGTTAGGCTGGGCAGCGGCGGCCTGGATTGTGGGTAAATATATCGACAGCAATCCTAATCTGGCCTTCTGGCTCGCCAGCCTCGCCATCGTCATCGCCGCCATCTGCTTTATGCTGACCAAAATTGAATTAACCGACGCCGATGTGGCGCGAAGCGAATCGCTGAAGGTCTCCCATGCCCTCGAGCTGGCGAAGAACGGTCAGTTCTGGATGCTGCTGCTCTTTACCCTGTTCGTCACGCAAATTTATGACACCTACGATCAGCAGTTTGCCCAGTATTTCTCGCTGCAGTTCCCGACGCCGGAGGAAGGCAACCGCTGGTATGGGATCCTCGCCTCCATTCAGGTGTGCGGCGAAACGCTGTTCTTATGCCTGATGCCGTGGTTTGTTAACCGGACCGGCGCCAAATGGGCGCTGATCATCGCCGGGTTGATCATGTCGGTACGTATTGTCGGGTCAGCCGTGCCCCTCGGTCCGGTGTGGATTGGCGCGGTGAAAATGATGCATGCCCTGGAGAAACCGTTAATTCTGGTATCGGTCTTTAAATTCATCGCTGCCAACTTCGACCACAAGCTCTCTTCGACGGTCTATTTGCTGGTGCTGTTTGTCGCCTCGATCGCCACCGCCATCTACTCTCCGCTGGCAGGCTATCTGTACGATACCATTGGCTTCGCCGATACCTATCTGATCCTCGGCGGTATCGCCGGGCTCTTTACGCTGATCTCCATTTTCACCCTGAAGGATAAGCGCGAGCCGAAAAAGCCCAGCGCCAGGCCTTCCGGGGCCGTTACGCCGGCGCAATAATCCTCTGCCCGGTAGCCACGCCGGGCGCTACACGTTGCGCGCGACTAACGGCTTTTGCAGGAGCGTTTCCAGCACCCGCAGCGGCGAGAGCTGCGGGTGACTCATCGCTTTCACCGGCAACAGAAAGGTCTGCTCAAGCAGATACTGGCCGCGCATCGCGGCGTGCGGGGTCTGATCGGAAAAGCAGATCCAGGTACTGCCGGCGGCAAAGTCGATCTCCTGCTGCACCCCCTGTCGCTGGTACTCAGGGGTGCTTTTCATCGCATCGTGCAGGGCCAGCATCAGATGATCGTAATGGCTACGCCGACTTTTGGTGATCCCCAGCGCTGCCAGCAGCCAGGCGCCTGACGGCGACCAGGGTTTCAGCCGCGGCAGAAAGCGTGCCGCGAGGGTATCGAAATGCTCCCCTGTCCGCCAGGTTCGCGGTTCGCCGCGGGGATGAATATTGCAAAAGATGCGCAGAATACGATCACCCTTGACCGGGCGCGACGGGAATGCGTCCACATGCAAGCGCGAATCGTCTTTGCGCCAGGAGGTCGTTTCACGCCAGGCGGTAATGGGATGCAGACGCAGACTGGTTTGCGGATGGTGCAGCGCCTCGCCATAGCCTGGCAATAACGCGTCGATCAGCTGCAGCGTCATCTGGTGGTAACGCGCCATCAGCCGGGCGATGGCAGCCGTTTTCTGCTTATCCGCCACGCCTCTGAGCGTGCGGGTGTCGGGTTGATAGCTGATATTCTTGCGCCGCGGCGCGACCAGCTCAGGGGTCAGCAATGCCTGCTCCGGGGCGGTTAATGAAAACGCCAGCTGCGGCAGATAGAGCACATTCCCCTGCTCAAGGGAGTGTTGGATCTGCGGCGGTTGCGGGGGGATCTCCAGATTACTGAATGGCAGGGTGGCTATCGCCACCGGGGAGCCTGTTGGTGTCATTTCCTTGCCTCTTCTCCTCGCGGTCATCGAGGTATTTAGTAAAGAAATTGTTATCATTTTGTAGATTACAACGTAAATGACGGGCGTTTTTATCAGGAATGGCGGTTTTGACCCGGTGCTAAAGCCCACGCGCTCCTCACCCGAGCGCTTTTTCACCATTAACCGCGACGGAGCTATACTCTTTTTCGCAAAGATCTGTAGAATTCCTGCCCTGACCATTCCAATAATTGAACACTTTTTAAGCTATGAGCAATGTCACGCACCAGCCGAAAATCGGCTTCGTCTCCCTGGGCTGCCCGAAAAATCTCGTGGACTCAGAGCGTATCCTGACCGAACTGCGCACCGAAGGTTATGACGTCGTCCCTACCTACGACAACGCCGATATGGTCATCGTTAACACCTGCGGCTTTATCGATAGCGCTGTGCAGGAATCGCTGGAAGCGATCGGCGAAGCGTTAAAAGAGAACGGCAAGGTGATCGTCACCGGCTGCCTTGGCGCGAAAGAGGATCAGATCCGCGAAGTTCACCCGAAGGTGCTGGAGATCACCGGTCCGCACAGCTATGAGCAGGTGCTGGAGCACGTCCACCACTACTCGCCGAAGCCGAAGCACAACCCGTTCCTCAGCCTGGTGCCGGAACAGGGCGTTAAGCTGACGCCGCGTCACTACGCCTACTTAAAAATTTCTGAAGGCTGCAACCATCGCTGCACCTTCTGCATCATCCCGTCCATGCGTGGCGATCTGGTGAGCCGTCCGATTGGCGAAGTGCTGGCGGAAGCCAAACGCCTCGCTGACGCCGGCGTGAAAGAGCTGCTGGTGATTTCTCAGGACACCTCCGCCTACGGCGTCGATGTCAAGCACCGTACCGGTTTCCACAACGGCATGCCGGTGAAGACCAGCATGGTCAGCCTGTGCGAAGAGCTGGCGAAGCTCGGCATCTGGGTGCGCCTGCATTATGTTTACCCGTATCCGCACGTCGACGATGTGATCCCGCTGATGGCGGAAGGCAAAATTCTGCCGTACCTCGATATTCCGCTGCAGCACGCCAGCCCGCGTATTCTGAAGCTGATGAAGCGTCCTGGCTCTGCAGACCGCCAGCTGGCGCGCATTAAGCAGTGGCGTGAAATTTGCCCGGATCTGACCCTGCGCTCTACCTTTATCGTGGGCTTCCCGGGCGAAACGGAAGAAGATTTCCAGATGCTGCTCGACTTCCTGAAAGAGGCGCGTCTCGACCGCGTCGGCTGCTTCAAGTACAGCCCGGTTGAAGGCGCCACCGCCAACGAACTGGCGGATCAGGTGCCGGAAGAGGTGAAAGAGGAGCGCTGGAACCGCTTTATGCAGCTGCAGCAGCAGATCTCTGCCGAGCGTCTGCAGGAGAAAGTGGGCCGCGAAATCCTGGTGCTGGTGGATGAAGTTGACGAAGAAGGCGCCATTGGCCGCAGCATGGCCGACGCCCCGGAAATCGACGGCGCGGTCTACCTGAACGGCGAAACCCGCGTTAAGCCGGGCGACGTGGTGCGGGTGAAAGTCGAGCATGCCGACGAATACGACCTGTGGGGTACCCGGGTCTAGTCCAGCTTCCCGGATAGCGGCTTATCGCATTCCCCAGCCTACGGGGTCCTCCCGTAGGCTCACCCCCCAGGTCCGCGCAAGCGCAGCGCCGCCGGGTAATTTATCAGTCATCAAGCCTTTATATTGCCGGGTGGCGGCTAACGCCTTACCCGGCCTACAGTTCGTGCGACCTGTCGCTAATTTATTCACCAGTCTTGCTGAAACTGCCGGTGCTGGCGGCCTCAACATCGCTGAGACGTTCCCGGAAGGCCGGGGCAGCCCGCATGGATGCGGGCTGAGGGCCGTGTTTTGCAGGGACGCTGCCTCGGCCCGACCCGAAGCCTGCAGGGATAAGTCGAAGGCACCACGAAGTGGCGATTTTGCTGGCCGGAGCCCGGGGGTACAGGGGGCGGCGGCGACTGGCCGCCCCCTGTGCGCTCCCTGCGCCATGCCAGGCATAACGCAGAAGATTAACCGGGAGCGCAATGTGCGCTGAAGCCGCAGCACCGCACGGCGGTGCTTTCCCTCACCCTACCCCTTTAACTTCGGATCCAGCGCATCGCGCAGGCCATCGCCCAGCAGATTAAACGCCAGCACGGTCACGAAAATCGCCACCGCCGGAAACAGCGCTACGTGCGGGGACATCACCATATCCGCCCGCGCCTCGTTGAGCATCGCGCCCCACTCCGGGGTGGGCGGCTGCGCGCCGAGGCCGAGAAACGACAGACTGGCCGCCGAAATAATCGACACCCCAATACGCATCGTGAAGTAAACCACGATCGATGACACCGTCCCCGGCAGGATGTGGTTGAACAGAATGGTGGCGTCGCTGGCGCCGATGCTGCGCGCCGATTCAATAAAGGTCTGCTGCTTTAACACCAGCGTATTGCCGCGCACCAGACGAGCAAACGCCGGGATCGAGAAGATCGCCACGGCGATGATCACGTTGGCCATCCCGCTGCCCATGACAGCGACCACCGCGATCGCCAGCAGGATCCCCGGAAAGGCGAACAGCACGTCGCAAAGTCGCATAATGAGCCGGTCCCACCAACCCTCATAGTAGCCGGCCAGCAGCCCAAGCACCGTGCCGATAGCCGCGCCAATCAGCACCGCAAGTACCCCGGCAGCCAGCGAGATCTGCGCCCCGACCAGCACCCGGCTGAAAATATCGCGCCCCAGCGAGTCGACACCGAACCAGTGCACCAGCGAGGGCCCCTCGTTAAGCCGGTCATAATCGAAATAATTTTCCGCATCGTACGGCGCTATCCATGGCGCAACGATGGCTACCGCAATCAGCAACAGCACGAAAATACCAGCGCCCATCGCCACCGGCTGGCGACGAAAGCGCCGCCAGAACTCATGCCATGGGGTATGGATCTCGCCGGGTCTGATACCCGGCATGGCGTTCAGCGCCGCCTGCCTTCTCCAGTTGAGCAATCGCACCTTACTTATACCTGATAGCCGGGTTAATGGCCGCGTACAGCACATCCACCACTAAATTGATAAGAATAAACTCCAGCGAAAAGAGCAGGACTTCCGCCTGAATTACCGGGTAATCGCGCATTTCTACCGAATCGACCAACAGGCGCCCAAGTCCCGGCCAGTTAAACACCTTTTCCACGACGATCGACCCACCGAGCAGAAAGCCGAACTGTAGCCCCATCATGGTCACCACCGGGATCATCGCATTGCGCAGGCCATGCTTGAGCACCACCCACGTTTCGCTCACCCCTTTCGCCCGCGCGGTACGCATATAGTCTTCATGCAACACATCAACGAACGACGCGCGGGTAAAGCGCGCCATGACCGCCGCTACCGCCGCGCCAAGGGTCAACGACGGCAAAATATAGTGCCGCCAGCTGTCGGCCCCCACCGTCGGCAGCCAGCCCAGCTCAACCGAAAACACCTGCATCAGCAGCATGCCGAGAGCAAAAGCCGGAAACGAAATGCCGCTCACCGCCAGCGCCATTCCCAGACGGTCGGGCCAGCGATTGCGCCACACCGCGGCCGCGATCCCCGCCGCCATCCCGAACAGTACCGCCCAGCTCATGCTGGCCAGCGTCAGCCACAGCGTGGGCATAAAGCGGCTGGCTATTTCACTGGAAACGGGACGCCGCGAGGCCATGGAAATGCCAAAATCGCCGCGCAGCACGTTGGTGATGTAGTGCCAGAACTGGACATGCAGCGGCTGGTCAAGCCCCAGCTGCTGGCGCACCATCGCCACCACCTGGGCATCGGCCTCCGGTCCGGCAATCAGCCGCGCCGGGTCACCGGGCAGCATATGGACGAACAGAAACACCAGTACTGCGACGATAAGCAGGGTGGGGATCAGCCCCAGCAGGCGCTTAATCACATAGTTGAGCATCATACCTCCGCAACCCGCCCCGCGGAAAAACCGCCCCCCGCGCGCTGGCGCCGGAGAGCATCATCCCATCCTTCACGGTGTTAAATCTGCCTGTTCAAAACTAAAGCCAGTATCCGGCTGGATATAGAAACCGGTGAGGTTCTTGCTGTGGGCGGAGACCAGTTTCTCGACCACCAGCGGTACCCACGGCGACTCTTTCCAGATAATATCCTGCGCCTCTTTATAGAGTTTGGTTTTCTCTTGCGGGTCGGTGGTTTTCAGCGCCTCGCTCAGCGCGTTATCCACCTGCGGGTTGCTGTAAAACGCGGTATTAAACAGCGTCGGCGGCCAGTTTTGCGAGGCGAACAGCGGCGACAACGCCCAGTCGGCTTCACCGGTGGAGGCGGACCAGCCGGTATAGAACATCCGTACACCGCTCTCTTTCTGCCCTTTACCTTCCACTTCCGCCGCCCGCTGACCAGCGTCCATCGCCGTCACCTGCGCCTTAATCCCCACCTGCGCCAGCTGCTGCTGGGTGAACTGCAGTACTTTCTGCGCGGTGCTGTGATTATGTGATGACCATAGCGTGGTGCTGAAACCGTTAGGGTAGCCAGCCTCTTTCAGCAACTGGCGAGCTTTCGCCGGATCGTAGGGCCAGGCGGTGTAAGTCTGGGCGTAGGCAATCGACGGCGGCACCACCCCGGTCGCCGGGGTGGCGTATCCGGCAAACGCCACCTTGACCAGCGCCTGACGGTTAATCGCATAGTTGATGGCTTCACGCACCTTCGGATTATCGAACGGCTTCTGCGTCACGTTCATGCTGATGTAGCGCTGCATGATCGACGGGCTGGCCACCAGCTCCAGTTTGCTGTTTTTTGCCAGCAGCGGCGCCTGTTCGTAAGGGATCGGGAAAGCAAACTGCGCTTCGCCGGTCTGCAGCATCGCCGCCCGGGTGTTGTTATCCACCACCGGACGCCAGGTGATGGAGTCCAGCTTCGGCAGGCCTGGCTGCCAGTAACCATCGAACTTGCTGACCTTCACGAAATCTGTCTGGTTCCAGGTGTCGAGCTTATACGGCCCGGTACCCACCGGATGGAAGCCAATATCCTTGCCATATTTTTTCAGCGCCGCCGGCGAAATCATCGCCGTCGCCGGATGGGCGAGAATGTTAATAAATGCCGAGAAGGGCTGCTTCAGGGTAATTTTGACCGTGGTCGGATCGACCGCCTCGGTGCTGGCGATATTTTTATACAGGTTATAGCGCTTGAGATGGTTATCCGGGTTACTCGCGCGGTCGAGGTTAGCCTTGACCGCCTCGGCGTTAAAGTCGGTGCCATCCTGGAATTTCACCCCGCTGTGCAGCTTGATGGTGTACACCAGGCCGTCCGGTGACACGGTATAGCTCTCGGCAAGAACATTTTGTAGCTTCATCTCTTTATCAAGGCCGAACAGGCCTTGATAAAAGGACTTCGCCACCGCCTGCGACAGGGTATCGTTGGCATCATAGGGATCGAGCGTCGTAAAGTTAGACCCGACCGCCACGACCACATCTTTGGCGGCAAAGGCAGGGGCGCTCGCCAGGGCCGCCGCGATACTCAGCGCCAGCCACCATTTGCGTGAAACAGGTTGTGTCATCGTATTCTCCTGAAAAGGTGCGTTATGTGTTGTTATGCTCTGCCCAGCACATCGGCGGATTCGCGGGCGACAAAGTGGTCCGGCCCAACCTGCTGCAATGGCACGCTGGCCATCTCCTCGCCCCGCTTATAGATATTGCCCGGGACGTCATCAGACAGCAGGACTCGCTGCGGATGACGGTAGGCCGGGTCGGCCACCGGTACGGCGGCCATTAGCTTACGGGTATAGGGGTGCTGCGGGTTTTCAAACACCGCACGGCGCGGGCCTATTTCGACAATGCGACCGCGATACATCACCGCCACGCGGTGGCTGATGCGCTCCACCACCGCCATATCATGGGAAATAAACAGAAACGCGATACCCATCTCGCGCTGCAGGTCGAGCATCAGATTGATAATCTGCGCCCGAATGGAGACATCCAGGGCCGACACCGACTCATCGGCTATCACCACCTTCGGATTCAGCGCCAGCGCGCGGGCAATGCAGATCCGCTGCCGCTGGCCGCCGGAAAAGGCATGGGGGTAACGCCAGGCATGCTCCGGCTGAAGCCCCACGCGCTTCAGCAGCCAGGAAACCCGCTCACGCGCGGCTTCACCATGCAGCAGGCCATGCACCCGCAGCGGCTCCATGATCGAGTCACCGACCGTCTGACGCGGGTCAAGCGAAGCGTAAGGATCCTGAAAAATAAACTGAATATTACGGCGCAGGGATTGCAGCTTGCTGCCGGAGAGCGTATCAATCCGTTGGCCGTCGAAGGTAATGGTGCCACCCTGGGTTTCGACCAGTCTCAGCAGCGCCCGGCCGGTGGTCGACTTGCCGCAGCCGGACTCTCCCACCAGCGACAGGGTCTCTCCCGGCCAGAGATCAAAACTGACCTTCTCCACCGCATGCACTTCGCGCGTCACGCGATTGAGCAGCCCGCCGCGCACCGGAAAACGGGCCACCAGGTCGCGCACCTGCAGGATAGGCTCCCCCGCCGCCACCGTGTCTGGCGTTTCGGTCTCCGCCTGCGGCTGACCGGGAAGCGAAAAACGGCGCGGCAGATCCTGACCCCGCATCTCCCCCAGCCGCGGAACCGCCGCCAGCAGCGACTGAGTATAAGGGTGCTGCGGCGAACGAAAGATCTCCTCAACGCTGCCAGTCTCTACCGCCTCACCGCGATACATCACCAGCACCCGATCGGCGATATCGGCCACGACGCCCATATCGTGGGTAATAAAGATCACCCCCATCGCCATCTCCTTTTGCAGGACGGCAATGAGTTGCAAAATTTGCGCCTGGATGGTGACATCCAGCGCTGTGGTCGGCTCATCGGCTATCAACACCGCCGGCCGACAGGAGAGCGCCATGGCGATCATCACCCGCTGGCGCATGCCGCCGGAGAGCTGGTGCGGATAGCGTGAGAGCATCTCTTCCGCCTGGGGAATACGCACCTGGTCGAGCATCTTTTTCGCCGCGCGCAGCGCCTCTTCGCGCCCCAGCCCCTGGTGCAGGCGCAGGGATTCGGCGATTTGTTCGCCGATGGTAAAAACCGGATTCAGCGAGGTCATCGGCTCCTGAAAAATCATGGCCAGATCCGCGCCGCGCACCCGGCGCATCTCGGCGTCCGTTTGCTCATTGAGCGCGATCACCTGCCGGTTACGCCGCCGCAGCCACAGCCCCTCGCTGCTCACTTCGCTGCTGGCGGCGTCAAGCAAACGCATCAGCGCCAGCGCGGTCACCGATTTTCCCGAACCGGACTCACCCACTATCGCCAGCGTCTCGCCGCGACGCAGGCTGAAGGATAGCTGACGCACGGCCTGCACCTCTGGCGCATCCTGTTGGCGAAAGGCCACGTTCAGGTTGCGCACTACCAGCACTTCGCAGGTATCGGTTTCGTGAGTTTGCGACACTCTCCCTCTCCCTTCTTCTATTCGCGATAAATGCCAATGGTCGGCGTATCGCCGGCATAGCACCAGGCGCGGTACATGCCTTCACTGTTAAACGGTAAAACGACGTTACCTTCGCGATCGACGGCAATCAGCCCGCCGCTACCGCCGAGAGCCGGCAGTTTCTCCATCACCACCCGCTCGCAGGCGGTGTAGAGACTCAACTGACCATACTCCATCAGGGCGGCGATATCGTAGGCCGCCAGGGTGCGCATAAAAACTTCGCCGGTGCCGGTGCAGGAGACCGCCACGCTGGCATTGTTGGCATAGCATCCCGCGCCCGGCAGCGGGCTGTCGCCGACGCGTCCGGGCAGTTTGTTGGTCATGCCGCCGGTGGAGGTTGCCGCCGCCAGATTGCCAGCCAGGTCGAGCGCCACCGCGCCGACGGTGCCCATTTTCTGGCGTTCATCGAGCGGGGCGGCGTGGTGGTCGAGGATAATCTCCCCGCCCGCTTTCGCCTCCTGCAGCTGCAGCAGGCGCTCGGGCGTGGAGAAGAGATCGTTTTCCACGCGTTCCATCCCCCGGGAGAAGGCGAAATTTTCCGCGCCCTCGCCAATCAGCAGCACGTGCGGACTCTCCTCCAGTACCAGACGCGCCGCCAGCACCGGATTACGCAAATGTTTGACCCCGGCCACCGCGCCCGCCTGCAGGCTGTAGCCATCCATTACGCAGGCGTCCAGCTCGTGGGTTTGATCGTGGGTAAATACCGCGCCCATCCCGGCATTAAACAGCGGGCACTCTTCCAGCAGCCGAACGGCCTCGGTCACGGTATCCAGCGCACTGGCGCCCGCAGCCAACATCTTCTGCCCGCTTTCGACGATAGTCGACAGCGCCGCCACATACTCTCGCTCCCGCTCCGGCGTCATCTGCGCGCGAGAAATCGCCCCTGCGCCGCCGTGAATTGCTATAACCGCCTTGCCCATTTCGCCAGTCCTTAACGATGAAGTGGATCGCCCCTGCCCCGTCGTACCGCGGCGCGGCGCCGGTCACGTCAGGAATAAGGGTATTGATATCATTATATTGCTGAATGTCTTATACAATTTTTGAATATAGAAAGAGCGGCGGGCGATGTAAAGCCTCGTACCCAGGTGGCATACAGCCCGCGCCGCTTTTCTGCCATAATAGGCGTTTTCGCTGTTTTGCCCGCAGGAGTGACCCATGGATTTTACCGCCGGACTGATGCCGCTCGACACAGCCCTCGCCCAGATGCTCGATCGTATTACGCCGCTGAACGCGACGGAAACTGTACCGCTGTTGCAGGCCTTCTCGCGTGTGACCGCCCATGACATCGTCTCCCCGCTGGATGTGCCCGGCTTTGATAACGCCGCGATGGATGGCTATGCCGTCCGGCTAAGCGACCTTCGCGACGGCGCGGCGCTGCCGGTCGCCGGTAAGGCCTTTGCCGGCCAACCGTTTCACGAGACCTGGCCCACCGGCACCTGTATCCGCATCATGACCGGCGCGCCGGTGCCTGCGGGCTGCGACGCGGTGGTCATGCAGGAAGAGACCGAACAGACCGACGCCGGCGTGCACTTTACCGCGCCGGTGAAAGCCGGGCAGCACATTCGCCGTCGCGGAGAAGATATCGCCCACGGCGCGGTGGTCTTCCCGGCGGGGACGCCCCTGACGGTGGCCGAGCTGCCGGTGCTGGCCTCGCTGGGCATTGCCGAGGTCGAGGTGGTGCGCAAGGTCCGCGTCGCGGTCTTCTCAACCGGCGATGAGCTGCAGCTGCCGGGTCAACCGCTCGGCGACGGCCAGATTTACGATACCAACCGCCTGGCGGTGCACCTGATGCTGCAGCAGCTGGGCTACGAGGTCATTAACCTCGGCATTATTCCTGACGACCCGGCGAAGCTGCGTGACGCGTTTATCGCCGCCGACCAGCAGGCCGACGTGGTCATCAGCTCCGGTGGCGTCTCGGTGGGCGAAGCCGACTACACCAAAACCATTCTTGAAGAGCTGGGGGAGATCGGCTTCTGGAAACTGGCGATCAAGCCGGGGAAACCCTTCGCCTTCGGCAAACTCAGTAGCAGCTGGTTCTGCGGCCTGCCGGGTAACCCGGTTTCCGCCACCGTCACCTTCTGTCAGTTGGTGCAGCCGCTGCTGGCGAAACTCTCGGGCAAGCACGGCCCGCTTCAGGCAACCCGCCTGCGGGTACGCGCCGCCACGCGACTGAAGAAGTCGCCGGGCCGTCTCGACTTCCAGCGCGGTATTCTGCAGCGCAACCCCGACGGCGAGCTGGTGGTGACCACCACCGGCCATCAGGGCTCGCACATTTTCAGCTCATTCAGCCTCGGTAACTGCTTTATCGTACTGGAGCGCGAACGCGGCCACGTCGAAGCGGGCGAATGGGTCGAAGTCGAGCCCTTTAATCATCTGTTTGGGGGGCTGTAATGGCCGTTGAGCTGAGCGACGAGGAGATGCTGCGCTATAACCGGCAGATCATCTTGCGCGGTTTTGATTTCGACGGTCAGGAGCGGCTAAAAGCCGCTCGCGTACTGGTGGTCGGCCTCGGCGGGCTCGGCTGCGCCGCCGCTCAATATCTGGCGGCGGCCGGCGTGGGTCAGCTCACCCTGCTCGATTTCGACACCGTCTCGCTGTCCAACCTCCAGCGCCAGACGCTGCACAGCGACGCGACCATCGGCCAACCGAAGGTGGATTCTGCCCGCGAGGCGCTGGCGCGCATTAACCCGCACGTCCGGCTGGTCCCGCTCAATGCCTTGCTGGATGAGACCGCGCTGGCGGGGCAGATTGCCGATCACGATCTGGTGCTGGACTGCACCGACAACGTCGCCATTCGTAACCAGCTCAACGCCGGCTGTTTCCAGCACACCACCCCGCTGGTCTCCGGGGCGGCGATCCGCATGGAGGGGCAAATCAGCGTCTTCACGTATCAGGATGGCGAACCCTGCTACCGCTGCCTGAGCCGTCTGTTCGGCGAAAATGCCCTCACCTGCGTCGAAGCCGGGGTAATGGCCCCGCTGGTGGGCACCATCGGTTCGCTGCAGGCGATGGAGGCCATTAAACTGCTGACCGGCTACGGCACCCCTGCCAGCGGAAAAATCGTGATGTACGACGCCATGACCTGCCAGTTTCGTGAAATGAAGCTGATGCGTCATCCGCAGTGCGAGGTATGCGGCTCGCACTAACCCCCACACCGGCGACGAGGGTCGTCGGTGGTTTTGTGACCTCTCTCGTTTTTTTATCCCCAGGAGCTTAGCCCCATCCCGCTTGTTGATTTGCGTCAATATAACCTTCATTCGAAAGTGTTTTTATATTCATACGCAAACAAGAGGATAAGCCATGATCTTCAACATCCAGCGCTACTCCACCCATGACGGCCCAGGGATCCGTACCGTCGTCTTCCTGAAAGGCTGCTCGCTGGGCTGCCGCTGGTGCCAGAACCCGGAAAGCCGCGCCCGCAGCGAAGATCTGCTGTATGACTCGCGGCTGTGCCTGGCCGGCTGCGATCTGTGCCAGCAGGCGGCGCCGGAGGTTATCACCCGTACCCTCGATGGTTTGATCATTGATCGGCAAAACGTTAACGACAAGCATATTACTGCGCTGCGTGACTGCTGCCCCACCACCGCGCTAACGGTCTGCGGCGAGGAGAAAAACGTCGAAGCGATCATGGCGACGGTGCTGCGTGATAAACCGTTCTACGATCGCAGCGGCGGCGGCATCACCCTTTCCGGCGGCGAACCCTTTATGAACCCGACGCTGGCGCAGGCGCTTTTCGAAGCCAGCCATCAGGCAGGTATTCACACCGCCGTGGAAACCTGCCTGCACGTGCCGTGGAAATACATTGAACCGGCTTTACCCTTTGTCGACCTGTTTCTCGCCGACCTGAAACACGTCGACGAGGCCGTTTTCCAGCAGTGGACCGACGGCAGCGCCCGCCGGGTGCTGGATAACCTGCAGCGACTGGCGCAGGCAGGGAAAAAAATGATTATTCGCGTGCCGCTGATCCAGGGATTCAACGCCAGTGAAGCCGACATTGCCGCGATCACCGATTTTGCCGCCGACCGCCTGCAGGTCAGCGAGATCCATTTCCTGCCGTACCACACGCTGGGAATGAACAAATACCAGTTACTCAGTCAGCCCTACACCGCACCGGACAAACCGCTGGATGCTCCTGAGCTGCTCGCCTTCGCGCAGGATTATGCGCGGAGCAAGGGACTAACGGCGATCTTACGAGGATAACCTTATGACGACTCTCAAACTCAATACCCTCAGCGCCCGCATCCAGGCCCATAAAATGGCACTGGTGCATATTGTCAAACCGCCGGTCTGTACCGAACGCGCCCGCCACTACACCGAGATGTATCAGCAGCATCTTGATAAGCCAATCCCGGTGCGTCGCGCCCTGGCGCTGGCGCATCACCTTGCCGAGCGCACCATCTGGATCAAGCACGACGAACTGATCGTCGGCAACCAGGCCAGCGAAGTGCGCGCTGCGCCGATTTTCCCGGAATACACCGTCAGCTGGATTGAGAAAGAGATCGACGATCTTGCCGACCGCCCCGGCGCCGGCTTCTCGGTCAGCGAAGAGAACAAACGCGTGCTGCATGAAGTGTGCCCATGGTGGCGCGGGCAGACCGTACAGGACCGCTGCTACGGTATGTTTACCGATGAGCAGAAGGCGCTCCTCGCCACCGGTATTATCAAGGCGGAAGGCAACATGACTTCCGGTGACGCCCACCTGGCGGTCAACTTCCCGTTACTGCTGGAGAAAGGCCTCGACGGCATGCGCGCCAAGGTTGCTGAACGCCGGTCGCGCATTAACCTGACGGTACTGGAAGACCTGCACGGCGAGCAGTTCCTGAAAGCGATTGATATCGTTCTGGAAGCGGTCAGCGACCACAGCAAACGCTTCGCCGCGCTGGCGCGCGAGATGGCGACAGCAGAATCCCGTGAATCACGCCGCCACGAACTGCTGACGATAGCCGAAAACTGCGACATCATCGCCCATGAGCCGCCGAAAACCTTCTGGCAGGCGCTGCAGCTGTGCTACTTCATTCAGCTTATCCTGCAGATTGAATCCAATGGCCACTCGGTCTCCTTTGGCCGTATGGACCAGTACCTCTATCCGTACTACCGTCGCGACGTTGAACTGCAGCAGTCGCTGGATCGCGAACAGGCCATTGAGCTGCTGCACAGCTGCTGGCTGAAGCTGCTGGAGGTCAACAAAATTCGCTCCGGCTCGCACTCCAAGGCCTCTGCCGGCAGCCCGCTGTACCAGAACGTCACCATTGGCGGCCAGAACCTGGTCGACGGCCAGCCGCAGGACGCCGTCAACCCGCTGTCGTATGCCATCCTGGAATCCTGTGGTCGTCTGCGCTCTACCCAGCCGAACCTCAGCGTGCGTTACCATGCCGGGATGAGCAACGACTTCCTCGACGCCTGCGTCCAGGTGATCCGCTGCGGCTTCGGCATGCCGGCGTTTAATAACGACGAAATCGTCATCCCGGAATTTATCAAACTCGGCATCGAGCCGCAGGACGCCTACGATTACGCCGCCATCGGCTGCATCGAAACCGCGGTTGGCGGCAAATGGGGCTACCGCTGCACCGGCATGAGCTTTATCAACTTCGCGCGGGTGATGCTGGCGACGCTGGAAGGTGGCCGCGATGCCACCAGCGGTCAGGTATTCCTGCCCCAGGAGCATGCCCTGTCGAAAGGCAACTTCGCTAATTTCGACCAGGTGCTGGCAGACTGGGATAACCAGATCCGCTACTACACCCGTAAATCCATTGAGATTGAGTACGTGGTCGATACCATGCTGGAGGAAAACGTCCACGATATTCTCTGTTCGGCGCTGGTGGATGACTGTATCGAACGGGCGAAAAGCATCAAGCAAGGCGGCGCGAAATATGACTGGGTTTCCGGCCTGCAGGTGGGTATCGCCAACCTCGGCAACAGCCTGGCGGCGGTGAAAAAACTGGTCTTCGATCAGGGCGCCATCGGCCAGCAGGAACTGGCGAAGGCGCTGGCGGAAGATTTCGACGGTCTGACCCACGAGCAACTGCGCCAGCGGTTGATCAACGGCGCGCCGAAGTACGGTAACGATGATGACAGCGTCGACGAGTTGCTGGCGCGGGCCTACCAGACCTATATCGACGAGCTGAAGCAGTATCACAACCCGCGCTATGGCCGCGGCCCAATCGGCGGCAACTATTACGCTGGCACGTCGTCTATCTCCGCCAACGTTCCGTTCGGCGCCCAGACGATGGCGACACCGGATGGCCGTAAAGCGCACACCCCGCTGGCGGAAGGGGCCAGCCCGGCCTCCGGTACCGACCATCTGGGGCCGACAGCGGTCATCAGTTCGGTGGGCAAACTCCCCACCGGCGCGATCCTCGGCGGCGTGCTGCTTAACCAGAAGCTGAATCCGTCCACCCTGGAGAATGAGTCCGACAAGCAGAAGCTGATGGTGCTGCTGCGCACCTTCTTCGAGGTGCACAAAGGCTGGCATATCCAGTACAACATCGTGTCCCGCGACACGCTGCTGGAGGCGAAGAAACACCCTGACCAGTACCGCGATTTAGTGGTCCGCGTCGCCGGATACTCGGCGTTCTTCACCGCCCTGTCGCCGGATACCCAGGACGATATCATCGCCCGAACCGAACATACGCTGTAACCCTTCGTGCCCGCTGGCGCTATGCTTAGCGGGCCTACCCTGTTCTGCAGGCCGGGTAAGGCAACGTTGCCACCCGGCATTTTCTGCGCTGAGTGAACTTTCATTCGAAATAAATTTGTGCTCCCCATCACATTGTAATTAGAATGTTACTGGTCGAAGTTAAGCCAGGAGCATCCCCTTATGACCGTTAAAGTTATCGTCACCGATATGGACGGAACTTTTCTCAATGACGCCAAAACCTACGATCGCTCACGGTTTCTGGCGCAATTCGCCCAGCTGCAGCAGCGCGGCATTGAATTTGTTGTCGCCAGCGGCAACCAGTACTATCAGTTGATCTCCTTCTTCCCGGAGATCCGCGAGCAGATTTCGTTCGTCGCCGAAAACGGCGCGCTGGTCTTTGAGCATGGCAAGCAGCTGTTCCACGGCGAACTGACCCGCCACGAATCACAGGTGGTGATTGGCGAATTGCTCAAAGATCCGCAGCTCAACTTTGTCGCCTGCGGCCTGCAGAGCGCGTATGTGAGCGATAAAGCTCCGGATGCCTTCGTCGACCTGATGTCAAAGCACTACCACCGTCTGCAGCGGGTAAGCGATTACCATCGCATCGACGACACGCTGTTCAAATTCTCCCTCAACCTGCCGGACAGCGAGATCCCACAGCTGATCGATAAACTGCACGTGTCGCTCGACGGGATCATGAAGCCAGTCACCAGCGGCTTTGGCTTTGTCGATTTGATTATCCCCGGCCTGCATAAAGCCAACGGCATCAGCCGCCTGCTCAAACGCTGGAACCTTTCGCCCCAGCAGTGCGTGGCCATCGGCGACAGCGGCAACGACGCCGAAATGCTGAAGCTGGTGAAATACGCTTTCGCCATGGGTAACGCCGCCGACACCATCAAGGCTATCGCCGGCTACGCTACCGACGATAATAACCATGACGGCGCGCTGAACGTCATTCAGGCCGTCCTCGATAATACCGCTCCCTTCAACGCGTGACCCTTCGCCGGGGCATCGCGCCCCGGTTTTTCCATTTTGTGCGCCGTAGCAAGATTTTAAACTTGCATTAACTCCATTTTAACTTAAATTAACGTTTGTAAGATTTAACACTTTCGAATGAAAGATACAGCGAGGTTATTATGGCTGCTCTCCCGACCCACGAAACATTACCTGCCGACCACAAAGCGGCAATTCGCCAGATGAAACAGGCCTTACGGGCACAAATTGGCGATGTCCAGGCAGTGTTCGATAAACTCTCAGCGCGTATCAGCGAGCGCCTGGACGAGATTAATGCCCTGAAAGCCACAGGCCAGGAGGTCTGGCCGACGATCCCGTTCAGCGATATCGCCGAAGGAAAAGTGAGCGATGAGCAGCGCGCGGCGATTAAGCGCCGGGGCTGCGCAGTGATCAAAGGACACTACCCGCGCGAACAGGCGCTGGCCTGGGACAACGCGATGCTGGAATACCTCGATCTGAACCACTTCGATGATGTTTACAAAGGACCTGGCGACAGCTTCTTCGGTTCGCTGGAGGCTTCGCGTCCGGAAATCTATCCGATCTACTGGTCCCCCTCGCAAATGCAGGCGCGACAGAGTGATGAAATGGCGGCGGTGCAATCCTTCCTCAATCGCCTGTGGCGCTTTGAACAGAATGGCAAGCGCTGGTTCGATCCGGATGTCAGCGTGATTTACCCTGACCGTATCCGCCGCCGCCCGCCGGGAACCACGTCAAAGGGGCTGGGGGCGCATACCGATTCTGGCGCGCTGGAGCGCTGGCTGCTTCCCGCCTATCAGCAGGTTTTCGCCAACGTCTTTAATGGCAATATCGACGCCTACGATCCGTGGGACGCCGCGCACCGTACCGAAGTGGAAGAGTACACCGTCGACAACACCACCAAATGCTCGGTGTTCCGCACCTTCCAGGGCTGGACCGCGCTGTCGGACATGATCCCGGGTCAGGGGCTGCTACACGTGGTGCCGATCCCGGAGGCGATGGCTTATGTGCTGCTGCGCCCCCTGCTCGACGATGTGCCGGAAGATGAGCTGTGCGGCGTCGCGCCGGGCAGAGTGCTGCCGATCTCTGAGCAGTGGCACCCGCTCTTAATTAAAGCGTTAAGCTCGATTCCGGCGCTGAACGCTGGCGATTCCGTCTGGTGGCACTGCGATGTTATTCACTCAGTGGCGCCGGTGGAAAATCAACAGGGCTGGGGCAACGTGATGTACATCCCGGCCGCGCCGATGTGCGAAAAGAACCTCGCCTACGCGCAGAAAGTGAAAATTGCTCTGGAAAAAGGGGCCTCGCCGGGGGATTTCCCGCGCGAGGACTATGAGGCCAGCTGGCAGGGGCGCTTCACCCTGGAAGATCTGAATATTCACGGGAAACGGGCGCTGGGTATCCCGGTTTAATCGTCATACAGCCCCTGCGGCTCCACGGCGGTATGGCCTTTGCCCGGCCGGATCCGCCGTACCGAATCACGTACCACCAGCGTGCCGTGCAACAGTAGCGAGCCGTGCGGCGCCTCCGGGCGCAGCAGGCGCTGCTGCAGGAGATGCACCGCCTCGCTGCCCAGCTCATCTCGCGGCACATGCACCGCGGTCAGCGGCACCTCCTGAATCGCCGCCAGATTAAACCCGTCGATACTCATTACCGAAACATCCTGCGGCACCCGCAGGCCTCGTTTTTGCAGCGCGCTGACGGTGCCGGCGGCCATAAAATCGCCGCCCACCAGGAAGGCGCTGGGCATCGGGCGCCCCTGTAAGCCGTCAAGCCAGGCCCCTACCTGCTCTTCCGTCTCTCTGGCGCTAAAGTTGGCGACGCTGATGAGATCCCGGCTGGCGGTAAAGCGCAGATTGCGCGCGCGCCATGCTTCCTGGATCCCGCCCAGCCGCAGCTCCATGGTATAGCGGCGCAGGCACATCACGTTCATCACCGCCCGATGGCCCATATCAAACAGATAGCGGGCGGCGCACTGGCCAATCAGACGATGGTCCGGGGCAATGGACGGCAGCCGCATCCCTTCATCCCGACAGTTGATCAATACGCAGGGTTTGCCCAGATCCGCCGCCAGGCCATGAATATGCGGATCGTCGATCCCCAGCAGCACCGCGGCCTGGGTCTCCGCTTCGTTCATGCGGGCAAGAAACAGGTTGGCGTCGCTGTCGTTCTCGTCCAGTGCGCAGTAGCGCAGGCGCACTTCATGTGCTGCCAGCGCGTTATTGATGCTCTGGATCACCCGGTAGTAGAAGATATCCGATCGCTCATCGAAGGCGCGCTGCGGAGCAAACACCAGCAGATTATTGAGCAGCAGACGCCCGGCGGCCAGTCCCTGCATGACCCCCAGCTCGCGGGCGCACTCCAGCACCGCCCGGCGCGCCTTATCGCTGGTATTCGCCTTTCCGGCCAGGACGCGCGAAACGGTGCTGGCCGACAGCCCGGTGCGGGCGGCGATTTCGGCGACGCGCAGCTTTTTATCCATTTTGTGATCCAGCTCCGATTGGAAAATGAAAGAATTTTCATAATCGCCAAAGCGCTTCCTGTAAGCAAATGACAGAGCGAAATTTGAGATCTCGGTCATTTCATGAAAAAAGTTGCATAAATAGCACTTTGCCCGACGTTTATTCTCCCTTAGCCTGAATTGGTCCAACATCTCCCATACTAGTTATACCAATGATGTTGAGATAAAAAATAGACTATTCAAATAGTTAAAAAAACTATGTGACCACTCAGGGAAAGAGGCCGTCACTTTCCCCCTACAACGTCTTGTGGAGTGTGCTATGAGTCAAGGCCTCAACAATGATATCGCGGTCAGTAAAACGCGCCGGGTGGTAAAAAACCTGCGCTGGTGGGTGCTGGTCCTGTTTTTACTTGGCGTCACCGTCAACTACATCACACGTAACTCGCTGGGGATTATCGCCCCGGAACTGAAAGCGACGCTCGGTATTACCACCGAACAATATTCCTGGATCGTCGGCGCGTTTCAGCTGGCTTACACGATTTTCCAGCCGCTCTGTGGCTGGCTTATCGACGTCATCGGCCTGAAGCTCGGGTTTATGATCTGCGCTACCCTGTGGGCGCTGGCCTGTATCGCCCACGCCGGGGCTGGCAGCTGGCTGCACCTGGCTATGTTGCGCTTCTTTATGGGCGGCGCCGAGGCGGCCGCCACGCCGGCGAACGCCAAAACCATCGGCGAGTGGTTCCCGAAATCTGAACGGCCAATCGCCGCCGGCTGGGCTGGCGTCGGCTTCTCTATCGGCGCGATGCTGGCCCCGCCGATTATCTACTTCGCCCACGCCTCCTTCGGCTGGCAGGGGGCGTTTATGTTTACCGGCGCGCTGGCGCTGCTGTGGGTGGTGCTGTGGTGGGCTTTCTATCAGAACCCGGAAAAGCACCCGAACCTCAGCAAAAGCGAGCTGGAGTACATCAAGCAGGATAACGAAGCCCCGCCGGTGAAACAGCCCTTCTTTACCGCGCTCAAAACCGTCTCGAAGAATAAACGTTTCTACGGTATCGCCATCCCCGCCTTTATGGCCGAGCCTGCCTGGGCGGTACTGAGCTTCTGGGTGCCGCTGTACCTGGCGAAAGAGCACGGCATGGATCTGAAGCAGATCGCGATGTTCGCCTGGCTGCCGTTCCTCGCCGCCGATCTTGGCAGCGTGGTCAGCGGCTATCTCACCCGCCTGTACGTTCGCTGGTTCGGCTGCACGCGAGTCAACTCGGTTATCGCCAGCTCGGTAACCGGCGCGTTTCTGATGATCTCGCTGGCCCTGGTCGCCATTACTCGCGATCCCTATATCACCATCATCCTGATCTCCATTGGTGGTTTCGGCCATCAGATCATCTCCTGCATGCTCAGCGCGCTGGTGGTGGAATCTTTCGACAAGGGACAAATGGCGACGGTCAACGGTATGCGCGGTTCCGCGGCGTGGATCGCCAGCTTCCTGTTCTCATTATTAATCGGGGTGACCGCCGACAAAATTGGCTTCAACCCGCTGTTTATCGCCATGGGTTTCTTTGACCTGATTGGCGCCGTTTTCCTGGTGGCATTTATTGCTGAACGTCGCGCCAAGCGCGCCTGAGAGTGGATGTAAAATATGAAGACGTTGAAACACTGGAGTTTGCACCAACAGCTGGAGCATCACGTTGAACTGACCGTTGATGGTCAGCACACTTTGTGTCTGTATGTGCTGGAAGAGAATTTATTCCGCGTCCTGCTGAAGCGCCAGGGCCAACTGGCGCTGGATCGCACCTGGAGTATCGCCCCGCAGCAGGATGTGCCGTGGGAAGGCCGCGCGCGGGATGACCTCAGCGGTTTTAGCCTTCCGGCCTGGCAGATGATCGAAGAGGATAACGCGCTGACCATCGTCACCCGCCAGCTGCGCGTCACCGTCCACCAGCCGCTATGGCTGGAGTGGAGCTATCGCGACGACGCCGGCGAGTGGCAGACGCTCGCCAGTGACCGCCCCACCAGCGCCTATCTGGCAAACGCTCACGGCGACGGCGTCGCCCATTATCTGAGCCGCCGCAAAGATGAGCGTTTCTACGGGCTGGGTGAAAAAGCCGGCGACCTGCAGCGTAACGGCAAACGCTATGAAATGCGTAACCTCGATGCCATGGGCTACAACGCCGTCAGCACCGACCCGCTGTATAAACATATTCCGTTTACCATCACCCAGCGCAGCGATATCAGCTACGGCCTGTTCTATGACAACCTGAGCAGCTGCTGGCTGGATCTGGGCAATGAAATCGACAACTACCACACCGCCTATCGCCGCTGGCAGGCGGAGGCCGGCGATATCGATTATTACCTGTTTACCGGTAAACAGGTGCTGGATGTGACCAAAGCCTTCGTCCGCCTGACCGGTAAAACCCTGTTCGGGCCAAAATGGAGCCTCGGCTACAGCGGCTCCACCATGCACTACACCGACGCGCCGGATGCGCAAAATCAGCTGATGAACTTCATCCGCCTGTGCGAGCAGCACGCGATCCCTTGCGACTCGTTCCAGCTCTCTTCCGGCTATACCTCGATCAACGGCAAGCGCTACGTCTTTAACTGGAACTACGACAAGGTGCCGCAGCCAAAAGTGATGAGCCAGTCGTTCCATGATGCGGGGCTGAAGCTGGCCGCCAATATCAAACCCTGCCTGCTGCAGGATCATCCGCGCTATGGCGAAGTGGCGGAGCGCGGTCTTTTTATTCGCGATTCGCAAACCGACGCGCCGGAGCGCTCCAGCTTCTGGGACGATGAAGGGTCGCATCTCGACTTCACCAACCCGCAAACCGTGGCCTGGTGGCAGGAAGGCGTGACCACCCAGCTACTGGAGATGGGTATCGATTCGACCTGGAACGATAATAACGAGTATGAGGTGTGGGACGGCGAGGCGCGCTGCTACGGCTTTGGCCGCGAAATCGCCATTAAACATATTCGCCCGGTGATGCCGTTGCTGATGATGCGCGCCTCCATGGAAGCCCAGCAGCGCTTTGCGCCGCAAAAGCGCCCGTATCTGATCTCCCGCTCCGGCTGCGCCGGGATGCAGCGCTACGTCCAGACCTGGAGCGGCGACAACCGCACCAACTGGGATACGCTGCGCTATAACATCCGCATGGGGCTGGGCATGAGCCTTTCCGGGCTGTTTAACGTCGGCCACGACGTCGGCGGTTTCTCCGGCGATAAACCCGAGCCGGAGCTGTTCGTGCGCTGGGTACAAAACGGCGTGATGCATCCGCGCTTTACCATTCACTCGTGGAATGACGACCAGACGGTCAATGAAGCCTGGATGTACCCGGAAATCACCCCGGCGATCCGCTCAGCCATCGAGCTGCGCTACCGTCTGCTGCCCTATTTGTACACCCTGTTATGGCAGGCGCATGCCGATGACGAACCGATGCTGCGCCCGACCTTCCTCGATCACCAGCACGATACCCAGACCTTCGCCGAGTGCGATGACTTCCTGCTGGGTCGCGATCTGCTGGTGGCCAGCGTGGTCGAGCCCGGCGCCCGTCAACGCCAGCTGTGGCTGCCCGATAATCAGGACGGCTGGTACGATTTTTACAGCCACCAGTGGTTCGCCGGCGGCCAGTGGGTGACGCTGGACGCGCCGCTGGAAAAACTGCCGCTGCTGGTCCGCGCCGGCGCCGGTCTGCCGCTTAGTGAACGTATTAGCCACGTCGATGCGCAAAAAGACGATCTTCGCGAACTGCAGTTGTTCCCGCTGAAAGGTACCGGCTCAACCCGCGGTCTGCTGTTTGAAGACGACGGCGAAAGCTGGGGCTATAAAGAGGGGGATGCGCTATGGCTGGAGTGGGAAATGATCTGCAGCGCCAACAGCATAAATCTGAATATCAACGCTCGCGGCAGCTACCGTCCGGCGTGGAAAGCGCTGAAGCTGTCATTACCGGCGGGAGAAAAGCGCAAGCTGCTGGTGAATGGCGTTGAAGGGACCGAGTGGAGGCGCTAAGCGATATGCCGGGCGGCGGCTTACGCCTTGCCCGGCCTGGATTTTATGATGTTCCCGGATTGCGCTACGCTAATCCGGGCTACAAACGGGTGGCCTCAAAATCCCCGGTGGCGCTACCGCTTACCGGGGCTACAGCACTGTGCGGTTTGGTAGCCCGGGTAACGGACAGTTTCAGTAACCATGGGTACAAGATAGAGCTCTTAAGCTCACAATGGCACGGACCGTAGGCCGGATAAGGCGCAGCCGCCATCCGGCGCGAAAGTGGCTCTTTACTGGCAGTTATTGCCCGGCGGCGCTACGCTTGCGCGGGCCTACAGATCACATGCCAGGCGTAGCCCGGGTAAGGCGTAGCCGCTACCCGGGTAACGGACAGGGATTACTCGATACCTTTGCTGCGCAGGTAGTCTTCGTAGTTACCGCTGAAATCGATCACGCGTTCTGGGGTGATCTCCAGGACGCGGGTCGCCAGCGAGCTGACGAACTCGCGGTCGTGAGAAACGAAGATCAGGGTGCCCTGATACATCTCCAGCGCCATGTTCAGCGATTCGATCGATTCCATATCCAGGTGGTTGGTCGGTTCGTCCATGATCAGGATGTTTGGCTTCTGCATCATCAGCTTACCGAACAGCATGCGCCCTTTCTCACCACCAGAAAGGACTTTCGCCGGCTTTTTGATATCGTCCTGGCTAAACAACAGACGGCCGAGGATACTGCGTACCGCCTGCTCGTCGTCGCTTTCCTGCTTCCACTGGCTCATCCACTCGAAGACCGTCAGGTCGTTTTCGAACTCGTACTCATGATCCTGCGCGTAGTAACCAATTTGCGCGTTTTCAGACCATTTCACGGTGCCGTTGTCCGGCTGCAGTTCGCCTACCAGAGTTTTCAGCATGGTGGATTTACCCACGCCATTGGCGCCCAGAATGGCAATCTTCTCGCCCACTTCCAGCAACAGGTTGACCTTTTTGAACAGCGGACCTTCATCAAAGCCTTTGGTAAGGGCTTCCACTTCCAGCGCGTTACGGAACAGTTTCTTGTCCTGTTCGAAGCGGATAAACGGGTTCTGACGGCTGGAGGCTTTAACCTCTTCCAGCTTGATTTTGTCAATCTGGCGCGCGCGCGAGGTGGCCTGACGTGATTTAGAAGCGTTGGCGCTAAAGCGGCTAACGAAGGACTGCAGGTCCGCAATCTGCGCTTTTTTCTTGGCGTTGTCCGCCAGCAGACGCTCACGCGCCTGGGTGGCCGCGGTCATGTATTCGTCGTAGTTGCCCGGATAGACGCGCAGCTCGCCGTAGTCGAGGTCCGCCATGTGGGTGCAGACCATGTTCAGGAAGTGACGGTCGTGCGAGATGATGATCATGGTGCTGTCGCGATCGTTCAGCGTCTGCTCCAGCCAGCGGATGGTGTCGATGTCCAGGTTGTTCGTCGGTTCGTCGAGCAGCAGGATATCCGGATTGGAGAACAGCGCCTGCGCCAGCAGGACGCGCAGTTTCCAGCCCGGCGCGACTTCGCTCATCGGGCCGTAATGCTGTTCAACCGGAATGCCGACGCCGAGCAGCAGTTCGCCGGCGCGCGCTTCGGCGGAGTAACCGTCCATCTCGCCGTATTTGACTTCCAGGTCGGCCACTTTATAGCCGTCTTCCTCGCTCATTTCGGGCAGCGCGTAGATGCGATCGCGCTCTTGCTTCACTTCCCACAGCTCGCCGTGGCCCATGATAACCGTATCCAGCACGGTGAATGCTTCGAAGGCGAACTGATCCTGGCGCAGCTTACCGATACGCTCGTTCGGGTCGAGAGAAACGTTGCCCAGCGTCGGCTCGAGATCGCCGCCGAGGATCTTCATAAAGGTCGATTTACCGCTGCCGTTGGCGCCGATCAGACCATAACGGTTGCCGCCGCCAAATTTAACGGAGATATTTTCGAACAGCGGCTTACTGCCAAACTGCATGGTAACGTTGCTGGATACTAGCACGGGGATATCCTGAAAAAAGAGAATGAGGGGTGTGACACAACAGACATTATGCCAGCAAATGACACACTTTTCACGGCCTGCGGTAAATTCCGCCGCGGCGCTTGTGCTAAGGTCTTTGTCAGATGAGCCGCAGACCAGGGCTCAAACGGTTATTCTGTACGTCATTATGAGGAACCCCATGACCACCAGCCTACCGCGACACCCGGCTTTTTTATCCCTGCAGGGCGGTATCAATTTTCGCGACCTCGGCGGCCAGCGCGCCGCCGACGGACGCACGGTACGCAGCGGCAAGCTGCTACGCTCCGGCGCGCTAAATCGGTTGACGGCGGACGATCTCAACCATCTGGCGACGCTGCCGCTCAGTCGGGTGCTCGACTATCGCGACCCCGGCGAAGTGCAGCGCACCCCTGACAAGCTTAGCCCGCTCACTCACTATTTAAACGCGCCCGCTAATCCTCCGCTCGGCGATGTGAATGCGAAAGTCACCGGGCTGAATGCTGCCACCCTTAACGCGCTGAACGGGGAGCAGTTTATGCTGCAACTGTATCGCCAGTTGCCCTTTAATAACCCGGCCTATCGCCAGCTCGCCGCCTGGCTGACCACGCCTTTTGAAGGCGCTTTACTGCAACACTGCGCCGTCGGCAAAGATCGCACCGGCGTCGGCTGCGCGTTAACCCTGTTTGCCGTCGGATGCGACAGCGAGACGGTCATGGAGGAGTATCTGCTCACCCACGGCATGCTGACACAAGTGAGAGCCTGGATGCTGGAGATGCTGGGCAACGACCTGACGCCCCAGGGACGCCAGAGTCTGGCGGATATCCTGACGGTGAAAGAGTCCTATCTCGCCGCCGCGCTGTCAGCCATCCACCAGCGCTATGGCACGGTCGACGCCTGGCTGGCAGAAGAGTACCAGCTCACCGCCCCGGCACGCGCTTCGCTACAGGACCGGTTACTGGAAGGATAACCTCCCTGTCACCCGCGTGAGAGGCGGCGATTGCATCATCCGCCAGCCCCGTCAGCCGAGGCGACAGGGAAAAAAATGTGATTTCGTACACATCTGATTTACCTGTTTAGCGGAATGCACATATAATGCGCTCCCATCTACTGTCTCAATCATTAACAAAGGCCTGTGTGGCGTTGATTTCGCACACGACATTAAAGACTATGAAATTATCTACACTCTTAGCGGCAGCCTTCGCCCTCGTAGGCTTTTGCAATACAGCGTCTGCTGTCACCTATCCTTTGCCGACCGACGGCAGCCGTTTGGTTGGTCAGAATCAGGTCATCACCATTCCGGATGATAACAAGCAGCCGCTGGAATACTTTGCGGCGAAATATCAGATGGGGCTGTCCAACATGCTGGAAGCCAACCCGGGGGTGGACACCTATCTGCCAAAAGGCGGTAGCGTCCTGAACATCCCGCAGCAGCTGATCCTGCCGGACACCGTCCACGAAGGCATCGTCATCAACAGCGCCGAGATGCGTCTGTATTACTATCCGAAAGGCACTAACACCGTGATCGTCCTGCCGATCGGTATCGGCCAGTTAGGTAAAGATACGCCGATTAACTGGACCACCAAAGTCGAACGCAAGAAGGCCGGCCCGACCTGGACGCCGACCGCCAAGATGCACGCTGAATACGCCGCTGCCGGCAACCCGCTGCCAGCCGTCGTACCGGCCGGTCCGGATAACCCGATGGGTCTGTACGCGTTATATATTGGCCGTCTGTACGCCATCCACGGCACCAACGCTAACTTTGGTATTGGCCTGCGCGTGAGCCACGGCTGCGTGCGTCTGCGCAACGATGACATCAAATTCCTGTTTGAGAATGTGCCGGTCGGCACCCGCGTGCAGTTTATCGATGAGCCGGTAAAAGCGACCACCGAGCCGGACGGCAGCCGTTACATTGAGGTTCACAACCCGCTGTCGACCACCGAAGCGCAGTTCCAGGGCGGCGAAATCGTGCCGATCACCCTGACTCAGCCGGTACAGGCGATCACCAGCCAGTCTGATGTCGATCAGAACGTGGTTGAGCAGGCTATCCAGAACCGCTCCGGTATGCCGGTGCGTCTGAACTAAGTTCTGCATGACAAGAAAAACGGCGGGCCTGTGCCCGCCGTTTTTTTATCTGCATTTCCCCGGGCTGCGGCTGACGCCTTGCCCGGGTTACCAAACCTGACAACACCCTGGGCCTGCTAAGCGCTGCGCAAACAGGGGTCCCCGGTCTAGCCGTTATTCACCAGAATAATCCCGCCGTGATCGTAGCGATAGTGACAGTGGGCATACTCCAGCGGCGTACCGTCTTCGAGGTAGATCACCTGTTCAACCTCCAGCACCGGGTCGGTGAGGTCGCAGTGAAGATGTAATTTATCCAGTTCATCCGGCTTCATCGCCCGCACCACGCGGTAAGATCCCATCAGCTTCAGCCCCAGCGTCTCCTGGATATAGCGAAACACCGAGCTTTGCAGATGGCTTTTATTGAGCCCCGGCACTAGCCCCACCGGCATGACCGTCAGATCCAGCGACACCGGTTCCCCGTTGAGCAACCGCAGGCGAACGAAGTCATACACCGGCGCATCGGCGTCAATCAGCAGCGAACTCTGCTCGTTGTCGCTGGGAAAACGCACCTCAAAGCGCACCACTTCGCTTTGTACCTCGCCAAGATGCTCCCAGGTTTTGGTGGCGCCAAAATAGTCGCTGCCGGGCAACTCCCACTGCGACAGCTGGAGAAAATTTTTCCGCACAAAGGTACCCAGTCCTTTGCGGGTATAGATAAGCCCTTCGACGATTAACTGACGCATCGCCTGCTGGATCGTCATCCGGCTGGTGTTGAACTCCGCCGCCAGCGCAAACTGGTCGGGTAGCGGCGCGCTGGCAGGATACTGCTGGCTGATGATGCGTTTTTTTATTTCCCGCGCGATTTGCAGATACTTCGCCGTCATTCCCGGTCCTTTTACATTCTGTGTGTGGCTGGCGGACAGCATACTTGACCTGACCGCCAGGACACTGTTACATCGCTTCGCCGTTGCTGTGGATCACCTGCTTTAGCCACGCATAGCTCTTCTTCGGCACCCGCCGCAGATCCTTGAGGTCATGGTTCTCACGATTGACGTACACCACGCCGTAGCGCTTACGCATATCGCCCTGAGAGCTGAGGATATCGATTAATCCCCAGCCGAGATAGCCAATCACCTGCGCGCCGTCCTCAAATATCGCCGCTTTCATGGCGTTAATATGGTCGCGATGGTAGGCGATGCGGTAATCATCGGCAATGGGATGTTCGCCATCCCAGGATTCGATCACCCCGATGCCATTTTCAATCGGGAACACCGGTAGCCGCCAGTCATTGTAATAGCGGGTGATGATCATGCGAAATCCCAGCGGATCGATCTGCCAGTTCCATTCCGTCGCTTTCAGGTACGGGTTATCCTGATTACCGAATAGCATGTAATTGTTGACCGCCGTTCCCGGCGGGATCGCGTCGCTATTGAGCGCACGGCTGGCGTAATAGCTGAACGCCAGATAATCGACCTTCACCGTCGCCATCAGCGCGATATCTTCAGGGCGATAAATATCGTCAAAGCCTTGGCGAGCGACAAAATGCATCACCTCCGGGCTATAACCCTCGCCGGCGTAGGCGCGCAGCAGGTTCTGGTTTAAAAACTCGTCCAGTTGCTGGGCGCAGAGAATATCGCGTGGTTTGCAGGTAGCCGGATAGACCAGCGCATGGGCCAGCATTCCGCCCATCAGGCACTGCGGCTTCGTCTGATGCAGATAGTGGGTCAGATGGACATGCGCCATCATCACGTGGTGCTGGATCTGGTAGAGTTCGCGCAGCGTTTTATCGCCACGCAAATAGCCGGTGATCAGGAAGGCTTCCGGCGAATGGTAGAGGTTCTGTTCATTGAAGGTCAGCCAGTACTTCACCTTATCGCCGTAACAGTCGATCATCTTCTGGCCATAGCGGATAAAGGCGTCCATGACCCGGCGGTCGGTAAAACCGTTGTAACGCTCCGCCAGCGACAGCGGCATATCAAAGTGATACAGGCAGATCATCGGTTCAATACCGCGGGCAATGAGTTCATCGATAAACTGATGGTAGAACGCGATCCCCTCTTCATTGAATTCGCCGTCCCCTTCCGGGCACACCCGGCTCCAGGCGATCTGGAAGCGGTAGCAGTTCATGCCCAGATCCTGCATCAGATCGAAATCTTCGCGAAAGCGATGATAGGAGTCGGTCGCGACCTTCCAGTCCGAGGCGAATTCCGCCGGTTGACGAATATCGTACACCGACATCCCCTTGCCCCCCTCGTTCCACGCCCCCTCCGTCTGCATGCTGGAGACGGAATTACCCCATAAAAAATCTGCCGGTAGTGTGTTCTTCATGCTGCGCCTCGGTATATGACTAGTCATTTAACTGTAATGACTAGTCATATACAAAAGATCCGCCACCGAAGCAAAAGTCGGATCGTTTTCTGTGAGCCAGGCAAACAAAAAAGATCGCCGCAAGCGGCGATCTTTATAGGCACGGAAAAAACGGCGTTACTGCGCGTCAAGCTGATGACGACGATATTCCCCCTGTCGCTCCAGCATCCAGCCCGGATATTCGCGCGGCAGGGCGCTGACCGCGTCAAGCTGGCGCAACTCATCATCGCTCAGGCGGATAGCGGTCGCAGCGATGTTATCCTGCAACTGCTCGGCCCGTTTGGCGCCAATAATGACGCTGGTCACCGCCGGCTGATGCAGCAGCCACGCCAGGGCAATCTGCGCCACCGATACCCCTTTTGCTTCAGCTATCACCCGCATGACGTCGATGCAATCAAATGCGCGCGCTTTATCCACGGGCGGAAAGTCGAACGCCAGGCGACGACCACCCGCTTCCGCCTCGCCGTCGCGGCGGTATTTCCCGCTCAGCAGGCCGCCCGCCAGCGGACTCCAGACCATCAGGCCGAGTCCTTCGCTTTGCAGCATCGGCACCAGCTCACGTTCCAGGTCACGCCCGGCAATCGTGTAGTAGGCCTGCAGAGAAGCAAAGCGCGAGAGTCCAAGGCGTTCCGCGATGCCCAGCGCTTTGGCGATTTGCCAGGCCGCCCAGTTTGAAACACCGATGTAGCGCACATGCCCCTGCTGTACCAGCGTATCCAGGGCCGACAATGTCTCTTCGATCGGCGTCGCCGGATCGAAGCCGTGCAATTGATAGAGATCGATATGATCGAGCTGCAGGCGGCGCAGGCTCTCTTTCACGCTGCCCATGATGTGGTACCGTGAGCTGCCGCGCGAGTTCACGCCGGCGGTGCCGGTTTCGCCAAACACTTTGGTCGCCACCACCACGTTTTCACGCGGGATTTTCAGGTTTATCAGCGCCTGACCGGTAATCTCTTCAGAGCGCCCTTCCGAGTAGACGTTGGCGGTATCGATAAAGTTGATCCCGGCGTCCAGCGCGCTGCCGACCAGCTGTTCGGCTTCAGCCTGGCGCAGCTGGCCGATTTTGCCCCACATCCCTTCTTCGCCGCCGAAGGTCATGGTGCCCAGGCACAGCTCAGAGACAAACAGACCGGTATTGCCCAGTTTTTGATATCGCATAGCACTCTCCTCAACAGGATGGTTAACGTCAGCGGTATAGTTATACCGCTGTGTCGAGGCGTGCGAATGGGGTGTTTCTGTCAGTTTCTTGCCCAATTCTGCAGAAATCAGGCGCAGAGTTTAAAGAGCCAATAGCCGCTGATGGCCGCCCATAGCAGCATAGGAATGGAGTAAAGATGGAAGCGCCACCAGATCCGCCGATCGCTGGCCATGCGCAGGGCGATGATATTGGCCAGCGATCCTGGCAGCAGACCAAAGCCGCCCACGTTAACCGCCCAGGCAAGCAGTATCGACGGCGGGACATAGTTGAGCAGCAGAATGGTCGAGGGCACATTACTGATCACCTGAGACAGGCCGATGGCGGTCAGCCACAGTCCGCCGCCGGAAAGCGTCCCGACGCCGCTCAGCACATGATGCAGCGCCGGAAGCTGGGTCAGCAGGTGGACGTCGATAAACATCACCATAAACACCAGCAGCAGCGACCAGTCCACATGGACGATCACCGCCCGGGCCAGAATCAGGAAGCCCAGCAGCACCAGCGCCAGCCCCCACAGCGCCTGATTCATCTCCAGCGCCGTCAGGAACACCAGATACAATCCCAGACAGCTCCAGACCAGCTTAGGCTGCCACGATGGCGCCTTATCGCTACTCTGGTAGCTGAGCCGGTTTGCCGGGAAACAGAACCAGCACAGCACCAGCAGGGTCAACATCATTGCCGCCGCCAGGGGTAACATCTCGCCGATAAACCCGACGAAAGAGAGGCCGGACCGTCCCCACAGCAAAATGTTCTGTGGGTTGCCGATCGGCGTCAGCAGCGACCCGGCGTTAACCGCCAGCGCTTCGAAGATAATCAGACGGTTAACCGGGATCGCACACCACTTTTTCAGCGTCAGCGTCAGCGGCACCACAATAAACAGGGCCACATCGTTGGTCAGGAAGGTGGACAGGAGCGCTGCCGCCAGCACCATAAAGATGGCCAGCTGGCGCTCAGTCACGAAGCGGCGGGCCATTTTCCTCCCCAGCACGTCAAAGTAGCCGCTCAGTTCAATGCCCTTGGTCAACAGCATCAGGCCGCTGAGCGTGATGATGGTATGCCAGTCAATGGCCGCCGGCCAGCTTGCCGGGACAAACGGCACGATGGCGCTGAGCACGCAGGCGATAATCAGCAGCAGGTGTAAAAAACGGTCGCGCAGCAGCGACTGAATAAAGGGAAGAGTCATGCTTCCTGGGATCCCTGTTTCTGGGTAAATTTCAGGAACATCGCCAGCGTCTCTTCACTCACGTGATGCTCCATTCCCTCCGCATCGCGGCGGGCGATTTCCGGACTGACGCCAATGGCCAGCAGAAAGTTTTCCACAATCTGGTGGCGTTCGCGACTTTCCTGGGCCAGCTTTTCCCCTTCCGGGGTTAAGAAGATCCCGCGCCAGGGGATCTGTTCGATCAGACCCACGCTGGCCAGGCGTTTGAGCATTTTGGCGACCGTGGGCTGCGAAACGCCAAGACGCGCCGCCATATCCACCTGGCGCGCCTCCCCCACTTCGTTGATCAGATCGGAGATCAGCTCCACATAGTCATCGATCAGTTCGCGGCGATGCGCTTCCCGCACCTGACGGAACCCCTCAACGTGCTCTTCAACATTTACTAACTGCGTCACTTTTTTTGTTATTGGCTTACCTGCGCGACGGTTCATTGTGCTTCCTCATTCGTGTGACGCGTCAAGCATCATATAAAAAGATCCACATTGTAATGGATTGCGCCAAGAGCACAAAAAATTAACGTTTTAGCCATAGCTATAAAATATAGCCTGTGCTATATCTGTATGTAATGCAAACAGCCATCATGGATTGACGGCGTGAACAGGCAGGAGGAGAGCAGATGAACGAATTCAAGAGGTGCTTAAACGTGTTTAGCCATTCCCCCTTTAAAGTACGATTAATGCTGATCGGTATGCTGTGCGAGATGATCAACGGTAAACCACAGCAGGGCAAACCCCATTCCTAAGGCGGCGTCGCGGTACGCCGCTTCATTTTTCTGTCATCTTCTGCCGGTAAAATGACCGGTTTCCCCCGTTTCCCTGACCTTTTTTCAAGTTTTGTAAGCGCCCTCGCAAAACAATCTGTTATGTCTGGTTGACCTTACCATTTACAAGCCCTATCTTTGCACAGCCCTGCCACATTCGCGGCTCGCAGAGACCCTCTTCACGCACTGTCCAGCAGGTTTTACCCCTTGTCGCCAGGGGATGCGCATGGCCTCTTTTTGATTGTTTACTATGAATGTCACCACCCTGAAAGATACGCTGGTCGCCCGCCGACTGGCACTGAACCCATGGACAGGATTCTACTTTTTACAATCGCTGTTGATTAACCTGGCGCTGGGCTATGAATTTAGCCTGCTCTATACCGTGGCATTTACCTGCGTGTTACATCTTCTGTGGCGCGCTTTTCCGCGCGTCCAGAAAGGGGTAGTCGGCGCCTATTCGCTGCTGGCGGCCCTGTATTACCCCTTTGGCCAGGCTTACGGCGCCCCCAATTTCAACACCTTGCTGGCGCTGCACGCGACCAACGTGGAAGAATCTACGGAAATTCTGACCATCTTCCCGTGGTACAACTATCTGCTGGCGGTCTTCATTTTCGCACTGGGGATCATTGCGGTCCGCCGCAGGATCGTTGAGCCCTCCCGCTGGGGAAAAATGGAGACCCTGGGCCTGCTGTTCAGCGTCGGGATCTTCTTTCTGCAGCCGGTGCAAAACCTCGCCTGGGGCGGCGTGTTCAAGGTGATTGACACCGGTTATCCGGCCTTTCGTTTTGTGAAAGACGTGGTGGTGAATAATAACGAGGTGCTGGACGAGCAGGCGCGAATGGCGCAGCTGGCCGGCATGAAAGACAGCTGGCACGTGCTGGCGGTGAAGCCAAAGTACCATCTCTATGTGGTGGTGATTGGCGAGAGCGCCCGTCGCGACGCCCTCGGCGCCTTCGGCGGCCACTGGGATAACACGCCGTTTGCCAGCTCAGTAAACGGTTATCTGTTTAACAACTATGTCGCCGCCAGCGGCTCGACGCAGAAATCGCTCGGCCTGACGCTTAACCGGGTGGTCGACGGCAAACCGCAGTTTCAGGATAACTTTGTCACCCTCGCCAACCGCGCGGGTTTCCAGACCTGGTGGTTCTCCAACCAGGGGCAGATTGGCGAGTACGACACCGCTATCGCCAGCATCGCCAAACGTGCGGATGAAGTCCAGTTCCTGAAAAACGGCGATTTCGAGGCCAATAAAAATACTCAGGACGAGCAGTTATTAAAGCTGACCGAGCAGGTACTCTCTACGCAGCGCACCCAGCCGCAGCTGATTGTCCTGCATCTGATGGGCTCTCACCCGCAGGCCTGCGATCGGACCAAAGGCAAGTACACGGTTTTCGTCCAGTCGAAAGAGACCTCCTGTTATCTCTACAGCATGACGCAGACCGATTCGCTGCTGGCTAAGCTATACAGTCAGTTGCAAAACTCCGGCGATACCTTTTCACTGACCTACTTTTCCGATCATGGTCTGGCGTTCAAGGAGCGGGGAAAAGAGGTGCAGTATCTGGCGCATGACGATAAGTTCCAGCAGAACTTCCAGGTGCCGTTTATGGTGCTGTCCAGCGATGACAAAGCGCATAAAGTGATTAAAGCGCAGCGCTCAGCGAATGATTTCCTCAGTTTCTTCTCCCAGTGGACCGGGATCAAGGCGGCGGAAATCGTCCCGCGCTATCGTTTTATCTCTGAGCAAAAGGCCGGTCCGGTGTACATCACCAACTTCCAGCTGCAGAAGGTGGACTACGCTCACCTCGGTACCGATGAGTTCACCGTCAATTAATCGTGCAGGCCGGGCCAGTCGCTCAGGCTGGCCGGCAACAGGCAAAAAAAATCCGCCCCGAAAGGCGGATTTTTTATATCACCGGAGTGATTAGAAGCGGTAACCCACGCCAGCAATCCAGGTACCGACGTCAACGTTACGAATACGAGACTGCTCGTAGGAGAAGTCCAGAGCAACGTTTTCGATCGGGTTGAACTGCAGACCAGCACCGTAGGAGAAACCGTAGTCGCTCATATCGGATTTCTGGTTCGGGAAGTTGTTGTTCTGGAATTTACCGTAACCAACACCCACTACACCGTAGATGCTTGCCCAGTCGTTCAGACGGTAAGCCGGACCTGCGGTGATGCCGTAGTACTGACCTTTGTTGTAAGTACCGTTGCTGGAGTTATCCTTTTCGGTGTAGGTGAAGGAACCGATAACGCCCAGCGGGTTGTTATCTTGCTCGTAACGGTATTTCAGGTTGAAACCGCCAGCTTTGTTCGCTTTACCCTGCATGTCGCTCTGCGCGTAACCGCCGGTTACGGTAGAAGTTGCAGCAAATGCAGTGGTACCTACGGATGCAGCCAGAACAACGGCCAGTGCTGAAAGACGTGCAATTTTATTCATAACCACCTCAAATGTGTTTCTAATAAGTCCTAAGCCTTAAATATATCAAAAACTTTTGGGAAACTCTTTGGAGTTTACATTGTCTAACATACTTTTTCATGTAACCAAAAGTTTCCATATTTCTATAACAATATGGAAAACAACAATTTTTGGCGTTAACGTACATCTTAACGCTCATTAAGAAATTCGCAAGCATCCAGATTAATCTTAATCACCTGGCGAATTTCTCAGCAATGTGCGCCATTCTACTGTTTTTGCCTCTGTTTTTTTCAACATTAGCTCAACCGTCAGCAGGTTATTCCAGTACACTGGCACTTTTACGACTTTTGACAAAACCTGACAGGAGAAAGGATGCCCGGTCCATCCCGAAAAGCGGCGGCATGGTTGCCGATTCTGGTGATTTTAATCGCCATGACCTCGATTCAGAGCGGCGCATCGCTCGCCAAATCGCTGTTCCCGTTGGTCGGCGCCCCGGGGGTCACCGCCCTGCGCCTGGCGCTCGGGACGCTGATTTTGGTGGTCGTGTTCAAGCCATGGCGGTTACGTTTCTCCCCGGCGCAGCGCGTGCCGCTGCTACTGTACGGCCTGGCGCTCGGCGCGATGAACTATCTCTTTTATTTATCCCTGCAGCGTATTCCGCTCGGCGTGGCGGTAGCCCTGGAGTTTACCGGCCCGCTGGCGGTGGCGCTGTTTGGTTCGCGCCGACCGCTGGATTTTGTCTGGGTGGCGCTGGCGATCCTCGGACTGTGGTATCTCCTGCCGCTGGGGCAGAACGTGGCGCAGGTCGATTTAACCGGCGCGCTCTTTGCCCTGGGCGCCGGCGCCTGCTGGGCGGTCTATATTCTGACCGGGCAGCGCGCCGGTGAAGAGCATGGGCCAGCCACGGTGGCGATGGGGTCGCTCATCGCCTCGCTGGTGTTTGTTCCGTTAGGCATGGCGCAGGCTACGGATACGCTGTGGCAATGGTCGCTGCTGCCGATGGGGCTGGGGATTGCTATTCTCTCAACCGCGCTGCCCTACTCTCTCGAAATGATGGCCTTGACGCGCCTGCCGACGCGCACCTTCGGCACGCTGATGAGCCTTGAACCAGCATTAGCCGCCCTTTCCGGTATGGTCTTCCTCGGCGAAACGTTGAAGCTCTCCCAGACCCTGGCGCTGGGCGCGATCATTATCGCCTCGATGGGCGCCACGCTGACCATGCAGCGACAAAGTAAAATCGAGCAAGTCGATATCAATTAACATTCTGTTACGCCGCCGGCCCGTGAGAAATCCGGGCCGTTCAGCTAAATATAACCCTATGATATTTAGCGATTTTCAAAATAACCAACCACTTTGCGCTATCGAAGTGATATGGCCTGCCGATGCCTCACTCTTTGAAACCCTTGCTATACTTAGTCCCGAAGTTACCTGGGACAACGCTCCACATCATTCAGATTTGAAGTGTGACGAGCATCAATATCAAGAGGATATGAAACGATGAGTACCGCAAAACTGGTTAAATCAAAAGCATCTAATCTGGTCTATACCCGCAACGATGTCGCTGACAGCGAAAAGAAAGCGACCATTGAGCTGTTGAATCGCCAGGTGATCCAGTTCATTGACCTGTCACTTATCACCAAGCAGGCACACTGGAATATGCGCGGTGCGAACTTTATCGCCGTGCACGAAATGCTGGATGGCTTCCGTACCGCGCTAACCGAGCACCTGGACACCATGGCGGAGCGCGCCGTGCAGCTGGGCGGCGTCGCACTGGGCACCACTCAGGTCATTAACAGCAAAACGCCGCTGCAGAGCTACCCGCTCGATATCCATCACGTTCAGGATCACCTGAAAGCGCTGGCTGACCGCTATGCCGTCGTCGCTAACGATGTGCGCAAGGCGATCGATGAAGCCAAAGACGAGGATACTGCGGATATTTTCACCGCGGCCTCCCGCGATCTGGATAAATTCCTGTGGTTCATTGAAGCGAATATCGAGTAAGGCTTTGCCGCCGGCCGCAGCGCGGTCGGCGGCGCCTTTACTTTTCCCGCCCACCTTTCTGTTTTCCGTTCTATCCGTTTCCCCTTCTATGCTTTTCGTCCCCCTGCTGGCCATGCACTGTTTTAGGGCGCCAAATTGATGAAAATGCGCGCAAAAGTAAAACAATTGTAATAATCACCTCACACAATCGTTACGTTGAGATTGTTTTCCCATCAGGGTTTGCGCTAAAAATGTGCTCGTTATTCAGCAACTCTATAACGCACCAAAGTGACGCCCCATCCTGGTGCAGTGAGTGCCTGTCATGATCGAAATTGTGCAACCGCTCGCGCTTCGTTTGTTGAAAAACAACAGCTTGTAAAAGTGGCACGATTTTTTCATTAGGCTAGTCGTTCTCGCAGGGGATCGTCCCGTGGATATAAAAGGAAATGCTATGAAGTCTGTATTTAAAGTTTCACTGGCTGCACTGACCCTGGCTTTTGCGGTTTCTTCCCATGCCGCCAATAAGACCCTGGTTGTCGCCACCGATACGGCGTTCGTCCCGTTCGAATTTAAGCAAGGCGATAAATATGTCGGGTTTGACGTTGACCTGTGGGCGGCTATCGCCAAAGAGCTGAAGCTCGACTACACCCTGAAGCCAATGGACTTCAGCGGCATTATCCCGGCGCTGCAAACTAAAAATATCGATCTGGCGCTGGCCGGGATCACCATCACCGACGAACGTAAAAAAGCGATCGACTTCTCCGACGGCTACTACAAAAGCGGCCTGCTGGTGATGGTCAACGCCAATAATAACGACATCAAAGATGTGAAAGATCTGAACGGTAAAGTGGTCGCGGTGAAGAGCGGTACCGGCTCCGTTGATTACGCGAAAGCCAATATCAAAACCAAAGATCTGCGTCAGTTCCCGAACATCGATAACGCCTATATGGAACTGGGTACCGGCCGCGCTGATGCCGTGCTGCACGATACGCCAAATATTCTGTACTTCATCAAAACCGCAGGCAACGGCAAGTTCAAAGCGGTAGGCGAATCACTGGAAGCGCAAAACTACGGTATCGCTTTCCCGAAAGGCAGCGACGAGCTGCGTGAGAAAGTGAACGGTGCGCTGAAAACGCTGCGCGAGAATGGTACCTACAACGAAATTTATAAAAAATGGTTCGGCACTGAACCAAAATAATAAGAACACACTTCGCCAGACGCAGCTCCGGCGACATCACAACGGTCTTCCGGCACAGACTCGGCGGGAGACCGTATTTTGGCGGAGGATTTCCTCTGCTCTCGACACGGTAACAGGAACGTATTATGCAGTTTGACTGGAGTGCCATCTGGCCTGCCATTCCGATTTTGCTGGAAGGCGCCAAAATGACGCTGTGGATTTCCGTCCTCGGCCTGGCCGGCGGCCTGATAATCGGTCTGGTGGCCGGTTTCGCCCGCTGCTTCGGCGGCTGGATCGCCAACCACATCGCACTGGTGTTTATTGAAATCATTCGCGGCACCCCGATTGTGGTGCAGGTCATGTTCATCTACTTTGCGCTGCCGATGGCCTTTAGCGACCTGCGCATCGACCCCTTCTCCGCAGCGGTAGTGACCATCATGATTAACTCGGGCGCCTATATCGCGGAAATTACCCGCGGCGCGGTGCTGTCCATTCATAAAGGCTTCCGCGAAGCGGGCCTGGCGCTGGGCCTGTCGCGTCGCGAAACCATTCGCCACGTGATCCTGCCGCTGGCGCTACGCCGCATGCTGCCGCCGCTGGGCAACCAGTGGATTATCAGCATCAAGGATACCTCGCTGTTCATCGTCATCGGCGTCGCCGAACTGACCCGTCAGGGACAGGAGATCATCGCGGGCAACTTCCGCGCCCTGGAAATCTGGAGCGCCGTTGCTGTTATCTACCTGATTATCACCCTGGTCCTGAGCTTTATTCTGCGTCGTCTTGAAAGAAGGATGAAAATCCTGTGATTGAATTTAAAAACGTCTCCAAGCACTTTGGCCCGACCCAGGTGCTGCACGATATCTCCCTGAAAATTAATCAGGGTGAAGTGGTGGTCATTATCGGCCCGTCCGGCTCCGGTAAATCAACGATGCTGCGCTGCATCAATAAACTGGAAGAGATCACCAGCGGCGATCTGATTGTCGATGGCCTGAAGGTCAACGACCCGAAGGTGGACGAACGTCTGATTCGTCAGGAAGCCGGGATGGTATTTCAGCAGTTTTATCTGTTCCCGCACCTCACGGCGCTGGAGAACGTCATGTTTGGTCCGCTGCGGGTGCGCGGCGCCAGCAAGCAGGCGGCAGAGAAGCAGGCGAAAGATCTGCTGGCGAAAGTCGGCCTGGCCGAGCGCGCGCATCACTATCCGTCTGAACTCTCCGGCGGCCAGCAGCAGCGTGTGGCCATTGCCCGCGCGCTGGCGGTGAAGCCAAAGATGATGCTGTTTGATGAACCGACCTCCGCGCTCGACCCGGAACTGCGCCATGAAGTGCTCAAGGTGATGCAGGATCTGGCTGAAGAGGGGATGACGATGGTGATCGTAACCCACGAAATCGGCTTTGCCGAAAAAGTGGCTTCGCGATTGATCTTTATCGACAAAGGACGCATTGCTGAAGACGGCAACCCGCAGGAGCTGGTGAAGAACCCGCCAAGCCCGCGCCTGCGCGAATTCCTGCAGCACGTCGCCTGACCCGCAACGGCTCTCTTCCTCCGCGGAGAGAGCCGCTTTTCCAGATTCCTCTTCCCTCCCCTTCCGCCATCGGCTTCTATACTTACCCGTTTACGTTGCAACGGAGGTGCCCATGCCGTGGATCCTGCTTTTGCTCGCTGCACTGTTTACTGCCCCGCTTTCCGCCGCCGCCCTGCCCGGCGTGCCGACAGCTAACGCCGATAAAACCAGCGCCAGCGAACCCGATGCGGAACAGAAAAGAGCGGCCTACGCCGCGCTGGCTGACGTGCTGGCTAACGACAGCGCCCGTCAGGAGCTCATTGACCAGCTGCGTAAAGCAGCCGCCACGCCGCCGCCAGACAGCACCCCGACGCTGACGCCGCCGGCGGTGAAAGAAGAGACCACGGTGCTGGAGAACGTCACGCAGATCAGCCGGGAATACGGCGAGCAGCTCTCGTCTCGCTTCTCTCAACTGTGGCGCAATATCACCGGCTCACCGCATAAACCTTTTAATTCGCAAACCTTCACCAGCGCGGCCTGGCATTTTTTACTGCTGGCCGGCCTGGTCTTTGCCTTCTGGTGGCTGGTGCGTCTTGCGGCGCTGCCGCTGTATCGCAAAATGGGTGAATGGGGGTGGCATAAAAACCGCGATCGCGGAAACTGGCTCCAGCTGCCCCTGACCATCGCCGGGGCGTTTGTTATCGACCTGCTGCTGCTGGCGCTGACCCTGTTTGTCGGCCAGTTGTTAAGCGATCGCCTGAATGGTAATAACCCCACCATCGCCTTCCAGCAGAGTCTTTTCCTCAACGCCTTCGCGTTGATCGAGTTTTTTAAAGCCATTCTGCGGCTCATTTTCTGCCCGCGCATCCCGGCGCTCCGGCCTTTTAACCTCAGCGACGAAGCCGCGTCATACTGGAGCCTGCGCCTGAGCGCGCTCAGCAGCCTGATTGGCTATGGCCTGATCGTCGCGGTGCCGATTATCTCCAATCAGGTGAATGTTCAGGTTGGCGCGCTGGCTAACGTCGTCATCATGCTGTGCATTACGCTGTGGGCGCTGTACCTGATTTTTCATAACAAGACCTTGATTACGCAGGGGCTAATCCATCTGGCCGACCGTTCGCTCTCCTTCTTTAGCCTGTTTATACGCGCCTTCGCGCTGGTCTGGCACTGGCTGGCCTGCGCCTACTTTGTGGTGCTCTTTTTCTTCTCCCTGTTCGACCCGGGCAATAGCCTGAAATTCATGATGGGCGCCACCCTGCGCAGCCTGGCCATTATCGGCGGCGCGGCGCTGGTGTCCGGCATCCTGTCGCGCTGGATAGCCAAAACCATCACCCTGTCACCCGCCACCCAGCGCAATTATCCTGAGCTGCAAAAGCGGCTGAATGGCTGGATCTCCGCCTCGCTGAAGGCCGCGCGCATTCTCACCGTCTGCGTCGCCGTCATGCTGCTGCTGAGCGCCTGGGGCCTGTTTGACTTCCGCGAATGGCTGCATAACGATGCCGGGCAAAAAGCGGTGGATGTGCTGATCCGCATCGCCCTCATCCTCTTCTTCTCTGCCATCGGCTGGACGGTGCTGGCCAGCCTGATCGAAAACCGGCTGGCCTCGGATATCCATGGTCGCCCGCTGCCCAGCGCGCGGGCCCGGACGCTGCTGACCCTGTTTCGCAACGCGCTGGCGGTGGTGATCAGCACCATCACGGTGATGATCCTGCTTTCGGAGATTGGGGGTAACATTGCGCCGCTGCTGGCGGGCGCCGGGGCGTTAGGGCTGGCGATTTCGTTTGGCGCGCAAACGCTGGTTAAAGATATTATCACCGGCATATTTATCCAGTTTGAGAACGGGATGAATACCGGCGACCTGGTCACCATCGGCCCTTTGACCGGCACCGTGGAACGAATGTCGATTCGCTCCGTGGGGGTACGGCAGGATACCGGCGCCTATCACATTATTCCCTGGTCCTCGATCACCACTTTTGCCAACTTCGTGCGCGGCATTGGCTCGGTAGTCGCCAACTATGATGTCGACCGTCATGAGGATCTGGATAAAGCCAGCCAGGCTCTGAAGGCGGCGGTGGACGATCTGCTGGCCCAGGAGGAGATCCGCGGCCTGATCATTGGCGAACCGTCATTCGCCGGGCTGGTGGGGCTGAGCAATACCGCCTTTACGCTACGCGTCAGCTTCACCACCCTGCCGCTGAAGCAGTGGACGGTGCGCTTTGCCCTCGACACTCAGGTGAAAAAGCACTTCGATCGCGCCGGGGTTCGCGCCCCGGTACAGACCTGGCAACAGCTGCCGATGCCGGGCTCAGACAGCCCGGCCGCCGAGTAGTTAGAACGGACGGCGGCGTTTGGCGTCGTCCATAAAGCTCCAGGCGATAAAGCGGCTCTGCTTTTGACCCTGGGCCATCTCTTTTTTCACCACTTTCACGGCCCCAACCTCGGTCAGCAGGCGGTAGAGCGGCGGCAGATTGTCGCCGCGCGACACCAGCGAGGTAAACCATTTAACCTGGCGGGCGAAGGCCTGACTTTCGCGGATCATCTGCGAGATAAAGGCCACTTCGCCTCCTTCGCACCACAGCTCCTGCTGCTGACCGCCAAAGTTAAGCGCGCTGTCGGCGCCGAGTCCGAGATTGCGGCGCTTGCGCTCACCGCCCGCCCGGGCGCTCTCTGCGGAGTCATGGAACGGCGGATTACACAGCGTGGCGTCATAGGTCTCGTTTTTGTGGATGACGCCGTGGAAGATGGCCTGGCTCTCTTTTTGCCGACGCAGACGGATCTGCCGGGTCAATCCGGGGTTGCCATTGACAATCGCCTGCGCGCTGGCGAAGGCTTCCGGGCTGATTTCGCTGCCGGTAAAGCGCCAGCCGTACTCGTGAACGCCGATCAGGGGATAGATGAGGTTGGCGCCGGTACCAATATCAAGGATCGTGGCTTGCTTCGGCACCTCGCCACTATCCTGCGCCAGCAGATCCGCCAGATGATGAATATAATCGGCACGCCCGGGCACCGGCGGACAGAGAAAACCGTCAGGAATGTCCCAGTGTTTGACCGCGTAGAAATGCGCCAGCAGCGCTTTATTCAACGCCTTTACTGCCTGCGGATTGGCAAAATCAATGGTCTGCTCACCCAGCGGATTGAGCGTAATGTATCCCTGCAGGTCAGGATGCGCCTGGCAGAGCGCAGGCAGGTCGTAGCGTTGATGGTGGCGGTTACGCGGGTGTAACCCCGGTTTCTGGGCTTTCATGACAATCTCCTTTGAACAGCCGCGTAAGATACCCGTTGACGGCGGCGCGGTAAATAAGGGAGTCTGGATATCTCCTTTATCCGTGACAGGTGCAGCATGTACTTTTATCAACCTTCGCAGGGCCACGGCCTGCCGCACGACCCGCTGAACGCGATAATCGGGCCTCGCCCGATAGGCTGGATCGCCTCGCAGGACGCCGAGGGCCAGCGAAATCTGGCGCCATACAGCTTTTTTAACTGCTTTAACTATCGCCCGCCGATCATTGGTTTCGCCAGCAGCGGCTGGAAAGACAGCGTGCGAAATATCGTCGAAACAAAGGAGTTCGTCTGGAACCTGGCGACGCGACCGCTGGCCGTGGCGATGAATGAAACGTCTGCCTCGATCCCGCACCATGAGGACGAGTTCGTGCGCGCCGGTCTCACCGCCGCCGCCAGCCGCCTGGTCAGCGCCCCCCGAGTCGCGGAGAGTCCGGTGAACTTTGAGTGCCGTCTGTCGCAATGTATTCAACTCACCACCGCCGACGGTAACCCTGTTGATACGTGGCTGGTGCTCGGCGAAGTGGTCGCCGTGCATATTGATGAATCACTGCTGGACAACGGCATCTATCAAACCGCCCGCGCCCAGCCGATCCTGCGCGCCGGAGGTCCGAGCGCCTATTACAGTATTGATGATAGTCTGCGTTTTGACATGATCCGCCCTGACGCCCGCTAAATAATCTACCGGCCAGAGTACCGCTGCCCTGCGCCGGTAGCCTACTAAACGCCTTGTTTTGCATTAAAAATTCCCTATCGCACGGTCGGGAAAGACCTACACTTAAGCTATGTCCCATGCTGTTTATGAGGATATGCTGATGAAAATCACCTCGCTGCTATTCGCCGCTGCGCTCACCGCTCATGCCACCGCGGCCTCTCCCCTGCCACCGACACCCGTACTGCCCTATGCCGGGCCGCTCCGCCCTGTCGGCACCGTCTCCGCCTCCGGTGCCAGCACCCTTGATGATCTGGTGGCCGCCCTCGCGGATAAGGCCCACCGCCAGGGGGCGATAGCCTGGCGGGTCAATGCCGCCAGTAGCGGTAACCGACTGCACGGTTCAGCTATAATTTATCAATAACCTTTCACAGGAGGCAGACGATGGCATCAGGTTGGGCAGGCGATGGGGCCGTTCAGGATCAGATCGACAGCACCATTGACGATGCGGTGGCTCGCGCGCGCCGCGAGCTTCCGCGCGGCGAAAGCAACAAATTTTGTGATGAATGTGGGGAGCCGATTCCGGAGGCCCGTCGACAGGCCATCCCAGGGGTCAGATATTGCGTGAAGTGCCAGCAGGAGAAAGATTTACATAACAATACATTTTCAGGATATAAACGCCGCGGATCCAAGGATAGCCAGCTACGCTGACTTTCCTTTACCGTTCATGACAGCCTTTCGCATTATCTTTTCGCGCACATTTTTTGGCGGAAAAAGTCGCAATATGTGCCCTTAAACGCGTCGGTCTTCCTCGCTACGCTTCGTGACGAAAAGAATGAGAAATAATTTATTAATAATCAGTAAATTATTAATCATTCAAAAAATTCGATGAAGACTGTGAATTTCCTTCGATTTTATCTCCCGCAAAAAAGCGTGATACTTATCACATCGACGGAACATCGTCCCCTGAACAGAACAACCTGCGAGAGATTAACTATGAAAAACATCAAATATGCTGCCGCTGCCATCGCTCTGACCGCCCTTTCCTTCGGCGCCTTTGCCGCCGAACCGGTCACCCCCGCTCAGGCAGAAAGCATGAATAAAATCGGTGTGGTGTCTGCGCAAGGCGCAACCACTTTAGATGGTCTGGAAGCAAAACTGGCTGCTAAAGCCGAAGCCGCTGGCGCGACCGGCTACAGCATTACTTCCGCTAACACCAACAACAAACTGAGCGGTACTGCGGTTATCTATAAATAATCGCTGTTCCCTCTGTAAGCCACTGAATTAACCCTGAAAAGACCTTTAATACCCTTGCCTTGCCCGTCCGAGCCACCGGACGGGCTTTTTTTTATCCTGCAGATCCGATCACCAGCAGTCGTTGACGCGGCTGAGGCCCTGCTCCAGGGTGGTGACTTCCCCGCTGGCCAGCAGACAACAGGCAAGCTGAATTTTCAACGAGTGGGGCACCGGTTCGACGCCGGCGACGCAGCGCTCGATCCAGCGCGCCGTGACCTCGGGATCTTTCGAGGCCGGCAGGACCACCGCCTCCGCTGCCGTCTCAGTCTGGCGTTCGTACAGCACCCGCACGCCCTGCTCATCGATCAGGCTGATCTGCGGGCAGCGCTGCGGGTTGGCATACACTTCGCCCTCGGTACCGTGCATCAACAGCGCGCGGCCACCGGTCTCACGAAAGAAGTTCGCCACCCGCGGAACATATTCCGGATGCGACACGCTGGAGAGACGCAATGCCTCCGCTTCGCCAAACGGTGTAGCCAGCTTGGCCAGGGTATGGGCGCTGTTGCGCACGCCCATCCGCCAGCGCATCGCCAGCTGTTTCTCCAGCGGCGGACAGAAAGCCCCCACCGGGATATACACCGGTTCATGGCCCTCCAGCTGCGCCTGAGCCTGTCCGGCGTGCCGGGTGGCCGGAATATCCAGCAGGGTAAAAATGGTCTCGGTCAGCACCCGGGTGGGATCGTGACTGACGCCGTGAACCACCACCGGAAACCCCAGCTTGTGCAGAAGCATCGCCAGCAGCGGCGTCAGGTTCGCCTGCTTGCGCGCGCCGTTGTAGCTGGGGATGACAATCGGCATCGGCTTGCCGGCCGGCGGGGTCAGGCGCAGCGTATGCTGCTGCATCGCCGCGTAAAACCCTTTCATCTCCGCTTCGCCTTCGCCTTTGATGCGCAGGGCGATTAATATTCCCCCCAGCTCCAGCTCCGGCACCTCGCCGTCCAGCATCCGCGCATAGAGCGCACGGGCGGTCTCTTCATCGAGGTCGCGGGCATGATTCTTACCGCGACCCACCTCTTTTATAATTTTGCTGTACTCCATGGCTCCCCCTGGTGCATCACGCGCCGGCGTCAGCGACGTTTGCGGCCTGACTGTTTTGCTGTCTGTTTTGCTTTCCGTTTTACTATAACCTCCGGGACGCCCGGCTGCTCTATGGGAAAAACAGGTAACGCGTTCAGTAGACGCGCGCCATAGTTTTTGGTCAACAGACGCTTATCGTAAATCACCACCTCTCCCCAGCAGTGATGGCTGCGGATCAGACGCCCCACCTGCTGAATAAGATTAAAGGAGGCGCTGGGCAAACTCTGTACCTCGAAAGGGTAACGATTAAGGCTTTTCAGCCATTCGCCTTCGGTGATCACCACCGGGCTGTCGATGGGCGGAAAGGCGATTTTATGGATATGTACCTGGCTTAGCAGATCACCCTTTAAATCCAGCCCTTCGGCAAAGGACTGCAGACCCACCAGCACGCTGCGCTCGCCGCTTTCCACCCGTTTGCGATGCAGCTCCACCAGCCGATAGCGCGGCTGGTCGCCCTGCACCAGCAGCATCAGGCGCAGATCGGTCACATGCTCCAGGAAGCGGTTCATCGCCCGCCCGCTGGCAAACAGCACCAGCATCCCGAGATGTTTCTTGCTCTCTACCTGCTGGCGAAAATAGGCCGCCATCTCGGCAATGTGCTGCTCTTCGTTATCCATCAGCGGTTCATAGCGCATTTGAGGAATAATAATTTTCCCCTGCTCCACGTGGTTGAACGGCGAATCCAGCGCCACGAAGCGGTCACCCGCTTTCTCCTTCAGACCACTCATCTCCTGCAGGCGCGAGAAGCTGTTTAGCGAGCGCAGCGTCGCTGACGTCACGACGATATGCGGTACGCTGCGCCACAGCAGCCGTTCCAGCTGATCGCTGACGCGGATGCCGACACAGTGGAACCAGACATGGATCTGGCCGTCGCGCACCACTCGCGTCGCCCATTTGGTTACCGGCGCGCCTGAGGATTGCGCCAGCGACGCCAGGCGCCATAGCTTGCTTTGGCTTTCAAACATGCCGAGCGCGCGGTTCATCTGCAGCAGCACCCGATGCAGGCGCACCACGTCATGGCTGCCGGTCTTTTCGCTGAGATCGTTAAGAAACAGCTCCGCCAGCCCGCGCAGCATCTCGGTGAGCTTCGCCAGCCGCTGGCAGATCTCCATCACCTCCTGCGGCAGTTCGCCCATCGGGAAGCGATGCTCCGCTTCCTGACCGGCGGGCATGTAGAGATTGAGAATATTATTCAACGACGCAATCAGCTCGAACAGCTCTTCGCAATGGCCGGTGAGCCGCTCCGGATTGGCCAGCGGCGGTGTGGTTTTCGGACGAAACTGCTCCATGCAGGTGGCGACCAGCTTGCAGAACAGATCCAGCTGCAGGCGAAACCAGGGGGCGGTGATCTCAGCGCTCATCTCCAGCGCGTCGCGGGCGACGTCCGGCAGATGATGGCCTTCATCGAGGACCAACAGCAGGTTTTTCGGCTCCGGCAGCACTGCCTCGCTCTCCATCGCCGCCATCACCAGCGCATGGTTGGCCACCACCACTTCCGCCTCCTGAATTTCCCGCCGTGCCACGAAGAACGGGCACTCGCGATAGTAGTGGCAGTTGCGGTTCAGGCAGCTGGCCTTATCGGTGCTCAGCCGGCTCCACAGCGCGTCATCGATGGCTTTATCGGTATGATCGCGCAGGCCGTCCCAGCGGTAGCTGTCGAGGTCCTGCTTCAGGGTCGCACACAGCTTCTGCTCGGCCTGGTTGTTCGGGGTGAGATCGTCATCGAGGAAGGCCAGCAGATCCTGCTGCGACGGCTCGGTGCTGGCCAGCGCCGTCAGGTTACGCGGACAGACGTAGCGCCCACGACCGAAGGCGGCGGTAAAGCGCAGGTCGGGAATAATTTTACGCAGCAGCGGCAGGTCTTTACTGTAGATTTGATCCTGCAGGGCGACGTTGGCGGTGCTGACCACCAGCGTTTTTTGTTCCTCCCGGGCGATGGCGATGCCCGGGATCAGGTATGACAGCGTTTTACCTACGCCGGTCGGCGCTTCGATAGCCAGATGCCTGCCCTCTTCCCCGGCGAGAGTTTTCGCCACATCGGCGATCATCTGCCGCTGCGGGGGGCGGGGAATAAAGTCCGGGATCTGTTCCTGAAGCGCCTTATACCAGGCGGCGATTTGCGCTTTCAGCGCAGCGGTCAAAGCCATGAGAAAACCTGAATACTGTATAAACAGCCACTATTGTGCCATTTTTGCCCGCCTGGAGGTATTGCTTTCTGCTGAGTGTGGAAGCGTGCTCGACAAATAGTGTAATGGAAAGAAAAAGGCCCGCCGCCGCGTAGCGGACAGACGGGCCTGAGCCGGGCCGCGTTATCGCGGCCGGGGCATCAGCGTGTTATTCGCCAGCCGGTTTACGCGGACGACGGCGGCGCGGCGGTTTGCCGTCCTGCGTACGCGCTTTCGGCGCCTCGCCGTCCTGACGGCGCGGGGCGCTGTTCTGGCTGCGCGGCTGTCCGCTGCGTCCCTGACCCTGGCCACCGCGTCCCTGACCTTGCCCACGACCGCCGCCGCGCTGCTGGCGACCGTTCTGGATAGGTTCGGCTTTAATGGACGGATCCGGCTCATAGCCGGCAATCGCGATGCGCGGGATCTCTTTTTTCAGCAGGCGCTCGATATCGCGCAGCAGCTTATGCTCATCCACACACACCAGCGACAAGGCTTCACCGGTGGCCGCCGCGCGACCGGTACGGCCGATACGGTGGACGTAATCTTCCGGTACGTTCGGCAGCTCGTAGTTCACCACGTGCGGCAGCTCTTCGATATCCAGACCACGGGCGGCGATATCGGTCGCCACCAGCACGCGAATGCCGCCGGATTTAAAGTCGGCCAGCGCGCGGGTACGCGCTCCCTGGCTCTTGTTGCCATGGATCGCCGCGCTGCGGATGCCGTCTTTATTAAGCTGCTCCGCGAGGTGGTTGGCGCCATGCTTGGTGCGGGTAAACACCAGCACCTGCTGCCAGTTGCCTTCGCCGATCAGCTGCGACAACAGTTCGCGCTTGCGGTTCTTATCAACGAAATGGACGTGCTGGGTGATCTGCTCGGACGCGGTGTTGCGACGCGCCACTTCCACTTCCAGCGGGTTGTGCAGCAGTTTCTCGGCCAGGCCCTTGATCTCGTCGGAGAAGGTGGCCGAGAACAGCAGGTTCTGTCGACGCGCCGGCAGTTTAGCCAGTACGCGACGGATGTCATGGATAAAGCCCATATCCAGCATGCGGTCCGCTTCGTCCAGCACAAGGATTTCCACGCTATCAAGGCTGACCGCGTTCTGATGTTCGAGGTCCAGCAGACGGCCCGGGGTGGCAACGAGGATGTCGACGCCACCGCGCAGCTTCATCATCTGCGGGTTGATGCTCACGCCGCCGAATACCACCAGCGAGCGAATATTCAGGTACTTGCTGTAATCGCGGACGTTCTCGCCCACCTGCGCCGCCAGCTCACGGGTCGGGGTCAGGATCAGCGCGCGTACCGGACGGCGACCCTTTACGTGCGGCTCTTTGTCAATCAGGCGCTGCAGCAGCGGCAGGGTAAAGCCCGCCGTCTTACCGGTACCGGTCTGGGCGCTGGCCATCAGGTCGCGCCCCTGCATTACTGCCGGGATCGCCTGCTGTTGGATAGGGGTCGGCTCAACGTAGCCCTGCTCAGCGACAGCGCGCAGGATATCGGGATTCAGGCCAAGGGAATCAAAAGACATAACAACTCCGAACCGCCCCGGCCCGGTGAAGGGCGTAGTTTTCAGGGAGATTATTGCGATAAGAGATGGCAAAAACCACAATGCCATGAAGGGGCGCAGTCTAGCAGATTTTGTGACAGGCCGCATAAAATCTGCAAAAGAATACCGCGCCTGGCTGGCGGGCATGAGAAGGCCGCTGAGCGAGCTCAGCGGCCTGGTGCGTCATGGCAAAGCGATTAACGCAGACGATACTTAAGTTTTTCAACGATCTTCGCGGTGGAGATGCCGTAGCGATCGTGAAGGGTCGGCAGCGCGCCGGCTAACAGGAACGCGTCGGGCAGCCCCACAGTATCCAGCTCACAGCGCACACCCTTACGCATCAACAGCGCGGCCACCGCCTCCCCCAGGCCGCCGACCGCGGTGTGGTTTTCCGCAGTCACCACCAGACGACCTGGCTTCGACGCCTGTTCAATAATCGCTTTTTCATCCAGCGGTTTGATGGTCGGCACGTGCAGGACCGCCACGCTGATGTTATCGGCCCGCAGCTTTTCAACCGCCTCCAGCGCGCGCATGGTCATCAGCCCGGAGGAGATGATCAGCACATCGTTGCCGTCCTCCAGCAGCTTTGCTTTACCCAGTTCGAACTGATAGTCGTATTTATCCAGCACCAGCGGCACCTTACCGCGCAGCAGGCGCATATACACCGGCCCCTGGTGATCGGCAATGGCCGGCACCGCCTGCTCTATCTCCAGCGCATCGCAAGGATCGACGATGACCATGCCGGGGATACCGCGCATAATCGCCAGATCTTCAGTGGCCTGATGGCTGGGGCCATAACCGGTCGTCAGGCCCGGCAGCGCCGCGCAGATCTTCACGTTCAGATGCTCTTCAGCGATGACCTGATGAATAAAATCATAGGCGCGACGGGTTGCAAAGGCGGCATAGGTGGTGGCGAAAGGAATAAATCCCTCCTTCGCCATTCCCCCCGCCGCCGCCATCAGCAGCTGCTCGGCCATGCCCATCTGGAAGAAACGATCCGGGAAGGCCTGGGCGAAAATATGCAGATCGGTATATTTTGACAGGTCCGCGGTCATGCCGACGATTTCCGGACGCTGCGCCGCCAGTTTTGACAGCGCGACGCCGAAGGGCGCAGAGATGGTCGCCTGGCCCTCATCGGCAATCGAGGCGATCATCGCCGACGTTTTTAAACGGGGTTGACTCTGGCTCATTACAGCACTCCTTCTGGTTTGTTAGCATCCAGCACCGCAATCGCTTTTTGCCATTCGTCGGCATCGACGCGAATAAAATGGTTTTTATCGCGGGTTTCGAGGAACGGCACCCCTTTGCCCATCAGCGTGTCGCATAAAATGACCCGCGGCTGGTTGCCGGAATAACTTTTCGCGTTGTCAAAGGCGGCCATCACCGCCGGCAGATCGTTACCGTCCACGCGCTGTACGTACCAGCCGAAGGCGGCCCATTTATCCTGCAGCGGCTCAAAGCCGAGGATTTTGCGCGAATCACCGTCCGCCTGCTGTTTGTTGACGTCGACAAGGTTAATCAGGTTGCTCAGGCCATAGTGAGCCGCCGACATCGCCGCTTCCCAGGTCGACCCTTCGTCCAGCTCCCCATCGGACATGGAGTTATAGACCCAGGCCGTGCTCTGTTTCTGCCGCAGCCCTAGCGCCATGCCGACGGCAATGGACAGCCCCTGTCCCAGCGAACCGCCGGACATCTCCATCCCCGGGGTGTAGGTCGCCATGCCGGACATCGGCAGGCGGCTGTCGTCGGAGCCGTAAGTTTCCAGCTCGGCTTCCGGGATAATGCCCGCCTCCAGCAGCGCGGCATAATAAGCGATAGCGTAATGGCCATGAGAGAGCAGGAAGCGATCGCGCCCCTCCCACTCGGGATCTTCCGGACGATAGGTCATGGCGTGGCTGAAGGCGGTGGCCAGCACATCGGCATAGCCCAGCGCCTGGCCGATATAGCCCTGCCCCTGCACTTCCCCCATTTGCAGGGCGTAACGGCGAATACGCCACGCCGCCGCGGCGACTTTTTGTGATTCGGTCATCTTCATCTGTTTGCCTCGCTTAGTGAATTAACATGCCGCCGTTAACGTCCAGGGTGATACCGGTGGAGTAGGAAGAGAGGTCGCTGCCGAGGAACAGCGCGGCGCGCGCGATGTCTACCGCGTCGCCGAGGCGGTTCATTGGGATCCCGGCAAGAATGTTGGCCGTCATGTCGTCGGTCAGCTTGCCGGCGGTAATGTCGGTCTGAATCAGCCCCGGGGTGATGCAGTTAACGCGGACGTTATCCGGGCCAAGCTCGCGCGCCATCGCCCGCGCCAGACCCAGCACCCCGGCTTTTGCCGCGCTGTAGTGCGGGCCGCCGAAGATACCGCCGCCGCGCTGGGCGGAAACGGACGAGATGCAGACGATGCTGCCGGATTTTTGCGCCCGCATGGTGGGAATAACCGCCTGCGACATCAGCAGCGTACCGCGCAGGCTGACATCAAGTACCGCGTCATAGTTGGCGCGCTTGATCTCCATCAGCTTCAGCGGCTGGGTAATCCCGGCGTTATTCACCAGCACATCAACCCGGCCATATTTCGCCAGAATTTGTTCGATGGCCGCCTGTACCTGCACTTCATCAGCGACGTTCGCCGCCAGGCCGAGATGGCCTTCGCCTAATGCCGCCGCCGCGGTTTTGCTGGCTTCACCATTGAGGTCGATAATGACCACTTTCGCGCCGTTGTCGGCGAATAATTTCGCGGTGGCGAAACCCAAACCGCGAGCGGAGGCCGCGCCAGTAATAATGGCGACTTTATCTTTTAATAACATAGTTTCACTCCATGACATTACGTCATATTAATTAACAGGATATATTTCCGTTATTGTGGTTCATCGAGGAAAAGAATCACCACCAAACCAATGGCGGCGCAGATACCAAAATAGGTAAATACAGAATTAAAACTCCCGGTTTTATCAAGTAAGAAACCGGCTGCCATCGGCGCGACAAATCCACCGAGGTTGCCGCCGCTATTAATTATGGAAGAGGCGATTGGATAGGTTTTGCTGTCCGAAACGGCCATACCGTAGGCGGTAAAAGCCGGCCAGCCGATATTCAAACAAAAACCGACAAAAAATAATCCAATACAGACCGCCAGGGTGCTTGCCGGGATATTCAGCATAATTAACATCATGACCACCGTTGACACGGCAGTAAACATCATGGTGGGTTTACGTCGGCGGCCCAGGACTTTATCTGAAATCCACCCGCCGCCAATCGCGCCAATAAAGCCGCCGATGCACGGCATACTGGCCACGAAACCCATACTCATTACATCAAAGCCACGCTCTTTGACTAAATACAGGGGGATCCAGGTTAATAATCCGTACAGCACGCTAACCATCATAAAATACGCCAGGCAGTCACCGAGAATATTTTTTGAGGTGAATAAGCCTTTCGCCGTATCAATTGGCGCCATCTTCTTTACCCGAATGATTTTATCCAGCCAGGTGAATCGATCGGCAATTAATATATTTTCGCGTACGCTATTATTATGACTTTCACGCCCGGCATTAATCTCTGCCAGTTCACTTTGTGAAACAAATCCGCTTTCTGATGGCTTTGACTTCACCAATAGATACCAGGCTATCGCTGCCACAATCCCGGGTATCGCGAAGGAGAAAAAGACCCACCGCCAGCCCCAGGTCACCGCAATCCACACCGCCAGCGGCGGGACAATAATCGGCGCAAACATGGTCGCCGCGATGTAAACGCCGGTTGCCGTGGCTTTCTCTTTTGGTGGAAACCAGTTATTTATGGTGGAAGCCAGCCCCACCGGGCAAGGCCCTTCGCTTAGCCCCAGTCCCAGCCGCACCAGCTTCAGGCCAAACACGGAGCTCACCGTGCCCATCAGCCAGGTAAAGGCGGAGAAGCCGAAAATGGACAGCGAAACCAGCCCCCGGGTACCGCGTTTGGCGATGAAAAAACCGGCCGGGATCTGGCTTACCGCATAGCCGAGGAAAAACATACTGGCGATAGCCCCGGCTTCAAAATTATTGATATGAAACTCATCAATGATAAACGGCAGAACCGCGCCAATATTGGTTCTGTCGGCGTAATTGATGGCATACACCAGGAAAATCATCGTCAAAACCACGAAACGATATTTCGTTTTCCTGGCGTCAGTACAGACTAGTGTATCTATACGTGACATAGGGTTTCCTCATCTTATACCTCATCCACTTCGCTGCCCGTTGCCGCTTCGGATCACCGCGTTTTCACTTTCCATACAGCAGCAAAAGATAAATATCTTTTCGCTTAGCTAAACAGGTGGTTAGGTGTTTTATAATGGCGATCTCAACGCATCGCCGTTTGTGATCAGGCCTGTGAGAGGAATATAACAACCCCAAAATGAAACGGTATTCAAAAAACCTCAATTATGATTGAGAAAAATTGAGTTAGTGACTTCCCGCAAATTTTTAGTTTTTACTGACACGCGCGCTTTTAACGAGATAAATTGTTAAGCCCATCACAAATTAAAATCATTTTTTTCCTTTTCCCTATGCTGGCTATCACGACTGCGCCACGCTGTTCGCTATTTTCTTTTAGAAACGCCCAGCCCAGGATGCTGCCATGAGTCAACCGCTGCCCAATAAAAATTTGCCGATGCCCTCTTTACGCAATATCCAGGCCTTTATTGAAGTCGCCGCTACCGGCAGCCTCAACCTGGCCGCAGAGAATCTCAATATTACCGCCTCGGCGGTCAGCCATCAGATAGCCAGCCTGGAGCACTTTCTGGGGAAAAAACTGTTCTCCCGCAGCAGTAAAGGCGTCATGTTAACGGCGGTGGGAGAAAAATATCTCAAAGAGGTCTCCGGGGCGCTGAATATGATTGGCCAGGCCACCAGCCAGGTGATCAATGATATCCATCAGGATTATTTACGTATTCACTCGGCGCCGAGCTTCGGCCTGCTGTGGTTGATGCCTCGCCTGGATAAATTTCGCCAGGCGTGGCCGGAGTTAAAAATCAGCCTGACCTGTTCCTATGAAAGCATCCAGTTCTCCCGGGATAATATTGATATCGATATTCGTCACGGGCTATCACAGTGGCCAACGCTGTTGGTCAGAACCATTAAAAATGAGTGCGTCTTGCCCTACAGCGCAGCGTCTTATTTAGCCAGCCATCCTGTGCATGCGGTGGAAGATCTGCTGGCCTGCGATCTGATCCACTCCGACAGCACCTTAATTAACTGGAGCAGTTGGCTGTCGTGGCACAAGGTCCGCGGCTGGCATAAAAACTTCATTTTTAATTTCGACCGGTCGTACATGAGCATCGAGGCGGCCAGAATGGGGATGGGCGTGATCCTCGAAAGCAATCTGCTGGCCGGCGGGCACGTGCGTCAGGGGCAGCTGACGCCGGTATTTGACGACGAGCGGAGTATGCCGGTCGGCGCGCACCACTTCGTTCTTCCCCATGCCAATGAACAGAAGGAGAAGGTCCAGCGTTTCTTCGCCTGGGTCGCCGGGGAGCTGAAGGAGGAAGGGTTCCATATTTGATCCCGGCTGGTGGACAAACCGCCGATCGAGGCCTAAAGTTAATCAATCGATTGATTAACTTTTACCGAGCGCGATGACCAGTAAAGGCGAACAGGCAAAAAATCAGCTTATCGCGGCCGCTATCGCCCAGTTTGGCGAGTATGGTCAGCATGCCACCACCCGCGATATCGCCGCCCAGGCCGGGCAGAATATCGCCGCTATCACCTATTATTTTGGCTCGAAAGACGACTTATATCTCGCCTGTGCCCAATGGATCGCCGATTTTATCGGCGACAATTTTCGCCCACAGGCCGAAGCGGCGGAGGCCCTGCTCGCCGGGAAGTCGCCGGATCGCCAGGCAATACGCGCCCTCATTCTCAACGCCTGCCATAACATGATCCTGCTGCTGACCCAGGATGATACGGTCAACTTAAGCAAATTCATTTCCCGTGAGCAGCTGGCGCCGACCGCCGCCTACCATCTGATCCACCAGCAGGTGATCGCCCCCCTGCACCACTATCTCACCCGGCTGATTGCCGCCTGGACAGGCCGCGATGCCGGTGATACGCAAATGATCCTCCACACCCACGCCCTGCTGGGCGAGGTGCTGGCTTTCCGTCTTGGGCGTGAAACCATCCTGCTACGCACCGGCTGGACGCAGTTTGACGCGCAAAAGACCGAACAGATTTTCGAGGTCATTACCTGTCATATCGATTTCATTCTGCATGGGTTATCGCAAAGGAGTTTGGGCTGATGAAAAAACCCGTCGTCGTCATTCTGCTGATCGTGATTCTTCTCGCCGCGCTGGGCGGCGGCTGGTGGTGGTACCAGAGCAGCCGGCAGCAGCCGCTGACCCTGTATGGCAATGTCGATATCCGCACCGTCAACATGAGCTTCCGCGTCGGCGGCAGACTGGCTTCGCTGACCGTCGACGAAGGCGACAGCATCCGCGCCGGGCAAACTCTCGGCGAGCTTGATCGCGCGCCGTATGAAAATGCCCTGCTGCAGGCCCAGGCCAACGTCTCCACCGCCCAGGCGCAGTATGACCTGATGATGGCCGGCTACCGCGCGGAAGAGATTGCCCAGGCCGCGGCGGCGGTGAAACAGGCGCAGGCCGCTTACGACTATGCGCAAAACTTTTATCAGCGCCAGCTCGGGCTGCGCGCCAGCAGCGCGATTTCCGCCAACGATCTGGAGAACGCCCGCTCCTCACGCGACCAGGCGCAGGCAACGCTCAAATCGGCGCAGGATAAACTGCGTCAGTATCGCGCCGGTAACCGCCCGCAGGAGATTGCCCAGGCCAAAGCCAGTCTGGAACAGGCGCAGGCGGCGCTGGCCCAGGCCAAACTGGACCTGCACGATACCGTGCTCACCGCCCCTTCCGACGGTACGCTGATGACCCGCGCCGTCGAGCCCGGCACCATGCTCAACGCCGGCGGCACCGTACTGACGCTGTCGTTAACCCATCCGGTATGGGTCCGCGCCTATGTTGACGAAAAAAACCTTGGTCAGGCGCAGCCGGGACGTGAAGTGCTGCTGTATACCGACAGCCGGCCGGATAAGCCCTATCACGGCAAAATCGGCTTTGTCTCGCCAAGCGCTGAATTCACGCCGAAGACCGTTGAAACGCCGGATCTGCGTACCGACCTCGTTTATCGTCTGCGTATTGTGGTGAACGATGCCGACGGCGCCCTGCGCCAGGGGATGCCGGTGACCGTCTCCTTTAACCACGGGAACGGACATGAGTGAGGCCATCATTGCCTTAAACGGTCTGAGCCGCCGTTTTCCCGGAATGGACAGGCCAGCGGTGGCGCCGCTCACCTGCACGATCCACGCCGGCTACGTCACCGGGCTGGTGGGGCCCGACGGCGCGGGGAAAACCACCCTGATGCGAATGCTGGCCGGTTTGCTCAAGCCTGATGAGGGCCGCGCCAGCGTGATCGGCTTCGACCCGCTAAAAGACGACAGCGCTCTGCACGCGGTGCTCGGCTATATGCCGCAGAAGTTCGGCCTGTATGAAGATCTGACGGTGATGGAAAACCTGACCCTGTACGCCGACCTGCGCAGCGTCACCGGCGAGGCGCGGAAGAAAATTTTCGACCGTCTGCTGGAGTTCACCTCCCTTGGCCCGTTCACCGAACGGCTGGCAGGCAAGCTTTCCGGCGGCATGAAGCAAAAGCTGGGGCTCGCCTGTACCCTGGTGGGCGACCCGAAAGTACTGCTGCTGGATGAGCCCGGCGTCGGCGTCGACCCTATCTCGCGCCGCGAGCTGTGGCAGATGGTGCACGAGCTGGCCGGCGACGGCATGCTGATCCTGTGGAGCACCTCCTATCTCGATGAAGCGGAACAATGCCGCGACGTGCTGCTGATGAACGAAGGCAAACTGCTCTACCAGGGTGAGCCGACGGCGCTGACGCAAACCATGGCCGGGCGCAGTTTCCTCGTCTCCAGCCCACAGGAAAACAACCGCCGTCTGCTGCAGCGGGCGCTGAAGCTGCCGCAGGTCAGCGATGGCGTGATCCAGGGCAAATCGGTGCGCTTGATCCTGAAAAAGGACGCCCGCATTGAGGAAGTCCAGCAGCATGGCGACATGCCGCCGCTGCAGGTGGCCGACACCGCGCCGCGCTTTGAAGATGCGTTTATCGATCTGCTCGGCGGAGCGGGAACCGCCGAATCGCCGTTGGGAGCGATTATCCATCGTGTTGACGGCAGCAAAGACGAAACGGTCATTGAAGCCCAGTCGTTAACGAAAAAGTTTGGTGATTTCGCCGCTACCGACCACGTCGATTTCCAGGTTAAGCGCGGTGAAATTTTCGGCCTGCTCGGCCCCAACGGCGCCGGGAAATCCACCACCTTCAAAATGATGTGCGGCCTGCTGGTGCCCACCTCCGGCAAAGCGCTGGTGCTGGGGATGGATCTTAAGGTCAGCTCTGGCAAGGCGCGCCAGCATCTGGGCTATATGGCGCAAAAATTTTCGCTGTACGGCAACCTCAGCGTCGAGCAGAACCTGCGCTTTTTCTCCGGCGTCTATGGCCTGCGCGGCCGGGCGCAAAATGAAAAAATCGCCCGAATGAGCGATGCCTTTGGCCTGAAAAGTATCGCCCGTCACGCCGCCGACGAGCTGCCGCTCGGCTACAAGCAGCGGCTGGCGCTGGCCTGCTCGCTGATGCATGAGCCCGATATTCTGTTTCTCGATGAACCGACCTCCGGCGTCGACCCCCTCACCCGCCGCGAGTTCTGGCTGCATATCAACAGCATGGTCGATAAAGGGGTGACGGTGATGGTGACCACCCACTTTATGGATGAGGCGGAATAATGCGACCGTATCGGGCTGGTTTACCACGGTAAACTTATCGCCAGCGGCACCCCGGACGCGCTGAAGGCCCAGGCAGCGGATGACAGCCAGACGGACCCGACCATGGAGCAGGCGTTCATTACCCTGATTAACCGCTGGGATAAGGAGAATAGCCATGAGCAATAGCATTCTCTCCTGGCGGCGGGTCCGCGCCCTGTGCGTGAAAGAGACCCGGCAGATCGTCCGCGATCCCAGCAGCTGGCTGATCGCGGTGGTGATCCCGCTACTCCTGCTGTTTATCTTCGGCTATGGCATTAACCTCGACTCCAGCAAACTGCGGGTCGGCGTATTGCTGGAGCAACAGAGCGAAGAGGCGCTGGATTTCGTCCATACCATGACCGGCTCGCCCTATATCGACGCCACGGTCAGCGATAATCGCCAGCAACTGATTCAAATGATGCAGGCCGGGCGCATCCGCGCCATGGTGGTCATTCCGGTGGACTTCGACCGCCAGATGGCCCGCGCCGGCGCCGACGCACCGCTGCAGCTCATCACCGACGGCAGCGAGCCCAATACCGCCAACTTCGCTCAGGGCTACGTGGAAGGTATCTGGCAGATCTGGCAGCAGCAGCGGGCGGAAGACCGCGGCGAAACCTTTGAACCGCTGATCGACGTGCAGATGCGCTACTGGTTTAACCCGGCGGCTATTAGCCAGCACTTTATTATCCCCGGCGCAATTACCATCATCATGACCGTGGTCGGCGCGATCCTGACCTCGCTGGTGGTGGCGCGCGAATGGGAGCGCGGCACCATGGAGGCGCTGCTGTCGACGGAGATCACCCGCGCCGAACTGCTGCTGTGCAAGCTCATTCCCTACTATTTCCTCGGCATGCTGGCGATGTTGCTCTGTATGCTGGTGTCGGTATTTATTCTCGGCGTGCCCTATCGCGGCTCGCTGCCGATCCTGTTTGTCATCACCAGTCTGTTTTTGCTCAGCACCCTGGGGATGGGGCTGCTGATCTCAACCATTACCCGCAACCAGTTTAACGCCGCGCAGGTGGCGCTGAATGCCGCGTTTTTACCGTCGATTATGCTGTCCGGGTTTATTTTCCAGATAGACAGTATGCCGGCGGTGATCCGCGCGGTGACCTACGTGATCCCGGCGCGCTATTTCGTCAACACCCTGCAAAGCCTGTTTCTGGCGGGCAATATTCCGGTGGTGCTGCTGGTGAATGTGCTGTTTTTGATTGCGTCGGCGGTGATGTTTATCGGCCTGACGTGGTTAAAAACCAAGCGGCGTCTGGATTAGGTTTTGCCCGGTGGCGCTGCGCTGACCGGGCCTACGGTTTAACCAACATCGATTATACGGTTCGCCGATCCCCCAGGCCGGGCAAACGCAGTGCCGCCCGGCGTGGTTGAATGGGCCAAAGGAGCAATTATGTTTCACCGTTTATGGACATTGATCCGCAAAGAGCTGCAGTCGCTGCTGCGCGAGCCGCAAACGCGGGCAATTTTAATCATGCCGGTGCTGATTCAGGTATTGTTGTTTCCCTTTGCCGCGACGCTGGAGGTGACCAACGCCACCATCGCCATCTACAACGAAGACAGCGGCCGCCACGCGGTGGAACTCACTCAGCGCTTCGCCCGCGCCAAAGCCTTTACCCACGTCCTGTTGCTGAAAAGCCCGCAGGCTATCCAGCCGACCATCGATGAACAAAAAGCCCTGCTGGTGGTACGCTTCCCGGCGGATTTCTCGCGTAATCTCGACAACTATCAAACCGCCCCGCTGCAGCTCCTGCTCGACGGGCGCAACTCCAACAGCGCGCAAATCGCCGCCAACTACCTGCAGCAGATCGTAAAAAACTATCAGCAGGAGCTGCTGGAGGGGAAAGCGAAGCCGAACAACAGCGAACTGGTGGTGCGCAATTGGTACAACCCGAATCTCGACTATAAGTGGTTCGTGGTGCCGTCGCTTATCGCCATGATCACCACCATCGGAGTGATGATCGTGACGTCGTTGTCGGTGGCCCGTGAGCGCGAACAGGGTACCCTCGATCAGCTGCTGGTCTCGCCCCTCGCCACCTGGCAAATCTTCGTTGGCAAAGCAGTGCCGGCGCTGATCGTCGCCACCCTGCAGGCGACTATCGTGCTGGCGATTGGTATCTGGGCCTATCAGATCCCGTTTGCCGGCTCGCTGCTGCTGTTCTATTTCACGATGGTGATTTATGGCTTATCGCTGGTGGGCTTCGGTTTATTGATTTCATCGCTGTGCGCCACCCAGCAGCAGGCGTTTATCGGCGTGTTCGTCTTTATGATGCCGGCGATCCTGCTTTCGGGCTACGTTTCACCGGTGGAAAATATGCCGCAGTGGCTGCAGGATCTGACCTGGATAAACCCGATCCGCCATTTTACCGATATCACCAAGCAAATTTATCTGAAGGATGCGAGTCTGAAGATTGTGTGGGGAAGTTTGTGGCCGCTACTGGTCATAGCGGCCACCACCGGCTCAGCGGCGTATGCGATGTTCCGAAGAAAGATTGCGTAGTTTTTTATCTTTCGCCAGCAGCGAGACCACCGCCGGGCCTGCCAGTATCACCAGCCCGGCGAGGGCCAGCAGCAGGTTGTTGTGCAGCACGCGCGACAGCAGCCACAGCGCTATCATGGCCGCGCCAAAGTACCAGGTGGTGGTGAGCTCCTCAAGGAAGTCTCCCACATCGCGCCAGCGCGCCTCGTGGTGACGCTGCAAAAACAGCATCGCCAGCAGCGTGACGCTATAGAGGACGCACAGCCCCAATCCGACGCGTACCAGCGCGCCGCTCATCCATCCCATCACCAGCACTGCCACGACCAGTAGATGCAACATAATCTGCCAGCAACTAAGACCTGTTGCGACGCGTACACGTTGTTGCCACTTCATGGCTTCTCTCCTGAAGGATTTTTCTCTGCTACTCAGAGTACCGCACTTTACGGAAAATTCCGTAACACCGCATCTTTTTGTGACGTCTACTACACTATTTTATTCAGGAAAGTGACATTTACTGGAGAATTATGGCTGAGCCAACGTCGGGATTTTCGTTGAACGTGCTGACAATTAACACCCATAAAGGCTTTACGGCGTTTAATCGGCGTTTTATTTTGCCCGAGTTGCGCGACGCCGTGCGCAGCGTCAGCGCGGATATTGTTTGCCTGCAGGAAGTGATGGGCGCTCACGAGGTTCACCCGCTGCACATCGAGAACTGGCCAGATACCACCCATTATGAATTTCTCGCCGACACCATGTGGAGCGATTACGCCTACGGGCGCAACGCGGTCTATCCGGAAGGCCACCACGGCAATGCCGTACTGTCGCGCTTTCCCATTGAATACTATGAAAATCGGGATATTTCAGTCGGCAACGGCGAGAAACGTGGTCTGCTTTACTGCCGCATCGTGCCGCCAGAGAGCGGCGTGACGATCCATGTGATCTGCGTTCACCTGGGTTTACGCGCCGACCAACGGCAGGCGCAGTTGACCATGCTGGCAGAATGGGTCAATACCCTCCCCGCCGGTGAGCCGGTGGTGGTGGCCGGGGATTTTAACGACTGGCGTCAGCAGGCGAATCAGCCGTTAAAAGCGCAAGCCGGGCTGGAAGAGATCTTTACCCGCGCCCGCGGACGGCCGGCGCGTACGTTTCCGGTCAGTTTTCCGCTGCTGCGCCTCGATCGTATTTATGTCAAAAACGCCCACGCCAGCCACCCGAAGGCGCTGGCCCTCAAACAATGGCGGCATCTGTCCGATCATGCGCCCCTTAGCGTGGAGATACACTTGTGAAATGTCGTTGGCAGGAAGGCAACCGCATTACGCTACTGGAGAACGGCGACCAGTACTATCCGGCGCTGTTTGCGGCTATTGGTCGCGCCAGCCGGCGGGTGATCCTCGAATCCTTTATCTGGTTTGAAGATGAGGTGGGCTGGCGGCTGCACGCGGTGCTGCTGAAAGCCGCCCGCCGCGGTATTCAGGTGGAGGTGCTGCTTGACGGCTACGGCTCGCCGGATCTCAGCGATGAGTTTGTCGGCGAACTGACCGCCGCCGGGGTGATTTTTCGCTACTACGATCCGCGCCCTAAGCTGATGGGGATGCGCACCAACCTGTTCCGTCGGATGCACCGTAAAATCGTGGTGATTGACGACACCACCGCCTTTGTCGGCGGCATCAACTACTCCGCCGAGCATATGAGCGACTACGGCCCGGAGGCGAAACAGGATTATGCGGTGCAGGTCGAGGGGCCGGTGGTGCTTGATATTCTCCAGTTCGAGCTGGAGAACCTGCCCAACAGCGAAACCGCCCGCCGCTGGTGGCGCCGCCGTCGCCACCAGCCAGAGATCAACCAGACTCCCGGCGAGGCGCAGGCGCTGTTCATCTGGCGCGACAACCAGGATCACCGCGACGATATCGAACGCCACTACCTGAAGATGCTCACCAGCGCCCGCCGGGAGGTGATCATTGCCAACGCCTATTTCTTTCCCGGCTACCGCCTGCTGCATGCGATGCGCAACGCTGCGCGACGCGGCGTGCGGGTCAAGCTGATCGTCCAGGGCGAGCCGGATATTCCGATTGTGAAGTTTGGCGCCCACCTGCTCTATCACTATCTCGTTAAGGGCGGGGTGCAGATCTACGAATATCGCCGCCGTCCGCTGCATGGCAAGGTCGCCCTGGCGGATGACCACTGGGCCACCGTCGGGTCGAGCAACCTGGATCCATTGAGCCTGTCGCTGAATCTGGAAGCCAATCTGATTATCCACGACCGGGTGTTTAACCAGACGCTGCGCGATAACCTTAACGGGCTTATCGCCAGGGATTGCCAGCGGATCGATAAAACGATGCTGCCGAAACGCAACTGGTGGCGGCTGGGCGTCAGCGTGATGGCCTTCCACTTTCTGCGCCACTTCCCGGCGTGGGTCGGCTGGCTACCAGCCCATACGCCGCGGCTGGCCAGGGTCAGCCCGCCGGTGCAGCCGGAGATTGAAACCCAGGATCGTGTCGACTCACAAACCAGGGATAATCCGCTATGAGCAAATCGCATCCCCGCTGGCGGATGGCGAAAAGAGTACTTACCGTGCTCTTTTTTATCGCGGTGATCGTCCTGCTGGTGATTTACGCGCAAAAAGTCGACTGGCAGGACGTGTGGAAGGTGATCCGCGGCTACGATCGGCTGGCCTTGTTTAGCGCCATTGCGCTGGTCATCGTCAGCTATCTGATCTACGGCTGCTACGATCTGCTTGGCCGGGCCTATTGTGGGCATAAGCTGGCGAAACGCCAGGTGATGCTGGTGTCGTTTATCTGCTATGCCTTTAACCTGACGCTCAGCACCTGGGTCGGCGGGATCGGCATGCGCTACCGGCTGTACTCGCGGCTGGGGCTCAACGGCGGCACCATCACCCGTATTTTTTCCTTAAGCATTACCACCAACTGGCTGGGCTATATCCTGCTCGGTGGGGTGATATTTACGGCGGATCTGGTGAAGCTGCCGCCGCACTGGTACATCAGCCAGACCACTCTGCGCATTATCGGCGGGGTGATGCTGATCCTTACGCTTTGCTATCTGTTCGGTTGCGCGTTTGCCAAACGCCGTCACCTGACGATTAAAGGCCAGCGGCTGGTGCTGCCCTCCTGGCGCTTCGCGTTGCTGCAGATGGGGATTTCGGCGGCGAACTGGATGGCGATGGGGGCGATAATCTGGCTGCTGTTGGGCAGCGAAATTAACTATTTCCTGGTATTAGGGGTGCTGCTGGTGAGCAGTATCGCCGGGGTGATCGTTCATATTCCGGCCGGTATCGGCGTGCTGGAGGCGGTGTTTATCGCCATGCTCTCCGGAGAGGAGATTTCGAAGGGCGCGATTATCGCCGCCCTGCTCGCCTGGCGCGCGCTCTATTATTTCCTGCCGCTGCTGCTGGCGACGGTGGCTTATCTGCTGCTGGAGAGTCGGGCGAAAAAGCTGCGGCAAAAGAACGAGCGCAAGCTGGCCCGCGAATGACACCGCCAGGTCGCGCTGCGCTTGCCGGGCCTGCGGGGTGTGAGCCTGTGAGAGGATCCTGTAGTCCGGGTAAGGCGCCAGCCGCCACCCGGCAATACCAGGGGTACCGTGCCTGATATCTTGCCCGGCGGCGCTGCGCTTGGCAGGTCTAAACCCCAGCCGGACGGTTCCCTCTCCCTCCGGGAGAGGGACAGGGTGAGGGGAAGCACTGCGGTGTGGTTGTTTATATTATCTGTGGCTTCAGCGTAGTTTGCGCTCCCGGTTAGTCTTCTGCGTTATGTCATTCATGGCGCAGGGAGCGCACAGGGGGCGGCCAGTCGCCGCCGCCCCCTGTACCCCCGGGCTCCGGCCAGCAAAATCGCCACTTCGTGGTGCCTTCGACTTATCCCTGCAGGCTTCGGGTCGGGCCGAGGCAGCGTCC